>Ga0182024_10013818_pt1 | contig 15697 bp, 10 predicted proteins | sample P32metaG_FD_120480 | JGI IMG/M metagenome (GOLD analysis project Ga0182024, IMG submission 120480) | Permafrost microbial communities from Stordalen Mire, Sweden - P3-2 metaG (Illumina Assembly) | ecosystem: Environmental > Terrestrial > Soil > Wetlands > Permafrost | place: Sweden: Stordalen... | reverse complement strand
CGCCCGGTCTGCTCGGCGGCGATGAGCGTTGTTCCGCTACCGAGGAACGGGTCGTAGCAGCTCTCGCCCGGCAGCGTGTGATTGAGAATCGGCCGGCGCATGAGTTCGGCTGGCTTTTGCGTTGGGTGATCGAACTTCTCCTCGTCCGATCCGCCCATGATGAACTTCGGCGAGGGGGAATCCCACACTGTGGAGTTCTCTCCCGCTTTGCCATACCAGGGCGCGTTCTTCTTGCGGACGAACCAACAAGGCTCATGCTGGAACCAATACAACGTTCGCGTCAGCACGATCCGCCCCTTGTTCCAAATGATTTGCTGGTGGTGCAGGAAGCCGATACGCAGCAGACCATCGAGAACCTCGCGCGTGAATTTGCTGGCGTGCCACACGTAGCCCACCTGAAGATCAGGCAGAAGTTCGAAAGCCCCGGACCAATCGGCACGCGTGTCCCCTGAGATCGTCGTTTCGGTGTGACCCGCAGTCCTGTGCTTCATGTAGCTGGCTTCCGCGGGTCCGCAGCCGTTCAGTCCCGCGCGATCCCTCCATTCAGAATCAAGTTCGATCCCGTAGGGCGGATCGGTAACGAGCAGATGCGGGTTGGCGTCGCCCAGCAGCCGCGCGACTACATCCGGCTGCGTGCAGTCCCGCAGATTACCCGGTGGCCTCCGAGAACGAACAAGTCGCCGGTTCGTGCGACCGGCTCCAGCTGCATGTCCGGGACGGCGTCTTCGTCGACCAGGCCCGGCGCCGCGTCCTGCGCCTCGAGGAGCCGCTGGAGTTCGATGTCGTCGAAGCCGACCAGATCGAGGTTGTAATCCTCTTCGTGGAGAATCGCCAGTTCGATGCGCAACATTTCCTCGTCCCAGCCTGCACCGGCGATTGCGAGTTGGTTATCGGCGATTACGAGGGCGCGCCGCTGCGCCGGGGACAAATCCTTCAGCACGATTACGGGGACTTCTTTCATCTTGAGTTTGCGGGCCGCAAGCACTCGTGCATGACCCGCGATGACGTCATCATCGGCACCGACCAGAATCGGATTCGTCCACCCGAACTCCTGGATCGAAGCCGCCAGGTTGGCGATTTGCTCGCGGCTGTGCGTCCGGGGATTATTGATTCGCGGGATCAGTCGTTCGATCGGCCAGCGCTCGATCTGGATGTCGATGTTCATCGGGATCGGAGGCTTGGATTTTGTCGGCAAGACCGATTATAGGGACAGCGCTATGCCCCTGTAAAGCAATGCAATATATGGAGTTATCTGTTGCTAAAGAGTGATCAGGAAAGATAGTTGAAAAACGAGGTCCGTGTTCAATCGTACCGCATAGACTGGGTGCATGGAACGAAAGATGTTCTGGCTTACGTTCACGGTCTTGGGTCTCGGAGCCGATTTCGTTCTGCCGCTATGGTGGGCACTGGGCGCCACTATTCCAATTTTCCTCCTGAGTTGGTGGGTGGCCTATCGCAGCGACTGGTTCTAAAATCTCATTGCGCGCGCATTGCGTGCCGCCACGGCCTGCACTGCACAACCGGTCCGCTAAACCGCGTTAACCGCGTAAATGGCGTTGCGGCTGATCAGGAAATCGAGTGGCGGTTGGATCTCGCAGTGGCGGTCGCAGCGAAGGACTCTCAACCACCGCCTCTGCTTGGTGCCCGCGTATGTGATTGAGCGTGCGCGCCCTCCAGTTTTGAGTGGCGATGGAGGCGGTAGAGGCGGTCGTTTACAGGATGGTTCTGATTTGTCCCGAGTGTCCCGACTGCCCGTGATCTACTCGGGACGCACAAACGCCAATGTTTACAGGCTTGTCCCGAGTGTCCCGAGTTGTCCCGACTGAAAAACTCACGTCCGGCAATCGAAGGTTTCCCGCGTGGGCTTGCCCCGCAGCAGGCCGGGCTCGTCGCGTGCAGAACCAATACCTGCTCGCCGGTGCTCCTTCCTCTCTGGGAGCGCGCGAAGCTCAGCGTTTACGGCAGTGTCCCCAATGTCGCAAGTGTCCCCGACGAGAAATCGCCAGTCGACCAGTTGATGCAGGGGAGGAAACGAAAAATGGGCGGACCGCTACATATGAGCCGATCCGCCCAAAAACGAAACAAACAGAGCCGAGCACTCGTGCTCGACCCAGCGAGTCCTATGGATAACCGCGGTTGTTTCCACGCAGCCTCCGTCCTCACTGTTTTTCTTATCGGCGGTTTTTGGGTCGAATTCTAACCTCAACGTTGCTAAGGGCTCCCCACGGTATTTAAGGATATTGAAGGAGCATCCCCACAAAAGTCCCCACAGTGTTGCAGAAACGGGGCTCTTGCGGGGGTGTTGCGGCGTGTATGTGTTTGAAAAGTTTGGCTCCTCAGGTAGGATTCGAACCTACAACCCTTCGGTTAACAGCCGAATGCTCTACCGTTGAGCTACTGAGGAGCAATGCAAAGGACGGATGGATTCATGTTACACCATCCCCGCAGGCCGCTTCAAACGGCTGGCTCGTCCATATAACTCATCCTGCAACTACGGACGCCGGTTCGAGCGCGAGCACGAGTTTCCGGAACAGCGCGAGCCCCTCCAGATGCCTCGCGGAAAGCGGATACACAATATGGCGCGTGAAATAGGCGCGGGCCAACGCTCTATCGAAGTCGCGTTCGAACGACGCGTGCTCGACCATTTCATCCACATGTTGCCATCCCCACCGATAAGAGGCACGGAACGCTTCGGCTGCGGCATCCGTGAGGAATTCCGTGCGGCCGGCCCAGACCGCGAACACCATCGGTAAGCCACTCCACGCCACCCATTCCGCCCCAAGATCGAGCGTGCGGCAGGGCAGGTTTTCCGGTTCCAGCCGCAACGCCGGATCGCCAATCACCAGCGCCGCGTCGTTCTCCGCCAGCATGTCCTCCAAAACCGGCGTGTGCGGCGTCACCAGCGGGCTGCAACCGTAGCGCTGGGCGAGAATAATCCTCGCCAGTGCCACCGAAGTACGCGAACCGGAATCTACCGCGAGAGTGCGAATGGCTTCGAATGGCCGGCGTGAGATCAGCAGAATGCTGCGCACGGGACCTTCGCAGGCAATTCCCAAGTCCGGCAGAAAGTCGAGCCCGAGTCGGTCCAATTCAGCGCAGGGAACCAGCCCGATATCGGCCTTACGGTCGCGCAGCGCCTCCGCGCAGTGGACAGGGAGATCGAAACGAAAATCAAAAAGGCCTCGCTGCGGACCATGTAGAAATCCCCAAACCAGAGGCCATGTATTCAGGTAGCTGACGGCGGAAACGATCAACGCCCAGTCTATCGAACGCCCGTTAGGCGCGCCGTTCCGCAATCAACGGACCTGTAAGAATTTTGTCGCGCATAGTGGCAAACAGCGTAACACGCTGATCCGTTATTCTCTACGCCAGCAGTTCATCAATACCTTTTCCGCCTTTCGCCCCCGGTGCGGCGGCATCCGGTTCGTGCTTCGCAAGATACTTCTACAGCAGAAACCAGCTCCGCGAGTTCCAGCCGGACGCAGTCGTTGTCCTATGCGCGTTAGTGTGGGGCACTGTTGCGCGAATAGCCCGCTATGACGCGGGTTGGGGGTGAGTTGCGGGCGTCCGGCGGGATTCGCGATTCGGAATGAGATGATAAACAAAAGTGGTATTTTCCCCCCAGCGGCCATGTACGTTGTGCGCCTTTCAAATGAAACCCATCGGCATTTTTATCTTTCTATTCTTCTGCTTCCTGTCCGGGTCTTTTGCACAGATCACTTTGAACCCCGTCCCAACCCGCGCTGTTGGGCAGGATTCGGTCCAGATCAGAAACCTTAACCCCAACCTGGTTGAGGGGCGCGAATTCGACACCCCGGAAGGTCTGGCTCTCGATCTGTCCACAAATCCCCCTGCTTTGTACGTCAGCGATGTCGTCAACAATCGTGTGCTCGGTTTCAAGAGTGCGACGAGTTTCGCCAATGGTCAGCCCGCGAACCTGGTGCTTGGCCAGCCCGACCTTTTCACCACGCTTCCCGAGGGACCGGGACGTACGCTTCCCAAAGGATTGCAGGCCCCCGGCGGTATTGCCGTCGACGCTCAGGGGAATGTCTACGTGCTCGATGCCGGGAACAACCGCATCCTGCGATTCCCAAAGCCTTTCGCGCAGACGGGCAGTCAGGACCCCGATCTTGTGATCGGCCAGCCATCGTTCTCGACGAACGGCGTCAATCAGGGAGGTATTTCGGCGTCCTCGCTCGCGCTGACCACGACCACGTCGTCCGGTTCCCTGGCGGCGCTGCAGGCGTTCATTACCTTTGATGCGTCGGGGAATCTATGGGTGGCCGATGCCGGAAACAACCGGTTGCTGCGTTTCAACGCGAATGTCCTCGGAAGCCCCGCTTCGCCGGGGCCGGCGGCCGATATCGTTCTCGGGCAAACCGATTTTGTCACCGGGACATACAATCCCCCGGCCTCGAACCCGCTGACATCATTGATCTCGTTCACGACTCCATCCGGAATCGCTTTTGACAGCGCCGGCCGGCTGTTTGCAGCCGAATCGATCTCTTCTCGCCAGGGCCGTATTCTGATGTGGAATCCTCCTTTTTATACAGGCCAGCCCGCGGCGCGCCTGTTGGGGGTCGATAACAACAATCCGCAGCCTCCCACCACCAGCGAGTTTCAGTTGGGTCCCGCTCCGGGCGGTCTTTTCCCGATCGGCAACGCAATTGGGGCCGTCGATACTTTCAACAGCAGGGTGCTGATTTTTCCCCCCGTCGAGCAATGGATTCCCAACGTTACTTATCAGGCGGCTGTTGAGGTCGCGGGCCAAACCGATTTTTCGAGCAACGCCTCCAACCTTGGAAACCCGACTGCGGGACCAATTGGATTTTCCAGACCAGGCGCCGCGCTGTTTTTCGGTTCCGAGCTTTACGTGGCCGATTCGTTCAACAACAGGGTAATCGTAATGCCGCAGAGCGGCAGTACCTTCGGACCGGCCACCAGAGTTCTGGGGCAGGATCTGATGACTCTCAATGCTCCCAACCTCGTCGAAGGCCGTGAATTAGACTTCGGGGGCGCCAATGGAAATGGCTTCGATGCAGGCGTCACGGTGGATCTCAATTCCAATCCTCCGCATCTTTACATAGCCGATACATATAACAACCGCATCCTCGGCTACAAAGATATGCGCACCGTCCAAACGGGGACGAAGGCAGATATCGTCATCGGGCAACCCGACTTTCAGCAAGTGCTGACGAACTATCCCGCCAACGATCCGAACAAGCCGACGGCCTCGGGGCTCTCTCTCCCGACCGGGCTGGCTGTAGATCCATCCGGCAACTTGTATGTGTCTGACACGGGCAACGGCCGAGTGTTGCGTTTCCCGCGGCCGTTCGCGAATTACACGCCGGGCGCGCTGGAACAGGCCGACCTGGTGCTCGGGCAAAGCAGTTTCACGAGCCCAATAATCCCCGATGCCACCGACCGCACCATGGCGGCGCCTTCCGGCCTCGCCTTTACCCTTGCGGGAGGTCTGCTGGTAGCGGATTTCGTCCTCAATCGCGTGCTGTATTTTCCCGGGCAACCGGCGAGTCTGACGTCCGGAATGCCGGCCGGCATGGTCTTCGGGCAGCCCGATTTCAACTCGAGCGCAGGCGGATCGGGTCTCGGCCAGATGAGCGACCCTCACTCCATCGCGACCGATACGGACGATCGGCTCTACATAGCCGACAGCGGGAACGCCAGGATACTGATCTTCAACGACGTACCGGCTGCCACCCTCGGCCAGCCGGCGGCTCTCGCCCTGACGACCGGCTTGAGAGTTCCGCGAGGCCTGTATGTGAGCGGCGTTACGGGCGAGATATGGGTGGGCGATGCGGGCGCCAGCGCTGCCATTCGCTTCCCGGCGTTCGATCAGCTTACTCCGGGCGGCGGCGTTCCGAACGGAGGCTTCGTCGACAGTGGCTTTCCGCTCGCGTTGGTGGAAGACGCGTGGGGCGACATGTTCCTCGCGGATGCCGCGCACCGCGTGGGGATTTATTATCCGGGTCTTGGCCCGATCAACGCCGCCAACTACCTAAGCCCGAACGTATTGGCTCCCGGAATGATCACAGCCCTGTTTACGGAGGCCTACAACCAGTTCGGTGGTCAGCCATTTAAAGTCTCCACACTACCGTTGCCCACTCAGTTGAATGGCGTGGAAGTATTGTTGAACGGCTCGCCCGTTCCTTTGTTTTACGCCGACCCCAATCAGATCAACTTTCAGGTACCCATGGGAGCGCCGCAGACCGGTACCGCGGACCTTCAGGTGTTCCAGCCGTCGACGGGCCGCGTGCTTGGAGATACGACTGTGGCGATGACTTCCGTCCTGCCCGGTTTTTTTACCCAGGCCGGTAATGGCAGTGGCCCGGCCGCCGCCCTCAATCAGGACAATACGGTAAACAGCCAGTTCAACCCCGCAGTGCAGGGGAGCGTGATCCAGTTGTTTGGCACTGGTCAGGGCTTCATTGCGGGAGCGCCACCCGACGGTAACATCTCGAACGCGCCACTACAGACCGCACAGGCGCCGCAGATAATCATGGGAACGGGTTTTGTGCCTGCCGCGAACATCCAATACTCGGGTCTCGCACCGACGCTGGTAGGCGTGTGGCAGATCAACGTTTTAATTCCCGATTCCGTGATTACAACACCCACCAACCCAACTCAGGTTGTCGCCATCGAAACGAGTGCGACGGGCGCATTGGTTCCCAGCGGCGGTGGTGGCCTCGGGCGCCCCGTGATCATCTACGTCAAACAGAAATAGCCTGCAGGGCGGCCTTTCCGGGCTGCGGACCCGATTTCGACAGGACTCAACGGCCGCCAGACCGGCGTTGGCTTTTTTCGGACTATCGTAACAATGCGGTGGTAGTATATCTTGATTCCGAAAAAAGGGAGGAATTATGCCCACAGGCCGCGCGTTCGGAGACCCGGATTTAACTCCGGATAATTTCAGCAGTTTCAGCAAGCAGGAGATTTCCGCCGATACCGCGGCGAAAGCGATCGAACAGTTGGAGGCGATACCGCCGGTCAGAAGCACGACCCCGATGGATTTGTCGACCGTGATCGGCGCGAATGCGGTGCAGGCGATCCAGAACTCCGGGAAAATCACTTTTCACACCGTCGGCGACACCGGAGGAATTCATAGCCCCCAATTCCAGTTTGCCGTTGCCGACGCCCTGGCCGCCGATGTTGCGAGCGGCGCTTCCTTCTGGTATCACCTGGGCGACGTCGTTTACTACTTTGGCCAGGAGCAATACTACTTCGAGCAGTTCTACGACCCGTACCGCGACTACAATGCGCCGATCTTCGCCATTCCCGGCAATCACGATGGCGCAGTCTTTGCGGGCGAAAGCGGGAACTCGCTGGACGCCTTTGTGGCGAATTTCTGCACCCCTCAACCCACCCGCAGCCAGGACAGTCAGGGAGCGGTCCGAACGACCATGGACCAACCTGGGGCTTATTTCACGCTGAACGCTCCGTTTGTAAAGTTCATAGGGTTGTATTCCAACACCAGTGAAGGCGGAACGGAAGGAGTGATCTCAGGACCCAAGGTCGGCGACGCTCAATTGATTTTTCTGGAGCAACAACTTGCCGCTGCGAAAGTCGAGCGTGCTAACGGTCAATGGCGCGCACTGATAGTTGCCACCCATCATCCTCCCTTCACCGGCAGTCCGTCGCACGTGCCCAGCCCGACCATGCTCCAGCAGATCGACAAGGCCTGCAGTCAGGCCGGTATTCAGCCGGACATGCACCTCTCCGGCCACGCCCACCTCTACGAGCGGTACACGCGAACCGTGGCGGGAAAGCAGATCCCCTACCTGGTAGCCGGAATGGGTGGTTATTACAATCTGCCGGGCTTGAAACCGGTGACCACCCGGCCCAAGGCGCCCGGTACGCCGGCCTCCGGCACGGACGCCGGCGGTAACCCGCTCAGGCTGGATGTCTACAACGACAACACCTTCGGGTTCCTGCGTATCACCGTATCCCCTGCCTACATCACCGGCGAATTTGTCACAGTCGATCCAGCGTCGGGAAAAACCGGCTCAGGCGACAGCTTTACGCTGGACCTTCGCGCCAATAAGGTTTCCACCGGCATCGCTGCGGGTACCGGAGCATCTGCGAACGCAGGAAAAAAAGGCGCCGCCCGAAGCGCACCTCCGCCAAAATCGGCGCGCGGGCGCAAGAGATAGCTTTCTTCCGCCGGCGTGCGACAGCCGACGTGCGACAGCTCCTGCAGCCAGGGGAGTGCGTTAAAATCTCATAGCCTGGTACCATTTCGATTCGGAAGAGGGAAATCATAGATTGCTGTATCTGTCTAACCGGCGATTCATCCGCACGATGGTGACGGCGGCAACCATATTGTTCGCCGGCGGCGTCGTTCAGGCTCAGCAACTGAATCGTCCGGCAACTATCGCGGGGCATCCGAACTTCAACGGGATCTGGCAGGCTCTGAACACCGCCTACTGGAATCTGGAAGGCCATTCCATCGAAGGATTCAGTAAAGAGTTTTGGCAACTCGGCGCGATCGGCGTGATTCCGGCGGGACAGAGCGTTCTGCGCGGAGGAGGCCCGATTCCGTACCTGCCTGAAGCGCTTAAAGAGCGGAACGAAAACCGGTCCCAATGGCCCGCGGCCGATCCGGAAGCGAAGTGCTACATGCTGGGGGTTCCGCGCGTCACCTACCAGAATTTTCCTTTCCAGATTTCCGAGGGTAGCGCTGACGGCGATCTTCTAATGGTCTACCCGTTCGCCGCCGCGAACAGAATCATTTACATGAAAGAACATTCCGATCTGCCGGTCGATTCGTGGATGGGCAAGTCCAACGGAACGTGGGAAGGCAACGTTTTGGTGGTGACAACGACCTCGCAAAACGGCCAGTCGTGGCTGGATCGCGCCGGAAATTTTGCCTCCAACAAGCTCAAGGTCACCGAGCGCTTCAGGCTTCTGGACGTCAACCACATCTGGTATGAGGCCACGCTTGAGGATCCGAAGACGTTCTCCAGTGCCTGGACGATCGAGATGCCGTTATACCGTCTGATCGAAAATAATGTCCAACTGCTGGAGCATAAGTGCGTTCCGTATACCGATATGCTGCTCTATCACGACCTGCTTCAGCCGAAGCAGTAATCCAGATCGAATAAGATTAGGAATAGAGATAAGGAGTTCAAGCCCATGCACAGCAGACTGCTGAATGTCATAGCGAGCGCCGGCATGCTGATGGCGGCAGTATTGCCCGTGGCGGCGCATCATTCTTTTTCCGCCGAGTTCGACGCATCCAAACCGGTCACGCTCGAAGGTAAAGTCGTCGAGATGGAATGGGTGAATCCGCATTCCTGGCTGACGATCGATGTGCCGAAGGCGGACGGGACGGTGGAACGGTGGCACATCGAAGGTGGATCGCCATCGGTATTGCTCCGCCTCGGCTGGAACAGGGATTCACTCCCCACGGGAACAAAGATCAAAGTCGTCGCCTTCCAGTCGAAGGATGGCTCTTTCCGCGGGAGTTCGCGAGAGATCGAGTTTCCGGACGGCAGAAAAATGAATATGGGCGGTTCGTCAACCACGCAAGAGCCGGGAAAAGACGCGCCGGCAAAATAGACGCTTACTTCGGTGTTTTGGGGTGGGCTCGCTCGAAACGGGAGTTCTCGATGTAACCACGGATGGCCATATTCCCTTCGTGGCAGGCGTACTCATACATCTGATATTTGTTATCCAGCTTCAGCGGGAACGCCACCGCCCACGGGCTTACCACTATCTCCGGGTCCTCGATCTTCATTTCAAAGTCAATCGTGTCGTTGTCGGATCGTGTGAAGCGCTCGGTGATCCGCATGTTTTCCGAGGCCGGGTTTAACGGCGGAGAACCGGGAACGCCGGCGTTGGTCATGTCCCCCTTGCCGTTGAAGTTCGTCGTTTCGACAACGAGCGTATTGCCGTCCCAATGGCCGCGCGACTCTCCTAACCACTCTTTGATGGACTTATCGAGCGCCGGGCGTCCGTCAGTTGGAATGATGCGGACCTCGTGGGCCATTTCGAGCACAATGAAAACATAGCCTGGGGACTGCATGATCCGGATGCCGTTGTTGTAGTTGCGCGGCAACATGGAAACAGGCATGCCGCGCGTGATGCACCGGTCCCAACTGTCGAAGTCATCGGGGCTGTCGAATACGGTTTGGCCGGGCTTGTAGCTCCCGTGCATTTTGGCGTACAGCTCCTTGCCTTTTGGCGTCAGCGCTGGGAAGCGCCCATTCGGCGGATCGCTCATCAAAGAGGTCAGCCGCATGACTTGGGTGCCGGAATCGGCCTGCGGTATCGCGCCGGACTCGAACCGTTTGTTTCGGGCATCCGCACTCTTCTGCGCGGCGGTGAATTCCTCTTCGGTCAGAAAGCGGCGCTCACCGTACTTCTCCGGCCGCTGGAAAGGTGTAGCGATCAGATGGTTGAGCGGCCATATGCCCTGCAGGTCAGGATCCCCCCACGGGGTTTTGGGCGGCGTCCAGGTTTTGGTGGCCGCGGTTTTCTGTGCCTGCTGCGCGGCTGCCGGGGCCAACATGAGGCCGATGCTCATTCCACTCAATGCCAGAATCTGTTTGATCACTGAACACTCCTCGCGATCCAAATGCGGATCATATCATTTGGTAAGTGCGGGTTTGAGCCCACGACGATCACGACTAAGAGGAGGTTTATGAGGATCGCGCCTGGCCTGTTGCTGGCCGTTTCAGTTCTGACGGCTCAGAGTGTAAACGATGCTCCCGATACACACATCGCTGCCGCGAAAGCCGCGGCCGGTGACGATTTTCAGAATCTGTTTAACTTTCAATGCAGCGGGCCCGGCCCTGGAGGCCAGCGCGGACCAACCGGGGCGGGGCGAGGGCCAGTTGGCGCACCGGGCGCCGGGCGTGCCGGCGGCCCAAGGCCGCAGGGGCCGCCCAACCCGTCGACCTGGCATGTCGAACCGGTGAAGGTCTTCGACAACCTCTACTTTTTCGGCCAGTCCGAGTACGCGGTTTGGGCGATCACGACATCCGAAGGCATCATCGTCCTCGACACCATCTTCGACTATTCGGTCGAAGACGAGGTTGTCGGCGGGATGAAGAAGCTGGGATTGGACCCGGCCAATATCAAATACGCCGTCGTCAGCCATGCTCACCCCGATCACGACGGTGGCGCGAGGTTCCTTCAGGATCATTACGGCACGCGAGTGATCATGTCGCCGGCGGACTGGGATGTGCTCGATAAGAGAACCAACGGAACGAAGCCGAAGCGGGATATCGAGGCCACCGACGGCCAGAAACTCACGCTCGGCGATACTACTGTGACGCTCTACATCACGCCAGGTCATACGCCGGGCACCATCTCCACCGTGTTCCCGGTTAAGGATAACGGTACGCCACACCTTGCGGCGCTCTGGGGCGGAGTGGGGCTGAATCAGGATCGGGATTCCCTTGAGAAATACATCCATTCGGCACAGCGATTCAGCGGTATCGTGAGGCAGGCGGGAGCAGATATCATCCTCGCCAACCACACGGATTGGGACCGGTCGAAGATCAATCTGCCCATGCTGGCTAAACGCGCGCCTGGCAGTCCGAATCCATATATTGTGGGCAATGCGAAGGCCCTGAATTTTCTAAAGGTCGCGGAAGAATGCGGCACGGCCCGCTTACCCGCGGCGAACTGAAGGGAATAACCGGCGGCAATCATCCGCGACTTCGACGCCGTGGCTCAGTCCGTCTGGCTGCTGCGTGCGTATTTTTGCCGCGAGAAGCGGCAACTGAAACGGCCACTAGAAATCGAAGCGCGCGTAAAACGTGATCAGCCGACTGCCGCTGGCCGAGGTGATGCGGCCAAACGACGGCGAGTTGATGTTGGTATTAAGGCCCAGAGTACCCGAGGTCCCCGTGCTGTTGTAGCCCCACTGCGGCGTGTTCGTGAGGTTGACGGCGTCGGCACGCAGCGTGACCGTCCAGCCTTCGCGTATCGAGAACGCCTTGCTCGCGGACGCGTTGATGCCCATCAGGGAAGGTCCACGCACGCCCGGGAGGTAGAAGGCGGTGTTGCCCGTGGTACCGGGACTGGGATTGACGAGCACGGCCTGCCCCGAAGCGTTGACCACCTGAAGGTTGGTGAAGCGGCCTGGCAGGGTGGGATCGCCGCCGAAGTTTGGCAGGGGCGCGGCTTGGGTGGAAAGGCCCTGGAAGTATGAAACGAAGCCGTTGCCTTTGACGACCTGCGACATGTCGGAGGGAAGCGTTCCCACCAAATTGGCGGTGTTCGCAGCCAGATAGCTGAAGGTGTCCACGTAACTGCCGACAGTTCCCGCCGTGAATGTAAGAGGTATGCCGGACTGCCAAGAGAATGCGGAAGAAACGTTCCAGCCGCCGACGACCTCATCCAGCCACTTCGGAACATCCGCAGGAAATCCTTGCCCCGGCCGATCGGGAGCGCCCACGCGACGTTCCCCTGGAACAACTCCGGCCGGTCAATGCTCAGGAGGCTCTTGCTGAGAGCGAAATCCCGGACGTCCCGGTAAGTGTTGGTTGACGTCGTGTCGCCCAGAGTCTTCGAGAAGGTGTAGGCGAACTGGCCTGTGACGCCGTGAGAGAGGCGCTTGCTGACGTGTGCCTGAAACGAGTTGTAGGTCGAGTTGCCGTTGTTGTCGATCATGTATACGCTGCTGAACTGGGGGTTCACGACAATAAAGTTCGGGGGCAGACCCGCGTGGGTGAGGATGCCGCCGTTGACGCCGGTGCCGGTGGACGTCGTGTTGAAGAAGTTCGCCAGAGCACCGACCGATCCGTTCGCAATGAATGCATTGGTCACAGAATAGAGACGAAGCGCCTGCGAGCCCGTCAGAGTTGTGTTGTTTATCGTGCCGACGCCAGGGATCGTCAGGCCGTTGAGCATCTGATCGAACAAAGGAGAATCGCCTCCCGCGCGAACGGCGTTAAATCCGGTCAGAATGCCGTTCTCGAAGATGTTCGTGTCGTCCAGTTGCTGGTTGGTACAGAGTTGCGAGCCCTTGTTGCCGATGTAGTTAAGATCGATGCTGAGGCTGCTGGTCAACTGGTGCTGAAGGGTCACATTGAAGCTCTGGATATACGGCGTTCTCAGATTATCGGCATATCCATAGATACCTGTTGCGCGGTTGGTCAGAGGGACAGGAGTGAACGGCTGCGCACCGTTGGTAGTCACCGGAACCACACCGGCGCTCGGGATCTGAGACACACTCAGGAAGTTCTGAGGCACATAACTCGTGTTCAGTGTTTGGCCAGGGAAGTTCCCGACTCCGGTATTGACCGTCAGAAAATCGACATTGCCGATGTAATTGATTCCGTACCCGGCCCGGAAAACCGTGTTCTTGACCCAGGGAAGGTTCCACGCGATGCCGATCGTCGGACCGAGGTCCTTCCAGTAGTTGTTGTAGACGCCGAGACCCGGGTTGGGCGAGTTCGGTCCGACAAACTGTGCCGTTGTGAGTGCGCCACCGGAGGCATTGGGGTTCCACATCGCGTTGGCGAAGTTGGTGCCCGAGATTCCAAACAGTCCGGACTGCCCGCCATTGGGCCTTCCCGCCAGACCCTGGGCCATGTACGGCGCGCCGAAGAAGTCGTAACGAAGGCCAATGTTCACGGTAACGTTCGAGTTGACCTTCCAGTTGTCTTTGGCGTAACCCGACCATGCATTCGCGATGTTGGTGCGGTAGAAAAGGAAATCGTTCAGATAGGAACTCCAGGTAGTCGCTGTCGGGCTGTTGACCCAGTACTGCTCAGTGATGCTGGCGACGGAGCCGGCGAGGTTGGCAAGCAGATCCTGCGCCGTCGTCAGGTTGAGTGCGCCGATTCCGGGGAAAGTAGAAACGGTGATCGGCGGCGCGACGTTACCGATGCCGAGTAACAGGCTTGGCCGGGTGGTCTGTGTGCCACCGCTGTTGGCGGACGCAGAACTCGTGCGGTCGATCTCGAATCCGAAGCGGAACGAATGCGCGCCCTTGATCCAGCTGATTGAATCGTTGTACTGGTAAAAGGGACTGACGGTCGTGCGCGGCGCGGAGACGTTCATTCCGGCATAGAGACCGAGGCTTGACGTCGTCACACCGGCTCCGCCCAGCGTACCGAGCGAGCCGGACTGCGTGTACAGGAAGGACCCGTTCACCTGCGGATAAGAGGCGCGCACAGCTTGCGATGCGGTCGATATCGCAGTCTCGGAGGCGCCGTCGATACAGCATCCGTTATCGAGCGGCGAGGTCCCTTCCCAAGTGTCCAATTTGTGGCCGAAGTGGAATTCATTGAGCAGCGTGGGTGTGATGGTCCAGGTCCAGTTGGCGCTGTAGAACCGAGGATCGCGCACTTCCTGCCCATAGACGCCGGTCGGGTAATCGGGAATACCGGTCTGCGTGGTCGCGCCCCAGTCGTGTTCGTGGGTCATGATGAAGTTAACTTTGTGTTTGTCGCTGATGTTGTAGTCGAGCCGGATCGAGTAGTTGTTGCGGTCGGTGCTGGGGCTTTGTCCCGTCGCGCCATCGAGGCCGTTCAGCCTCTGCTGCCATGCGAAGCCCGCGGTGTTCAAACCGTCACCGACGGTGTAGTTATTGGGCAGCGGCATGTACTTTCCGATGTACTGCGGTCCAAACCAGGTGGGGTCGATCGTACTGAAATTGGGACCGCCGGCGGCCAACAGATTAACCGAATTGAGAAAAAGCGGAGTGCCGTTCGACGAGGTGAGGATGTTGCCGTTGAGATCGACCGAAGGCGTCGTCGAGAAGGCGTTGCCGTTGGAACGGCTCCCGCCGCCCGCGGAACCCGTAGTCAGGTAACGGAAGGTTCCCTGGCGGGCCGGAGCGGTGAGAACCAGCGCAACATCTTCCACTTTTCCGAGATAACGCTGGTCGTCGGTCACGAGGAAGAAGAACAGCTTGTTCTTCTTGATCGGACCGCCGATGCGTCCGCCGAACTGGTTGCGGTTGCCGTAATTATTCGGCTGGCTCTGCAGGTTCTGGAAGTAAGGCGCCGCATTGAAGGCCGAGTTGTTGTTACTCCAAAAGAGTGCCCCATGGTATTGGTTTCCGCCGGAACGCGTGCGCAGTTCCACCTGAGCGGCGCCGCGGCCCAGCGCGGGATCGATCTGGTTTGTGCTGACGCGAACTTCTTCGATCAAGTCGGGGCTGGTGAAAGCGCCGGAGTAAGCTCCGTTGGCATAGCGGCCGTCGTTGGTGACCACGCCGTCGCGCGTGGTGTTGACCTGATTCGTCTGTAGTCCGGCGAAGTTCATCATCGACGAGACGAAGACACCCTGGACGGCGATTACGCCGGGAGTGAGAGCGACGAGGTCGATTACGTTGCGGCTGGCGATCGGCAAGTCCGACACTTCTTTCTCGGTGAGGACGCCGCCTACGGAGGAGGTCGTGGTGGCCAAAGCCGTATCGGCCTCCACAGTGGTCGAGCGAACAGCTGGAGGTCGGAACCACGCTCGCCTTTGTGTAATCTCACGCAACCTCCGATCTGCACGCGAAATACTCGGTGGTACGGGCGCACTGATACGAAACTGTCTATCTAACCTCGGGACGCCCGGCGGAACCTAACGGTGACCGTGCTGATATCCGTGATTAGGGCGTGTTCACACTACGCGCAGCGCTTCGACGATAAGTGCGAATGAGAGGAATCCCAGGAAGAGGACGTCGAGTTTTTCAAAGCGCGAGAAGATGCGGCGGAAGCCTTTGAGTCTG
>Ga0182024_10013817_pt1 | contig 15697 bp, 15 predicted proteins | sample P32metaG_FD_120480 | JGI IMG/M metagenome (GOLD analysis project Ga0182024, IMG submission 120480) | Permafrost microbial communities from Stordalen Mire, Sweden - P3-2 metaG (Illumina Assembly) | ecosystem: Environmental > Terrestrial > Soil > Wetlands > Permafrost | place: Sweden: Stordalen... | reverse complement strand
TGGGGTCCCGGCATCTTCTGGGGCGGCTGGCCGTGGTGGTGGGGTGGTTACGGCGCCGGCATAGCCCTGGCGACACCCTACTATGACGACTCTTATAATTCCGGCTACGGCGCCGCGCCGTCGACCGGCGGCCCGCCCCCTCCAGCGGCGGGCGACGGCTACAACTGCTCGGCATGGCGCTGGGACGCCACCCAGAACAAGTATGTCCAGGTCCGGGCGGCCTGCAGCTAGCTGAGGTTCAGAGCAGGGCGGCCTCGCATAGCGGGGCCGCCTACTCCACGGCGTCGAGCAACTCCACGTCCGGCCGGCCAGCCATGCAAGGGCCCATTTTCCGACCGAGCTCGCGGAAATAGTCCGTCCCGCCGTGGGCGGTGAGTGAATCCTGATCACGATAGAGTTCGAGCACCTTGTAGGTGTTGGGGTCGCCGCGGCTTCTGGTCAATTGATAGAGAAGATTGCCCGCCTCGTTCGCCCTCACCTTGGCGGCGAGTTCGCGAAAGACCTGTTCGAATTCGGCGTTCTTGCCATCCTGCACCTTCAGTATCGCCACCACGCCGATCATGTCTTGCTTCCCCGTTTCGCGCTGCTAACGCCTCGCATTCCCCGCATAGGCCACCCACGAATGGCCACCCACGTGCCGCGCTTCCAGAAGATCTGGATCGGCGGCGGCGCGAACCGAACGACGCGCCCGCAGCGCGACGACCGACAACATCAGCGGCGCCGCCGCGATCACGGCGATCGCCACCACGCTCGCGGCGAAAAGCACCGCCATCAGCGCGCCGACGACGGCGGCCGCGACCCAGGCCAGCGCCCCGCAGAACCAGCCAAGAGCGCCAAGGACCGAACGTCCCGCCCCGCCAGATTCCCTATCGCCGCGTTTCATGACTATACCTCGCTGGCGCGCCGGCGAAAGAAACGCATGTTTCGCCGCGCCGCGGCCGATCGTCAACCGCTTCAGCGTCGGAAATTTAGGCGGCGCGCCTCGACGCGCCCCGGGAGGTGGCATGACCAGACCGCCAAGGACCGGGCCCCGCTGGAGCTTCTGGATCGACCGCGGCGGCACCTTCACCGATGTGATCGCCATCGCCCCTGGCGGTGAAGAACGCGCCCTGAAGCTTCCCTCCAAATCGCCCCTCTATCGGGACGCGGCGGTGGAAGCGATGTGCCGGCTCCTGGGCGTCCCATCGGACGAGCCCTTTCCGGCCGAGCGGGTGGAAGCCATTCGGATGGGGACCACCGTGGCCACCAACGCCCTACTCGAGCGCACTGGCGCCAAGACCCTTTTCATCACCACGGCGGGCTTCGCCGACTCCCTGGTCATCGGCGATCAGACGCGCCCCCGGCTCTTCGCCCTCGACATCGTCAAGCCGCCGCCTTTGCATGGGGGGGTCGTCGAAGCGGACGAGCGACTGGCGGCCGACGGCGCGGTGGTTCGGCGGCTCGATGAGCCGGCGCTGGCGCGCGCCCTGGAGAGGGCGGTCGGCGCGGGCTTCCAGAGCGCCGCCGTCGCCTTCCTGCACAGCGACCTCAATTGCGACCACGAGCGCCGGGCCGAGGCCATCGCCCGCGCGGCGGGACTGGCCTTCGTGGCTGTCAGTTCCGAGGTCTCGCCGCTGCCCCGCTTCATTCCGCGCGCCGAAACCACGGTGGCCGACGCCTATCTGACGCCGGGCCTGCGCGCCCACGTCGAGGAGATGGAGCGCGCCCTAGCCGGCGCCGACCTCTATTTCATGACCTCGGGCGGCGGCCTGGTGCGCGCTGCAGCTTTTCGCGGGCGCGACGCGGTAGTTTCGGGGCCGGCGGGCGGTGTCGTCGGCGTGGCTGGAACAGCCATGGCGACGGCCGCGGGCGCGGTGCTCGGTTTCGACATGGGCGGCACGTCGACCGATGTGTGCCGCTTCGCCGGCGCCCTAGAGCGGCGCGACGCCGCCACGGTGGCCGGCGTCAAACTACGCGCGCCGATGCTGGACGTCGAGACCGTGGCGGCCGGCGGCGGCTCGGTCCTCGCCTTCGACGGGCTGCGCGCCCGGGTGGGACCCGCCAGCGCCGGCGCCGAGCCTGGTCCGGCCGCTTACGGGCGAGGCGGGCCGGCCACCGTGACCGACGCGAACCTGGTGCTGGGCCGCCTCGAGCCGTCATTCTTCCCATCTGTGTTCGGAGAAGCCGGCGACGCGCCACTCGACATCGCCGCCGCGCGCGCGCGGCTCGCCGATCTCGCTTCGGCCATGGGTCTCGCCGGGCCCGAGGCGGCCGCCGAGGGGTTTCTCGCGGTCGCGGTGGAGCAGACCGCGGCCGCCATCCGCCGCATCTCCACCGAACGAGGCTTCGATCCCCGCGACCATGCCCTCGTGGCCTTCGGCGGCGCGGCCGGCCAGATGGCCTGCCAAGTCGCCGACGCACTGCGGATCGACGACATTCTCTGTCCGCGCCGCGCCAGCCTCCTTTCGGCCTGGGGAATTGGCCAGGCCCGAATGTGCGGCGCCCGCCAAGCCGGACTTGAACGGGTGCTCGACGCCGCCGGTCTGGCCTCGGCCGACACCTTGGCCGAAGCCTTGGAACGCCAGGCGCGCGCCGACCTTCGCGACCAGGGCGTTCGGCCGGGCGCGCTCCAACGCGCCCTTCGGATCCGCTATGATGAATCGGACGCGGCCCTGGCGGTGCAACCAGGGCCCCTGGCCGAGGTCGTTTCGGCGTTCGAAGCGGCCCACGGACAACTGTTCGGCTTTATTGAGCCAGGCCGGACGATGATCATCGCCAGCGTCGAGGTCGAGGCGCGGGAGGTCGATGTCGACGCGCCGGCGCCAAGGCTCGGCGTCCCCCTTTCACCTCGCGCGCCGCAAAAGGCGAATATTGCAGCAACCTTGGTCCGCGCCGACGATCTGGTCGCGCCGATCGACGGACCCCGTCTCATCGTGCGCGAAGACACCCAGATATGGCTTGCCGAAGGCTGGCGCGCGGCGGCGGCCGGCGACGGCCTGATCCGTCTGAGCCGAATTGCGGCCCCCGCCGAGCGCGCCGTGGCCCCCGCCGGTCCCGATCCGATCACCCTCGAACTCTTCAACCGGCGATTCGCCGGCGTCGCCGAGGCCATGGGCGCCGCGCTGGAGCGCACCGCGCGATCGGTGAACATCAAGGAGCGGTTGGACTTTTCCTGCGCCTTGTTCGACGCGCGGGGCGATCTGGTCGCCAATGCCCCACACATGCCGGTGCACCTGGGCTCCATGGGCGCCAGCGTTCGCGCCGTCGTGGCCAGACACCCGAGGCTGAAACGGGGCGACGCCTTCGCCCTCAATAATCCCTACGCCGGCGGCACTCATCTGCCGGACATCACCGTGGTGATGCCGGTTTTCGCCCAACCCAGCCAGACGCGGCCTGCCTTTTTCGTGGCCGCGCGCGGACATCACGCCGACGTTGGGGGGGTCCAGCCTGGTTCGATGCCGCCCTTCTCGCGGATCATCGGCGAAGAGGGCGTGTTGCTGGACGCGCTGCCGATCATGCGCGGCGGAGTATTCCTCGAAAAAGATGTGCGGCGCGCCCTCGCCGCCGGTCCGTGGCCGGCCCGCGCGCCGCAGCGCAATGTCGGAGACCTCAAGGCGCAGATCGCCGCCTGCCAGGCGGGCGCGGCAGCGGTCCTGGCGATGATCGACGCCCACGGCGGCGAGCCGGTGGCGCGGTACATGGGTCTCGTCCAGGCCAACGCCGAAGCTTGCGTACGCCGCGCGGTGGGCCGCCTGACCGACGGAGCGGCGCGGGTCCCCATGGACGGCGGCGGCGAGATCGCCGTCGAGATCACGGTCGACGCCGCCCGCGGCGAAGCGGTGCTAGACTTCCGCGGCTCGAGCGATCAGCTCGGCTCGAACTTCAACGCCCCGGCCTCGATCGTCGACGCGGCGGCTCTTTATGTCTTTCGCACTTTGGTGGACGACGACATTCCCTTGAACGCCGGCTGCCTGACTCCCCTCAGGGTGATGGTGCGCCTGGGCTCCATGCTCAACCCCAACCCGCCGGCCGCCGTCGTGGCCGGCAATGTCGAGACCAGCCAGCACATAGTGGACGCCCTCTACGCCGCCCTGGGGGTCATGGCGAACGCCCAGGGATCGATGAACAATTTCACCTTCGGCGACGAAGCGCGGCAGTACTATGAGACGATCTGCGGCGGGGCCGGGGCCACGGCCAGCGCCGACGGCGCCAGCGCGGTCCACACCCATATGACCAACTCGCGCCTCACCGATCCTGAGATCCTCGAGCGGCGATTCCCGGTGCGCGTGGAGGCGTTCGCGGTGCGGGTCGGCTCGGGGGGCGGCGGCGCTCGGGCGGGAGGCGAGGGTGTGCTCCGACGCATCCGCTTTCTCGCGCCCATGGAGGCGGCGCTCCTGTCGACTCGGCGCCGGCATCCCCCTCGAGGCGCGGCGGGCGGTGGTCCCGGGCGGCCCGGAAGACAGCGCTTGCTCCGCGCCGACGGCGCTGTAAAGGAACTGCCGGGCTGCTTTTCACTTCTGGTTCAGCCCGGCGACGCTATCGAGATCGAAACCCCGGGCGGCGGCGGATTTGGTCTTGCCGGCGGCGCCGCGACATCTCAACCCACAAGGAGCCGCCCATGACGGCGACCGCCCTCTCTCTCGTCCTCGCCCTGCTGGCCTCCCAGGCGCCGCCCCCTCAGGCGGCCCGCGGGGAACCGCTGCCCGCCGGCGCGCCCACCGACGAATACGAGCTTTCCGCTTGGTGCTATGGCGCCATGAGCGAATATCTCGATGTCTATGACCGCGTGAAACCGGACCTCCGGGCCATCGACAAGACGTTCGGCACTTCGGCGCCCGGCGAAAAGGAGCCCTATTCGGCGGACATGGCCGCCGCGCGCGACGAGCTAAAGGTTCTGGCCGGAGCGGTGGAGGCCGCGGAGAAGGCGAGTCCCAGCCCCATCGCGCCCCAGGGCGCCGCCGCTATCAAGCTTGGCCGCTCCATCTGGACGCCGGCCGAAGAGAAGACGCGGCGCGAGCTGGCCCGCGCGTGGCTATCGTGGGCAATGCCGGACCGATGCGACTCCACGGCCCGCGCCCTGACCACCAAGTCGGCCCTGCTCGGCCAGGCTCTGCAGTACAACAACTCCTCCACGCCGGTCGCGACGCCTCCGGCGGCGCCGGCCCAAGAGTCGCCGAACGAAACACCCGCGCCGGCCTCGGTGGCGGCAAGTCCAGCGCCCCCGCCGACACAGCCCCAGCCGGCCTTACCAGATCCGAACGGACCGCTGCCCGATACGCCGCACGCGAGTCGGTAGCCCTCGGCCCTTACCGGTCGTCGCCGTCAGCCCTCGTGTCCACCAATCTCCTCCGCGTTCAAGGGGTCGAGCAGACGGTGGGCGTGGATGATGAAATAGCGCATGTGAGCGTTGTCCACGGTGGCCTGGGCGCGAGCCTGCCAGGCTTTGTAGGCCTCCTGGTAGCTGGGATAGGCGCCCACAAGATCGATCTTCGATAAGTCGCGGAACTTGACGCCGCTGACGTCTTCGAGTTCGCCGCCGATGACCAGGTGCAGAAGTTGGCGGTGCGGCATCGCCCCCTCACTTGCCGGCAATGGCCAGAGCGTCGACTAGGATCGACGGCGCGTTGGCCGCGCCGCGAATTTCCAGATCGGATCCTGGAATCAGCCGCGCGTAGATGTCGATGAGGTTCCCGGCCACGGTGATTTCGGTGACTGGGTGGGTGATCTGGCCGTTCTCGAACCAATGGCCCGAACAGCCCACCGACCAGTCGCCGGTGTTGGCGTTGAGCGAGGGACCAAACATCGAGGTCACCAGAACCCCGCGCCCCGCCTCGCGCATCAGCGCGACCTGATCTCGGGTCCCAGGGCGCAAGGTCAGGTTAGACGGCCCGACGCCGGGCGGTCCGGCAAGGCCGCGTGAGGCGTGGCCCGTGGTCTCGAGGCCCAGCTGGCGGCCCGAACTAGCGTTGAGCAGCCAGGTGGTGAGAACGCCGTCATCGACGATGTCCAGGCACCGATTGGCCACGCCTTCGTCATCGAAGGGTGAGGAGCCGAGGCCGCGAGCGCGGTGGGGATCGTCGGTCAGGGTGACACCCTTGGCGAACAGGGTCGCGCCCAGGCGATCCTTTAGGAACGACACCCCCCGCGCCACCGACGGTCCGGAAATGGCCCCGATCAGCGGTCCGAGCAGCGAGGCTGCCAGCCGGTTCTCGAACACCACCGGGGCGGTGGCGGAGGCGATCTTGCGGGCGTTGAGGCTGGCGACGGCGCGGCGTCCGGCCTCGGCGCCGATCGCCGCGGGCGTGGGCAGATCTTCGGCCCAGCGCGTCGCCCGACCCTCTCCGGCCTGCTCCATGCCCGAGCCCTCGCCGGCTATGGCCTGGGCGGACAGGGAAAACGCGCTGGCGCGATGCTGGCCGGCAAATCCGTCGCTGGTAATCAGTCGCCAAGTCGATGCCGACCAACTGGCCGAGCCGCCCTCGGAATTGGTCACGCCCGGCGTCTCGCGCGCTGCGTCTTCGGCGGCCCGGGCCCGCGCTTCGAGGTCCTCGGCCGACCATTGGGTGGCGTCGAAGAGGTCGAGGTCCTGGTGGCCGCCCCGGGCCAGACGGTCCGCGGGCGCGAGGCCGGCCCAGGGATCCTCCGCCGCCAGGCGCGCCATGGCGACCACGCGCTCGACGAGCTTGGCGCGCCCCTCGCGCGAAACATCCGAGCCCGATACGCTCGCCTGCCGTTGGCCGACAAACACGCGCAGGCCCAGATCGCGGGATTCCTCGCGTTCGACCTCCTCGAGCGCGCCGAGGCGAACGGTGACCGACAGGGCCGCGCGCTCCGCGGACACTGCCTCGGCGGCGTCGGCGCCGGCGGCAAGGGCGGCGGCGACCACGTCGTGCAGCATGTTCTCATTCATGCCGGCGATATGGCCGATGGCGAGAGGCGCGGCAAGGATCGCTGGCTTTGGAGCGCGAGCGCCTCAGGCGATGATGTCGGGGGTCAGGCGGTTGTCGAGCTTGGCGATCTGATCGCGCAGGATCAGTTTCTTCTTCTTCAGACGGGCGATCTGCAGTTGATCGGGCTGGGGTCGTGCTTCGAGGGCGGCGACGGCGGCGTCGAGATCCTGGTGGGCCTGGCGCAGCTGGGCCAGACCAAGGCGTATCGCCTCTTCGGTCTCGCTGTCGAGCTCGTCATCGTGCATGGGCGGCTATCCGCAAGCTGGAGCGTCGTGATTTGTAGCAGACCGGCGGGGCTCGGCAAGCGGCCCCTCGACCCCGGCGGCCATGACCAATCGCCCCAGACCCTCCTCGGACGGCGCCCTTCCCCAGAGGGCGCCCAGCGCGCGCAGGGCCGCCAGGGCGTCGAGCAGGGCGCCGCCTGGCTCCGGCGTCAGGGCGTCCAGCGCGTCGAGTAACGCCCGTTCAGCCGCCAGCTCGGCCGCCGCGACCTCGCCACGCAGGGCGGCGCGCGCCACGGCCGCCACTGGCGGGAAGGGCGCTTTCAATCGCCGCCTCACCTGGCGCAGCGGCGCTATGGCCGAGCGCTCCCAGGTCCGCGCGAACTCGACCGCGCGCCTGACAACCTCGGCCTCGACGTTGCGATCCTCGCGGACGCTCCAGAGCCGCCAAAGGAGCAAGGGAACACATTGGCCGTCGACGTCCTGAAGACGCAGGCAGACGGCCTCGACGCCGGGCCGCGCGTAGAGCGCCACGGCGAAGTCCCACGCCGTCACGCGCCCTCCTCGCCTGAAAGGGACGCCGCCCCCTCCCACCGGCGCACCGCGCTCCACGCCAGGCCGAACAGATCGAGCGCGCGGCCGACGCTCTGATCGACCATCTCCTCGAGACTGGCGGGCTTGGCGTAGAAGGCCGGGACCGGAGGGGCGATCACAGCGCCCATCTCGGCCAGTTGAACCAAGGTGCGCAGATGCCCAAGGTGCAGAGGCGTCTCGCGCACCATGAGGACCAGAGGGCGGCGTTCCTTCAAGGTCACGTCCGCTGCGCGGGTCAGCAGGGAAGTGGTCACGCCGCTGGCGATCTCGCTGAAGGTGCGGACCGAACACGGCGCGATGATCATGCCCAGAGCGGGGAATGAGCCGGAGGCCACCGCGGCCCCGACATCGCCGATCTTGTAGGTCACGCTCGCCCTGGCCGCCAGATCGCTTGGCGAAACGGCCGTCTCCTCCCGCAGGGTGAGGGCGGCGGCGCGGCTGACGATGAGGTGGCTCTCGATTCCCAACTCGCGGCAGGCGTCGAGAATGCGCACGCCGTAGATCGCCCCGGACGCCCCGGAGATTCCCACTACCAGCCGCCGTGCCTGATTTCCGGCCATGGGGCGCCCAATCTCGAGGCGCCCGCCGCGGCGCCGCCGAGTGCAAGCATATGTGAACTGACAGGCCGGCGTCAGGGGTGTTGACTGGAAAGCGTCCCGTCACCACAGGAGCCCACTACCATGGCCATCGAAGCCCGCATCCGCGAACTGGGCGTGCGTCACCAGACGCTCGAACGCGCGATCGAGGACGAGATAAGCCGACCGGCCGCCGACGCGGTGCGCCTTACCGAACTGAAACGACAGAAGCTGCGCCTCAAGGAAGAGATGGAGAGCCTCAAGACGCGAGTCCACTGAGGCTCGCGCTAGCCTTCTTCGGTCGCCTCGCCGGACGGCGGGGCTTCTCCCGCCGGTTGCAGAGTGGCCCCTTGAGGCTCGGCGGCGGCGCGGCGCGCGTCGTCGCGAGTCTTCTTCTCGGCCGCCTTCTTGACGAGGGCGTCGAGTTCGAGTTGGCCCACCAGACCCAGCGACACCGGATCCACCGGTTTGACGTTGGTGGCGTTCCAGTGGGTGCGATTGCGCACCTGATCGATGGTGGATTTCGTGGTCCCCAGGGTCTTGGCGATCTGGGCGTCGGTGATCTCGGGATGGTTGCGCACGAACCAGGCGATGGCGTCGGGGCGATCCTGACGGCGGGAGACGGGGGTGTAGCGCGGCGCCTTCTTGGCGGGCTTGAGGAGTTCGGCGTGACGGCTCTTCTGCGCCTTCATGCGGTAGGTGGGGTCGCTTTGCGCGGCGTCCAGCTCTTCACGGCTGAGCTGGCCGTTGGAAATCGGGTCGGCGCCGCGGATGTCGCGCGCCACCTCGCCGTCGGCGATGCCCTTCACTTCGAGGGGGTGAAGGCCGCAGAAATCGGCGATCTGCTCGAAGGTCATCGAGGAGTTGTCCACCAGCCAGACGGCGGTGGCCTTGGGCATCAGGATGTCGGTCACGGCGTGCTCCAGAAACAGCGGCGCCCGGCCTTGCGGCCGGGCGGGATTGTCCATGCATATAGGGCGTTCACGGCGAGAATGAAACCGCAATCGAGCGCGGCGAGGTTGCGCTAGAGGCGCAAGGCGCCTTCCAGAACCGTTACCGCGCCGCCGCGCAGGAGGACCCGCTCCGCGCGGTGCTCGCATTCCAGGTCGCCGCCCCGGCCGGGATAGGCCTGGTGAAAGCGCAGGCTCGGGCGGCCCAGCTTGGCCGACCAGAGCGGCGAGAGAATGCAGTGGAGGGAGCCGGTGGCCGGATCCTCGGCGATGCCCGAGCCGGGCGCGAAGAACCGGCTGACCACGTCGTAGTCAGAGCCCCCGTCGGCGCGAGCGGTGACCCCGACGTTGCCGCGGCCCTGCGTCGCGGCGCTGGCGATGGGCGCGATGGCGGCGATGTCGGGCTTCAGCGTCCGCACGGCCGCCTCGTCTTCCAGAACGGCCACCAGGTACGACGCCGCCCAGACTTCGCTCAAGGGCGCGCCCAGGGCCTCGGCCAGCCCCGCCGGCGGCTCGACCCGCTGAGGAGAAAGCGTTGGAAAATCCATCTGATAGCCGTCACCGCCGCGCTCGACGGTTAGCGATCCCGACTGGGTGTCGAAGAGAACTCGGTCGCCGCCCATGGCAAGTTCGGCGAAGAGCACATGGCCGGCGGCGAGGGTTGCGTGGCCGCAGAGCGGAACCTCCAGGGCCGGAGTGAACCAGCGCAAGCCGAAGCGATTCGCGACGTCCGTTTTGAGGAGGAAGGCGGTTTCGGCCTGGTTGTTCTCGGAGGCCAGGGACTGCATCCAGACGGCCTCGGGCCACCGATCCAGAGGTTCGACGACACAGGCGGGGTTGCCCTTGAAGGGGGCGCGGGCGAAGGCGTCAACGGTCCACTGGCGCATAACCGCAGACCTACCCCATCGCTACCGCCGTGGCGAGGCTAGCGGACTTCGGGGGCGCCGCGCTACGCCTCGACCACGACTTCCGGCCAGCGCTCGCGCGCCGACGCGGCCGTGCGGGCGAAACCGGCCGCGCGGCGCAGGGGATTGGGGCGCAGGCGCATGGCGAAGAGGTCTTCGAGACCGAACGGCGCGACGATGGCGAGGCGCCCGTCGGCCTCCAGCCGAGCGCCGACGGCGAAGGCCGGCGAGGCGAAGCGGGCCAGCGCCTCGGCGGTCTGGGCCAAAGGCAGATAGGCCTCCCCGAACTTGGCTTCGAACCACAGATGCACGCGGGCCTGGTTACGGACCTCGACCATGGCGCGCAGCGGCGGCTCGAAGGCGGCGGCGACACGGCGGATGACCAGGTCCTCGGCCTCGTAGGAGATGTCGGCGGCGTCGAAATAGGCGAGGTCGTAGTCCCTCACGCCATATTCGGGCGGCCGGCCGGTGAGGTGGTTCCAGACCGGCTGGTAGATGGCGCCGGAAAAAATGAGCCAGTCGTCAAGGGCGAGGCCCCGCGCGACATCGAGGACGCGCATCAGGCCGGGAGTCTGGCGAAGAATAGCGGCGAGGCGTGCCTCCAGATCGCTCACGGCTCTCTCAGGGGCCAGGCGTGGTCGAGGGGCCCGTGGCCGGCGCCCAAGCCCGGCGCCCGGGCGATGGCTTCGGCGGTGTAGGCCCAGGCGCGGGCGACGGCGGCCTCCATGGCAAGGCCTTGGGCAAGGCCGGCGGCGCAGGCGCTGGCCAGGGTGCAGCCGGTGCCGTGGGTGTGGCGCCCGGCGACGCGGGGGCCCTCGAAGGTGGTCTCGCCGCCCCGCGTCATCAGCACGTCGACGACCGTCCGGCCGGCGATGTGGCCGCCCTTCATCAGGACGGCGCGGGCCCCCAGCTTGAGGAGCGCCTCGCCGGCGCGGCGCAGATCGTCGGTGGAAGCGACCGCCAGGCCGGTGAGGGCGGCGGCCTCGGGGGCGTTGGGGGTGATCAGGGCGGCGCGGCAAACGAGCAGATCGCGCATGGCCGCCAGCCCCTCTGGGGCCAGAAGGCTTTCGCCCCGCTTGGCGGTCATGACCGGATCGATCACCGCAGGCGCACCCCGAGCGGAGTCCAACAGGCGGGCGACGACCTCGACCACCTCGAGGCTCCCCAGCATGCCGATCTTGATGGCGTCGGCGCCGATGTCGTCCAGCACGGCGCGCGCCTGGGCTTCGATGAGAGCGGCGGAAAGGGGGAAGATCTCATGGACGGCTAGGGTGTCCTGGACGGTGATCGCGGTGATGGCGCAGGCGCCGTAGCCGCCAAGCGCCGTGACCGTCTTGAGGTCGGCCTGGACGCCGGCCCCGCCGCCGCTGTCGGACGCGGCGACGATCAGGACGCGGCCCAGAGCCTCAGCCATCGTCCGCCTCGCCGGCCAAGGCGCTCTGCATCTCCAGCGCCTGGACCGTCGGGCGCACATCGTGGACCCGGACCATGGCGACCCCGGCCCGAGCGCCGGCCAGGGCGAGGGCGAGCGACGCGCCCAGCCGGTCGCCGGGGTCCTTGGCGGCCGGGTCGACGCCGCGGATGAAGCCCTTGCGGCTCGCCCCCAGGACCACCGGCCAGCCCAGCGCCACGAGGGCCGGGAGGCCGCGCAGAAGGGCCAGGTTGTGCGCCGCGGTCTTGCCAAAGCCGATGCCGGGATCGATCCAGATGTTGTCGCGGGCCACGCCCGCGGCCAAGGCGACGTCGGCGCGTTGGGCGAGGAAGGCGGCAACCTCGCGAACCACATCGTCGTAGCGCGGATCGTCCTGCATGCTGCGCGGCTCGCCTTGCATGTGCATCAGCACTACGGCGCAGCCCAGTTCAGCGGCCATTGCCAAAGATTCGTCAGCGAAGCGCAGGGCGGTGACGTCGTTCCACATCGAAGCGCCGGCCGCCACGGCCAGGCGCGCCACGGCGGGCTTCATGGTGTCGATGGAAAGGGGAACGTCAGTGGAGGCGGCGAGCCCCTCGATGATCGGGGTTACCCGCGCGGCCTCCTCGGCCTCCGGCAGCGGGACGGCCCCCGGGCGAGTGGATTCGCCGCCGATGTCCAGAATGTCGGCCCCCTCGCCGAGCAGCCGCCGGGCGTGCCGGAGGGCGCCGTCGGCGTCGCCGTGCCGGCCCCCGTCGGAGAAGCTGTCGGGGGTGACGTTGACGATCCCCATGACCAGGGGGCGGGGTCTCGAGCCGCCGTCCCGCGCTTTCAGCGTCCCAACCTACGCCCCGCGGAGCGGGGGTGGGGGTTGATAAGGGAAGGGGCGGGGACCGCGCTCACGCCAATCCGGGATCGGGCCTGGGGGCTAGGGGGACGGAGACGCGGGGGCCGGCCGGTTGGCGGTGTTCGGGCTCGTCGCGGTTGGGGCGCACGCCCTTTAGGGCATTGACGATCTCGTCGCCCGACAGGGTCTCGAATTCCAACAGCGCCTTGGCCAGGGTGTGCAGGTCCTCGATCCGTTCGGTGAGGATGCGGCGCGCTTCGTCGAGCGCCGTCTGGATCAGTCGGCGCACCTCCAGGTCGATCTTTTGGGCGGTGTCTTCCGAGACGTTCTGGGTGCGCGCCACGGAGTGGCCGAGGAACACCTCCTCCTGGTTGTCGCCGTAGGAGACCGTGCCCAGCTCGTCGGAAAAGCCCCAGCGGGTCACCATGTTGCGGGCCAGGGCCGTGGCCGACTGGATGTCGCTGGAGGCGCCCGAGGTGATCTTCTGCTTGCCGAAGATCAGCTCCTCGGCGATGCGCCCGCCCATCATGATGGCTAGGCGCGAGGTCATCTGCTCGTAGTTCATGGAATAGCGGTCGCCCTCGGGGAGCTGCATGACCATGCCCAAAGCCAGGCCGCGCGGGATGATGGTCGCCTTGTGCACCGGATCGGCCGAGGGCACCGAGAGGGCCACCAGGGCGTGGCCGCCTTCGTGATAGGCGGTGTTGCGCTTTTCCTCCTCGCTCATGACCATGGACTTGCGCTCGGCGCCCATCATCACCTTGTCCTTGGCGTCCTCGAAGTCGCGCTGCAGGACCATGCGGCGGTTGCGCCGGGCGGCCATCAGAGCCGCTTCGTTGACCAGGTTGGCCAGATCCGCGCCGGAAAAACCGGGGGTGCCGCGGGCGATCACCTTGACATCGACGTCCGAGGCCAGCGGCACATTGCGCATGTGGACGCGCAGGATCTTCTCGCGCCCGCCCACGTCGGGGTTGGGGACGACCACCTGGCGGTCGAACCGGCCGGGGCGCAAAAGGGCGGGATCGAGCACGTCGGGGCGGTTGGTGGCGGCGACCAGTATGATCCCCTCGTTGGATTCGAAGCCGTCCATCTCCACCAGCAGCTGGTTCAGGGTTTGCTCGCGCTCATCGTTGCCCCCGCCAAGGCCCGCGCCGCGATGGCGGCCTACCGCGTCGATCTCATCGATGAAAATGATGCACGGGGCGTTCTTCTTGGCCTGCTCGAACATGTCGCGCACCCGGCTCGCGCCGACGCCGACGAACATCTCCACGAAGTCCGAACCGGAGATGCTGAAGAAGGGCACCCCCGCCTCGCCGGCGATGGCCCTGGCCAGCAGGGTCTTGCCGGTCCCCGGAGGGCCGATGAGCAGAGCCCCCTTGGGGATCTTGCCGCCCAGGCGCTGGAACTTGGCCGGGTCCTTCAGGAAATCGACGATCTCGGTCAAGTCCTCCTTGGCTTCGTCGACGCCGGCCACGTCGTCGAAGGTGACCTTGTTCTTGTTCTCGGTGAGGAGCTTGGCCTTGGATTTGCCGAACCCCATGGCCCCGCGCGCGCCGCCCTGCATCTGGCGCATGAAGAAGACCCACACCCCGATGAGGAGCAGGATCGGCAGGGCGTTAAGGAGAATGGTGACAAAGAGGCTGGCCCCCGGCGGCTGAAAGGTGATCGCCGCGCCGTGCGCCTCGAGGCGTTTTTCCAGGTCGGAGGTGTTCTCCGGGCCGGTGGAGTTGAGGACCCCCTCGTGGTCCTGGGCGGTGATCTCCGGACCCTTGATGGTCACCGACTTGATATCGCCGCTGTCGACCTTGGAAAGCATCTCCGAATAGGCGACGGTTCTGGCTCCGGCGCCCGCCGCGCCCTTGGTCATCACGCCATAGACGGCGACCAGAACCAGGACGATCACGCCCCAGATGGCCAGATTCCGCAGGTTCATCTATCTCGCCTCATCGCGCTTGCCTCGCGGCTCAATCTAGGTTGTCGCGAGGGTTTTCGCCATGCGCCCGATCGCGGCCTCGCGGTTTACCGCCCCGAGGGCCGCGGCCAGGCGGGCGAAGACCAGCGATCGGACGGTGACGCGGAGGCCGGGGGCGACGGTCGGGCAGGTGACCGCGCCCACCTCGTCGATCACCGCGGGAAGGCATGGACGGGCGGCGGCGGGGATGGCTTTGAGGGCGTTTCTTTGAACGCGCGTGAGCTTCGCGGCGCGGCCGGCGAGGGGGGCGATGGCAAGGCCGGCGGTATGGGCTTCGATCTCGAAGCGGCCGTCCCAGACCTGCGGGACGCCCTCGGCGAGCGGGGACAGGGCTCCGCCGGGCCGGCCGACCTCCCCGACTTCGCGCAGGATGCGGATGAAGGGGCCGGCGGCTTCGAGGCGGGCGCCGGCGAGGGTGGCGACGAAACGGGCGTCGCTGGCGATGCGGGCCATGAGACGGTCCAGGGAGAGGCCGCGCGGCGGGCGGTCGGTTCCGGCCGCGCAGAGGAGGGCCGCGCCGATCAGCGCCCGCGCGGCGGCGGGCGTCGCCTCGGCCAGCGCCGCGCGCGCGACGGTCAAATCGCCGGCCGGACCTTCGACGACATGGGCCAGGAGCGCGGCGCCCAGCGGCGGCCCTTCCAAGGGCCCCGGCTCGCCGCCGCCGGCGAGGGCGGCGCGTGCTCGGGCGCGGGCGCTTCGCGGATCGCCGTTGGCGGGATCTTCGATCCAGGTCTCGCCGGCCGCCGCCAGGGCCTCGCGGATCCTCGCGCGGCGCGCCGCGATGAGCGGGCGCAGGATGAAGAGGCCCCTCCCCTCTGGCCATCGCGGCGCCGGCGCCCATTCGCGCGGCTCGGCGCACGAGGCCCCGGCCTCTCGCATGAGCCGCGCCTCCAGCCGATCGTCCGCCGTATGGCCCATCAGGATGACCTCAGCGCCGGCGTCTCGGGCCGCCTCGGCGATCAGGCCATGCCGGGCGGCGCGCGCCGCGGCGGCCAGGCCGGTTGTTGGTTTTGCGCCCGCCCAGACCAGCGTGCGATGCTCGACCCCCAGTCGGCGGCAGCGCGCCTGGCACCACGCCGCCCAGTCGGCGCCGGCCGGTTGCAGGCGATGATCCACGCTGACCGCGATGAGCCGCCGCCCCGCCCCGTCCGCCCAGGCCTTGGCGGCGATCAGCAGCGCCAGCGAATCGCCGCCGCCGGAAAAGGCGACGATGAGGGGCGCGGTGGAGGTACGGTCCAGACGGCGATGGAGGGCGGCGCCGCTCTCCTCCCCCCGTGGGGGAGGGGGACCGCG
>Ga0182024_10013816_pt1 | contig 15700 bp, 21 predicted proteins | sample P32metaG_FD_120480 | JGI IMG/M metagenome (GOLD analysis project Ga0182024, IMG submission 120480) | Permafrost microbial communities from Stordalen Mire, Sweden - P3-2 metaG (Illumina Assembly) | ecosystem: Environmental > Terrestrial > Soil > Wetlands > Permafrost | place: Sweden: Stordalen... | reverse complement strand
GGATACCCGTGGACTTCCGGGCCGGATAGCCGGCAAGCCACTTGTTGGCGGAGGGAGTGATATCCACTGTCGCAACGGCCGCACGGAAGTTCCCGGCGGCATCCGGCGCGCCGATTAGCGGAGTCGCACTCGACACAACGATTAGCGCAGAAATCAGCGGCCGCAATGCGAGCATTCACTTACCTCCTCGAAATAATGAAGCTATCACAAGTGGATCCGAAGATGATTTGGGTGCCACGAAGTTGTGGGGGCCTAGCTCAAAAGACCATCGCCAGGGAAACTGGCAGTCGCACCGAAGCTGTGAACTAAAAGACGATCCCTGGTACGTACAAGCTTTCCGGCAAGCGGTGATTGAAGCTGGCGATTCGCTGCAAGACAAGCTGACGGAAATGGCATTCGAGGGGAACGTCACAGCAGCCATCTTTTTGCTAAAGGGACTGAAGCCTGAGACGTTCCGGGACCGCCTGGAACAGACGAGCCTACTCGAAATCGACCCGGAAAAACTGACGCCTCGGCAGCTTGACGTGATTGCTGAGCATTTGATTGCGAAGGCTTTAGCTGGCAAGCCGGAAGCGGCGGTGGCAGAAGCGCGGCGCCGGCTGGAAGCCGGCGAGACTGTGACCGTGGAAGCGATTGAAATCGTCGGAAGCAACCTAGTTTCAGGCAGGCTTGAAGGAACCAGCATTGTCGACGGCGGGTTGGCACGGCTCCGCTTCCCTACTTGACCTGTTCCCTCGGAAGCCACGATGTAAAGCCGTTAAGCACCGCGCATTGGTCGAGGCCATTGCCGATCCCAAAGAGATGGAAGGCCGCCGGCCTCAGGCTGTTTGCGAACAGGGGCGACTGTGGCACTATGAGCCAGCCACTCGCGGCCCGTCAACGGCGCTTCGCCCTCTCAATTTCCCGTTGCGCATCCGGCGTCACGTCCAACTGGCTTGCTGACCATTTGCGGTAGATGGCGAACAGGACGGCGAGGACGATCAGCGAAAAGAGGAAAAGAAGGGCGTGCTTCCTACTCATCATCAGCATAGTAGTTGGACTGAATGAAACGAAGCCGGGTTTGCTGGGGAGAATGTCGAGGGACTTTCACACCGCCGAAGGACACCTCGAAGCGCATTGCGGCTGTTGTAGTACCTTCCACACCGAGTGTGGTAAATGGGCATCAGGAATATGGCGCTCCACAAAAAAGGCGGCGACGGATCTCGAAGAACGGAACGTTTCTCATCGGAAGCTCCCGACCGTATGACGCTCCGGGTCCAGATGAGTATCCTTGAACCGGCTCGGATATTTCAGGCCGAACCCAAGCAACCTGTCGAATCCAATGTGAGCGATCCAGATGAGCGCCACCAGCAATGGCAAATGTCTGCCAGTGAAAAGAGAGTACCCGCCCAACACCAAAGGGCCGACATAGGTGTGGACGGTATTGTACGTCATCGCCCCGACACGAGCGTTGATGACGTTAACCGATCATTGAAAAGTCGGGTGCCAGAAAGAGCAGGGCGAACAGAAGCCAACTGAAATGGTTCCATTGATAGGCGTAGAGGCTGGCAACGAAGACGGCGGCGCCTTCGAGATGTAAGAGCGGTCTGGGGTTCATCGGTTGCGCCACTCTTCATTCTCTAATGATGGGGTGCCAACCGTCAGTCCTGCTTTACGCTAGCCACATCGAGCGAAACGGCATGGAGTTCTTCCGCCTGACCTGCGAGCAGGACTCTGGCAGGAATCGTGGCCAAGCTCAAGCACGGGTGCTACGGCGAGCGCTGGCTCAAGATCCGGAATCCGCAGTATTCGCAACGCGAGGGGCGGCGGGAGCTGTTTGAGCGAAGGTATGCCACACACGGCCCACGCTCTGAGTGACCCGCTCGGTGGGGTTCGATCCCTTGTTTACGGGCGCTACAAAATGGCGGCTCACGAGGATTGGGAGACCCTGATTGCCCGAACCGCTGCTAGCCTCTTGTGGCAGGTGACGGTCCATTGGCGGGCATCACCCCGACTCCACCTGGTATGGCCGTTCCGCCCGAGTTTCGCCGAGTGTGCCTTACTAATCGGAATGTCGTGCATCCAACGGACATTAGGCTTCGTCGCAAGCTCAGGGGCAGTCCAGCGTCGACCGGCCTAAGTGCTCGCGGGATAGAAAGTCGGCTTCGGTCCGCTGATCCACGTCGTCGCTATCGGACTCTAGTGACGGCGCTTGGCTCGGAAGATGGGACGCCACGTCGCTGAATCCACCGGTCTATTACGTCTTTCAGTTTTTCGATACCCACCGGCTTACTGATGTAGTCGTCCATGCCAGCCGCCAGACATCGCTCTCGGTCCCCTTCCATGGCGTTGGCGGTGAGTGCACAGATGGGCGTCCGGTCCGTCTTCCCTTGTTGGGTTCGGATGATCCCTGTCGCTTCGAAGCCGTCCATGCCCGGCATTTGGCAGTCCATAAAGACCAGGTCATATTTCCGGTGTGCCATCGCTTCAACCGCTTCCCGCCCGTTTGCGACGGAGTCTACGGTCAGGCCCAGTCTTTGCAGCAGGCGCACTGCGATCCGCTGGTTTATCTCGTTGTCTTCAGCCAGCAACACGCGCCTGTCGTCTTCTCCGATCTGCGATTTTTCAGCGAGGACGCCGGCGAACTTCACCGCGTCGAAGCCTGGAGCCGGAGGTCTCGAATCGATCGCGTCGACGTTGGCTTTTGGCATCCCAGGCGGCTCTATGGGACTTACCGCCGGCTGGACCTCCACTGCCGCCCGGGAGTCTAGCTTGCCGAAGTTGGCAGTGAACCAGAATCGGCTTCCTCGGCCGGGCTCGCTTTCCACCCCGATTTCACCGCCTAGTAACTCGACCAATTGCTTCGAGATGGCCAAGCCGAGCCCCGTGCCGCCATATCTGCGCGTACTCGAGCCATCCCCTTGAGTGAAACTCTGGAACAGCCGATTTTTCTGGTCTGGGAGAATCCCGATCCCGGTATCCTTCACGGTAAATCGGACCAGCACTCCACTGGTCACTTCATTCAATAATTCAACGTTCACGTGAATTCGTCCCTCCTCCGTGAACTTGATCGCATTTCCGACCAGATTCGTCAACACTTGCCGCAGTCTTCCCGGATCGCCGGCAACCGGGCGGTTCAAGCCGGGAAGAATAGTACAGACGAACTCCAGCCCCTTCGCTCGCGCTTCGAAAGCTAAGACGGACGTGGTTTCCTCTACCAGCGCTTCCACAGAAAACGGGACACGATCTATGCGTAGCTTACCGGATTCAATCTTGGCAAGATCCAGGATGTCGTTGATCAGCGTAAGCAGCGCATCGGCCGAACGCCGGATCGATTCGGCATACTCCTGCTGTTCGGCAGTCAAAGCCGTCTCCAGCAAGAAGCTTGTCATACCCACCACGCCGTTCATAGGAGTACGTATCTCGTGACTCATGTTCGCGAGGAATTGACTCTTGAGCTCCGTGGCTTCCCGCGCGGTCACCAGCGCTGAATGAAGTTCTTCGTTCTTGCGCTCCAACTGCTGCGCATATTCCTTCAATTTTCTCTCGTTACGCCTCCGAACCGTAATGTTTCGAATAATGGCGATCCACTCATCCCAGTTCAGTGTGAGCAAACGGGTTTCATAAACCGCGCCGCCTTGATGGTTGTCTATGCCAAACTCGACTATCTGCATCTCGCCCGTCTTTCGAGCCTTGTCCTGGGCGAGTCTGAATTGCAACAGCACTTCTGGAATTAGAATGTCCTGTAACCTGCGGCCCGCGAAGTTTTCCGGGGACAGGAATGGATCCGAGCTCCGGCCTCCGCTGCAGTCCAGCACGTTGCCGTCGCCGTCCAACCGAGCAAACAAGTCCGGGATTCCTTGAAATAACACTCGCAGCTCTGAGGCGGACTGATAGGCCTCGGCTTCACTTTGTTTCCGCTCGGTGATGTCGATGGTGGCCATGCGCATGCCCATCGGATAGCCCGCGCTGTCGCTGAGCAGTTGTTCATGAACCTCCACGGTTACCGTGCTGCCATCGGGGCGAACGTACTTGGTGTGGTAAGGCACCAGGGCTACCTTGCCGAACATCCTACGCTCGATCTGCTGCCAAAGGCGTTGGCGGTCCGCAGCAGGAAGCAAATCCGTGCAATGTTTTCGCACCAAGTCTCTTTTGGTCAGGCCCCGCAGCTCACACTCCCGGCGGTTGACACGCTGAATGATCCCTTGGCGATCCACTTCGAGGTATCCGATTGGAGCGGGTTCGAACCAATCGTCAACGCCTTCAGGCGCAACGGGAGCGCTGGTAGCAGCTACAGGCGCAGGCTGTTCGAAGAGCTTACGCAGGAAAGCCAACAAAAACACGGCGACGACAAATCCTAAAAACGCAGCTAGTATGAGCTGTAGTATCCCCACGAGTCGCTAATCTCTGCAAATGTAGCTATCGGCAGTTCGTGCTAAATCTCTTAATGTCAACAGCGAGACGCACCATCTTCGCAGAGGGGGTGGGGCAGATTGTAACTAGCGGTTGTTCGTTTCCCGCATAGATGACTGGTGCTGGTCGTGAATGCTCATCGCCGGAGCAGGGAGGGTTCAAACACCTCTGGCGGGTGCGGCGAAAAACTAGAGTTCTATTTCTCAGTACCAAGGGTACGGCCCTCCAACAGGCGACTTTAGAATATTCTAAGCGTTTTCGTGGATTTAGTCGTACCGGCTTCGGGTGATAACTTGCCAATAGAGGCGGAGTAAACCGTCGGAGGAGGAGATACATGACACGCATCACTAATCTGGTATGGAAGCTGAGAATCTGGAAGGACACTCGAGGACAGGACCTCATTGAGTATGCTTTGATGGCGGGTTTCGTGGCGGTTGCCGCGGGCGCTATCATGCCGGGTGTTGCTACCAGCATCAGCACGATCTTCAGGAAAATCGCCAGCACGATGACCGCTGCCGCGACCACCAGCTAACCAATTTTGGTGGATAGGCGAGCAGATGACCCTCTTCCTCGCCTATCCGCCAATCAGTTTTCCCGCACAGCTAGACAAGGTCGTGGCCCATCCCATCGCCGGAAGCCTCGCGGTAGTGTAGCGTCCGGCCGCAGTGGGGCGCGCGGTCTGGCGATTTTGAGTATCGTCACAGGCAATAAGAATGAATCGATTAGACGAAAAAGGCCTGCTGGGGAGCGCCTCCGCTGCCGATCTGAATAAGTAGCGACATGGCGCATGAAGCGATTCTCATCATCGACGACCATCCTGCCAATGTAAAGTTGGCACGTTTGCTATTGATGAATGCGGGCTACGATGTCCGCACCGCGGGTGACAGCATGGAGGCATTGGAAATACTTCGATCCTTCTCGCCGCGGCTGATTCTGATGGATATCCAACTCCCAGGGATGGACGGCCTGCAGTTGACTCGCCGCTTGAAAGATGACCCAACCAGGTGCGACTCGATTATCGTGGCATTGACCGCGTATGCGATGCGCGGCGACGAGGAAAGAGCGAAAGCCGCGGGCTGCGATGGTTACATGTGCAAGCCCATCAACACCCGCACGTTCGTGGATCAGATACGGAGTTACCTGGAGAAGTCTTCCGAACAGCCCGGCGCGGCAATACCGGAGTGTGGCGACCCGAACGACCTTCTGCGCGAACTACGAAACGGCTTCCTGGTGGAGGGCGTGGAAGCCAGCCGCCGCTATGTCGAAAACGATTGCCACGAGGGAATCGAGGCGATGCGCCGTGTGGTCCACCATTGGGCCGGTATGGGCGGCACGCTTGGCTACCCCGAGATTACCAAGCGAGCCCGGGAGCTCGACAACCTACTGGAAGCTTCATACGGCCAATGGCAGCCGGGAGTGCTCCAAGGATTCGCGGAGATTCGGGAGCTTTTCGCCCGTGGCATAAGAGACGCGGATGAGCCGGCTGTTCCGCTGGACATGGTCGAGAATCTGACCTCCAAACAGGTCGGGCTGATCGGCTTCAGCGATAGCGAGGCGGCTCGCGTTCGCGCCGCGTTCGATCAAGTCCACGCCACTGCGCGCGACCTGGGAGCGTTGTCGCAAGGTCTCGGCATGGAAGCGATGCGCGCTCACGATCTGATCATCCTGAATACTTGCACTGAGGAGGGAATCCGGTGCTGGGAATCAGTCGTAGCCCAACCGCTTCTGGAAAAACCCGTTCTGCTGATCTCCTCCAGAACCGCGCTGCTCGATTCCAAGCTGGCCCTGCTCGATCACGCTGTGGATTTCATAATCGCCCCCTGGGACTCCGAAGAATTGCTGTGCCGCGCCCGGCGGATGATCGGCCAGAGACCCAAGCCGCTGCCCGCGGCCGTGGAGCGGAACTCAAAGCCGCTGGTGGTGATCGCCGATGACGATCCGATAATTCATTCGCTTCTCGTTCCCATGCTGATTAAGCTCGGCGTGGACACCTTCTCGGTGCACGACGGCCAAGAGACGCTGGATGCAGTCCGCAAGCTGTCGCCGGATGTGCTGGTTCTGGATATCGGCATGCCCCGGATGAGCGGCATGTCGGTGTTGAGAGAGATCCGCAAAGTCCAGGGGAATCGTACGCTTCAGATCCTAATGTTCAGCGTGCGGCAACAGCAAAATGACATCGGCATGGCGTTTGCCTATGGCGCCAACGACTACGCCGTCAAGCCCTTCGACCCTGAGGACGTCACGGTGCGGGTCATGCGGCTGGTGCGGCACCTAGCAGCATCCCTTTCCCATGGAAGCTAAGGTCGCCCCTCGGAGAAAAACCCGCCTCAGTCTTACACTGCCGCAGAAGATTCAGATCGGCTTTTTTTTTGGCATAGCCCTGTATATCGGAGTCTGGAGCTTTGCGGCGTGGAGTCTGGTGCGCTGGGGCCGGGACATCGACTGGGTAATGCGCGCCAACCAGTCGCTCACCCAGGTTGAACGCGTATTGTCGAGCGTCGAAAACGCTGAGACCGGCCAGCGCGGCTACCTGCTGACGGGAAAACCGGGCTATCTAACCGACTACCAGTTGGGAGTTCGAGACACGAAACGGTTCCTGACCGAACTTCGCTCGGCTCAGGATATTTTCCCTTCTCTGCACACTCACCTGGACCTCATTGAAGAGCAAGTCCGGATAAAGTTCTCGGAAATGGCGGAGACCATCGAAGCGCGCCGCGCGGGCGATTTCGAGGGAGCCCGCAAGAAGGTGCTGGCAGGCAAGGGCAAAGCCGCCATGGACAAGATCCGCACGGCCATCAACGAAACGCGCCGCGATTCGTACGAGCTTCTGGAGAATCGCTCAGAGCAGCAAAGGCGGAGAGCTGGGGAAGCGCAGTGGCGTTTGCTGTGTGGCGCGATTCTATCTCTCATCTTGGCGCGCCTCGCCTGGTCGCGCCTGTATCAGGCCGTCCAATCTCGCGAAGTCACCCAAACGGCGCTTGAAAAATCCGCGGCCGAGCTACGCGAAAAGACCGCGCTTCTCGAAAGCCAGAATGCCGAAATTCTGAGGGCCACGCAGCTGAAAAGCGAGTTCCTCGCCAACATGAGTCACGAGCTTCGCACGCCGCTCAACAGCATCACCGGATTCAGCGAAGTATTGATCGACGGGATTCCAGGGCCCGTGAACGACGCCCAGCGTGAGTATCTCGGCGAGATTCTGGATGGTTCGCACCACCTGTTGCATCTCATCAACGATGTGCTGGACCTCGCCAAGGTGGAGTCTGGAAAGATGACCTTTCGCCCTGAAGTGGTCGATTTGGAACAAGCGATTCGTGGGACTGTGCAGATGCTGGACTTGATGGCGCAGCAGAAACAGATCCAAATCCGGCCGGAAATCGATCCCGAAGGGCGGCACGCCTTCCTGGACGAAGCCCGATTCAAGCAAGTTCTGTTCAACTTCCTATCGAACGCTTTGAAATTCACGCCTCCCAAGGGAAGGATCACGGTCCGGGTACTGGCCGAAGCGGAAAGATGGTTCCGTCTGGAGGTGCAAGATACTGGCATAGGCATCTCCCCGGAAGACCAGCAGCACTTGTTTCAAGAGTTCCACCAGCTCGACGCCGGAGTCGCCAAGCAGTTTCAGGGCGCGGGACTGGGTCTGGCGCTAACCAAACGGATCGTGGAGGCTCAAGGCGGCCGAGTCGGGCTGGAGAGTGAAGTTGGAGTAGGCAGCACGTTCTTTGCGCTCCTGCCGCGTGGGAAAACAGAAATGGCGAATCACCTTGCCTCAACTCCGAAAGCCTACCAGACCAGTCCGCGATAGCTGTAGTTCTCCAAGCTAAGCGCCTAACAATGGAGGATGTCGTCTTTGGCCCACGCGGCCTATTGGGAGACGACTTTTCCGCCCGGTGGGCTAGGTCCTTGACCGCTTGAAGGAGTGTTTTCTATAGCGGAACTTTCGGCGCGCATCCTTACAGCTAAACTGACATCTGATTTTGGTCCGTTGACGATTCATTCGTCGATTCCAGGCACGTCCCTCCTTTCGGAGTGAGGTAAGGTTTGGAATCCGGCGGGTTCCGAGGCGTTGGCGGGAGAACAGGCTGATCTCGATCTCGGCCTGATTCAGCCAACTGCCGTGTTTAGGCGTGTATGAGTCGTAAAGCGATTCCAAAGGTACCTACCGGCCATGTCCCCGTAGTTGGTAAGAGACTTCTGGCAGTGGATGTTCAGGTTGTCCATCACCAGATGAATCGCGCGCGCGGAGGGATAGCTGACCGCCAGATTGGCAATAACTTGAGCGAACTCCGCCGCCGGCCGGGTTGGTGTCGGTTTGGTGAAGTGCCGGCCGGCCTTGGGCTCAACAGCACAAAAGACATTGGCTGTGCCACAGCGCTCGTATTCGCTATCCCGTTTGGCGATCTTGCCGGGTGTCGCAGCTTGGGGCGATCGTACGTCCGTTCGCCGCTTCCTGGACCCGAAGAAATCCTAACTTACGCAGCCTTGCCGGAAGGACACGAATTGCGCACAGCCTGCGCACAATTAGGCCGGCCTGCTTTCCCCCTTTCCAGTTTGGCTAGGCATTCGCCGGCCTTCCGCTGCGCCTTCAGCTTGATCTCTTCGGCATGCCGGGCCATTCCCTCACCAACGCGGGCCCTCTTCTAATACGCGCGGCCTGGAGGCTTGCGCTTTGATGAGTACCGCCGGAAAGCACTATGGATGTAGGTACCTGCCAGGTACCTTACGGTACTCCTCGGAAAAAGTTGGAGAACCAACCCCGCGATTCAGGGAATTTTGACAGCCACGTTGACAGCCGACAGGAATGTTTCTCGTTCCCCGGCGTGTCCCTGATGGACGCATTCAAGCCGCTGAGCGATCTCCGCTGGCTCGCCCTTCCAATCAAATCCGATGCCCCTGGAACTGCCGTTAAACGTGACTGCCCGGTTGTGGGGTTCTTGGTACATGACGCGCGCATCGCTGGCAGTAAGGCCGAGCGCGGTTCGGGCCGGTGCCGGACGAAGACTGGCGCTTTCGCACACCGCTGATGCGGGCTGCATGATGGTCTTGTAAGCCGTAGCGCGCGGACCTATGGCTATGTAGTTAATAACCAGGCACGAGTGGCAACTCAAAAAAGCCTCAAGTAACCCTCGGAAACGGGTAATGGGAGTTGAATGGGAGTTGGAATTGACCTTTGCGTTTACGACCCAAGGAATGGGAGTTGGGCATAGGTGAGGCCCGGTGAAGCAATTGTGCAAGTTGCGGTTTTGACGACAAAATCATTTCGATGTACTGACCGCTTGCGCATATTACCTCGCACTACAATCTCGCGATCCTTTATCGTCGAATACGCGCTGCCGGACATCGGTCGAAGTCCGTCGTTAAACTTTACTAATGGCGCCAAGAACCCCGCCCGAAGAGCTAACCAACTGCGCGGGGGGTCTTCCGAAATCTTTGGGGGAAGAGAGTTAGCTCCAGATCATTTCAACGGTTGCGAACGAGTCGTACCGCTCTAGGCATGCTCAGCCCGAGTGCCTGCACTACTTTCAAAATGCGAGCAAAGCTGGCGCTCCCATACTCGGTCGCCTCATAGCGCTGCACCTGCTGCGGCTTGACCCCAAGGCGTCGCGCCAGGCTCTCCTGCGTCATTCCCGCAGCTATGCGTGCGCGGATCAGGGCTTTGGGCAAATCCTCGACGCCTTCGAGAAGACGAAGACATGCTTGGCGACACCTGCAAGCCGCGGAATTCAGTTTCCAATTGCCGTGGAATTCGGTGCAGAGTCGGCACCGACTAAGAACGCGCGAATGGCGCTCGCGCAAGGGGCAAGATCTGCCGATACTCAAGCGGAGGAAGTTTGATGTGTAAGGTCGGATCAGCGAATGCTAGGCCGCGACGGAATGCGCTCGGGCCCTTCCTACCCGCCAACATGCTTCGCAATAACATAACTGCGTTGTGGAGCCACAGAAGGCTCCTAAGTAGGTAATGGGGTAACCGACGCCACCGATTCGCTGTGCGGGAGACGGATATTCTCCTGCTCGGGAGGTTCGAATGGAAGCGAACGATCTGCACAGTCTTTGGCAGCGGCCCTTCGATCGGCCTCTCCTTCCGTTTGCGGGAAGGTGGCAACTACCTGGGTTCTCCGAAGACACGCAAATCCCTGCGTGGCATTTCAGCGACAGAAAGCGTCATGCGGCTTCTTGCCGATCTGAGAGCCGGCCGTGCCGATTCCGATTTCGTTTTCTCGGGACATTGCAATGGGTTCATCGATCCAGACATGTTTGATGCCGAGATCTGGAGGCCAATTGTCGAACATGCGGGACTGACTGATACAAGATTTCACGATCTGCGGCATTTCTTCGCCAGCCAGTTGATCGCCAATGGGGAGACGGCGGCGTACGTTCGAGATCAGATGGGCCACTCGAGCATCCACGTCACGTTCGATACGTACGGACACTTGTTCCCCGGCCGTGGGAAAGAGGCCAGTGAAAGGTACGAAAAATCGATGGAAGTCGCGCGCCGCAAGGCCGAGACAAGTGTTAGCAATCCGTTAGCAAATTCTGATGTCGGGAGTCGGAAGCCGGAAGCAAATAACTGATTTGGATTCTTCTTGAAACGAGACCGCGCGAACCGTGTGAGGCCCCTTGTTCCCGCGCAGAGCGGAACAGGGTGTTAGCAAAATGTTAGCAATTCATGGCTGAAGAAAAGGCAAAACGAACTGCAGCCGATTGAAAGGATTGGTTGCGGGGGATGGATTTGAACCACCGACCTTTGGGTTATGAGCCGAGTTCCGGGACTGTTCAGCGTTACTCCACCAAGTCAGTAACCAGTCTTACCAACAACTTGCGAAGGACTGATTCGCGCTGATTAGCGCCGAGTCGCGCCAGTATGGGCACAATTTTGGGCACAGTGAGCAGCAGGAGCTCACTTCTCCCAAGCAACTTTTCTTTAACTAGTCTCACGATGGCCAGCTTCTCAAAATTCGTTCGACCTGAGCAATCTCCAGAGCTAGCGCGCCGGTCTCCGAGAACGTCGAATACTCCTAGAGACCATCGGACACGATGATCCTCCCGCTTGAACGTTTTGTAGGGCAGGACCAGATGGATAGTCAGGAAGCTCAAGAAAACACTCTGGTTGCATCAGTTGTATGATTAATGTAGGACGAAACTATGTCAACGACCACGATTGCACTCGAGGGGAACAATATGGCCGCTTGCGCTCAGTCGCTCCGTGCCGGATTCCTCAAGGCGAAGCTCTCGGATGTGAAGACCAGCAGTGCTAAAGGTGCGGTTCACATTCAAATGCCTATCGCGCGCCTTGCAGCATATCAATTCGCCTGCGCCGATGCATATTGTTCATGGGCAACTCCGCATGGAAAACTTGTCGTTGAGGTTAAGGGGTTTTCAGTGGAGCAAAAAGCGAAAAAGAAGATCCTCATGTTGGTCATTAGACATTCGCTCCCACAGTCCGCGACAGGGCCATCCCGGAAGACCAACCCAATTCGAGAGGTGTTCTTCCGCCGTTCACTGCGAGCTATTGAAGAGCTTCAGGCGATGGATGAAGGAAAACTTGCCGTTGCTGTGCAGGCTCCTACCGACTACAGCGTATTGGTGTCCGCGCTCGCCTCGGAAGAGGCTCTAGCGAGCATTCGGGACCGCGACCCTTTGGCCGGCGCTCGTCTTCGAGGCATCGAGGCAAAGCGAAAACTCCTGGAAGCGGAAGGAGCCCCTCTGTCGTCGGCACAAGCGGCCAAATTGCTCAAAATCTCACGGCAAGCTGTTGACAAACGCCGCCGGGAGAACAAATTACTTGGTTTAGAACTCGGCAAGAAGGGATACCACTATCCTTCCTGGCAGTTCGATCTGCGGGGCTTGGAACAGATCCTCACTGCTCTTGGTGGGCGCGATCCATGGGAAAAGCTCAGTTTCTTTCTCAACCCGAGCGCCATTCTCGGCGATCGTACTCCACTGACGGTTCTCCGAGGCGAGAAGGACCGTCTCCCAGACATTGTCAATGCCGCGGTCTCTTATGGAGAACAGGGAGGATAGATGTACGCATGTTCAATCCACCCCCGGCCGACTTGAGCGACCAAGAGCCGCTGTTCCATGTCGCCTCGACGACTGAGTTCTGGTATCGGAGCCATCGAGTGGGCAACTCTCCTATTTATTTTGGCAAGAGCCAAACGCATCGGTGGGACTCGCCCGACGGCGATTTCGGCGTCCTCTACCTCGGCGGGGATGAATATAGTGCCTTTATGGAGTCCATTGGCCGTGGCGCGTTGAAGACGCGGTTTATTCCCAGCTCCCAGCTAAAGGTACGGCTTTGGCGAAGATCCGCTTCAAGGAGCCCTTGCGTCTTATAGATATGGTTACTTCGGGAGGTCTGACGCGGCTTGGAACCGAGAGCAGCCTGGCAAGCGGCTCAGGCTATAAGAACTCGCAGCGCTGTCACGGGCGCTCAGGCAACATCCCTCTAAGCCCGACGGAATCTACTATAGGCCGCGCCACGATCCGGCTCGAACGGCATGCGCTTTGTTCGATCAGTGTGCGCACTCGGTAGTGGTCGCCGAGGCGCTCGGCGCTTGGGCCGACCAGCCCGCGCTACTTGGGGAGATCCTCGATCACTATGCTTTTGGAACCGACCTGTAGCATTCATTTTCGAGGCAGGTCCTGCCTTGGGCTTTTGTCACCACTCCTGGGGTTGGCGCGTGGAAGCCACCTCTCCGACGCGGAGATCACTTGGGATCATGTGTGCCATTCCGTTTTCACTTGTTCCGCAGCGTCTTCGTTCCGACGGAGCGGTCTCGGGTGTAACAATCGTCGCAACCTCGGCAAGAATCCTCCGGCCTAATCCTTCGGCTTTAGCGGCCAAGCGATGGCGCTGGTCGTCGTTGAATCGCACGCGACGCCCGCCGAGCTGCTCGATAAGCACCCGGTTCTCCTCACGAAGGTAATCGATGATCTGTAGTTGGCGTTGATTCATCCAGCCCGCGACGGCGACCAACAGGAAGCGGAACGGATCGAGAACTCTCGGCATCACGTTAGTCATTATCGCCCAGCCCCCATCCGCCAGCGTGAATTCAAGAAGATCCAGTTTTCGGACCATACGGGATGCGGCGCCGGTGATCACCGCCAAGCGATCCTTAAGTTTCATGACTCTTCAATTCTCCTCAATGCCTGTTCGAGCGTTTGCCGGCGGCACAAGCTGCACGGGGTAATTGGTCAATGGCTCCAAGATAACGTGATGAGCAGAATCTGCAAAGACAAGTACCAGACTCCGGCGACCGCAGCCTGATCCAGCGCCATCCGGCGCGAGTTCGCCCAGCGCTACTGCGCCCTGCATCGTGATCTGTCTCGATGATGGCGTCTCCGGCATTCTGTCCAACCGGTTATAGATACGTTGGCACCACCTGCATTTCGGGAACACAGACACCAGGAGGCAGTCTGGCGACCGCGAGCACCATCTCCGCCACGTCTTCTGGTCGCAGCGCTTTCGCGAGGGTCTCCGCGGACGGTTTAACGGGACGGCGGTCCAGGATCTCGGTATCGACCAAGCCCGGGCAGATCACGCAGGTCCGAATGCCGTTCTCCTTTTCCTCGACGCGAATCGCGTGAGCCAGCCCGAGCAGACCCCGCTTCGAAGCCTGGTAGGCAGCGCCAGAAACATCGGGCGAGAGGCCGGACACCGAGGAAATGTATATCAGATGGCCGGCGCCTCTCTTTCGCATAGCTGGAAGAACCGCCCCGGTAACGTAATAAGCGGCATTAAGATTGATGCCCACCATCATGTCCCAAATCTTCGTGGTGAGGCGCTTCATCGAGCGATCGGGGACGTTGGTTCCTGCAGCGAAGACCACAACATCGATTTCGCCAAGGCGCTCACGCGTGCGCTGCGCGAGGTGTTCCATTTGGGATGCGTCCGCAGCGTCCCCGGCGAACGTTTCCACGGTTCGGCCTTCGCGCGCCAGGGATTCCTTCAATTCGCTCAAGCGCTCCTCGCGTCGCGCGGAGGCCATGATGCGAGCACCTTCTCGCGCGAACAGCGCCGCCGTTTCGCGGCCGATACCGCTCGAAGCTCCAACCACGAGGACGACTTGGTTTTCGATCGTCACGAGCATATTATTCACTATGACATTCCGGGGTCCGCCGGCACGGGTTATTTGGAAAGCCGACCACGAGGGAGCGAAAGCCAGTATCGGGGTAGAATAGACCAACCACGAACCCCCGGGATGTCGCCGCGGTTTCGAGTGTGCGTGATTGGTTCTCAGCCATCCTCGGTTGGCGGGTGATAATCTTGATGGCGCATCAGGGCATTTCGCTGACGCACTCTACAGCCGCCGACGTGGCAAGGGCTGATCATCTACCTGCAGCAGCTCTTGAACTGCTGATTTACTGCGAGCAATCTCGTGCCCGAGATTGGACTTCTGCGAGCCTTGCCACCAGCCCCTCGAGGCTGGTGCAGCGGCGCCAGCGCCCGGCGGCCATGCCGAACCATTACCGCTGCTCCGCGGCCTGAGTTTGCAAAAACCTGTCCCCGGTAGGGTCGAGGACTGGCGCCTTTGCTCCTTAGGTTCGGCCTATCCATTTCTCCCCGTTTCCGTTGGGAGTGCCTCATTATCCGAACCGTGAACTGGATTCCAGCCCCCGCCACATCGCACGTAGCGTGCGGATTTCCCGCACTACGCGCTCCTGTACACTTCACATCAAAGTTTATGAGACCTATCAGACCGGAGCGACTGCCGAGTTAGACAGTGTCAGCTTACGTTAAGAGACCTTTGTCTTGGGCGCGGTTAGCTGTCGAGCCGCGTCGATGATCTGTTCCTTCCCAAGTGCGTCGAGGCAACCCGTGGAGTGAACGGCTCGGGGCGTAAATTCGAAGTCCATCGCCCGATACATTCTTGTTTGAACGAGCCAGAAACACATAGTACGGATCGATGTGCACTTCGTGGCCCTCGAGCAACTGGAACATCTGGTCCTTGACCCGTGCGCTTACGTACGGCCTAGGCACATCAATACATTCCGCAACACGCATGTGAGGCAACTTTTTCTTGAGGGCTGCAGCATTAGGGTTCGGATGACTGTCGTATTCTTGCCATACCGCGAGAGGCCCCCATCATCGACTCTTCCTACTGAGTCCGCACTGAAAACCGTCTCCCCGCTCCGCCCGACGCTGTAGCAGAAATCCCCTGTGCATATCGTAAACCTCATCCGTCAAACTAAGGGATTGTTAGGAAATAAACTATCCAGATGATGGCGTGTGGGGATGGATTTCGTAGTTCCAATCGCCGTGGAACTTGTCGCGCTTGAGTCGGACGCCGGCGAGTTCCTTGTCGTCGAT
>Ga0182024_10013815_pt1 | contig 15700 bp, 14 predicted proteins | sample P32metaG_FD_120480 | JGI IMG/M metagenome (GOLD analysis project Ga0182024, IMG submission 120480) | Permafrost microbial communities from Stordalen Mire, Sweden - P3-2 metaG (Illumina Assembly) | ecosystem: Environmental > Terrestrial > Soil > Wetlands > Permafrost | place: Sweden: Stordalen... | reverse complement strand
GGCCGCCACCGGCGTCGCCGGCCTTCTCGTCGAGGCCTCCGTCCTGGTCGACGGCGTCGCCGATCCCCCCGACGACGAGTACCTGGGGACCCCCGTCACCACCATGAGCTACACCTCGGGCACCACCGGCCGCCCCAAGGGCATCACCCGCCCCGCCCCCCGGGCCGGCCGAGAGGCTCCGCCCAACTCCTTCGCCGAGTTCTGGGGGCTGCGGCCCCACGATGTCCACCTCATGTGCGGGCCCGGCTACCACATGGCCCCGGCCGCCTACTCCCAGATGTCGCTCAACGAGGGCGGCACCGTCGTGATCATGACCCGCTGGGACGCCACCGAGGCCTTGCGGCTCATCGAGGCCGAACGGGTGACCACGGCCCAGATGGTCCCGGCCCACTTCATCCGCATCCTCGAGGCCGACTGGCGGGCCTTCGACCGCTCGAGCATCCGCAAGATCCTCCACGCCGCGGCCCCCTGCCCGGTGCCGGTGAAGCGCAAGATCATCGAGGTCTTCCCGGCCGGTGCCGTCTGGGAGTACTACGGGGCCTCCGAGGGCATGGCCTCGGTCATCTCGCCCGAGGAGTGGCTGGCCAAACCGGGCAGCGTCGGGCGGCCCTTTCCCGGCCTGAGCGTCCGCATCCTCGATGACAAGGGCGCCGGGCTGCCCGCCGGCGAGGTCGGCGCCATCTACATCTCCTCCTTCTCCGGCCTGCGCTTCGGCTACCACAACGATCCCGACAAGACCGACCAGGCCTGGCGCGACGACTACTTCACCGTCGGCGATCTGGGCTGGCTGGACGAGGAGGGGTATCTCTTCCTGGCCGACCGCCGGACCGATCTCATCATCAGCGGCGGGGTGAACATCTACCCGGCCGAGGTGGAGACGGCTTTGGCCGAGGATATCGACGTGGTCGACGCCGCTGTTTTCGGGCTACCCGACGAGCGCATGGGCCAGAGAGTCCACGCCGTCGTCGAGCTGCGCCCTGGAGCCCGGCGCGACCCCGAGGAACTGCTCGAACGGCTGGCCGTCCGGCTGGCCGACTACAAGAGGCCGCGGGCCATCGAGTTCGTCGATGTGCTGCCACGCGAAGAGAACGGCAAAGTCATGAAGGCGCGGCTGCGCGCCGAAAGAATGGAGCCGGCGACCGCCGGCCGTCACCGGGAGGGCTGATCATGACCGACGCTGCGGCGCAGACGACGCGACCCGAGGTGCGCGGCGAGCCGCGTCTGCTGATCGACGGCAAGCTGGTCGAGGCGAGCGGCGGCGGGAGCTTCGCCAACATCGACCCCGCCACCGAGGAGTCCCTCGGCGACACCGCCGACGGCACCACCGCCGACATGGCCGCCGCCATCGCCGCCGCCCGTCGTGCCTTCGACGAGACCTCCTGGGCCACGGACCACGCCTTTCGCCGCCGCTGTCTCGAGCAGTTCCACGCCGCCCTCGAGGCCCACAAGGAAGAGCTCCGCCACATCGTCGTGGCCGAGGTCGGCAGCCCCCTGATGCTGACCTACATCATGCAGGTCGACGGCCCCATCGACGACCTCGGCTACTGGGCGGCGCGCCCCGACCAGTACGAGTACGAACACTGGCTGCCCGTCCGCGAGGTCTTCGGCCAGCCCCAGCGCCGCCTCATCCGCCGGGAGCCCATCGGCGTGGTCGGGGCCATCACCCCTTGGAACTTCCCCCTCTACCTGAACCTGGCCAAGCTCGGTCCCGCCCTGGCCGCCGGGAACACCCTGGTCTTGAAGCCGGCCCCCGACACCCCCTGGTCGGCCACCTTCCTGGGCCGGCTGATCGCCGAGGAGACCGACTTCCCGGCCGGCGTCGTGAACGTCGTGGCCTCCTCGGACCACCTGGTGGGCGAAGTCCTCACCACCGACCCCCGGGTGGACATGATCACCTTCACCGGATCGACGGCCACCGGCCGCCACATCATGGCCAAGGCCTCCGACACCGTGAAGAAGGTCTTCTTGGAGCTCGGCGGCAAGTCGGCCAACATCGTCCTCGAGGACGCCGACCTGGCCTCCTCGGTCCCCATCAGCGCCATGGGCGTTTGCACCCACTCCGGCCAGGGCTGCGCCATCACCACCCGCCTACTCGTCCACCGCTCCCGCTACGACGAGGCCGTCGAGATGGCGGCCGAGGGTATGGCCTCGGTCACCTACGGCGACCCCTGGGACCCGGCCAACTTCCAGGGACCGCTCATCAGCGCCAAGCAGCGTGAGCGCGTCCTCGGCTACATCGAGAAGGGCAAGGCCGAAGGGGCCCGGCTCGTCTGCGGTGGCGGCGTGCCCACGCACCTGGAGAAGGGTTACTACGTGGAGCCCACCCTCTTCGCCGACGTGAACCCCAAGGCCACCATCGCCCAGGAGGAGATCTTCGGCCCCGTCCTCGTCATCTGCTCCTTCGACGACGACGACGACGCCGTCCGCATCGCCAACGACTCCATCTACGGACTCTCCGGCGCCGTGACCTCGGCCTCCGAGGAGCGGGCCCTGGCCGTGGCCCGCCGCATCCGGGCCGGCACCTTGATGGTGAACGGCGGTATGTACAACGCCCCCGACGTGCCCTTCGGCGGCTACCGCCAGTCCGGCCTCGGCCGCGAGAACGGCATCGAGGGCTTCGAGGAGTACCTCGAGGTCAAGGCCATGGGCCTCCCCGGTACCGCCACGGCCTGAACCGGTCGGACGCCGTCACTCCATGCGGGCGTTTTCGGGTCGGGTGATCCGCTCGAGCAGCGGAAGAGTGGAGGCGATGACCCCGAGTGACGCGCCGAGCCCGCCCAGCACGATCAGGTAGTACGCGAATCCCGGTGCTCGCAGAGTTATCCCGAGTTGTGATCGTAGGAACAGATCGGCGGCCAAGAGACCGGTGCCCGCCGAAGCCAAGGCGATGACGACGAGGGGCACAGCGGTCTCCAATGCGACCACCCGCCGCAGCACGGCCACGGGAACACCGGTGAGCCGCAACAGGCTGAAGGGGCGCTTGCGGTCGGTCACCCCGGCGGCCATGGTCACGGCCAGGCTGCAACCGGCGATGACCAAGCTGGCCAGGATCACCACCTCGGTCATGCGCTGCAACTCGGTCAGCGTGGCGGCGTTTTTGGGAGTGAGCGCACCGAAGATGCTCGGCGCTTCGACGAGTACGGGGACGTCGATGTCCTGAAGGTCGTGGAGGTGGCCCGACCGGTTCCCGGGCCAGGTCCTCGTGAAGGTCATGGCCGAACCCTGAACCGTCCCCGCCGGGCCACGATCACCGAGCCCACCGGCCACCGGGCCGACCGGTGCTCAGAACTGGAACGCCAGATCATCCAAGGTGTCGAGGAACGAACGGGTCGCCGCGCTGGCGGGACGGTCGGCGGTGATGACGGCGGCGTCGCATGACGGTGAGAACCCCTCGATGGGGACGTAGCAGATCCCTGGTTCGGATTCGGTCGCCGCCTTCGGTAGGAGCGAGATGGCGAGCCCGTGGGCCACGAGGTCGAGCATGCTGGGAACGTCTTGCACCGTGAAGATCGTGCGGTACTCCACGCCCGACCGGGCGAAGAAGGTGCTCACCGCGTTGCGGCTGGCGATATCACCCGGGTTGGCCACGAAGACCTCGCCCGCCAGTTGCGTGATGCCCACCTTCTTGCGCCGCGCCAGGCGGTGTCCGACGGCGCAGGCAATGCCCACCGGCACCGATCGTGTCGAGATCACGCGGATCCCGGTCGGCCAACCCCGTGGCGGCAGGCCCACGAAGGCGAGATCGAGGCCGCCGCGCACAACGTCGTCGACGAGCGCCACCGACAGGCCCTGCCTGAGGGTGATCTCGACATCGGGAAAGGCGGCGTGATACGGGATGAGGACAGGGCCGATGCTGCCCCAGACGAGGCCGATGGCGATGCTTCCCCGCACCCGGCCGATCGACTGGTCGACGGCGTCACGGGCCGAGGCGGCGGCGGCCAGGACCCGCTGGGCCTCGGGGAGAAGAGCGTCTCCGGTCTCGCTCAGCTCGACCCGCCGGGTGGTGCGGATGAACAGCGGCGCACCCAGATCGCGCTCGAGAGCCCGGATGGAGGTGGAGAGCGCCGATTGTGCGATCTGGCACCGCCGCGCCGCGCGCGTGAAGTTTCGCTCCTCGGCCACAGCCACGAACTGCTCGAGCTGTTGGAGATCCATTGATCTTGTCACGCGATCAATCTATTCGAACTGGCTATCGCCGGAGATAGATACGTAGCGTGCCCGGCTGTGGCTCTCAGACGATCTACGGCCCGGGACAGTGCATGGCGACCTTCGCCCGGGTGCTGACGTTCCACCTGCCCTCCGAGCAGATCACGTCGCTGCTCGAGATCTTTGACGAGAGGCTTGCCCCCCGCTACGCGAGCCACCCGGCCTTCGGTGGCCTGCTGTGTCTCGAGTTGCGTGAGGGTTCGAGCCGGAGCCAGATCTACGTCGTGTCCTTGTGGGACGACACCTTGGTCAAGGATTCCACCGACATCGCTGATCGGTGGTGGGACGACGCCTCCGAAGTCCTCGGTATCGGGATCGCGCGCCACCGGTGCCGGGTCCTGAGAGACATCCCGGGCCATACTCCGGACGGATCGTGATCGCGCCGGGCCGTGATCGTGCGCCCCGCCGACCGGGCGGCCAGGGGGCCCGTGGCCAGCGCACGCACCGTCGTGTAGGACAGGGGCAACATGGCCAACTCCCTCGGGATCGCCGACACGCGCCTCGCTTGCTGATGGCGCATCCGTTGTCGGTGTTGACGGCGCCGCCGCTGCTGACTAATCGCGCCGGCAGCGGGGAATCCGTCAGGGCGGCAGCTCGACCGGGAGTCCTCAGCGCCGGAAATACCTCAGTCCCCACCAAGCGATAGGGAGTCAGCTACACAGACAGGGAGTCGGCGTAGCCCAGGGCGATGGCGCTGGGGGCGTCGAGGTACCCGCCCCGGCCCCATTCCTCTTCGATCTCGATCTCCGGCCGTCCGGTGCGCTCGGCCAGGAGGCGCTGGAACTCGGCCTGGAGGGCGCTCTGGGCGTCGACCGTCCTGGTGATGTCCGACGGTCGACCCGACGCCGTGGTGTCGGGGTGGCGGAGGTGCAACCGGGCGTGCGGAGCGATGGACCGGTTCGACCCGGCGGCCAGGACGCCGACGGCGCCACCCCCGACGATGCCGAGGGCGACGGTGTGCACGGGCACGCCGAGGACGTCGATGACATCGATGAGCACACCGGCCGCCTCCCACGACGCCATCGGCGCCTGCAGTCGCAGTTCGACGTGCTCGTCACCCAGGGCGTCGAGGGTCAGGAGGGCGGCCGCCGTCTCCGACGCCTTGTCACTGGTGAGATCACCGTGGACGAAGACGATGCGGCGGGCGAACAGCGAGGAGAGCACCTGATCGCCGAAGCCGGGCAGGATCGACACCTCAGCCCCCGCCGCCACCGAGGTGCCAGTCGAGCACCTCGTCGACCGCCGCCGCGTAACGCTCGAGCGTGGAAAGACGCACGTCGACCTGGCCTGTCTCCAAGCGGGCCACGGCTGACTGCGAGGTCCCCATGCGGGCCGCCACCTCGGTCTGCGACAGCCCCAGAGAGATCCGCCGCTCGACCAGCTCCTCGGCCAGGGCCCGCCGGCGGGCCGCCATCTCGGCGAAGCCAGGCAGTTTCGGTTCGTGCCGACGTTCGTTCATTACGTCAGATATGATATCTCATATGAGAGATACCTGCGATGGGGCTCTCGCTGACGAGAGGTGGTGCGCGTGCTCAGTCAATCTCTGATCCCCATGGTGATCGACCAGACGGCCCGGGGGGACCGCTCCTTCGACATCTATTCATTGTTGCTCAAGGAGCGGATCGTCTTTCTCGGCCAGGAGGTCGACGACCAGATCGCCAACCTTCTCGTGGCCGAGATCCTCTACCTCGACGCCGAGAACCCTGATCGCGACATCGCCATGTACATCAACTCTCCCGGCGGCATGGCCTACGCCGGCATGGCCATCTACGACGTCATGCAGCACGTCCACTGCGACGTCTCCACCATCTGCGTCGGCATGGGGATGTCGGCGGCGGCCATGATCCTGGCCGGTGGCGCCCCCGGCAAGCGTTTCGCCCTGCCCAATTCGAAGATCATGATCCATCAGGGCTCCGCCGGCACCCGCGGTGCACCGAGTGACATGGCCATCCATCTGAAGGAGGTCCTGGCCACCACCAAGCGCATGGCCGAGATCATCGCCTTCCACTCCGGCCAGTCCGTCGAGCGGGTCGAGCGAGACATCGACCGCGACTACTTCATGACCCCCGACGAGGCCAAGGTGTACGGCGTCATCGACGAGATCATCGCCCCCACCCGGGGCCTGTGCGCCCCCCGCCCGGGCTCCGAGGAGGCCGGGGGAACGGTCGACGGACAACGCGAGCTCTCCGGTGCCAGCGCCTGAGCGTCGACGCCCGGCGCGTCGTCGCCCGAGCCGCCTGCGTTGCGAGACCTGCCTCGACGTGCTCACCCTCCGCCACGCCTGGGACGTCGCCAGCTGCAGCTGTGGGGCACTGACGCTGTCCGGTCGTCCGACCAGGCCCGTCGTCCACTGGTTGAGTCGCCCCGGCGGAGGGTGGACGGACCTCCGCTCCGAAGCGGTGGACGACCGGTCGGCACCGGATGCCACGCCGGCGGACGCGACACCGGCGGACGCGTCACCGGCAGAGGGGTCACCGGCGCGCCGGATCGGGTTCGCGCCGACGCCGACGCCGACGGCGGCGGTCTGATCCCTCGCCGGTTCTCAGCCTCGCGGCCGGGTGAAGACGTCGGCGCCGAAGGCGGCGAGGCCGGGAGCGGCCGCCTCGCCCAGATGGGGCAGGCCGAAGATGTCCTCGACGCTGCGCAGTAGCGAGAAGTGGTTGTAGGGCGTGGCCGTGGTCGAGCCCGGCTTGATGAACGGCGAGATGGCCAGCAGGCCGATGCGGCCGCCCCCCGGTCCGCCCTGGCCGGCCAGCCCGTTCTGGACTCCGGAGGCGCTGATGCTCGGGGGTTCGCCGCAGCAGGCCGTGTCGTCCTGCAGCGTTCCGAGAGCCTCGGCTTCGTCGAAGGTGATGAGCAGGAGCCCGTTTTTCTTGTACGCCGGAGCATCGAGGATTTTCGGCACCCAGGTCTCGAGGAACGCGTTGATGCCGTCGAAGCCGGCCGGCCCGCCGGCGGCGCAGGTGGCGTCGTGGCCGTCGTCACAGAGGTTGGGCGTGATGAAGGAGTAGTTCGGTGTGGTCGACACCTTGGCCAGGTCCACCGGCAATTGTGTGAGGGCCACGTCGTCGTCGGCGCAGCTGGGCGAGCCGGTGATGGCCTGGAAATAGACGAACGGGTTGTGCCGGGTGGCGTAGAGGCTGGTGGCGGTGGCCACCACGTTCGGATCGGGTTGGCCGAGCTGCGGGTGCTGGCAGGGCTGCGCCATCGACTCCATGTAGCCCTTCCAGGTGAGTCCGGCCGTCTCGAGCTGGGTGGCGATGGTCCCGACGCTCGACGGGTAGACGCAGCCGGTCCCCGTGGCGATGCCGTTGGCCACTGTCGGGGGCGAGACGTTCTCGTACGTGGCCACGCAGTCGGCCTGGGTGACGGGATTGGCCGGCTGGCCCGACACCATGGAGATGTAGTTGCCCAGACTGTCGTGGGAGGTGGCGTAGTACTCGGTGAGGAGATTGCCCATGTCCCTCAGGGTCGTCCCCAGATACGGCGCTCCGGGACTCGGTCCCCAGGTCTCGCTGTAGGACTTGTTCTCGAGCACGATGACAAAGACATGGCGGATGGCGGGGATCCCGAGGGCCGACGCCGCCGAGGTCGTGCTGGTGGTGCTGGCCACGGTCGAGGGGCTCGAGGACCCCGTGCCGTTGGCACACGACGCCAGGCCCGCCGCCAACGACAGGGCCACCACGGCGGCGCCGCTGCGGGTTCTACTCACGTCCGAGGATGGCCGTCCCGGTGGAGGAGATCCAGCCCCCGGTGGCGTTGACGCAGGCCAGGGCGGCGTCGGCCACCTGACGCTCCCCGCACTCGCCCCGCAGCTGCTTCACGGCCTCGACCAGTAAGAAGATGCCGCGCATGCCGGGCTGGCAGGACGACAGCCCGCCGCCGTCGGTGTTGGTGGGCAGTTCGCCCCCCACCCGCAGGCGGCCGTTCTCCACGAAGGCGCCCCCCTCGCCCTTCTTGCAGAAGCCGAGGCCCTCCAGGGTGAGCAGCACGGTCAGGGTGAAGGAGTCGTAGACCTCGACCACGTCGATGTCCTCGGGGGTGACGCCGGCCTGGGCGAAGGCCTTCTTGCCCGACCGCACGCAGGGGGACTCGGTGAAGTCGGCCCACTCACTCATGGTCGTATGCGAGATGGCCTCTCCGGTGCCGAGCACCCAGATCGGGGTATTGGCACAGTCGCGGGCCCGCTCCTCGTGGGTGAGGACGATGGCCCCGCCCCCGTCGGAGCGGATGCAGCAGTGCAGCTTGGTGAAGGGGTCGGCGATCATCTTCGAGGTCTGGACATCCTCGATGGTGATGGGGTCGCGGTAGTAGGCGTCGGGGTTGAAGCCGGCGTTGTAGCGGGCTGACACGGCGATCTCGGCCAGCTGCTCGATGGTGGTCCCGAACTCGGCCATGTGGCGCCGGGCCGACATGGCGTGCTTGGCGATGAGGGTGTGGCCGAAGGGGGCGTCGAACTGGATCGGGCCCTTGTTGCCGAAGAAGAGGTTGGCCGTCCGCTGGCGCCGCTTCAGGTCGGCCCTCGAGGTCGAGCCGTAGCTGAGCACGACGGTGTCGATCTGGCCCTGGGCGATGGCGGCCACGGCGTGCTCGAGGAACATCTCCCAGCACGACCCGCCCACCCCGGTGGAGTCGATGTAGTCGATGTGGGAGGCCAGCCCCAGGTACTCGGCCACCTCGATGGGGGGCAGGGCCCCGGTCCCGTGGGACATGAAGCCGTCGACCTCGCGGCGGTCGATCCCCGAATCGGCCAGGGCCCGGGAGGTGGCCTGGTGATGCAGTTCGAACGCCGACTTGTGGTCCACCCTGCCGACATCCGACAGCGAGGCGCCGACGATCGCCACCCTTCGTGCCATGTGATCATGCCTTTCGTCGTCGCCCAGGAACCTGACGCCAGCGTCGGAGAACGCGGCTGGAACGGTAGCGTGGCGCGGTGACCTCCCGCACACCGGTGACACCGCGCCAGCCCCTGGCCACGGTGGTGCCCCGGGCGCCCGGATCGGTCCGGCGCACGATGTCGATCGACATCGGGCCCCGCCGGGGCTTCAGCTCAGCCCTCGACATGACGGGGCTGGCCCGCGACATCCGCACCGGTCGACAGGGCCGGGACGACGTCACGGTGCTGGCCGAAGCGTCGGTAGCGGCCGGTTTCGACATGGCCCGGAACCTGATCACCTTGGAGACGACACCGGCGGCGACCTGGGCCCAAGACCTCATCGGGGCCCGGGCCGGCGGGGGCTTCCGTCGTCACCTGGCCGCCGTCGTTCCCGACGCCGAGGCCGGATCGCTGCTGCGTCAGGTCCTCGACGACATGCCGGCGGCGGCGCTCATCTCGGGCTACGCCTGGATGCGGCTGGCCCGGCGCGAAGGCCATGACCCCTCCACCCTCGTTCCGGCCGACATGCTCGACCGGATGAGCGACCTCTGCTCGGGCTGGCGGACGGGGGGCGAGGCCGTGGCCAGTATCGAGACCTCCCACGGCATGCCCATCCAGGACTGCCCGCCGGCCCCGGTGGACACGTCGGATCCCTGGGGTTGGCACAGCACCGGCACCCTCGAGCGCGACTGGATGCGCCGGCGTCGCTGTCTCGATGTCACCGTCGACGAGGCCGGGGACTTCTCCATCTGGGCCATGTTCCGCGACACGGTGGGGGAGGAGGACGGCGACGAGGTCGTCCTCCACGAGTACGCGGTGACGGCATCGGGGATGGGCACGACCGTGGGCGCCGTGGCGGCCGAGCCCCGGGTGCTGCCCTTCCCCGAGTGTCCGGCGGCCGCTGCGGCCGTGGGCGATCTCGTCGGCTGCGAGCTGGCCGAGCTCTCCACGTCGGTCCCCGACCTGCTCACCGGGATCCGGTCGTGCACCCACCTGAACGATCTCCTGCGGGCCCTCGGTGGGGTGGCCGACATCGTGGCCCACTTCCCCACCTGAGCGGGGCTACTCGAGGACGCCCTCGTCGGCCAGCCGGCGCCGCTCGGCCTCGCTCAGACCGAGGATGTCGCCCAGCACCATCTCGTTGTGTTCCCCGAGCGTGGGGCTCGTCCGGTCGTAGCCGGCCGGCGCGTCGGACAGCCGGAAGCCGTTTCTCTCGTAGCCGCATTCGCCCATGCAGGGATGGGTCAGAGTGACGAAGTGGCCACGGTGGGCCAACTGGGGATCGGCCCAGGCGTCACCGAGATCGGCCACCGGAACGGCCTCGATACCGACCGCCTGCAGAGCTTCGGCCACCTCGGCGGCGTCACGGGACCGCGTCCAGTTCTCCACCAAGGTCTCGACCTCGTCCACTGCTGACAGTCGGGCCTCGACCGTGGCCAGCCGTTTGGCGCTGTCCTCGTCGACGCCGAGCACGTCGGTGAGGGTGGCGAAGTCGGCGTTGTCCCAACAGGCAATAGCCACCCACCGGTCCTCGCCGGCGCAACGGAAGGCGCCGTGGGGGATGAACCGCTCGGAGCGGTTGCCCTGGCGGATGCCGGTGTGGCCGTTCACGTCGTAGTCGGCGATCCAGGGCGACAGCGAGAAGACGGCCGCCTCCACCTGGCTCACGTCGAGGTGCACGCCCCGCCCGGTCCGGCGCCGGTAGAGGAGGCCGGCGGCCAGGGCGCTGGCCACGAAGCGGGGGGCGAGGGAATCGGTGATGGTGCCGTAGGGACCGATGGGCTCCCGGTCGGGCCAGCCGGTGAGCATGTTGTAGCCGCCGAGGGCGGATCCCTGGCCCCCGAAGCCCGGGTAGTCCTTGTGCGGTCCCGTCTGGCCCTGGAGACAGGAGCTGATCATCACCAGGTCGGGCTTTTCCCCGGCCAGCGAGGCGTAGTCGAGGCCGAAACCCCGCATGGCCCGGGGGGCGAAGTTCTCGGCCACGGCGTCGGCCCAGCCGATCAGCCGCTTGGCCAACCCCACCCCTTCGGGGTGCTTCAGGTTGAGGGTCACCCCGAGCTTGCCCACATTCAGGGCGTCGAACATGTCAGACCCCTCGAGGCCGCAAGGGTTGCCCGGCCCGAGGCCGTAAGTGCGCAGGAAGTCGGGTCGCGAACTCGACTCGATGCGTACCACCGTGGCCCCGTGCTCGGCGAAGTAACGGATGGCGATGGGGCCGGCCGCCCCCGTCCCGAACTCCAGGATCTTCGTCCCTTCCCATGCCCCCGGGCCCGGCGGGGCGTCGCGCCCTGCCGAGGAGACCGATGACGACCTGGGTTTACGTGTTGCTGGGACTGCCGGGGTGGTCGGTCCGGGGCGGACGACGGTGTCACCCGGGCTCGTCACGACCAGGAACGAGCGGGGCAGATGGTCGATGCCGTCGAAGGAACAGAAGTAGTCACGCGACGCCAGCTGCTTGGACTCGATGAGCTGACGAGGCGAGTTGGCCGGGGCCAGCATGAGGTTCGTCTCCACGGCGATCTCGTACAGCTCGGTCATGGTGTGGCGACCGAAGTAGGCGGCGATGGGGGCGGCGATGGCCCCGAGCTCCTCGGAGCTCTTTCTGTTGTGGTCGTAGGTCGTCCAGTCCTCGTCGGTGAGGGCCGCAGTGGCCAGTCCGTCCTCGTCGACGAGGCGGGTGATCGTCTGCAGGTTCTTCACCCGGGCCTTGCCGCCGCGGAGCCCGAAGGAGACGAAGCCGTCGGCACAGGGCCAGATCTCGCGGGTCACCCCGACGCTCGCTCCCGAGCGCCTCCCGCGCATCTTCGTGCGTTCGAAACGCCCGGCGTGACCCATGGAGGCGATCATCACCGACTCCTGGGCCGAGACGTCCACCACCTGCGGCCGTCCCGAGGCCAGTCCGGTCAGCGCCGCCATGGCCGCCTCGGGACCGACATGGGCCCACGCCGTCGGCTCGCTGCAGCGCACCGGGGCCCGGTCCGGATCACCGGTGCAGTACATGTTCCCCGTCGAGGCCATGACCCCGAGGTCACCGGCCTTCCAGGCCGAGCGCGGGCCGCCGGTACCGAAGGCGGTGACGTTGACCCACACGGCCCCGGGGGCGGCCGACGGATCGACGACGAGGGCGCCGGGCCAGCCCGGGGTGGCGATGACGACGTCGGCCCCCGCCAGCATCTCGGCCAGGCGGGGGTCGTCGGCCGCGTCGAGGGTGACCAGGGTCTTTCCCGCGCTCCAGACCGTGGCCCGTAGTGACCGTCCGTCGGGCCCGAGGGGCGCTACCGCCCGCAAGGGGTCACCGCCAGGGGGTTCGACCTTGATGACCTCGGCCCCGAGGTCGGCCAGGATCCGGCCGGTCATGGCGGCGGGCTCGCCGGCGATGTCGACGACGCCGATCCCGTCGAGAAGGGTCTCGCCCACTACCTCAGGAGGCGGCCTTCTCGAGGATGTGGACGGCGCAGGCCGAACCCAGCCCGATGACGTGGGTGAGGCCCACCTTGGCCCCCTCGATCTGGCGGTCGCCCGCCTCGCCCCGCAGGTGGGTGGCCACCTCGTAGAGGTTGGCCACGCCGGTGGCCCCAATGGGGTGGCCCTTGGAGATGAGCCCGCCCGACACGTTCACCGGGGTCTGGCCGTCGCGCCAGGGGCCCCGGCGGTCGATGAAGTCGCCGGCCCCGCCCGGCTCGCAGAGCGACAGGTTCTCGTAGTGGATGAGCTCGGCCGTGGCGAAGCAGTCGTGCAGCTCCACCAGGTCGAGGTCCTGCGGGCCCAGGCCGGCCTGCTCGTAGGCTGTCTTGGCCGCGTTCTTGGTCAGGGTGGACACGTCGGGCTGGGCCGTGTCGGACTCGACATAGGGATCGGAGGTGAGCACCGAGGCCGAGATCTTCACGGCCCGGCGCCGCACGTCGGGGTCGAGGGTCTTCAGCTTGGCGTCCGAGCACAGCACCACGGCGGCCGATCCGTCACCGGTCGGGCAGCACATGAGAAGGGTGTTCGGGTAGGCCACCATGGCCGAGCCCATCACCTCTTCCAGACTGAAGGCCTTCTGGTACTGGGCCAACGGGTTCAAGGTGGAATGGGCGTGGTTTTTCTCGGCCACCTTGGCGAACTGCTCGAACCCGACCCCGTCGTGGTGCGAGGCGTACTCCATCCCGGCCTGGGCGAACACCCCCGGCATGAGCTGGGTGCCGAGCACGCCCTCCACCGGCATCACCGTCCCGTAGCGGCCCGACCGCTCGAAGCCCGTGGGCTTGGCCCGCTCCCGGCCGGCCGGGCCGAGGAGTCCCATCTTCCCCATCTGCTCCACCCCGACGGCCAGGGCCATGTCGGCTTCACCGGCCTTGATGGAGAGCATGGCCGTCCGCACCGCCGTGGCCCCCGTGGCACAGGCGTTGGCCACGTTGAACACCGGGATCCCGGTCTGTCCGATCTGCTTCTGCAGGTGCTGGCCCAGCATGTTCGACGCCTCGAGTAGGCAGCCGACGGCCAGCATCTGCATGTCACCGATGGTGGCCCCGGCGTCGGCCAGGGCCCCGAGAGCCGTCTCACTGGCCAGGTCGACGCTGTCCTTGTCCGGGTAGCGCCCGAACTTGGTCATCGTGGCTCCGATGATCCAAATGTTGTCTGCCATCACCAACCTCCTTGCCTGAGCCGCGGCACCCCGGAGGGGCCGTGACGTCACACATGTCGAAGAAACTCGAAGCGGCCCGGTCAGGCCGGGACGAAGCCGAAGGCCACCGCCTCGGTGCCCTCCTCGTCGACCCCGCAGCCGAAGGTGGTGAGTTTCACCTTCATGCCGAGCTCGATCTTCTCCGGGTCGGACCCGGCGTCGATGAGGTTCCCCTTCACGACGCCCCCTCCGTCGAGCTCGATCACCGAGGAGACGTAGGGCACCGGCACGTTCGGGGCCGCCCGGTGGATGATCGTGTACGAACGCACCACTCCGCTGGTGGCCAGCGGCCTGCGCTCGAAGTCGAGCTTCCCGCACTTCGCACAGGCGTTGCGCCGGTCGAAGAAGAGCGCCCCGCACGACGTGCACGCGTTGGCCTCGAGGTGCGGAGAGTCGCCGAGAACGAGGTAGTCCACCACCGACATCTGCATGGACGGGGACATTAGTACGCCCGATCACAAGGGTGACGTCCGTGTCATGCTTAGCGACGCAGGCCCGGCCGTCGGGCCCGCGCCCAGCAGCGCGCACAGCAGGAGGAACACCACGTGTCGGACCAGCCGGACCAGCCCCTCGAGGATCAGGTACAGCACCGCGTGGACAACCAGGTGGCCTGGATCACCCTCAACCGTCCCGAGGTCCGCAACGCCATCACCCCCGACCAGCGCAACCGGGTCATCGACCTCCTGGAGGACGCCTCGGCCTCCCTCGACGTCCGCTGCGTGGTGCTCACCGCCACCGGCAAGGGCTTCTGCACCGGCGCCGACCTGCGCGCCGGCGGCCGCCGGGCCGCGGCGGCCCGACCCGAAGGCGCGCCCGACCGGGTCATGGGCGAGGCCGCCCGGATGATCCGTCGCGGGGCCCAGCGCCTGATCGCCGCCGTCCTCGACTGCGAGAAGCCCGTCATCGCCGCCGTGAACGGGACCGCCGCCGGCATCGGCGCCCACCTGGCCTTCGCCTGCGATCTGGTGGTGGCGGCCGAGGAGGCCCGCTTCATCGAGGTCTTCGTCCGCCGGGGCATCTCCCCCGACGGGGGAGGCGCCTATCTCCTGCCCCGTCTCATCGGCCTCCAGAAAGCCAAGGAGCTGATCTTCTTCGGCGACGACCTCTCGGCCCCCGACGCGTTGGGCCTCGGCCTCGTCAACCGGGTCGTCCCCCTCGACCAGCTCGAGCAGACCGCCGCCGAGCTGGCCGGCCGCCTGGCCACCGGGCCGACCAAGGCCCTGGGTATGGCCAAGTGGCTCTTGAACCGCTCGTTCGACTCCGACCGCCAGACGGCCTTCGACGACGAGGCCTGGGCCCAGGAACTGATCACCGGCACCGTCGACTGCGGCGAGGGCCTCCGCTCCTTCGCCGAGCGCCGGCCCCCCGAGTTCAAAGGGTTTTAGGGCTAACCGTGTCGGCTTTCCCGGCTCCGGGGCACACAGTAAGCTGACACGAAAGTCAGAGAACTCCGGAGGCCTCTGGGGCTTTCCGGCGCCTGCCCTACGGGGGCGACAGGGAGGACGTATGACTCGCCAGTACCGGCTCATCTCGGCGGACGGCCATGTGGTTGAACCCCCCGACATGTGGACCAAGTACCTGCCGAAGAAGTTCCACGACCGGGCGCCCAAGCTCGTGAAGGACGCCAAGGGCGGTGACGCCTGGGAGCTCGTCCCCGGCACCCCGCCCATGCCCCTCGGCCTCGTCACCAACGCCGGCCAATTCGGCAAGCGCTACGAGGACCTCGAGTGGTTCGGCTCGACCTACGACTCCATCCTGAAAGGCTCCTTCCAGGGCAAGGCCCGCGTCGACGAGCAGGACTTCGACGGTGTCGACGCCGAGGTCCTCTTCCCCTCCCAGCGCACCATGGGTGCCTTCATGGCCCAGGACGACGACGACTACCACCTCGCCGGCCTCGAGGCCTACAACACCTGGATGCACGACGAGTTCATGGCCGCCTCCCCCGAACGCCT
>Ga0182024_10013814_pt1 | contig 15701 bp, 4 predicted proteins | sample P32metaG_FD_120480 | JGI IMG/M metagenome (GOLD analysis project Ga0182024, IMG submission 120480) | Permafrost microbial communities from Stordalen Mire, Sweden - P3-2 metaG (Illumina Assembly) | ecosystem: Environmental > Terrestrial > Soil > Wetlands > Permafrost | place: Sweden: Stordalen... | reverse complement strand
GCCTCCGGCCCGCCGCCCGCCGCATCCCCTCCCGCCCCTTCTCGCGGGCCTCGCCACCCTTCTCCTCCTCCTCCCCGGTTGTGTCCAGCAAGACACCACCCACCGCATCGTCATCAGCATCCCAGATCAGCGCATGCTCGTCCTCGATTCCGGCCGCCCCATCGCCCAATACCAGGTCTCCACCTCCAGGTTCTGTCTCAGCGATCGCCCCGGCAGCCGCGGCACCCCCCTCGGCCACCTCGCCATCGCCCGCAAGATCGGCGGCTCCGCCCCCCCCGGCGCCGTCTTCAAGGATCAGCGCCAGACCGGCGAGATCCTCCGTCCAGACACCCCCGGCCGCGACCCCATCGTCTCCCGCATCCTTTGGCTCAAAGGCCTCGAACCCGCCAACCGCAACGCCTTCAGCCGCTACATCTACATCCACGGCACCGCCGAGGAGGCCCGCATCGGCACCCCCGCCAGCTTCGGCTGCATCCGCATGCGCTCCGCCGATGTCATCCAGCTCTACGACATCGTAGGCATCGGCGCCCAGGTCGACATCACCCCGCAAACCCTCGCCCAGGCCACCTCCCTCCCCATCGACCCCGCCGCCGCCCCCATCCCCCGGGCCGTAGCCCTCTCCCAGCAGCCCTTCTCCATCCTCCCCTCCCGCGCCGCCTCTTCCCCTCTCAATTCGAACTTCTGATTTCGAATTTCGAATTTTCCACCGTCCCCCCGCAAAGTCACCCGTCCGTCACCCGACCGTAACTCCGCTGTCACAATCCCCCCGTTCGTAACCGGATTGTTACAGTCCCCGCGTTGATCCCAGCCGCGCCTCTGCGACTCTCCTCTCGCGCCTCGCGGTTGCCCCGGTTTCCCCGCCCGGCGCCCCGCGTTCTTTGCCCCGTCCCGCACCCGCACCGTCATCCCTTTCTTTCAGCCCGGCCCATGATTTCCCCACGGCACCCCCCGTACATCTCCCGCGCCTGCTGCCACGCCGCCGCCTTCGGTCTTGCCATCCTCATCCTCCTCGCCGTCGTCACCGTCCCCGCCCTCGCTGGCGATCTCCTCCGGGGCGGCTTCACCGCCGCCCACACCGGCTCCACCGTCCCCGGCAGCTTCACCCCCCCCTCCGTCGCCCAGGCCCGCAAGAACGCCAACGACGTCCTCGCCCGCACCACCAGCGCCATCCAGTCCGTCACCGCCATGCAGAGCGCCGCCCGCGCCCTCGCCCTCACCGGCGCCAATAACCTCGGCATCAATCCCAACAACCCCACCCAGTCCCTCCCCGCCGTCCCCAATGGCCTCGTCGCCGGCGGCCTCCTCCCCACCGGCGGCGTCTCCCAGCTTCCCTCCGGCTGGACCGGCATCAAATCCCTCACCCAGTCCCAATCCTCCGGCGCCACCACGGTCACCGTCACCCAGTCCAGCCCCGACGCCGTCCTCACATGGACCTCCTTCAATATCGGCAAACAAACCACCCTCGATTTCAACCAGAGCGCCGGCGCCGCCGATGAGAGCAAGTGGATCGCCTTCAATATCGTCCAGGATCCCTCCGGCGTCCCCTCCCAGATCCTCGGCTCCATCAATGCCGGCGGCCAGGTCTACGTCATCGATCAGAACGGCATCATCTTCGGCGGCTCTTCCCAGGTGAATCTCCACACCCTCGTCGCCTCCTCGCTCCCCATCGATTCCTACCTCCTCGGCCGCGGCCTGTTGAATAACCCGGATCAACAATTTCTCTTCTCCGCCCTCGCTCAGCCCGCCGGCCCCAAGGGCTCCCCCGCTTTCACCCCCCCCGCCTCGTTCACCCCCTCCGGCGCCGATGGCGATGTCACCGTCCAGCCCGGCGCCCGCATCGTCGCCCCCGCGAGCGCCTCCGGCGTCGGCGGCCGCGTCGCACTCATCGGCCCGGCTGTCACCAACGACGGCTCCATCTCCACCCCCGATGGCCAGACCATCCTCGCCGCCGGCCTTCAGGTCGGCATCGCCGCACACTCCAGTTCGGATCCCACTCTCCGCGGCCTCGATGTCTACGTCGGCGCCATTTCCAGCCCCGCCTATCCCTCCTCCGCCACCGCCGGCATTGTCACCAATAGCGGCGATATCTCCGTCCCCAGCGGCGATGCCATGATAGTCGGCGCCGTCGTCGATCAGCTCGGCGTCATCGCCAGCACGACCTCCGTCACCCTCAATGGCCGCATCGATCTCCTCGCCGATTTCAACGCCCTCTCCAGCGGCGGCATCTCCGGCGTCGCCCCTTACTTCGATACCTCCGCCGGCCAGGTCGTCATGGGCCCCGGCAGCGTCACCCAGGTCCTCCCGGAGTGGTCCAGCGCGGATCGCGTCGTCGGCACCTCCCTCGCCCTCGCATCCCAGGTCAATGTCCAGGGCCTCGCCATCCACATGGCTTCCGGCGCACAGCTCTTCGCCCCCAGCGCGGATGTCACTTTCGATGCCGGTATCTGGAACTTCGAGACCCAGACCTCCACCCCCGTCGATACTTTCGTCCATTCCACCGGCCAGATTTACCTCGATTCCGGCGCCACCATAGATGTCCAGGGCTCGTGGGATGTCTCCGCCCCTGTCTCTGAGAATATCATCTCCGCTCAGCTCCTCGGTCCGGAGCTCGCCGATTCCCCCCTCCAGCGCGACGGCGTCTTCCGCGGCCAGACCATCAATATCGATATCCGCGACGCCGGCATCTACAACGGCCAGGCTTGGGTCGGCACCCCCCTTGCCGATGTCTCCGGCTACGTCGGCCTCATCCAGCGCACGGTCGCGGAGCTCACCACCGCCGGCGGATCGGTCAATCTCGACGCCGGCGGCTCGGTCGTCATGCAGCCCGGCTCCCAGGTCAATGTCTCCGGCGGCTGGATCGATTACCAGGGCGGCATCGTCACCACCTCGGAGGTCATCTCCGGCGGCCACGTCTATCCCATCTCCCAGGCCACCCCCGATCTCGTTTACGCCGGCTTCAATCTCGGCACTTTCACGATCAATCATCCCACCTACGGCCTCAGCCAGACCTTCACCGATCCCCTCCTCAACGTCTCCCATTATGAGGATGCCTACGTCCAGGGCTTCGCTGGCGGCGCCCTCTCCGTCACCGCTCCCGCCACCGCCCTCGATGGCCAGTTCCTTGGCAATACGGTCGCCGGCCCCCGCCAGTTGCAGGTCCTCCCGGCTCCCAGCCAGTTCAATCTCGCCTTCCTCACTCAGCGCAATGTCTCCGGCGGCGGCCAATCCTACTCGCCCACCCCCCCCGATGTCACTTTCGCCTTCGTTGACGATCTCCCCGCCGCCGCCCCCTTCTCCCTCGATTCCTCCGGCAACCCGCTCCCCCTCTCCGCGGATCGCGAGAAGACCGTCATCCTCTCCCCCGATCTCGTCACCACCGATGGCTTCGGCAAAATCGACATCAACAACGGCGACGGCAATATCACCGTCCCCTCCGGCGTGACCTTGAGGCCCGGTGCCGAGGGCTCGGTCACGTTCGCCGGCGCCAATATCACCATCGATGGCTCGATCATCGTCCCGGATGGCACCCTCAGCTTCACCGCCTACGATTTCACCCCTTACAATATCCTCGCCGCTCCCACCGTCACCCCGCCCGATGATCCCACCCGCGGCCATTTCATCCTCGGCTCCTCCGCCACTCTCAGCACTGCGGGCCTCGAGGTCGATAACCGCTCCGGCGTCTCGACCGCCAATTCTCTCCCCGTCGCCCTCGCCGGCGGAGTCGTCAGCCTCGATGCCCTCGATGTAAATCTCGAGTCAGGCAGCCTCATTGATGTCTCCGGCGGCGTCGAGCTCGTCAGCAATGGCAAGCCCGACTACGGCACCGCCGGCTCCATCTCCATCCTCGCCGGCCGCGATCCCGGCTTCGCCGCCATCCCCGGCGGCAAGCTCCTCCTCGACTCCGTCCTCCTCGGTTACTCCGGCGCCACCGGCGGCTCGCTCACCCTCCAGGCCCCGCTCATCCAGGTCGGCGGCGCTTCCGCCAATCCCGATGTCACGCTCATCTCCCCCGCCTTCTTCAGCCAGGGCGGCTTCTCCAGCTTCTCCCTCAAGGGCGTCGGCGCCATGGTCGGCAACGGCGTTTACACTCCCGGCATCGACATCGCCCCCGGCACCCAAATCGACCCCGTGATCACGAGCCTTGTGGTCGAGCCCGCCGGCTCCAATCTCTCCCTCACCCAGACCATCCTCCCCGTCGGCACTCGTTCCCCGGTCGATCTCTCCTTCACCGCACTCGGCCTCACCGATTCCGTCACCGGCGTCCTTGATGTCCGGGGCGATCTCCTCATGGGCGCCGGCTCCCTCATCCACACCGATCCCCTCGGCACGGTCTCCTTCAGCGGCCAGACGGTCGCCATCCTCGGCGGCGTTTTCGCCCCCGGCGGCACCATCACCGTTTCCGGCGCCTCCTCTTCGCTCGGCATCTTTGCCGGCAATAACGCCACGACTCTTCCTACGGTCGATCTCGGCCCCCAGAGCGTCCTCTCCACCGCCGGTGTCACCCTCCTCACCCCCAATACCAAGGACTACCGCACCGGCTCCGTCCTCAATGGCGGCACCATCACCGTCGCGGGAAATATCGTCGCCGAGGCCGGCTCCCTCCTCGATGTCTCCGGCGCCACCGATTCCCTCGATGTCTCCCCGCTCAGCGTGAACATCGGCCTCAACGGCTACTCCACCCAGGATTCCCCGCTCGCCTTCGCCCAAAACGGCTCCCTCGCCGGTTACGTTCTCGTCCTTGCCCGTGTCGATAGCAGCGGCGGCACCATCACCCTCTCCGGCGGCGAGGATCTCTTCTCGGATGCCACGCTTCGCGCCGATGCCGGCGGCCCCAGCGCCGTCGGCGGCAAGCTCGTCGTCTCCTCCGGCCTTTCCGATCCCAACATCCCCCCCTCCACTCCCACTCTCACCGTCACCCAGGGCGCCCACTCCATCCCGTTCGCTCCGTTCTATCCCTCCGGCGGCGATGCCATCGGCCATGCCGTCGTCGATTCCCATGGCAATCCCGTCGCTCCCACCGGCTACTTCACCGCCGATGATTTCCTCTCCGGCGGCTTCGCCTCCCTCACCCTCAAGGGCTCTGTCGGCTTCAACGGCCCCGTCGATATCAATGCCACCGGCACCCTCGATATCGCCACCGGCGGCGTCATCGCCGCCAATTCCAGGGTCACCCTCCAGGCCCCCTGCGTCGAGCTTGGCACTCCCTTCCTCCCCCCGCTCGCTCCCTCGCAGGTCGCCGCCCCCTTCGTATTCCAGGGCGGCAGCTACTACTTCGCCCCAACCTACGGCTCCGGCGCTCTCACGGTCATCGCCAGCCTCATCGATATCGGCAATCTCTCCCTCCAGGGCATCGGCAACGCCAGTTTCATCGCCAATAACGGCGATATCCGCGGCGACGGCACCCTCGATCTCGCCGGCAATATCACCATGCGCGCCGGCCAGGTTTATCCCCCCACCGCCGTCACCTTCACCATCGCCGCATTCGATTACACCGTCGGCGCCGTCACCCACCCCGGCACCGTCACCTTCCAGTCTGCCGGCGACCGCGAGACCCCTCTCTCCGCCGGCGGCGTCCTCGATGTTTACGCCTCCGAGATCAATCAGGGCGGCGTCCTCCGCGCCCCCTTCGGCACCATCAATCTCGGCTGGGATGGCTCCGGCACCGCCCCCGTCGATCCCATCACGAACTCCGCCGTCGATGCCTCGAAAACGATCACTCTTTCCGCCGGCGGCATCACCTCCGTTTCCGGCATCGATTCCCTCACCGGCCTCCCGATGGAAATCCCCTACGGCATCAACCCGGACGGCACCAACTGGATTGACCCCGTCGGCAACGATATCACCGCCGGCGGCCTCCCCCAGAAGTCCATCCACATCGCCGGCGCCAATATCGTCGAGCAGCACGGCGCCACCATCGATATCCGCGGCGGCGGCGATCTCATCGCCTACCAGTTCCAGCAGGGCGTCGGCGGCAGCACGGACATCCTCGGCTCCCCCGGCAGCTTCGCGATCATCCCCGGCTACCAGGCCGCTTACGCTCCCTACGCCCCCTTCAATCCCAATCCTCTCACCAATGACCTGAACGGCGATCCCGGCTACGTGAACGCCAAGCTCGCCATCGGCCAGCAGGTCTATCTCTCCGCCCAGGGCACCCTCCCAGCCGGCGTTTACACCCTCCTCCCCGCCCGCTACGCACTCCTCCCCGGCGCATTCCTCGTCACTCCCAATGCCGCCGCCGCCGCCGGCAATCAGACCCTCCCCGATGGCTCCTACATCGTCTCCGGTTATCAAACCACCGCCTTCCAGACCGGTCGCACCGCTCCTTCGTTGGCCACCTCCTTCGAGGTCGATACCGCTTCGGTAGTCGCCAGCCGCGCCCAGTACCTCACCTACTCCGCGAACACCTTCCTCGCCAATGGCGCCCTCTCCAACGGCGCCCCCGTACCCCGCCTCCCGCGCGATTCCGGCCAGCTCGTCTTCAACGCAACCCAGGGCCTCACGGTCGCCGGCGCTCTCCAGGCCCAGTCCGTCTCCGGCGGCCTCGGCGGCCTTGTCGATATCAGCAGCCCCGCCAATATCGTCATCAGCGGCCCCGCCGGTTCTGGCGTAAACCCGCCCGGCGCCCTCGTCCTCAATGCCGCGGAGCTAAGCTCGTTCGGCGCCGCCAGCCTCCTCATCGGTGGCACCCGCGATATCGCCGCCGATGGCGCTTCCATCACGGTCTCCACCGATAGCATCACCGTCGATAACGCCGGCGCCCCTCTCACCGGCGCCGATATCATCCTCGTCTCCAACGGCTCCATCACCGTCGACCCAAATTCCGAGATCGAATCCTCCGGCGTCTCCTCCGGCGCCGAGCCCCTCACCCTCACCGGCAACGGCGCCCTCCTCCGCGTCAGCAGCGATCCTACCGCCACGGTCACCCGCACCGGCGTCACCCCCTCCTCGACCGCCCTCCTCACCATCGGCGCCGGCGCCACCATCTCCGGCGCCTCCGTCACCCTCGATTCCTCCGGCGCCACAAACCTCGACCCCACCGCCACCCTCAAAGGCGCCTCCATCGCCCTCGATAGCGGCCGCATCTCCATCGAGCTCACCCCTCCCGCCGCCGCCCCCGCCGATCCCGGCCTCATCCTCACAGGCCCAGCCCTCAACACCCTCTTCGCCGGCGCCCAGTCCCTCTCCCTCCTCAGCTACAATTCCATCGACATCTACGGCCCCGGCCAGCTCGGCGCCCTCAACTCCGCCGGCCAGCCCATGCTCCGCGATCTCACCCTCAGCGCCGGCGAGATTCGCGGCTTCGGCACGGGCACCGTCACCATCGCCGCCCAGAACGTCCTTCTCGAAAACCGCGCCGCCGCCCCCAGCCCCGGCCCCACCGATTCCGGCGGCACCCTCACCATCAATGCCGATACCATCGCCTTCGGCGCGAACGCCCTCGCCATCGACCAGTTCACCACCGTCAATCTCAACGCCCCCTCCGGCATCATCGCCCGCGCCCCCTCCGGCTCCCTCGCCGTCAGCGGCGCCCTCAACCTCGCCACCCCCCTCATCACCGGCGCCGCCGGCGCGAAGCAAACCATCTCCTCCGCCGCCTCCCTCACCATCCAGGCCCCCTCCGCCGCCGCCACGCCCGCCGTCACCCCCGGCCTCGCCGCCTCCCTCACTTTCATCGCCGCCTCCATCACCGACGATTTCACCGCCATCAAGCTCCCCAGCGGCTCCCTCACTCTCCACGCCACCACCGGCAATCTCACCGTCGGCGATCTCACCGCCCCCGGCCTCCCCCCCGCCTCCATCGATGTCGCCGGCCAGGCCCGCACCATCTTCGATCTCACCAAGTACACCAGCGCCGGCCAGGTCACCCTCATCGCCGATCAGGGCGCCGTCTCCCTCGACGCCAATTCCTCCCTCACCCTCTCCGCACAGCCCGGCGGCGGCAATGCCGGCTCCCTCACGATCACCGCCCCCGCCGGCACCCTCACCCTCGCCGGCCTGCTCTCCGCACAGCCCGGCCTCGGCGGCCAATCCGGCAGCTTCTCCCTCGATATCGGCTCCCTCCCCACCCTCTCCTCTCTCGACACCACTCTCAACTCCGCCGGCTTCGACCTATCCCGCTCCATCCAGGTCCGCTCCGGCGATGTCCTCGTCGATGGCCTCGCCACCACTGCCAATTTCTCCCTCTCCGCCGATTCCGGTTCGATCACCGTTTCCGGCCAGCTCAACGCCTCCGGTCAGACCGGCGGCGCCATCTCCCTCCAGGCCTCCGGCAGCGTCATCCTCCTTCCCACCGCCGATCTCACCGTCGCCGCCCAGGCCTTCAACTCCGCCGGCAAAGGCGGCTCCGTCTCCCTCGAAGCCGGCTCCGATATCAACGGCGTCGCCTCCCCCACCGCCCTCGTCGATATCCAGACCGGCTCCGCCATCGACCTCTCCGTCGCCGGCCCCGCCCCTACCCTCGGCGATCTCGCCGGCACCCTCCACATCCGCGCCCCGCAAAATGCCGCCGCCACCGACCTCCAGGTCAACCCCATCGACGGCGCCATCCTCGGCGCCTCCACCATCACCGTGGAAGGCTACGCCATCTACAACACCTCCTCCGATGCCGGCTCCATCGATGACCAGGAAGCCGCCGTCTCCACCAATGGCGGCACCTTCGTCGGCAATACCTCCGCCATCTCCTCCCGCCTCCTGGCGAACAACCCCGCCCTCTCCCTCCTCATCGTCCCCGGTGCCGAAATCATCAACTCCACCGGCGACCTCGTCCTCGCCAATACCTGGGACCTCTCCTCCTTCCGCTTCGGCCCCGATAACGTCCCAGGCGATCTCACCCTCCGTGCCTCCGGCAATGTCGTCCTCGATTTCGGCGCCAGCCTCAATGACGGCTTCTCCGGCGCTCTCCTTTGGCAGGATAAACTCATGCCCGTGGGCAGCCTCTCCTGGTCCTACCGCATCACCGCCGGCGCCGATTTCTCCTCCGCCGATTACGCCGCCGTCCAATCCCTCTCCCTCCTCGCCCCAGGCGAGGGCTCCCTCCTCCTCGGTTCCGGCGCACCCGCCCTCCCCTCCGGCATCCAGACCGGCCGCGGCTCCGTCGTCCCCGATTACTTCCAGACCATCCGCACCGGCGCCGGCGATATCGCCATCGCCGCCGGCCGCGACGTCCAGCTCCTCGATACCCTCGCCACCATCTACACCGCCGGCACCCAGGCCCCCCCCATCGCGAATTTCTCCACCCCCAATACCAAGTACGGCCCCTCCGCCGATGGCGCCACGCAAAATCCCTTCTACCCCGCCCAATACTCCTACCAGGGCGGCGATCTCTCCATCTCCGCCCAGGACAATATCGAGCACCTCCTCATGAGCCCCTCCGGCCAGCTCCTCCCCGATTCCTCCCTCGAGCTCCCCACCAGTTGGCTCTACCGCCGCGGCTACATCGATCCCACCACCGGCCAATTCGGCATCCTCCAGGCCAGCACCGGCGTCGCCTCCACCACCTGGTGGATCGATTTCAGCAATTTCTACGAAGGCGTCGGCGCACTCGGCGGCGGCAATGTCACCCTCTCCGCCGGCAATGACATCGTCAACGTAGACGCCGTCATCCCCACCAATGCACGCATGCCACAGGGCACCCCCTCCGCCTCTTCCCTCGTCCAGCTCGGTGGCGGCGATCTCACCGTCCGTGCCGGCGCCGATATCAATGGCGGCGTCTACTACGTCCAGCGCGGCTCCGGCCTCCTCTCCGCCGGCGGCAGCATCCTCACCAATTCCACCCGCGCCGCCCTCACCACCCTCCAGATCGCCAGCGGCGACAATTCAAACCCCGCCACCTGGCTCCCCACCACCCTCTTCCTCGGCTCCGGCTCCTTCGCTGTCACCGCCGGCGCCAGCCTCCTCCTCGGCCCCGTCGCCAATCCCTTCCTCCTCCCCTCCGGCATCAACAACAGCTACCTCAACAAAAGCTACTTCTCCACCTACGCCTCCACGGATTCCGTCGATGTCTCCTCCCTCTCCGGCAATGTCACCCTCAAAGGCGAGACCTCCAGCGTCGGCCAGGACGGCTCCCTCCTCTCCTGGTATCAAAACATCTTCCTCGGCTTCTCCAATCCCTCCTCCCAGGCCTCCACCTCACAGCCCTGGCTCCTCATCGATGAGACCAACGTCGCCCCCTTCGCCGCCGTCGCCGCCCTCATGCCCTCGACTCTCCGCGTGACCGCCTTCTCCGGCAATATCGACATCGACGGCCAGCTCACCCTCGCCCCGGCTCCAGATGGCACCCTCGATCTCGCCGCCTCCGGCTCCATCAACGGCTTCCAGCCAGATGCCGCCGATCTCTCCAATGGCCTCCAGAGCTGGACCTCCAGCGTCATCAATATCTCCGACGCCAACCCCGCAAGCATCCCAGGCATCACCTCCCCCATCGGCACCAACGACCCCGCCACCGGCCTCCAGCTCACCGCCGTCACCGCCCTCTTCGCCGCCTCCGGCTCCATCCAGGGCAGCCACGCCGTCATCCAGACCCGCCAGGCCCTCCACTCCTCCGGCCCCCTCCATGCCGCCGATGCCACCCCCGTCCATCTCTACGCTCAATCCGGCGACGTCTCCGGCCTCACCCTCTACTCCCCCAAGTTCACCGATGTCCTCGCCGGCCGCGATATCACCGACGCCTCCTTCTACATTCAGAACGACAACCCCTCCAACATCACCGTCATCTCCGCCGGCCGCGACATCATCCCCTACGATCCACAGTCCCTCCTCCGCCAGCAGGCCCAGACCCCTGGCAATGAAATCCCAGGCATCGTTCTTGGCGAGGATAACCCCGGCTCCGGCGATCCCAATGCCGGCGATATCCAGATCGCCGGCCCCGGCACCCTCGAGCTCCTCGCCGGCCGCAACCTCACCCTCGGCGTCGGCCAGAATAACAGCGACGGCACCGCCGTCGGCGTCACCAGCATCGGCAACGCCGCCAATCCCTACCTCCCATTCCAGGGCTCCCAGATCCTCGCCGCCGCCGGCCTCGGCGGCCTCGCCATCGGCCTCGATGCCGGCACCCTCGACTTCCAATCCTTTGCCACCACCATCCTCGCCGGCCCCGCCGCCGCCCGCTACTTCTCAGATCTCGCCACCGCCGAGCCCGCCCTCAACGTCCCCACCTACGCCGCCTACCAAAAACTCCCCGGCCAGCAGCAGGCCATCGTAGCCCTCGATCTCTTCTACCTCGTCCTCCGCGATGCCGGCCGCGATCACAACCTCCCCGCCAGCCCCGCCTTCGGCACCTACACCGCCGGCCTCGCCGCCATCCAGGCCCTCCTCCCCTCCCATTCCTACAACGGCTCCATCGATCTCACCTCAAAGGAAATCAAGACCGAGAGCGGCGGCGATATCGCTATCCTCGCCCCCGGCGGCCAGCTCACCGTCGGCATCCAGCTCGCCGGCGCACAGCCCGTCGATCAAGGCATCCTCACACAGGATGGCGGCAATATCTCCATCTACACACAGGATAGCGTCATCGTCGGCACCTCCCGCATCTTCACCCTCCGCGGCGGCGATGAGGTCATCTGGTCCAACGCCGGCAACATCGCCGCCGGCGAGTCCGCGAAGACCGTCCAGTCCGCCCCCCCCACACGCGTCCTCGTCGATCCCCAGAGCGCCGATGTCGATACCGATCTCGCAGGCCTCGCCACCGGCGGCGGCATCGGCGTCCTCGCTTCGGTCGTCGGCGTCGCCCCTGGCAGCGTCGATCTCATCGCCCCCACCGGCGTCATCGATGCCGGCGACGCAGGCATCCGCGCCACCGGCAACTTGAACCTCGCCGCCGTCCAGGTCCTCAACGCCTCCAACATCGCCTCCGGCGGCGCCAGCTCCGGCGTCCCCGTCGTAGCCGTAGCCGCCCCCAATCTCGCCGGCCTCTCCGCCGCCAGCAGCGCCGCCGGCGCAGGCTCCGCCGCCGCCAATGAGCAAGCCGGCAATCAAGCCCAGCAGCAATCCCAGCAAGACACCTCCGCCTCCATCATCACCGTAAGCGTCATCGGCTACGGCGGCGGCGATGCCACCGACTCCGGCGGCTAGCCCCTCACTCCTCCCCGCCACCCCCCTTCGCGCCCGCGAAATCCCAAAAAGGCATCCACCGTCAAACGCCCCCTGGGAGCGCCAATTTCCCAATTGGCATCCACCCCCAAACGCCACCTCCCGGTGGCGTCAAAACAATCCCCCCCTTTGTTTCCTTTGCTTCCTTCTGTTCAAACCCTCCCCCATCGCCCCTTTCCGTCTCCACCCGAGTCCAACTTTCCCCCTCCGTGTCCCTCCTCCGTGTGACACTCCGGAACCCCTTCCCTCCTTCGCGTCTTAGCGTCTTCGCGTGAGGCCCATCACCCCCTCCGCGCGAGCCTCCGCGAATGTCATCATTTCGTAACATAACCGCCATGTAATTGACATACGAACCCTCTATCTCTTTCCCCCTTCCATCTTACTCATCCCCTATCCCAGTCAGCCTAAAACACCATGTTACCAATGATAATTAATTGTCCCGAAATCGTTACAATAATTATCTAGCCCCTCCTATCCCCTCAATGCTTTCCTCTCCTCGCATCGTTAAGCCAATCCCTGGTCTCCGATGCTCCGTAAAAAACCAAACCCACTGACCAAACCCACTTACCTAACCATCCCGTAATGAAAATCCCTAAATCTCTCCTGGCATGCCTGCTCCTCGCCGGCTTCGCCTCCGTTGCCTCCGCGCAAACCCACATCTACTTCGGCGGCTCCACATCATTCCGCCCCGGCGCCGCGAAAGCCATCGAGGACACCTTGGCTCCCGGCTACGTCTACGCTTACGACGGCGGCTCAGCCAGCTCGCCCAAGACCCAATACAATGGCAGCGCCGCCATTTATTCCGGCACCATCGCCAACGGCATCGCCGGCGCCGGCAGCGCCGTCATCGTGAAGTTCTACTGGACCGGCTCCGCCGCCGGCTGCCTCGACGTCTCTTCCACCACCAGCGTCACCGGCTTCATCCCCGATTCCTATCTCCCCACCACCGGCGGCACCAACGTCCACGGCTACACCAAGGAAGCCGACGTCCCCAACATCGCCATGTCCGACGCCTTTTCCGCCACCGCCGCCGCATCCGTTGCCACTGCCCCTACGGTTGGCAAGACCTACTCCACTCGCATCACCAACGCCGCTCTCACCGAAGCCGGCAGCTTGGGTGAGACGGTCGTCGGCATCATCCCCTTCATCTGGGTCGCTGGCGCTCAGAGCAGCGGCACCGTCCCCTTCTCGAATATCTCCATGCAGGCCGCCTCCGCGCTTTGCTCCTCCGGTCGCATCCCTGCGATGGAACTCCAATCCGGCACAGCCGCCGTCACCAATACCAATGACTGGGTCTTCCTCATTGGCCGCAACGAAGACTCCGGCACACGCATCGCCGCCCAGGCCGAGAGCGAGCTCGGCATCCCCACCGGCAAGTTCTCCTACGGCCTCGGCATGAACCAGCACTACGCCATCTTCACCGCCAACGTCGGCACCGTCGCCACCGATGGCAGCTTCCCGTCCGATGATACCGATATCAACAGCAACCCCCTCGGCAACATCCAGACCGGCGGTACCAATTGCTCCGTCGTCGATGTCGGTCTCTGGCCTTCCGATTCCGCGGTGAATACGGAGCCCACCATCAATTATCAAACCGAGGGTCACTCCGGCCAGATCGCCGGCGGCGATGTCGCCGCCACTCTGGAAGCCGTCAACCCCCTCTTCCTCAATCTCCAGCAGATCGATAGCGGCGACGGCACCCTCGGCATCACTTGGGACGCCACCAATTCCACCGATCACAAGCAAAAGGCCTACCTCGTCGGCTACCTCGGCGGAGCCGATGCCGGGGGCATCCCCGCCGCCGCCGGTTGCGTGGAGCTCAGCTACAACGGCGTCCCCTACTCGCCCGAGAATGTCCTCAACGGCAGCTACACGTTCTGGACCTTCGAGCACATGTACTACCGCACCGGCGCCGTCCCCAACGCCGTCTCCGGTGTCTCCAAGCAATACGCCGATGACGTCGCTGACGAGATCTTCACCCGCGATTGCCAGACCGATAGCAGCGGCAATGTCGACCTCAACAGTCCCGCCACCGCTCCCAAGGATGGCGGCATCCTGTTCAACTCCAACGCCAAGTTCACCCGCTCCGCCGAAGGCCAGCCCGTCACCCCGGTCAAGTTCTAGGCCCCATCATCTGATTCCATCCAGGCGGTGCGGGTGTCCCATTCACCCGCGCCGCCAATCTTAAAAAGAACCGATCCAATCATCGTTACTATCATGAAAAAACGAATCCTTACGGCAATGCTCGCCTTCACAGCCGCATTGCTCATGGGCACCGCTGCACACGCCCAGGTCCCCATCAACAACAACGGCCTTGCCGATGTCATCCTCGATTTCACCCAGACCAGCGGCACCGCGAACCTTGAGGTGGACCTCGGCCCCGTCAGCCAGTTCCTCCCAGGGGGCTCCTTCGCTACCGGTTCCCCAGTCACCATGACGCTCCTTAGCACCACCGACCTCGTCGCCGCCTATGGCGCCAGTTGGGATAGCTCCTCCGATGCCGTCTTCTGGAGCGTCGCCAGCGCCATCGGCACCCTCAAGAATGCCGGCGCTCCCAAGTTGACCCTCTTCGGCACCGAGGCAAACAACGCCGCCGTCCCCACAGGTGACAATAACCAGGGCGCCGAAGGCGGCAACATCAGCGGCACCGTCCAGAACCTGACCAATTACAATCCCACGGCCAACAGCGCCGAGGCCGCATTGGTCCCCGTTTCGGATGCGAGCAGCTATAACGGCGACAGCGGTCTCACCGCTTCCGGCGGTGCTGTCCCTACGAGCGGCTTCTTCTCCGTCCCCACCTTCGGCTCGAACTTCCAGAACCAGACCAACACCACCACGTCGTCTGACTTCTACGAGATCCAGCAGAACTCCCCCGGCTCCGACCTCGGCACCTTCCAGCTCACCAGCAGCGGCCTCACCTTCCAGTCCGTCCCAGAGCCCTCCACCTGGGCCAGCCTCCTCCTCGGCGCAGCCACCCTCATCGGCCTCCGCCGCCCCCGCCGCTCCTGACCCAAAAAAAAATCCGTCGCAACTCCACCTGAGGCCCCGTCACGCAAGTGCCGGGGCTTCATGCATTTACACATTACTGCACCACACGCCGCCGCACCATCACCGGCATCGGCCCCTGCGCCGTCATCCCCGGCTCCTGCGTCTGCGGCATCCCCGGCCCATGCTCCTGCGCCGGCGCCCGGAATCCCCTTCGCTCCATCGCCACCCGCTCCAGCACAGCGTTCACCCCCGGCCCATCATTCTCACTACTCGCCAGTTGCGCCTCGTCAAACACCAGCGTCGCCTTCTTCCCGCCTTTGCTCACATTTACCGTACTCTTTCCCATTTCATCCGACCACTTCTCCACCTCCACCTCCATTTTACCCCCCTTGCCCCCCCCCTTCTCCCTGCCGCTTGCCAGGCCTGGCCCCGACGGCGCCCGCGCAGGTTGTGGGCTCGGTCTCGGGGCGCTACCTGATCTCGGGCTCCTCGGACCGCTCGGTCGCCGTGTGGACGCACGTGGACAACTCGCGCTCGAGCGATCAGAAGCAGGTCTCTCGGCCGTGCTTCCCCCCGCGTGCAGCAGCCCGTCCTTACGCGCCGGGGCAGCGCAAGGTCCGCAAGTT
>Ga0182024_10013813_pt1 | contig 15701 bp, 12 predicted proteins | sample P32metaG_FD_120480 | JGI IMG/M metagenome (GOLD analysis project Ga0182024, IMG submission 120480) | Permafrost microbial communities from Stordalen Mire, Sweden - P3-2 metaG (Illumina Assembly) | ecosystem: Environmental > Terrestrial > Soil > Wetlands > Permafrost | place: Sweden: Stordalen... | reverse complement strand
CGTCTGGCGTCGGCTCATTTTCGTCGGTTGGTTGCTCGATAACGCCGGCCGTTGGCGTCGGCGTCCTGCGCAGGTGACTCGCTTTTTTCGGCCGATCCTCGCGAAGCCGGCAACCGAAGCTGCCATTAACTTTAGCGCGGGCGTCGTCGATCTTGTGCCGCAGTTCCCCTTGGGTCCATGGCTCCCCGCCCGTTTTCAGAACGTTGAACCGCTCCAGCACGCGCCATACGGCAGCGTCGTCCAGCCCAAAGCGAAAGCACTCACACGCGATGTGAATCGTGCGGCCCGATCCGTCCTGTCCGCTGATTGCGTCGGGGCATTTCTCAATGTACTTCCAGCAGCGCTCCTCGCGCTTATCCATCGGAATATCACTGACATTGCGGTGGCTGTACGTCTTCGGCGGATTCAATGCCGCCTTGCGGGCTTGCTCGGCTTGCCGCTCTGATTCGAGCCGATCGTACAGCTCGTGCATCTGCTCCGTGCGATCCTCGACAACGCCGGGTGTGCCGGACAGGTGTTTGCCAGTGATGGTGAAAAATCGGCCGCTCGAATATAGCTCGATGCGTCCGTCTTTCCCGCCCCAAGGCGCAGGGAATTTCCGGCCCTCGGCAAACCCGCGTTGAACGAACGCGAAGATCTTCACGCCGAGCGTGCCGGGTGAAATTTCGGCGTAGGTATCCAGCCGCTCGATAATTTCATTGGCCTTCTCGTGGAACTCGCCCGTATGGGCATCAATGCAGTTGTCCAGATCGCAGCCCGCCAGCACGAGCGATGCGTTTTTGTCCCTGCTGCCTAGTTCGATGCCGATGCCCGCGAAAGACGTGTTCCGCTCGCACGCGGCGATGCAGTCGGCGTAGGTGTGCCACGTACTCGGGTTGTCCGCTTCGGCTGGCTTACCGTCTGGCTGAATCGGCATCTTTGTCGGCTTCTGCGCGCCGGGCTTCATGACGGATTTCCAGCACACGTGCTGGTCAAGCTGGCGCAGCTCAGCGGGAATCGGTTCGGTCGCGACGTTCATCGCCCCTCCGATGCCCGAGCGCGAAGCAAGGCCGCCAGTTCATCGCATCGCAGCGTTTGCCCTTTCACCTCATCGACGATCGCCAGAACGCCAGGATCGGCCGCAAGGCGAATCAGATCGAAATGCAGGAAGGCGCACGTCCACTCGGCGGAGTTGAGTTGCCCGCGTTCCACGGCGTCGGCTTCGTCGAGCAGGGCGGCGGTTTGATTCGAGGGTGTGAGTTGGGTACTGTCCATGCGATCCAATTCAGAAATGCGTGACGCCCAAACTCGCGAGGCGAGGGCGTTTCGCATGCGCCGTCAGTTCGTTGACCTCATTGCCTTGATCCAGGATTCCACGTCCGCCGGGCGATACCGAACCGCCCGGGCGATGCGCACGCACCTCAAAGAACCGCGCGGCGAGGTATGCCTGTAGATTGTGGGAACAGACAAGTTGCAGAGCTTGGCAACATCCTTGTCGCGGAGAAGCATCGGGGAGGTGGGGTCAATCACGGCGACCCCCTTCAGCCGAGAAGTCTTGACTTCGATAAGCGGGCTTTTGCTTCTCGATTTTCTGTGCCACCTTCAGAAGCCGGCGCAGAGAATCAGCCGTCAACAGGGTGTCAGCTAACTCCTGCCGAATAGTCCGACTGTCGGGGATTCGATTGAGGATTTCTGGTTTCGCTGCCATGTCTCTCAAAGAGACTAAGCAGTGATCGGTGTCCGCGATTGGACACCTTTCGGACACGTTTCTATTCGAGGGTGATGTAATCGCCGCGAGGATAAATTCGGGCGGGGCAGGCAGTGCGTTCTAAAGCGGCGTTGGCCTTTTTTGCGGCGGTCTTCACAGCGTTGGGCGTCGGCCTCCGGCGCTTGCGCCAGACGGCGGCAATCACGTCATCCCGCTCGGCTTTGGGGTTGCTCCACATGTGCTGGAGCAGCTTGAACGGGATGGGCTGGATCTTCGGCTCGGTGCAGCCTTTCCACCGGAACTTATCAGGCGCAAGGGGACCGTCGGGCTGTGGCAGCTCATGGGGCGGGCGATCGAGAAGGAATTGGATCGCCGCGTCAGCGCCATGCGTGAACTTGATTTGTTCAACCTTCCCGCTCTCGTCTGCCAGATGCGGGATCAGTTCTGCCAGCACCGCGCGCGACAGATTGATGTACATGCTATCGACCATGGCGCGCTGCATCGGCTCGTCGGTCGGCAGGCGGTCGCATTTGGCTCGCTCCGCTAAAATGCTTTTCACGCTGTCCACGTCGGCGCGGTGCGATGCCGCAAGCGCAAGCAGTTTGTCGAGGATGTCGCGGCGATCGGCGGTCAGGGGATATGGGGTAATCGACATGACGGTGTTACTTCGCCCCTTCCCCGCGTCGATACTTTTCATACTTCAAAATAGCGCGGCAGAAAGCCAGGTTGGCGTCGTTTGTCTTGTCGCCAGTGAAGGTTTCCCCGTACACCTTCAAAGATAGGATGTGCTCGTCACGCTCAATCGACGCCCGGTACTTGGCCAGCAAGGGTTCGCGCCACAAACTATTAGCCGAGTACCAGGGGACAGGCTCCGATTCTAGATTCTTTTCGTCAGTAACAAGCCACTCACCGTGGTCATTAAGTTTCGGACGGAAGCCCGTGATTAGCGCGTGAAATCCCGCGTCGAATCGTCGCCCTCCGGGTAACGTAAGCAACTCAACGAGATCTGGCAGTTCGTCGTCAGATATGACCATCTCCTGTTGCGGGCCGGACCACCGGCAGCGGGCGGCGAGATGGTCTCCGCGTCGCTGCCGGGGTCGTCACCGGGGGATCAATCCCGGTTGCCCGTTACTTTGATTCTATCGCGGATTCATCCGCTGCCAAAGCTGGCGCTGCTCGGGCGTGAGGGTCTTCAGGAACTCGGAAAGTGCGCCGGATTCTGCGCCGGTTTTTTCAGAATCGGGTACTTTTGCCTGAAAAACGTCGGTTGTTCGGGTTCTGTCGCGCCCATTGACACGTTTTTATCCGCTTCTGGATCTCCAGCCTTACCGGTAGCTGCTGGCTTGCGCGGCTTCGCGCGATTTGTTCGCGTGAAAGTGGATGACGATGACGGCGGTGATCGCAAACAACAGGGCGTAATAGATCGCGAAGGCGGTTTCGGGCCATTGGCTGTGGGGGCCGGTGATGAGTTGGGCGATCGCGTTCTGGACAATCAGCACGAGCCAGATGAGTGCGTACACGTGGGGGAAGACGTCGCGGCGGGAGTTACGCGGCGTTGGCATCAGCAGAATCCACAGGCCGAACAGGATCAGCAATACCAGGTAAGTCGGGCCGAGGTATTTCCATAGCACGCCGCTCCAGTAGTTCTCGTTTCCGCGATAGATGTTGAACCATCCTTTGAGGCCGTTACGGAGCGACAGGCCCAATCCGGTGAGCAAGCCCAGATATAGTCCCCAGCGCTGCGAGTCGGGATCTTGGCCGTGGTCATCGTTTCCGCGGTTGGCCAGCGTGTATGCGACGCCGAAGATGGCGACGGCCGTGAAGTAAGCGGTCCCCCAGCCGTCCAGTTGCGGCCTGAAGAATTGGCCGACGAAGTACGTCAGGCCAAGATAGATGGCAAGCCATTCAATTTTCGGCGGTTCGCTGGTTCGTTGTGCTGCGCGCACGTCCTGTTCGCGTTCGGACATCCGGCGATTGACGAGGAAATAGGCCAGCCCGTACGCGACACCGATGCTGATCCCGCCGGATGACTCCCAGCAGCGCCAGAAGTTGAACGTCCCGCTGCCCCAGAGCGCGTTGGCCCACTTCCAGTTCTGGCACAGCGCCCAGCCGGCGCCGTTCACGAGGCCGACGGTCAGAATCAGCACGATATTCTTCCAGTCGCGGCGGAGCAGTTCGAACCCAAGAAATCCCAGGTAGTACCCCATGTGCACCAGCGCCGAGGTGCAGTCGCCGACGAGTCGTTGCAAATTGGGATTCGCGCGCCGGTCGTGATATTGATGCTCCAGGCTCGCGTAGAGTGGCAGGAAATGTTCCGGATGAGTTTTAATCAGGTATCGCGCCAGTTCGGCGGCGCCGACACCGCAGCCAATTCGCAGAGCCCAATGCCAGACTCGCGTTTCGCGGGCCGATCCGCACCACGCCAGCGCGCAGGCGCCGAGTCCCGCCCATGGAACGCCGGCGATGAACAGCCACAGGAAGCCGTAAATCTTCGGAATCGGAACGAACTGTCCCTTGCCGGCATTGGTGAGGAGCTGGCCTTCGAAAAAGCTCGGCCACTGCATCCAGCCGCGATTGCCCGACAAGCCGATCCCGAGCGTCACCGCCAGCACGATCCAGCCCGACGCGTATCGGCGGGACTGCTCCTGTTGCGGATCGTGTGCCAGATACCACCACGCCGCTCCCCACATAACGCCGGCAAAAATGCACCCGGCGACGGCTCCGAAGCCCGAGCATCCGCGCACCGCCCAGGTCATCCCGCCGAGCGCAGCGAATAGAAGCGTCGGCATCAGCAGGTCGTGCGTGAGATTACACCCGTCTTCGTCAATCATCTTTCCTCTTCTCCGCGATGTGAGACTCGCCGGGCACCAGTATAACGCCAGGTGACTTGTGTGCTCATTTGCGCTCGGCGTGATCTTCGATTCGTCTTCGGTATCCTATTGTCAAACCCATGAAGAAGATGCTCGTGTGCTTTCTCGCAGCCGTGGCACTGCAACTTGTGCCGTGCTCTCACAGTCGCGCAGCGCAATCCGATGAAAGCCCGGCGCCCCAACTTTCCAACGCCGGCTTTGAGTCGGGGCTCAAAGACTGGGAGCCTCATGTTTATGGCGCTCCCGCAAAGATTGACATTGATGACCATTTCAGCCATGGCGGCAAAAGCGCATTGGTCATCTCTACCTCGGCGCCGTCCGACGCGGCATTGGGGCAGGAGATCACGCTTCAGCCGAAGCAGTGGTATCGCTTTGCGGGATGGGTTCGAACGCGCGCGCTCGATCCCGGCCGTTCCGGCACGTTCGGAACTTTCCAAATCCAACTGCCGGGTGGGACAGGTATGCTGGCGGCGGGCGTGAATCATCGGGGTGATACCGAATGGACCGAAACGCCAATCGTCTTTCGCGCGCCCGACGATGGCCGCGTTCGCGTGTCGATCTTCTTCGTCGGCTTCGGCAAAGGAACTGGAGCCGCCTGGTTTGATGACCTGAAGATCGAGCCGATCGACCTGGCATCTCTGCCCGTGCGCATTACCCGAGAACCGCTGAATGCCGGGCGGATCAGCCCATACCAGTACGGGCAATTCATCGAATATCTGTGCAACCTGGTTCCTTCGATGTGGGCTGAGAAGCTTTACGACGGCGGCTTCGAAGGGCTCAGCCCGTACAAGGTCGAATTCATCAAGCAGACTGATTTCAAGGAAAAGCCGTGGTATCCCAGTGGGCAGACCAATCGCGCCCGATTTGCGCTGGATGCGACCAATCCAGTCGGAGGAAAGGTTTCACAGGAGATCGATGCCGCCGGCGACACTCCCTGCGAGGTCGGGATCTCTCAGGATGGAATCGCGATATCCGCAGAAGTTCCGTGTCATTTCTCATGTTACCTGCGGCAGGAGGGCGTCGCCGGGCCAGTGAATGTGGAACTGCACGACGAAAGCAAGGTTCTGGCTTCGGCAACTTTTCAACCGAGTGACAAATGGAAGAAATTCGCTGCCGTGCTCAAGCCGTCAGAATCCGTCATCAGCGCGACGTTTACCATTCGCTTTCGCGGACCGGGGAAAGTGTGGATCGATAACGCGTCGCTCATGCCTGACGACGCGGTCGGCGGTTGGCGCCGCGACGTCGTCGAGGCGCTGCGGGATCTGAGGCCGGGAGTCATTCGATTCGGGGGCAGCGCGCTGGATTCGCCCGGCTACGGCGACTTCGAATGGCGCGACACGATCGGCGACCCGGACCACCGCAAGACCTTGCGGGCGTGGGGCGGATTGCAACCGGCTGGCGCTGGACTTGAGGAGATCGTTCAGCTTTGTCAGCGCGTCGGCGCGGAGCCGCTGATTTGCGTGCGAACGCGGGAGTGCAAAGCGAAAGATGCCGCCGACGAGGTGCTATATTTTAACGGCGCTGCTGATACGCCAATGGGTCATCTGCGTGCCGCCAACGGCCACTCGGAGCCCTATCGCATCAAGTTCTGGCAGATCGGAAATGAGCGCGGCGATCCGACGTACCTCGCGCAGTTGCGACCGTTCGCAACCGCAATGCGACGAGCCGATCCGAACATTCGGCTACTGGGCAGCTACCCATCGCAAGCCGTTCTGCGTGAAGCCGGAGATTTGCTCGACTACATCTGCCCCCACCAATACAACTGCGCGGATTTAGTCGGTTCGGATGCGGAACTGGGCAGGACAGCAGCGCTGATTGGCGCTGCCCACTTGAATCATCCCGTCCGCATCGGCGTCACTGAATGGAACACGACAGGCGGAGACTTTGGGCCGGCGCGGGCGAAGCTCTGGACACTCGAAAACGCGCTGGCGGTGGCGCGCTATCACAACCTGCTGCACCGTCGCTGCGACCTGGTCGAGATCGCCAACCGCTCGAATCTAACCAACAGCTTTTGCTCGGGGATCATCCAGACCGACAACCATCGGCTCTTCAAAACGCCGGCGTATTACGCGCAACAGCTTTACGCGACCCTGGCGGGCTACCGGCCATTGAAGATCGAGTCGTCGGTGCCGGCCGACAGCGCGCCTGACATGAGCGCGACAATTTCACAGGACGGGAAACGGGTCACGCTCTTCGCGATCAACGAGACGTCCGGGCCAATCACGCGGCCGCTGGACCTCTCGGCGTTCGAAACTGGAGCACATGATCTGGATGTCTGGACGCTCAGTGACCGCGAACGCGCCGGGGAACCCGATGCGGCCAACAGCTTCGCCGACCCGCAGCGCGTTTCGAGCATCCGGTCAAACCGCCACGTCGATGCCGCGACTTTTCAATATTCGTTCCCGGCGTTTTCACTCACCGTTCTGCAGTGGCCCGCGGCGGAATGACGATTCCTGATTGCGACTTTGCCCGTTCCTGATTTGGTTGATTGCGCTTAGGCTCAGGCGAGTTATTTGGATGTTGGAAAACTCGTGACTTTTCTGGCCAGGGATGCGGCTTTTGCTCGCATCCCTGTTTTGTTGTGAGCCTCGCGACTTATCACAAAAAGCGTCATTTCGCCCGCACGCCCGAGCCGCGTGGGAAGCAGGAGCGCAGCGCCGCCAAGGCGTTGCAATTCGTGGTGCAGAAGCACGATGCTTCGCGGCTTCATTACGATTTTCGCCTGGAACTCGATGGTGTATTGAAAAGCTGGGCGGTGCCGAAGGGGCCGTCGCTCGATCCGAGCCGCAAGGTGCTGGCGGTGCAGGTTGAAGATCATCCGATCGACTACGGCGACTTTGAGGGGGTCATTCCCAAGGGGGAATACGGCGGCGGCACCGTTTTGCTCTGGGATACCGGAACCTGGACGCCGCTTCACGATCCGGCCGAAGCGCTTCGCAACGGCCGGCTGCATTTTGAACTCCATGGCAAGAAGCTCAAGGGGGAGTGGAGCCTTGTGCGGATGCACGGCCCGGCCGACCGCGACGGCAAGAACTGGCTGCTGATGAAGCTGAATGATTCGTATGCCAGCAAGAAGGACATTCTTGAAGATGCTCCGCAGAGTGTGAAGACATCGCGCTCAATCAAGCAGATCGCTGGCCAGCGCGATGACGTCTGGAGCGGATCAGCGAAGAAGACCGCGAAAATCGCCGGCGCCACCAAGGCCGCGCTTCCGAGACAATTCGCTCCGCAGCTTGCCGTCCTGGCCGATGCGCCGCCGACTGGCGATGAGTGGATTCATGAAATCAAATTCGACGGCTACCGCATCATCGCCCGCATCGAAAATGGAAAGGTCACGCTGCTGACGCGCAATGGCCACGATTGGACGCATCGTTTTCCCGATATCGCAAAGGCGCTGGAGAAACTCAAAGTTGATTCGGCGATCATCGACGGAGAAGCCGTCGTGCTCGATGGGAAGGGGCGCAGCGATTTTCAGGCGCTGCAGATGATGCTCAAGAATCGCGAGAAAGCCGATCCGGTTTACTACGCCTTTGATATGCCATTTTCAGATGGCGTCGATCTTCGCAATTCGCCGTTGCTTGATCGAAAAAAAGCCCTCGAGGCGCTGCTGAAGAAGTCGAAACTCGGCGCCCGTGTGCAATACAGCGAGCATATCGTCGGCAACGGCGACGCGATGATCGGCAACGCCTGCAAGATGGACCTGGAAGGAATCATCTCCAAACTCGCCGACTCACCGTACGTCTCGCGTCGCGACCCGAGCTGGCTCAAGAGCAAGTGCGGGAATCGCCAGGAGTTTATCATTATCGGCTTCACCGATCCGCAAGGTGCCCGGCATGGCTTCGGCTCGCTGTTGATGGGTTATCACAACGAGGAGGGTCAACTGGTTTATGCTGGGCGCGTTGGTACCGGATTCGACGTGAAACTGTTGGCCGACACGAAAAAGTCGCTGGACAAGCTGGCTCGGAAAACCCCTCCCACGGATGTTGATCCGCCGAAGCGGGAACAGCGCGATGCGCACTGGATCGAGCCGAAACTTGTCGCGGAAATCAAGTTCGCCGGCTGGACCCGCGACGGCTTGCTGCGTCAGCCGGCATTCGTTGCCTTTCGAAGCGACAAACCTGCCGATCAAATCGTTCGCGAGAAACCCGTGAAGCCATCAAAAGTGCGATCAGCGAAAAACCAACCGACTGCGCCGGTTGTCGAATCCAACGGCTCCGTCGCCGGCGTGAAGCTCACTCACCCCGACAAGATCTTCTGGGCCGACAGCAAAACCACCAAACAGCAGTTGGCTGACTATTACCTCGCCGCTCAGGAATGGATGACGCCCCAGGTCGTGGGCCGTCCGCTAGCGCTGGTTCGATGTCCGGAAGGGGCGGGTTCAAAATGCTTCTTTCAGCGAAACTGGTCAAACACGCTGCCGAAAGCGGTCGGGAAGATCGACGTCGGCGAGAAAGGGAAGCACGAAGAGCACGTGACGGTGTCGAATATCGCCGGCATCATCTCGTTGGCGCAGATCGGCGTGCTCGAGATTCACACTTGGAACTGCACGAACGACGACATTGAGCATCCCGATCAACTCGTCTTCGATCTCGATCCCGGCCCCGGCGTTACGTGGAAGCAGCTTATCGAAGCCGCTCGAACGCTTAATAAAACGCTTGAAGCGCTGAAACTTCCCACATTTCTGAAAACCTCCGGCGGTAAGGGCCTTCACCTAACGATTCCGATTGAGCCGAACGTCGATTGGGATCGGGCCAAGGCATTTACCGAAACCATCGCCAAATCGCTGGTGGAGAAATCAGATTTGTTCGTCGCGAATATGCGAAAGGACCTTCGCGGCGGCAAAGTTTACATCGATTACAACCGCAACGGGCGCGGCGCTACCGCCGTCGCTCCGTATTCAACGCGCGCCCGGGCCGGCGCGCCGATCGCAATGCCGATCTCATGGAAAGAGCTCGGGAAAATGAAGTCGGCAAACCATTTCAGGGTTGATACGGCACGCCGGTATCTCGAAAAGCGTAAGACGGACCCCTGGCAGGATTTCTCGCAGTCGCGCGTCGATCTGCGAAAAGTCATCGCTGGGTAAATCCGTTCGCGCGCGAAAGGTTGTCATGTCGCGTCCCGTATGGCAGGGTGCGATCAGCTTTGGGCTGGTCAATATTCCCGTTCAATTGCAGACCGCTGTTCAAGAAAAAACCGTCAGCTTTCACATGCTTTCCAAGGATGGCTCGTGCCGTCTGCGCCGCAAGCTATATTGCCCGGAAACCGGCAAGGAAGTCGACTTCGGCGACACCACCCGTGGCGTCGAAATCGCCAAGGATGAATACGTTCTCGTTGACGACAAAGAGATCGAGCGGATGCGGCCGGAGAAGGGCCGGACGATCGCGATCGAGCAGTTCGTGAAGCTCGACGAGATCGATCCAATCTATTTCGATCGCGCGTACTTTGTCGCGCCGACGAATGGCAGCGACAAAGCCTACAAGCTGCTGCACGAAGCGATGAAGGAAAGCGGTCGCGTGGGATTGGCGCTTTTCGTCATGCGCGGCCGACAGTATTTGTGCGCGCTGCGCGTTTCGAGCGAAGGCTTGATCCTTCACACGATGCACTATCCCGATGAGGTTCTGTCGATTGACGATGCTTTGCCAAGCACGCTCGCCAAGGCAAAAGGGCCGGCGAAAGAGCTCGGCGTTGCGCGACAGCTCATCGACGCCATGACGCATCCGCTCGACTTGTCCAATTTTCACGATGACTACCGCGAGCAGGTGAATGCCCTGATCGAGCGGAAGCGGAGCGGCAAGAAAATCGTTGCGCCGGCCGATGATCACGACGACGCGCCAGCGCCAAAGACGTCAAACCTCATGGATGCCTTGCGTCGCTCGTTGTCGGTCAGCAAGACGCCGCGTACGCGGCAACCGCGCCGGCCTCGAGTGACATCACGCCGCCGTCGGACGGCCGCGTGAGCAGGATTGTCTGCCGTCAATTTGAGAATGCCCCTTTGCGCCCTGACGGCCAGACGCCAGAATCCCCCGCGTGGCAGAGACCGACAAAGCACCGCCATCCCTTGCGGACGTGTTCCATAAGACGGAACACAAGCAAAGCCTCTGCATGCTGGCGATCCTGAGTTGGATCGCCAGTTGTGATGGCCCAATTGGCGCTTGCGAGCAGAAATTGCTGGCGCAGATCGCGCAAGCGATCGACGACGCCGGTGAGCTGACCATGGTCGAAGCCGCCGTTGCATCGGCGGGGGTGCGGGAACTGGAAATTGCCTGCCGATTTCTGAAATCCAATCTTGATCGCACCGGGCGCAAGCTGCTGGCGCAACTGGCGATTACGGTCGCCATCGAAGACGGCGCGCTTCGCAACAGCGAGAACTTCGTTCTGCAATTCGTCGGCGATCTGATGGGCTTGTCGATTCGACAATTTGCCCGGCTCTACCAACAGATCTCCCGCAAGCGATTTCCTGTTCCGGGTGACTTAAGCTCCGCAACTTATTGGCAAGAACTCGAAAGCGGCGGAGCGGTGCATAAAGAGGAGTTCGTTGGCGGGGATGATGATCCCGCTGACGCGATGACCGCCGCGAACGAGCCAATGGGCCGAGCGGCGGCGTTGCGGACGCTGGGCCTGGATGCTGGCGCCAGCACTGACGCCGTCCACAAGGCATATCGCCAACTCGCAAAATCGCGACATCCAGATCGTTTTGCCAAGCTGGGACCGGCCGCAGTTGCGACCGCCGCAGAGGCGTTCAATCGAATTCACGATGCGTATCAGGTGCTTACCAGTATTCCGACCCCGGTGGGCGTGCGATGAAAGATCTCTATGCCCATCTTCAAATCGCACCGGATTCGGCGGAAGCGACGATTCGTCAAGCTTTGGCCAGCGCCCCGCCGGCAGTTCGCGCCGATGCCGAAGCGGTCCTTCTAACGCCCCGTCGAAAACAGAGTTACGATCGAAACCGCAATCTTCTTAACAAAATCGCCGAACTCCGGCTTCATCTGGGATTGACGTACACGCGATTCTGGGCGCGGAGCGAACTTCGCGAGTTCTGGCAGCAGCCGATGCCGATTCAAACCAAGCCGGGTCGACGTGTGGATTCGATGCTCATTGCCAATGCGTTTCGCGCGGCGGGCAAGCACGGCCGGCGTCATGCGACAAATCACACAAGTTGGATAGTTGCGGTGGTTTTGGTGGTTGTGGTCGGTTTGGGCGTCTGGCTGTGGCTCCACTTCAGATAATTATTGGAGTGTCGGCAGCGATTCCTTCGTTGGCGTGATTCAATAATCACGTTAGAATGGGTCACATGCCGCCTTCCAATGAGTTGCCTAAGCATCGATCGGCCAAGCGGATCGCGAAGGAACTTGGAGCGTATCCATCCGAGGCGTATGACTTCGTTCAGCGCGGTTTGAGCTACACGGTCGAGAAAATTCACGCTGAACAAACCGATCCGAAAGCCAGCCGGCATGTCAGTGGGCAGCAGCTTTCTGATGGGCTGCGCGATTACGCCTTGCTGCAATGGGGCTTGCTGGCGCGAACGGTGCTAAAAGCGTGGGGCATTCACTCGACGGTCGATTTTGGCAAGATCGTGTTTGCGTTGATTGACGCCCAGCAGATGCAGAGGACCGATGACGACACGCTGGACGATTTTCGTGACGTCTACGACTTTGACACGGCGTTCGAGGCCGGCTATCGCATGCAGTTGACGTCATGACTGCCATGCCGCCGCAGATTCCCCCATATAGAGACGCCGCTCAGGATAAAGGCCGTAACCTGCCGCCGGTGGAATATCTCCCACCGTTGAAGCCGCGTCCGAAGCTGTTTGTCGCGCTGCTGATCCTGCTGATCTGCTGGCTCGCAACGATTATCGTAATGCGGGTGACAGCCGTGCATCGGGACTATTCACCGGCGGCGCCCTCGGTTGCGCCATGATTGACACAACCGAGAATTCGCCGCAGGGAGCAAACAGTCGCTTCAGTTATCCTCGACAGCGTTTAGATCTCAGGACTCTACCTTGAAATGGCGGTCGCAAGCGACATTCTTTGCGGTCACGCTCCAATTCAAAAATCAATTTGCGTCCACAGTCTGAAGCCAAGAGGCTCGAAAATGATCCGGCGGATTTGGCAGGCCATCGAGCACGATACAAGCTATAGCCAAGTATTCTCAGGCAATTCACAGTCCTCAATTAGCCTTTGCCATTTGTTTCCTTCATTCATGGAGGCCGAATGCGACGCACTTCCTCTGCAAAGACACGACATGCCGAATCAATATGGGTTGAAGGGCTGGAATCCCGGCGGCTTTTCAGTGTCACGTTCGGGCCGGTGAGCGATCTCCAGGGATTCCCTGTCGAGCCTTACGCGGTTGCCGACCTGAACGGCGACGGCAAGCCGGACATCGTCGGTGTTGGGGAGCAAAACAACGACGGAATCGAAATCTTTGTCAACAAGGGCAACGGAACCTTCGGCGCGCCCATCGTCCTGCCCTATTCGGGCACCACCGGCGGTCTGGCCATTGGAGATTTCAACGGCGATGGTGTCCCGGACATCGCCATCGAAAGCGGCAACGGAACCGTCAGTTGCTATCTCGGGTCTGGTGTGAACATCGGCGGCGCCACTCCCTCCTTTTCGGCGCCGGTGGTTTCGTCATACGCCATCGCGCCGGCGGATGCACGACCCTTGAACGTGGGAACAGGGACAACGAGCGTGGGCACGACATCACAGCTGCAGACCGCTCATTTTGGCGGCTCGATGGATGATCTGGTTGTCGATGACGCAACGAACGGGAATCTCGTGCAGGTCTTGCTCGCCACCGGGGGTGGGCATTTCCAAACGGGCACCGCGAATATTCTCGCCGGCCCGGGTGACGTCGAGGAGCATGTTCTTGAGCGTTTCGCGATCGCTGATCTCAACGGCGACGGGATCTCGGACATCGCCTATGGAGGCGTCGTCGGAAATGGTTACGGCATCATCGTCCAATATGGCGCGATCGGCGGTACATTCCTGACTTCCCAGTATCCCTATGCGGTGCCTCCGGATGGCCCGGTTAATGTCCTCGCGGCCACGCTCACTTCCCCGAGCGGTTTGCCCGACCTGATCTGCAATACGGAAAGCTTCGGCGACGTCGATGTGTTACTCAACAACGGCGGGGGATCGTTCGGCGCGGCGGTGTCTTACCCGGTGACCAACTCCCAATACATCAGCGTCGGCGATTTTGACGGCAACGGCGCGCTGGACATTTCCGCCGGCTCGCAAATCTTGTTTAACACCGGCGCTGGCACATTCAGCCCGGCCCAGGACGTCGACAGTTCGTACCTCTACGCCGACAGGGTCAGCGCCGACCTCAACGGCGACGGCCACGCGGACTTGGTGGAGGATGGGGCTTTCGTCCAGCTCGAAGGAGCTTCCAATGGAGGCGGAGGGGGTGGAGGTGGGGGCGGCTCCAACCCATCGGCGCTGTCGCCGGTGCTGGGCAAGAGCACATTACCGAAGTCGGTCGTCGTCGGGGGCACGTCTCACGGACAGGTTACGGTTGACGTGACCAATTCTGCTTCGACGATTTCGAGCGGCGCCACAACGGTCGCGATTTACGCCTCGACCGACGGCAGCATCGACAGCAGCGCCGTCAAGATTGGAAGCGTCAGTCGCCGGCTCAAGCTCAAATCACACGCGCGTTCGGTGATCGTCATTCCGATCAAGTCGCTGCCGGCGTCGCTCAGTGGCAGCTATACGCTGCTGGCGCAGGTGACCGATCCATCGGGCGGAACGTCAGTCTCGTCGGCCGGTTCCACGCTCACCGCCGCCGCCCCGTTCATCAACTTTTCCGAAATCCTTGTGCGCGCCACGCTGGCGGCGTCGGATGTCACCGGCAAAAAGACGCGCGCCGCGGTCCAGCTTCGGATCACCAACGGCGGCAACATCGCCAGCAGCGGCAAGACCACGATTGCTCTCTACGTGTCGCCGGATACGACGGCCGCTGATGGGAGTCTGGTCCGCAGTGTGAGCGAATCGATCGTGCTCAAGCCCGACGCGAGCCGCGTGGTGAGCATTCCGCTATTGAGCATTCCGGGTGTCGCGGACGGAAACTATCACCTGGTGGCGCGGGTGACCGATCCCAAAGGCGACGTCACCACTGTCGCCAGCGCCGGAACGTATGCTTTGGCCGCTTCGTGACGGGCTACAAATGGCACGGGAAGGGAAACATCACCATCCCGCCGCAAGCGGCTGGCGTCCCCGTTCCCCCGTTCCGTTCGCGTTTCTCGATCTGGCCGTCACCGGTTCCGCCAAGCGCAAGAAACGCGGGCGGAAATGATCAAAAAAACCTCACGCAAAGGCGCAAAGCCGCGGAGAAATCAGGAAATTCAGGCCGCCGCAATTGAATTCTCTGCGCCTTTGCGACTCTGACTTCGGCGAGCGCTCAGTCGAGGCGCGTGAGATTTGTCTTTCCCCCCGCTTGGCGGATAATCCTGCTTCCAACTGCGCTCGGGAAAATGAGGTCGGGCATGGGAGAGAAGTCCGGGGAATACGATGGCTCGGCGGCCTCGGGCAGGGATAAAGCCGCGGGTGAGCTATTTCCTCTGGTCTATGAGCAGTTGCGCACTCTCGCCCGGCGACGGATGGCCGATGAGAAAGCCGGCCATACGTTGCAGGCCACGGCGCTCGTCCACGAAGTCTATCTGCGATTGGCCGGCAGCGGCCAGGCTTGCTGGTCCGACAAATCCCACTTCTTCTTCGCCGCCGCGGAGGCGATGCGCCGCATCCTGATCGACCACGCCCGTGTCCGCGGGCAGGTCAAACGGGGCGGCGGCCGCCAGCGACTGCCGCTCAATGTCCTGGATTTGGCGTCTCAGGAACAAATTCCACAAATCTTGGACCTCGACGAAGCGATTCTCCGCCTTGAAGAGATGTCGCCCACGGTGGCGGCGGTGGTGCGCCTCCGCTTCTACGCCGGGCTTAGCATCGATGAGACCGCGGAGACCCTGGGCATCTCGCCCAGCACGGTCAAGCGGGAATGGACCTATGCACGCGCCCGGCTCACCCGCGAACTCGCAAACGGCGATTGATTCGTTGGAGCATCTGACATGAAAGAGCAAGACAACCCCGCCCTGCGCGAAATCCTCAGCCATGCGGTTGAACTAACCGGCGCACAGCGCAGCGCAT
>Ga0182024_10013812_pt1 | contig 15701 bp, 16 predicted proteins | sample P32metaG_FD_120480 | JGI IMG/M metagenome (GOLD analysis project Ga0182024, IMG submission 120480) | Permafrost microbial communities from Stordalen Mire, Sweden - P3-2 metaG (Illumina Assembly) | ecosystem: Environmental > Terrestrial > Soil > Wetlands > Permafrost | place: Sweden: Stordalen... | reverse complement strand
TGTACTACCGGATGGCGGGCATCAACGCGTTCGTCTCGATCGCGCTCAACCTGACGATCCTGCTCGGGTGCATGGCCTATGTCGGCGCGGTCATGACGCTGCCAGGCATCGCCGGGTTCATCCTGACGATCGGCATGGGCGTCGACTCGAACGTGCTCATTTTCGAGCGCATCCGGGAGGAGCTGGCGACGGCGAAGGGCATCCGGCAGGCGGTCGCGGCGGGGTTCGATCGCGTGTTCATCACGATTGTCGACACGCATGTGTCGTCGCTCATCGCGGCGGCGTTCTTGTTCCAGTTCGGCACGGGGCCGATCCAGGGGTTCGCGACGACGCTGTTCTTCGGGCTGATTGCCAACGTCTTCACCGCCGTCTTCGTGTCCCGCACGCTTTTCGAGTTCATTTTGTCCCGCAAGCCCGCCGGCGCGGCCACGCTCAGCATCTGACGGCCTCGCGTGCCCGGGTACCAAGTGCCCTGACGATTGCGCTTGTTTGACGGCGCAAAAACGGTACAGGATCTGAAGCTGACACGATGCAGATCACACTCCGATCCCGAACCCTGCTGATGGCACTGCTGCTGTCCTGCGCCACGGCAACCATGCTGGCCCAGCCCGCCGCGCCTCCCATTCTTATCGTGCAGGGCACTCAGGTGGGTAAGGCGACATTCGAGCCTGGCGACACACCGCAAGGTGGAACCGGCCAGCCAGTCGACGGCATCGAAGGCAACTTGCGTGAGATGCTCGTCGTTCACATCCACGCGCACTTGGCGTTGTTCTTCAACGGCGAGCAGATCGCCATCCCCTGCGGCATCGGCATCGTCAAGCCGTTTCAAATTCTCAACGGCTTCGTGGGCGCCGGCAGCGGCTTCTACTGGCTGCACACCCATGATGCGACGGGCATCATCCACATCGAATCGCCGGACGCACGTGCCTACACCCTGGGCGAGTTCTTTGACATCTGGGGTGAGCCTCTGAGCACGCATGGCGTGGCCGGCCTCAACGGCGCCGTGTGCGCGTTCGTCGACGGCAAGCCGTACACAGGAGACCCTCGGGCGATCATGTTCGCGGCACACTCGCAAATCACCTTGGAGGTCGACGGACCGATCGTGCCGCCGCCCGTCTACCTGTTTCCCAACGGACTGTAAGCGCGCCGTACGGAGCGGACGACGCCGCCGACGCCGCCGCTGATCGCTCCGGCGATCGTACCAAGGGCAATCACCATCGGCGTGAGGGCGGCGTACTCGTAGTTGGCGTACGCCCGCAGACTGCGGAATCCACTCTGCCGGTAGCCCGCGACCAGATTCTGCCAGTCGTCGCGATGACGAATAGCGTCATGAAACACGTTGACCCGGATGATGGCCGTGGCGTCGAACACCAACATCGTGGCCGCGCCCAGGACGGCCCCGACGATGACCGCGTGCGCCAGTCGCCATGTGCCTCGCGTGAGGAAGACAACGGCCGCGCCCCACATCGTGACGACCGCTACGAGCCACGCCAGCATCGTCTGCGGGTCGTCATCGGCCAGAGGCCGGCGAGCCGTGTCGATGAGATTCAAGAGTCCCAGCGCGGCCCCTCATCGGCAAGCGGACGCCAGCCCAGAGCCGGTCCGTGGCGGCGCGTGACGCGTGTAATGCCCGCAGTCCGCTCGGTTCAACGGCGTAATGCCGCCGCGGTCGTCCGCCGCGGATGTCACTGCCCGGCGCCACCCACGACGAGACGAGTCCCTACATCGACCGGCGAGTAGTGTCTCGTTCCCGCTTAGTCTTAGTTCCCGCTACTGACGAGGAAATGGCTTCGATTGTTGTGCCAGCTCGTAGACCAGCGTCGCGGTTACCACCGCCGCCTGTTCGAGGTCGTCAGGCAGCAGCCGGTCGTAGACATCCATGTTGGTGTGATTGGGGCCGCCGGCGGTTTCCATGAAGTCACGGATAAAGGCGAACCCCGGCACGCCGGCTTCCTCGAACGAGACGTGGTCCGAAGCCCCGATGCTGTGCGGCGTGATCGTTGTGGCGCCGAGGTCGGCGAGGCCTGAGAGGAGCGGCCGCAACGCGGTGACTTCGCCGGTGCGGCCGTCAAGGTAAACGCCGCGAATTTTCCCGGGGCCCCAGTCAAGGTTGAAATAGGCCTCCAGGTGGACGTTGTCGGGCGTGGGATGCTCCTTCGATCCGAGGTACGCCGCCACCCAGGCGCGCGAGCCCAGCCGCCCCTGTTCCTCGCCGCTCCACAGCGCCAGCCGGATAGTCCGCCGTGTCGGTAGCTTCAACGTGGCCAGAATCCGCATCGCCTCCAGCGCCGCCGCCGCGCCCGAGCCGTTGTCAGTTGCGCCGGTTGCGGTATGCCAGGAATCCAGCGGGCCGCCGAACATCACCACCTCATCGGCCCGGTCCCCGCCCGGTAGCTCGGCGAGCAGGTTGGCGGGGCGATGGCTGGCGTCGAATCCGGATTCGATTGCGATCCTCATCCGCGCCGGCTGCTGCGCCGCAGCCAACCGCACCAGCCGGTTGTATTGTTCCGCGGCCATCACCAGCTGCGGAGGCAGGTAACCGGCATCCGCCGCCCACGGGTCCTTCCCGTCCGCCGCACGCGCTGCGGTGACGTAGACCGTACCGCTCTCGCCGCTGCCTGGCTCGACGACCACCGCCGGATGCTCGGCCAAGAGCAGCCTCCACTTCGCCGCGTTCAGCGCGACCTGCTGGCGTTGCGCCTCGGTCAGCTGGAACGGCGGCGGCGCCGGCCCGACGACAAGCTGCCGCAGCGCGGCGTCGCTCCAGCGCACCGGTCCCGTCGTGGGCGGGAAACCGCGCGGCGCCGCGAAGAGCACGATGCGGTTCGCCAGCTTGCCGCGATAGCCCCGTACGCCGGCTTCATCGGCAGCGTCGAAGTACACCGGCTCGCCTTCGATTGTGCCCGCGGTGGAAGGGCTCCACGCCTTCGCGTAGGCGATCAGTGGGCTGTAAGCCGGCGTGAGCTGTTCCGCCACCAGCCGTTGCAACACCCAGCCGCGGTCGAGGCCGCTCCACTCCTCGAGGCGTCCGGTGACGCCCCAGCCGTCGAGCTCAGCCAGCGCACGGACCTGCGCCGCGCGGCTACCCGGCGAGTTCGTCAGCCGCGGGCCCACCAGGTCCGTAAGCCGCAGCGCAATTGCCATCACTTGCGAATGCTCCAGGCCCTCGGCGCGGATGCGCGCCTCGGGCGCCTGTGCGCCCGCCGCCAACAGCTCCGAGACAGCGATGGAGACGGCCAAAACCCAGATGACTGCGAATCTCATGGGCTAACGGCCTTGGCCTGATCGTTCGGACAGGACCCGCTGGTCGAGCGTGGCTCGGGCCGACGTCGCATACGCGCGGCAGGCGCCTGCGTCCACGAACGGATTGGTGTCCGGACGTTGGGTGCGTTGAGCAAGCTTCTCGAAGATCTGCGAAAACTCAGGATGTACGGTGATTAGCACATCGCATGGCAGATGTTCGACGATCGAAATGCTTTTCCGGAACGATACCTCGATGCTGCCGTGCGTGGCGTCCCCGGTAAACCGAAATCCGTCTGCCGACACGGCGTTGAGACTGTCGGCGTAGACGACGTTCAAGCAGCGAGGGCCTTCACAGGAGTTCCACGTCCACGTCGTCGATCCGGGCGTGTGGCCGGGGGTCAAGTGGGCGGTGACCGCCAAGGTTCCCACGCGGACCGTTTCTCCGTCCTTGACGCTCATGACCTCGGCGACCGCCGGAAACATGGTCGAGGCTGGGCCAAGGCCAAACTGTGGGTCGTCTGGCAGCAAATTGCCGCGCGCGAGCGCCTGAGAGGCGGGGGCACTGGCGACGACCCGGGAGCCGGTCAGCGCCTCGAGCGCGTGCACGCCTCCGACGTGGTCGAAATGAACGTGTGAGACCAGGATGAGGCGAATGTCTGCCGTTCGGAACCCCAACGCGCGAATGTGTGCGTCTATCTCCGGCGCTGACTGCGGCAAGTCCCCATCGAGCAGGATGAGGCCGCCCGGCGAGATGATGAGGACGGACGAAAGGCCGGCGGTGCCGACGAAATAGGTGTTGCCAAACACCCTGAACGGCAACTGGGGACCGTTCCATGCGACGCAGGTATCGCAAAGAATTGGAGCGTCAGGCTGAAGACCCCGTTGCGCATGCACCATCCCGACCATGAGGGCGGCCGTGCACACGCCAAGTACGGAGACGGCGCGTCCACGCGCGAAGGCGCTCGGAGCGGGTCGTAGCGGCCTCATACGTTACCAGTGGTCGTTCCAGCCGGCGCGCTGGAGATCGCGCAGCCGACTCTCAGCTTCGACCGACGCCGCCTCGCGCGTCCCGAAACGCCACGTCATGAGCGACCGGCCGTTCCGCTGGAACTCGAGGACCCAGCCGTCGTCTGCGTTCCGCAGGAGGGCGTCGATGATGTTGTGGCGACGACGCGCGCGCCAGAGACGTTCGCGAGGCCCGGCGGCGAATTCCATGGGTGCTTCACCAACGCCGGGCGCGTCAGTCGCGCAACGCGCGGATGGGATCGATACGCGCGGCTCGCCACGCGGGCAGGCCACAGGCCACGAGGGCCGTCAGCGTCAACGCACCGGCCGCGGCGCCAAATGCCCGCGGGTCGCTCGGGCTGACGTGATAGAGGAGCGCCGCTCCGTAGCGGGCCAAGCCGAACGCCGCGATGCCCCCCACGACGAGGCCCGCCGCAGTCAGCACGGCGCCGCGCGCGAGCACGGTCCTGAAGAGCGCGGACGTCGTCGCGCCGAGCGACAGGCGCAGCCCCATTTCACGCGTGCTCTGCGACACCACGTACGACATCACGCCGTACAGGCCAATGGCGGCAAGAACCAGGGCGAGCGCACCAAACCCCTCGAGGAGCGTGACCGCGACGCGCTGGGACGACGTGGCGCGATCGATCCGATCGCGCACCGTGACGACCTCGAACGGGGTGAGCGTCGGATCGAGCGACCGCAGCGCGGCCGCGAGCGACGACGCCACGTCGGCGGGGCGGCGCGTCGTCCTCACGTTGAGGACCACCCGTCCGCTGAAGTCCTGCTTGAGCGGCACGTAGAAAAAGGGCTGATCGGGTTCGGTGATCGATTCGTACTTGGACACCCGGGAGACCCCGACGACCTGCAACCACCGGTCCTTGACCTTCAGGCGCGAGCCGACAGGATTTCGCCCGCCCCAGTACTCGGCCGCCATGCGTTCGTTCACGATGGCGACCGGCTGCGTGTTCTGGTCGTCGACGGCCGTGAACGCGCGGCCGGAGACGAGCGGAACGCCCACCGTGCCGAAATAGCCCGGCCCGACCTGGTTGTACTCGACGGTCGGCTGCTCGTCAGGCCGGGGGATGTAGCCGTCCACCGCGATCGGCGCCGACGAAAACGGCAGCACGCCGAGCGGCGCCGTCCGGGCGAAGGCTGCGGACTCGACCCCCGGGAGCGAGCCGACGCGGTCGAGAAGTGTGTCGAGAAAGGTCCGTGCCCGCCCGGCGTCGTATCCCGCGCCGAACAGATCGACGGACGTCGCAAGCACGCCGTCGGTCGAGAAACCGGGGTTCGTGTCCTGGATCGCGCGGAGGCTCTCGATGAGGAGGCCGGCGCCGGTCAGCAGCACGAAGCTCAGCGAGACCTGGACCAGCACGAGGCTCGTGCGAATCCACGACGCGCCGTGCCCGCCCACGACGGCCGCCGACTCGGACCGCAACGCGCCAACGAGATCGAGTCGGCGTGTCTGCAGCGCCGGAACCAGACCGAGCACGAGCGTTGACGTCAAGGTGACGCCCGCACTCACGGCGAGCACCCGCCAATCGAGCGCTGCGGGCAAGTTGATATCTCCGCGCCAGGAGAAGAACAGCCCGAGGGCGTGCTGAGACCAGTCGGCGACCAGGATCCCGCCGAAGGCGGCGATCGTCGTGAGCAGCAGCCCCTCGGTCATGAGCTGCCGCACGAGCCGGCCTCGTCCCGCGCCGATCGCGAGCCGAATCGTCATCTCGCGCCGTCGCGCAAGCGCTCGGACGAGCAGGAGGTTGCCGACGTTGGCGCAGACGATCAACAGCACGAAGGCCGCGACCCAGAGCAGGATTCCGAGGGTCGGGCGCAGCTCGCCGGCCTTGTTGAAGGGCGTCTGCGACAGCGGCAGAAGCCTGACGCCTCGGCCGCGATTGGTCGTCGGGTAATCGGTCTCCAGCCGGCCGGCCAGCGACCCGATCTCGCCCTGGGCGCGGCCGATCGAGACGCCGGGCTTCAGGCGCACGAAGCCCTCGATCCAGCGGGCGCCTCGATCCTCGAGCTTGTACCCGCCAGTCTCGAAGGTTTCCTCCATGGAGGCCGGCACCCACACGTCCATCGTGTAGCCGACGAACGTGCCAACGAAACCCTTGGGCGCGACGCCGATGATCGTGTGGTCGAGTCCGTTGAGCCGCTGGGTCTTGCCAATGACCGCCGGGTCGCTCTCGAACCGGTCCCTCCACAGCCGGTCGCTGATGACCACGACCGGATGGGCGTTTTCGCCGGCGTCCTCGCCGGACTCGAAGCCGCGCCCCATCGCGGGGCGAACACCGAGCGCGTCGAAGTAGTTGGCCGAGACGATGCTGCCCGTCACCCGCTCGGCTCGATCGCCCAGACTGAGCGTCGCCCCCATGATCTTGTCGGCGATGAACGCGTCGGCGAAGGTCGACTGGCGCCGAAGATCGAGGAAATCCGGCCAGGAGACCTCGTTCGAGTCCGGCGCACCTCGCGTCGTCCCGATCAGAGCGACCAGGCGATCCTGATCGGCGACGCCGGCAAACGGCCGGAAGAGAATGCCCTCCACCCATCCGAACACCGCCGTGTTCGCGCCGATGCCGGCGGTGAGGCAGAGGATGGCGACGATCGCGAATCCCGGGCTGCGACCGAGCATCCGGACGGCGAACCGCAGGTCGTACAGCATGTCGAGGCGTCGTTCAGCGACGGCCGGTCGGCCCGCCAGATGACCGCTTGGAAAACCAATAGACGATGCAGCCGATGAGGAGCGCGGACACTACGAAGCTCGTCAACGCTTCGGTGAGGCCGAACGACAGGGCGCCGATCCCGCCAGGGCCGACCATGCTGACGCCCCGTGCGATGCGGACGACCGTGAAGATCGCCAGTACCACGACGACGGTAGCTGCGCGCTTGGCGTGGATCGACATCGGCCCCCGCGGTGAGGAGCCCTGATTGTAACGCGATCGTCCGTCCCGTTGGAGAAATGGCGCCGTTGTTCTCCTCCGCGCCCCTATTTGACCCGCGAAATGGCCTCCGCAAACAGGCTCCGCACATCGTCCAGGTGAGTCGACGGATCGTTGTTGTAGTCCATCAGACGGTGGGTATAGGACTTGCCCTGCGATCGCTCGTCTACGATCTGCCTCACCAGCTCCAGCGCCGGTCGCCGATGATGAAAACCGCCCGTGACGTCGACCGAGGCTCGCTCCTCGGCGCAGTAGATGCTCCACGTCGTGGCCGTCGGGGCGCACGTCCGATTGTCGGCGCGATTCCAGACGGCGTCAGACGCGATGATCGCGGCCGCGTGCTGCAGGATCTCACGGTCGAGCACATTCGCCGGAACTTCCTCCGCTGTGTCGATCTGGAACCGGACCCTCGAGTCCTGCCCGGTGAATCCGGAGACGGGGAACCAGCCGGAATACGTCCTGATCACGCCCGTGCCGCCGGTGTAGATTTCGATCTCGACGTCGTCGTACGTGTCGGCGAAGTCAGACGTGCCATGCGCGACGAGACGATCCTCGAGCATGCGGAAGAACGTGTGGACGTCCTCGAACGTCGTCGTCGGGGCATTGTTGTAGTCGATGAGTCGCGCGTCGTACTTCTTGCCGGCCACGAGATCGACGACTTGCGCAGCCTCGTCCATCACGGGACCTTCCGCATCGGACATTCGGCCGGCCCAGACCTCGCTCGGGCGAAGGTCCGTGCGCCAGATCCCGGTCGTGATCGCGCTCGCGTGCGACACCGTGAACACCGGGACCTCGTCGAAGAGCGGGCCGCATGATCCCTCCTGGCCGCCCTCGGCGGCGTGGAACGAGCAGTCAGCGCGCGCGGGCGATGGCGTGGTTCCTGCGGCGGCCGCACTCCGAGTCCGATCCACCCCCGCGCCGTCGTCCACGGCGCGTTGCAAGGCGCACCGGATGCTGAACGTCGTGGCGTCGGGGCGACACCGGCCGCTATCGACGCGGTTCCACTGCGCGGCCGACGCCAGCATGGCCTCGGCGCGTTGGGCGATCCCAGCAGCCCATTGTCCAACCTCCACTTTGGTGGTCGGCGAGGGCGCGGGAAGGGCCGTCTGCGAGAGTGGCGCGTCGGCCCGGAGGCCGACGCTCGTGAGGCTGACCAACAAGAACAGCCGCGCATGGGCGTGCATCGAGACCTCCGATGGTGCTAGTGCGATAGCATCATGCTAACACACTAGCACTATGACGGCCTCGGGTCGGAGTCGGTTGGCCGGCCGGCGGCAGCACCCGCCTGGACAAGTGCCGTCAGCGGCGAGCCCAGAGCCACGTCAGCGCGGCCACCAGCATCGTCGCCGCCAGAATCAGGAACTCCACGGGGCCCATCTGCGTCAGCAGCACGACGCAGAACGCCACCCCCAGCGCCGGCATCAAATATCCGGCCGGCGTGCGAAAGACCGCCAGCCCCGGGTGGCGACGCCGGAAGACCGGAAGGGACGCGCAGGTGACGCCATACGTCAGCAGACGCGCCACGGCCGACAGGCTCGCATTCCACTCGAAGCTGCCCGAGAGCGCGAGCACCCAGCCCAATCCTGCGTACCACAGAATCGACACGTACGGCGTGCGATAGCGCGGATGCACCGCGGCGAACGCACGCGGGAAATCTCCGCGTTCGCCCAGGGCAAACGTGAGGCGCGGCGTGCCCAGCATCGTCGCGGCAAACCAGCCCCAGACCGAGACCATCGCGCCAAGGGCCATCAGCCACACCCCGGCGCCGCCGAGGAAATGACCGGCCGCCGTGGAGAGCGGCTGATCGGTGACGGTTCCGGCATGGACGGTGCCCTGAAAGACAACCTGAATGAGCAGATACACGATCGTGACGATGCCCATGCCGACGAGCAGGGCGAAGGGGGAGTCTCGAGCGGGGTCGCGCATTTCGCTCGCTGGGAGAACGGCGTTGTCGAAGCCGCCGAACGCGAACACCAGGAGCAGGACGGCCCGAAACCAGTGGTCCTGGCCCGCCGACGGCCAGGACGCGAGGTTTTCCGGTCGGAGGAAGAAAAGGCCGACCAGAACAAAGACGACGAGCGGCACAAGCTTGGCCGCGACCAACAGGTTGCTGGTCGTGGCGCCTTGCTTCACCCCGCGGATGTTGACGACGGCCGGAACAGCGAAGAGCAGGGTGATGACCGTCCAACGGACGACCGCGATCCCGGCCGGCGCCCAGATCGTGCCGAGGTACATCACGAAGAGGTTGGCGTTCGCCCCGGTGGCCGAGATGCGCATCACCCACGTGATCCAGCCGACCTGGAGGCCCACGAACGGCCCGAAGGCTTCGCGGGCGTAGAGGTAGGGCCCGCCGGCCGAACGAAATTGCGCGCTGACTTCCGCGAAGCAGAGCACGATGATGCCGATGCCGGCCGCAGCCGCCAGGTAGCCGAAAAGGCTCGACGCGCCAAGCAGCCCGGCGACGAGCATCGGCAGCCCGAAAATCCCCCCGCCGATGACCGTGTTGACGACGAGGGTCGTCAGATCCCATTTGCCGAGCGTCGCGACCAGTCCCGATCGCGACGGCGCCGGATCCGGTGTCGTCATGGTGCGCGAGGGCTAAGCTAACCCGCTCCGAGCTGCCGAATTCGTTCGGCGGCACGCTGCTCGACGTCCCGATACAGGCTGTGACCGTGGGCGTCGATCGCCACGACGAGGGGACCGAAATTCTTGACCCGGAATTTCCACAGGCACTCGGGCATGAGGTCTTCCCACCAGACGTCTTCGATCTCCTCGATCTGCGTGGTCTCGAGTGCCGCTGCGCCGCCGACGATCGCGAGGTACACGCCGCCGAGCTTCTGCAACGCCTCAACGCTGGCCTGCAACAGCCCGCCTTTGCCGACAATCGCCCGAACCTGGTACCGCTCCAGCAGACCAGGCACGAAGCGGTCCATGCGTGTGCTCGTCGTGGTGCCGATCGACACCTTTTCGTACGTGCCATCCGGCCGCTTCTTCACCCCCGGCGCCGTATGCAGACACACGGAGCCGGCGAGGTTCGCTGGCGACGCGATGCCCTCGTCGAACATGCGGATCTGCGTCGCGTCGCGCATGCCGAAAATCGTGCCGTTGATGAGGACGGTGTCCTCGAGTGCGAGCTGGCGAACGCCGGCCTCGCTGAGCGGGGGTTCCAGGATGTGTTCCATGGCTATGTCCAGGTCACCGTGCCATTGCCCTCCACGACGACCTCGGCCCGTTCCCCGCGCCAGCACTGGATGTTGACGGCGACAGGATTCTGGCTGATGTGCGTGTGCGCCCACTCGATGTTGACCGCCATGGCGGTGGTGGTGCCGCCCAACCCCTGCGGGCCGATGCCCGTTTCGTTGATCTTTCCGAGTAGGTCGGCTTCGAGCGTCGCCACGTCGGGATCCGGATTGCGCGTGCCGATGTGCCGGAAGGTGCTGGCCTCCTTCGCCAGTGACATGGCGACGTCGGACGTGCCCCCGAGCCCAATCCCGACGATCATCGGCGGACAGGGGCGCGCCCCGGACTCGAAGATGCACTGCAAGACAAATCTCTTGATCCCCTGAATGCCTTCCGAGGGGTTCAACATCTTGAGAAAGCTCATGTTCTCCGAGCCGGAACCCTTGGGGGCCATCTGGATTTCGATGCGGTCGGAGTCGGGGGCCACATCGATCTTGATGACGGGGATGCCCTGCCCGGTGTTCGTTCCGGTGTTCTTTCGAGTCAGGGGATGAACCGTATTCGACCGCAGCGGACGTTCAGCGGTGGCGCGCTCGCACCCTTTCCGGAGGCTGTCCTTCAGCCGCGGGATGTCGAGGTCCAGGTTTCGACCCACGAGCACTTTGAACACGGGCAGGCCCGTATCCTGGCAGACCAGAGTCTTCTGTTCGTCGGCGACCCGAATGTTGTCCAGAATGACGAGCATGATCCTGCCGGCGGTCGCATGGCCGTCCCGCTTCTCCGCCGCTAAGCCCTCCCGGAGTCCCTCACGCACGTCGAGCGGGATCTCCTGCAGGGCTTTGATGTAGAGGTCTCGCGCCACCGTTTCCAGCGTGTCGTAGATGTCGGGGCTTGGCTGAATGGACGCGCTTGGCGTGATCGAGGTCATGTGGCTCAGGCCTGAGCGGTTGAGAGTTCGGGTGGCGTGACGCGGGTGAAGGCGATTGGCACGTCTGACAGCGTCATGCCGCCGTGGTCATCCGAGACCACGCGGATTCTCTTGAGCCATTGCGGGTTCGACGCCGGCATGTCGGATCGATAATGCGCCCCTCGGCTCTCTCGCCGATAGAGCGCTGAACGCGTGACCATCTCCGCCACGATGGTCAGGTTGGCCAGATTGATGGCCTCTCCCCACTCGAGATTGAAAGCCAAATCCCCCGAGGTCTTCATATGCCGCGTCCGCTCCGCGAGGGTCCCCAGCTCCGCCAGTGCCTCTTCTAAGCCGTGTTCGTGTCGAACGATGCCGACCTTGTCCCACATCAGGGATTCCAGTTCATCGCGCAGGGCAAACGCACTCTCGCCCTGGTTCCGGTCGAGCGAACTGGACCACTTTCCGGCAAGCGCGCGGACTTGAGCCGCGGACACGTCGGACAACTTGGCGGTGGTGACGTAGTCCGCCATGCGATCGCCTGCACGTGCGCCATAGACAATCGAGTCCGCCACGCCGTTCCCTCCCAGCCGGTTGGCGCCGTGCACACCGGCGGCGTCTTCACCCGCGGCAAAAAGCGCCTCAAGGTTCGTGTGGCAATTCACGTCAATCTCGAGCCCGCCCATCTGATAATGCGCGCTCGGCGAGACGTCAACCGGACCGTGCAGGAGATCAAAGCCGTGGGTCTGGCATCGCTCCACCATGCCCGGAAAGTTGGTCAGCAGGAACTCCTCGCCCAAGTGGCTCGCATCGATCAGCACCCCGCCGTGCTCGGTACCGCGCCCGGCCATGATCTCGAGGTAGCTCGACCGGGAGACGACGTCGCGCGTGGCGCGCTCCATCCGGGCCGGATCGTACCGCGCCATGTAGCGGTCGTGCTGGCCGTTGAACAGACGCGCGCCCGCTCCGCGCAACCCTTCTTCGAGCAATCCGCCCGTAGCGATGGAACGGCCCACGAGCAGGCCCGTGGGATGGAACTGCACCATCTCCATGTCCATGAACGCCGCTCCGGCACGCCACGCCATCGCCATGCCGTCGCCCGATTTCTCCAGCGACGGCGACGAGATCCGATACATCGTCGCGCCACCGCCGGTGGCGATCAGGGTCGCTTTCGACCGAACGACGAGGAACGTGCCGGTCCGAATGTCGAGGACGAGGGCGCCTGCGACGCGGTCGCCGGAGGACAGCAAATCCAACCCGCGCGCGTCCTCTAAAACCGTGATGTCTTCCTCGAGGACGTAGTCGCGCAGGTTCGACATGATCTCGATGCCGGTCAAATCGCCTCTGTGCACGGTGCGATTAAACGACTGTCCGGCAAACGGCTTCTGATGAATCGTCCCGTCGTCGCTGCGGTCGAACAGGCAGCCCAGTCGGTTCTCGAGTTCGAGCAGCCGCGTGGGCGCGTCCTCGACCAACGTCCAGGCCAGTTCCTGGTCGTTGAGGTAGGCGCCGCCCTTCAGCGTGTCCTCGAAATGCATCTGCAGCGAGTCGGCCGGACTCAACACGGCGTTGTAGCCGCCCTGGACCATGCGCGTGCAGCCGCTCTGTCCCATCAGGCCCTTCACGACGATCACGATCTTCAATCGGGGATTGCGATCGTGGGCATGGACGGCCGCCAGCAGCCCGGCGCCGCCGGCGCCGAAGATGAGGATGTCCGCATCCAGAGAGTCGACGTTCATAGGCGACTGAAGGCGGTGATGCCGATCCACGCCCAGACCACGCCGACGAGCACTAACGCCACGTTCACCGCAGCGATCGCCCTCTTCCCGAGACGGCCCCAATCCAGAATGATGTTTCGCACGCCGTTGAGCCCGTGAAACAAGGCCACGACCAGGAATCCGATGTCAATCGCCCGCCAGACAGGATTTGAGACTCGCGACGCGATCACCTCAAACGTCAGATCGCCGCGGCGCAGCGGCGCCGTCATGTAGTGCTCGACCCAGAAATGCGCCGAGAGCAGCACCAGCAGCAAGCCGCCGGTGATGCGCTGAAAGTACCACTCCAGAGCGTTCCAGGACATCACCGGACCTTCAGAACGGCGAAGAGAAGAATGGGAATCGCCCCGGCGAGGAACACCAGCAGGCCCATCCCCACGGTGATGGTCCAGAACAATTGTCGTTGTTTGCCGACGCCGATGCCCAGATCCACGAGGGTGATGCGGATGCCGTTGAACGCGTGAAGCACCACGACGCCGAGCAGGCCGATCTCGAGACACTTGAAGAACGGACTGCTGAACGTCGCGATCGCCGCATCGAACGCCGCCGGCCCCTGGCTGAGCTTGCTGATGGTGTGCACGTGAAGCAAGAGGTAGAGAAGCAGGAGGATCCCAGTCACGCGCTGAAGGGTCCACGCGACCATGCCGCTGAACTGCCAGCGATACTTTTTGAGGACCGCGCCGACGGATGACGTCACACCGTGAGCGCCTTCCCGGGCCGCAACAGGGCTCGCTTGACACGCACGATCGAGTCGGTCAGATCGATCTTGCGCGGACAGACCGCCGTGCAGTTGAACTGCGTGTGGCAGCGCCAGACGCCGTCCGAGCTTTGGTCAAGGGTCTTCAGTCGATCGGCCCGAGCCGCATCGCGGGGATCGAGGACGCGAAGGAGGGCTTTGTTGATCGCCGCCGGGCCCAGATATCGCACGTTCATGCCCGTGATGGAGCACGCCGCATAGCAGGCGCCGCACGTAATGCAATCCCGCTTGGTGGCGGCGAGCTGCCGGAATCGGGAATCCTTTCCGATGATGGCCAGCGTGGGCGCGTCGGCGTGCTTCGGGCGAAAGGCCGCCTGCGCGCGCCGCCACTGCGCGAAAAATGGGGCGAGCGACACCGCGACGTCCTTGATGACCGGGTAGTGGGGCAGTGGCTCGACGGTTACGACCTCCGCGTCGAGCGTCTTCACGAGGGTCGAGCACATGAGGCGGGGAATCCGGTTCACCTGGACGGCGCACGTACCACACATGCCCACCCGGCACGAGCACCGAAAGCCGATGGAGCCATCCATCTCGCGCTGGACCCGAATGAGGGCGTCGAGCACGGTCATCCGCTCTTCCAGCCCGACCCGGAACTCGCTGAAAGCCTTACCGTCACGGGCCGGATGACGCGCCACGCGAAGGGTGATGTTCAGGTCGATGAACGGACTCCGCAGGCCCTACTGCAATGTCAGCGTGAACGTGCCTTGGTCGATGCCCCCGCAGCCGACGTCGTAGGTATACATCCCCGACATGCTCGATCCGGAAACCGAGGCCGAGAAGCTCTCGAGACACGCCGAGGTATTGGTCGGGGTCAGGACGACGTTGACGGTCGAGCCGCTCAGCGTGCCGGCGAGCGTCCCGGTTACGGGGTTGGCAGCCGCGGGAAACTTGATGGTGTACGTGCCGGTCAGCGCCGACGCCCCCGACTGGTCAATCGTGAACTGGATCGTCCCAGGCCCCGCCAGCGAATCCACTAGGGTGCCCGACCATGTGCCAGCGACCGACGAAGGCGCTGTAGCGCCGCAGCCTGCGAGGACGAAACCAAGGATCGCCACGCCGACAAGAGGTCGAAGACGCGATATCAGGAAGACTCCAAGTAGCATTCTATCCCGCCCGGTCCGCGATCGCGAGGGATCGCGCCCCTCGCAGTGGGCTCCACACGGAGCCCGACCGCGCGTCATTCCGAGCGGAGGGCCACCAGGGGATCCGTGTGCGCGGTCGCGTCGATCATCGCTTGGGCGAACGGCACATAGACGGCCGGTTGAAGGTCGGTTTCGGGCCCCTGAATCCTCACATCCGAGAGCTCGGCGCCCTCAGGCGATCGGCAAGATGGCGGAGGAAACCGCCGGTGCCTTGCCATCCGGGCTCGCGTCCCCCTACGGCGCCTGTTCCGTCCCGTCACCATGGCTCGGGCCCCAGCGGCGGTTCAGTTCCCGAACACTCGCTGTAAGAACGTGTCCATGCGGCCGAGGAGATAAATCCACCGGCTGTAAATCAGCGAGTCGTGCACGTCGTCTGGAAGCACGATCAGCTCGTAGTCCACGTTCCGCTGGCGGAGCAGCTGGACCAGCCCGACCGACTGCGCGAAGTTCACGTTCCGATCGTCGTCGCCCTGGATGATGAGCACGGGCGACGTCCACTTGTCGATCGACGAGATGGCCGAGGACTGATAGGAAAGGTCGCTTGGATTGAGCGAGCTGCCGTACAAGTGCACGCCGGCATAGTCGATGCCCGCGGCAAAGATGTCGGAGTTGCGCGCGAGCGCTTGCGCCGTAAGTAGGCCTCCGTAGGAGAGGCCGTAAATGCCGATGTGCTTCGTGTCGACGTCGGGCCGCGATCGAAGGTATTCGGCACCGGCGACGACGTCCTGGTACTCCGAGTTGCCGCGCGCATCC
>Ga0182024_10013811_pt1 | contig 15702 bp, 14 predicted proteins | sample P32metaG_FD_120480 | JGI IMG/M metagenome (GOLD analysis project Ga0182024, IMG submission 120480) | Permafrost microbial communities from Stordalen Mire, Sweden - P3-2 metaG (Illumina Assembly) | ecosystem: Environmental > Terrestrial > Soil > Wetlands > Permafrost | place: Sweden: Stordalen... | reverse complement strand
CTGCGGTATGGATCACCCGCCGTCAGCTTTGTCGCCGATCCCACGGTGCCCGGTGTTCGCGGCGCTTTCGGTTTCGATGACGAAGGTCAGCCTGCTCACCGTTCCGTGCTGGTCGAGCACGGGTTGGTTACTGATTTTCTGTCCTCGCGCGAGACGGCCGCTCGAATCGGACGCCAGAGCACCGCCACGATGCGCGCGGACGGATGGGGATACCAGCCACTCTGCTTTGCAACTCACGTCAGCTTGGTTCCCGGCACTGGCGATCTGCCCGAGTTACTTGATCGCCTCGGGGATGGCTACTACCTGGACATGGATCGCAGCTGGAGCATCGACGATCGCCGTCTCAACTTCCAGTTCGGGACCGAAGTAGCCTACGAGGTGAAGGGTGGTCGTAAGGGCCGCCTCCTCAAGAACGCCTCCTACGGTGGAGTCACGCCTCAGTTCTGGGGAAGTGTGGAGCAGGTCGCTGGGGAGAGCGAACTCCAGGTCTTCGGACTTCCTTGTGGCAAGGGTGAACCGAAGCAGTGGGGATTTGTCTCTCATGGCGTGGCTCCGATCCTGGCACGGAACGTGAGGATGGGAGTCGCGGGATGAGCGCCGACTCCAGTGAGATCAGGGGAGCAGACCAGCTCCTCAGCGCTCTCCGTGAAGCTATAGCTGCGGCCAGCAGTGACTTCTGCGACGCGTTTGTCACCGTCCGCAAGGGTGAGTACATTCGCTTCGCCGGAGGCCGGGTGCACCAGCCCCAGGCGATCGAAGAATGTCAGCTAATGGTGCGCGCGGTGGCGGGCTCGGGTGCGGCGCGAGTCGCCACGACGCAAGTGGAGTCAGCCAGCTGGGCGGGCAAAGAGGCCAGTCGGAGAGCACGGCTAATTTCGCAGCTGGGTAGTGCGCCGCATCCAGTCGCCCCGGTCGGGAAGTTGGGTCCGCAGCCCGACCTCTGGCATGAGGATGCGGTGGCGTGGGGAGCGGCCGAGAAGCGACAGCTAGCGACCTCCGCGATCCGTGCCGCTGAAGACGCTGGGGCCACCGCCAACGGTATGTTTTCCACGGTCCTGGTGGAGATGGCTGTCGCCAACTCCGCAGGTATTAACCTCTACGCCGACGGGACCGAGGCGAGTTGTAGCGTCCTAATGCGGCACGGCCATGGCTCTGGCTACCGCAGCGACCTAGCGCGCTCGGCGACTCCACTTAGGCCGTCCGAGCTGATCGATGATGCGTTGGGAGACGCTCTGCGAAGCCGCGAGCCGCAGGAACTACCGCCCGGACTGTACGACGTGGTTCTAGGGCCGCTCGCAGTCGGTGACATCCTTACGTTCTTTGGTGCCCTGGGCTTCACTGGAGACGACGTCGCGGCTGGCCGCGGGCCGGTCGTGCGCCGCTCAGGTGCGGCGGTAGCGTCGCCCGCCATCACCGTGACCGATGACGCCCTCCGCCCGGTAGGGCTGCCTATACCCTTCGATATGGAAGGCGTCGCCAAGAGGCAGGTACCGCTGATTGAGCGCGGCCAGGTAGGCGAGGCAGTTTTTGACCTGGCAAGTGCCGCGGCGGTCGGGCGGGGCTCCACCGGGCACGCCCACATCGCTCGAGAGCAGGCCCCTCAGCCGACACCTGCGAACCTCATCATGGAGCCCGGTGTTCTCACTCAGGCGGAGCTGATCGCGGGGGTGGAACACGGCGTGTTCATATCTCGCTTCCACTACACAAGGCTGGTCGACCCCGAGGCCTCTTCCTTCACCGGTGTCTCCCGGGATGCCGCGTTCCTAATCCAGTCGGGGCGGCCCGGGCCAGCGGTGACTCCGAGTCGCTTCACCGAGGAGATCTTTGGCCTCCTCTCCCGTGTTGATGGTGTTGGAAACCAGCTGATCTCGCAGCCGATCATGAATGTCTGGAACGGCTCCAGCTCGGCTCCCGCGCTTCGAGTCCGGGGCTTCCGATTAGGGTTCCACTGACCGTTGGGCTGGCCGTCCCTTAGCGGCCCCGCCGTCGCACTTCAAAGGCGTCCCGCAGCGCATCCCCAACAAAGTTGAAGGACACTACAGTCAGAACGATCGCAATACCGGCCGGGTAAATCAACCACCAATAGCCGTCGAAGAAGTAATTCAGGCCGCTGGATAACTGGCTACCCCAGTTCGTCGCGGGTGGCGGGACTCCCAACCCCAGATAGCTCAGTACCGCCACGAAGAGGATCGCATCCGCGACCTGGAAGGTCGCGTTCACGACGATTGTTCCGACCGTGTTTGGGATAATGTGCCTCACCAGGATCCTGGCGCGGCCACCGCCCATGACACGAACGGCTTGCACGTAGTCTCGCATCCGCAAGCTGAGTGTCTCGCCTCGCACAAGTCGGGCGGGTACCAGCCATGATACGAATCCGATGACAATGATGAGCTCTGGGATGGATGTGGTAAAAATCGCTCCCAGCAGAATAAGAGCGAAGAGGAAGGGAACCGCCAGAAACGCATCAACCAACCGCATCATTAGCGAGTCGACGATGCCGCCAGCGAGTCCCGCCACCGCGCCCCAAGCCACGCCGACCACTACCGCGATGAAAGCAGCGCTGAATCCAATCTCGAGCGAGCTCTGGCCGCCCAACATCAGCCGTCCTACCACGTCGTACCCCACTTGATCAGTTCCCAGTGGGTGGGCTAGGCTCGGCGCATGGTTCGCAATCACAGGGCTGTTGTAAAACTGCTGGGTGCGATAGATCAACGGTCCGACAAAGCTGAACAAGACGACGAAAACGATCATGCCCAGTCCAACGATCGCCATGCGATTCTCTAGGAACACCGCGGTCATGGTTCGCCAAATCGACCCGACGCTATACCCCTCGCCGCCCTCGGGAGAGGGGTCCACGTGAGCCACCGCTCCCTGGCCGGGGTCGAGTTGTAGTCCCTCTAGCACCTGCTGCCTACTCTCGCCAATCGAATCGAGGCGACCTCATCGCCGGGGGCTCCTCATACGTAGCGGATCCGTGGATCCGCTACCGCGTACAGAACATCGGCGATCAGATTTCCCATGACCGTCGCGAACGCGACAACGACAGTCACACCAAGCAACACGGGGAAGTCATCGCCGAGAGCGGCCTGATAGAAGAGCAGCCCCATTCCAGGATAGTTGAAGACCTCTTCGATCACCACCGCCCCACCCATGATCCCACCGAGCGACAGTCCTATCAGGGTGATTACCGGGATTAGAGCGTTGCGCAACACGTGGTAGAAAAGAATCCGACGGCTTGACACGCCCTTTGCTCGCGCCGTCTGCACGTATTCTTGGATCAACTGCTCCAGCATGGAGCTGCGCATATACCGGCTGAAGAGGGCGACGTTGATAAGGGCCAGACTCGTAATGGGCAGCACCATACCGTTCAACTGAGTGAAGACACTGCTTTGGTTCTGGGGTGCCTCGGGCGGAAACCAAGAAAGGGTTGCGCTGAATCCGATGATTAGTAGAAGACCGAGCCAGAAGGACGGCATCGAGTAAAAGATAAACGAGAAGCCAGTCAATACGTAATCATCCGGCTTGTTTCTCCGAACCGCCTGAAACATACCAAGCGGAACCCCGAGCAGAATAGAGACACCCAGAGATACCCCGACCAGGAACAAGGTCTTGGGAATCCGCTCCGCAAGCAGAGCGGAGACGGACTGATCCAGCTTGTAGGAAAAGCCCAGATTCCCGTGAACCAGGTGATCGAGCCAGATGAAATATTGCACCACGAGTGGCCTGTTGAGACCCAGCTGACGAGTGAGTTGCTGTACATCAAATGTCGTAGCCTTCGTGCCCAGGATGGCCCTGACGGGGTTCCCCGGTAACAGGTGGAGCAGTATGAACGTCATGATTGTCACTACGAGCATGACGAAGAGTGACTGGAGAATCCTACGGACGATGTAGCTGATCAACGAACGGACGTCACAAGTGACCCTTCGTGGCCAGACGGGCCCCCAGCGCCATAGCCGGTCGGGTACAGAACAACGCCGTGGCGGCCCAGGGATGCGCGATCGTAGGGCTGGTGCGCATGCCGATGAGGCGAAGGCCCCGCCGTCTCGCCGCGATGCAGCATGGCCCGCCTCCCGAAAGCTCGTGGTCTCCGACCGCCGTCCTCAGACCTCTGTGCGGCCGTCGGTCGGGGATGTGAGAGCTAGTGCTTGGTGTAAGACCAATCCTGGGGGAAGATCGCGAGAAGTGGATTCGCCGGGAGCATGCCCTTAAGGTCCTTCTTTACTTCGAGTAGTTCGAAGTCGCCGTTGGGAATCCAGAGCATTGGCAAATTCTTGGCAACGTAGGTCTCCCAGGGGATGAGGTTTCCGCCAGGCGCTTCAGCCGCGTTGTCCAGCGAGACCTCGGTCTGACTGCAGTAGCTGCCGTAGTTCAGTGCACCATTGCACTCAAAGTAGCCCCCACCGGCGGGGTAGTACGGGAGCGTGTAAACAGCCCCTCCCCAATCGATTATTTGCCACGAGCACGCCGCCTGAGTACTTGTACAGGGAATGGCTAGCTGAAATGGAAAGACGTTGGTCGTGAGGTTCATTTGAACCCCTACCTTGCTGGCGTCGGACTTGTATTCAGCCATCTCGGTTTCCTCGAACGTGCTCGCCGACTGGTAGATCAGATTGAAGGACAAGGTTGCGCCCTTGGCGATCCCAGACCCACACTCGTTGGCGGCCGTGCCGGGGCTCTGACAAGTGTCTACCCCGCCCGGTACGACTGACCAGCCGTGGTCCCGCAGCAAGGTCTTTGCTGCGGAGAGGCTGAAGGAGTAAGGGTACTTGGCGGCACTCTCAATGGGAGCCGTCACCTGCGGTGCGCCGTTGACCACCGGGCCATAGTCCGGCTGGCCGTAGCCCGCCAGTGCGGTCTGGATCCAGACCGGCTGGTCGATCAGTCGTTCGAGCGCCTGACGGACGTAGAGCTGGCTGAAGATCGGCCCAACGACGGGATTGTGAAAGTTGATGGCAAGAGAGTTAAAGCCGTAAACGGGCCACTGCCCAAAGGTGAAGCCGCGTGATTGCATCTCGGTGCGAGTGCCGGCGTCAGCCGCTGGGAGGTTTCCGACATCCAGCGTGCCCGCGCGAAGGGCGTTGAGCTCGGAGACCTCACTGTCGAAGGGAAGAAAAATAATCTTGGACAAGTGGGCCTTGTCGGGACCGCTGTAGGTGGGGTTGGGGACCATGACGACGCGGCCGCTCAGCTGATACTGCTGCAGCTTCCAGGGACCGTCAACCACCTTCCACAATGGGTTGGTGGCGTAGGTCGACAAATCCTTGGACTGACTGTCAAGGAAATTGAAGACGGCTTGGGCGCCCGCGGTCGTCTCGTCATAATTACCGATCGGGCCGGTAGCACTCTCACGGTCCCACGCTTGCTGGGGCATGGGTGTGATCTGTGCGAGCTCATTGTCTGTGTAGAACTGTGGTGAGTACGCCTTGTTGAGGGTCAAGGTCAACTCGTAAGTCCCATTCACTTGAATCTTTGTCACATTGTCGGGGAATAATCCGGGGACGTAGACCGCCCAATTGCTTTTTTCAGCTTCCAAAATATTCATCCAGAATGTCACGTCTCGGGCCGTCACCGGGGTCCCATCTGACCAGACGTAGTGCTTGAGCTTGATCACCACTTGAGTGTCGCCATCTTTGTAAACAGGTGGGTACGCTAGGCTGATCTTGTAGTTGATTGCTGGCGATATCCCGCTGCCAAACTGATAAAGCGGTGGAACAAGCAGGTATTCGAACTGACTTTGATACTGCACGGTAAAGTCGGTCCCTGGGTATAGCGGGAAGATCCACAGCGGAGGGCCGTCGACCGACTCTGCAAATGTGGCTGTTCCCCCACCTTTGGACGTGCCACCGGCACCGCTAGCTGTGGTAGTCCCTGCGTATCCGACCATCGCCGCGGCTACCAGACCCATCGTCAGCAGCCGGCGCCACCTGAGGACGCCTGCGAGCCTACCGCCCACCGTGTGCGCAAGACGTCCTCTCACTAGCTCGCCTCCTTATGTCTTCGGCATGCCATCTCGGCCATCCGTAGCCTCCCCTAGGGGCTAGCTAGGTACTGGAGCCTCCCGAAGCCCATCAACGACTTCACCCGAGACACCTCAATGGGCGGCTAGCGTGCGCGACGAAAAGCTGTGGGCTTTGGGCCGACCATCTCAACTCCATATTGTCGACAGTTGTCAGAAATTGTCAAGGGGTGCAAGGAGAGCTCTTCAATTTTCAGGAGCCGGCCTAACGGCCGCCCAAGCGTGGGTCCGATGCGACATTTCGACTGCGTTGATGACCTCTTGCACGGCGGCCCCTTGGGCGAAGTCACCGGTGTTCACATCTCCCCCTGCCTCTATCTCTTCGACGAAGCTCTTGATCAGGTTGCCGTAGCAGGTCGCCTCCCAACCGTCGCCTGGTTGGTAGCCAGGGGGGAAGTACTCAGCTGGGATCTCCATCCTCTTGAACTCGACGGCATCGGGAGTCGCTCCCCAGAGGCGCTGCCATTCGCCACCCTCGTCTACGATCCTGCAGATCAGTGCACCCCGATCGCCGTAGAGACGAGCCTCAACTCCTGGGTAGTTACCCACAGTCACGTAGCTGGACTGGATGTTGGCCAGGGCGCCATTGGACAGCTTTCCCAGGAAGGCGTCGCCGTCATCGAGGTTGATTGGCTCTCGACTCTTATCGAGATTGGTGCGCCGCCGCTCGGGCACGAAGTTACGAAGCACTCCAACAACTTCGCGCATCGTTGCCCCGGTCAGCATCAGACCGATATCGATTATGGGTGCTCCATAGCCCTCCAAGCTCGAGACCGAGATCTCCTCCTCGCGGGGCGACCAGCCGCCGACTTGGTCGTCGGCTGGCGCAGTGAGGATGCGCTTGTCCGCAGGATTGTCTGGGTCTAGCCACTGGCTATTCTGCTCGTACCCGTTGAAGATGAAGGGCTTCCCGGTGAACCCGTCGGAGACGAGAGAGGTTAGATAAACCACAGCGGGAGCGTAGCGGAAAGTCAGTCCCACTTTGGTTTTCAAGCCTCGCTCTTTGGCAATCGAAACGGCGCGCCAAACATCGTCCGCGTGATGAGCTACCGGCTTCTCGCACAGGCAGTGCCTTCCCGATTCTAGGACCGCGAAGACGAGGGGCTCGTGCTCATCGCGAGTGCAGATATCGATGATGTCGATATCATTGCGAGCAAGTACCTCGCGATAATCCTCGCTCGCCTCTGCGGCGCCAAACTCGGCCGCTCGGCGCTGTGCAAGTGAGCGATCTAGATCACACACAACCGCCAGCTCTACTCCTGGGCATCGCTGCCATCCAGGTAGGTGTGCCCGCGCCGACCACCGACCGGCTCCGATCACCGCCACCCTAAGGTCCGCCAAGGCACTCCTCCTTATCCCACCTCATGGCCGCGTTGGCAAAGGTCGCGTTTAGTTGCGACACCCAAATTCAGTGCCGTGTCGGGGCCGTCGCCGCTCACTGGTTAGCGCCGAATGCCGCGCGGCCACGCCGTATACGGAGCATCGGCCTGTCGGAGCATCGCAGAGGAAAAGCGCTCATCTGACACCAACTGCTGTAACCCGACGTGGGTGCACGATCCACGGCGATACTCATCCAACTATGTGGTCTTGGATGCCAAGGATACTGACAAGGTTTGCATCCGGGTCAAGTTCTGGCACCAGCGAGTCGCCCCGACCCGACATCAGGATGGTGAGTCCAACTCCGTGGCCGGCGATGCGGCTGGATCCGTGGACAACTACGCCGATGAGACTTGATCCCTTCCGGTAGCCGGTGTTGTAGGCCGCATCCCAGTCTGAGATTGCCACCATGTCCCCAAGCCGCAGTCGGAGAAGTTGAGGCTCGCGATCCAAAGCCTGCTTTGGAGTCTGAATCGAAATCGAGGTGGTGGCACTGATCCTCCCGCTGCCGATCCCTACCGTCCTTCCAGGGATCGACTGGGCAACCCGCACGAAGAGCTTTCCCTCGGATGCACGCGGTGACCACGACTGCCATAGTCTCGGACTCAGGCTATGCAACGAAACGGTGGGAACCGCGTCGACAACGAGGCCGCGTCCCACGGCCTCGACAACGACTCGATCTCGAGGAGCGAGCAGCTCAAGGGCCTGTTGGGGCAGGTCGATCAGGACCTGCTGGAAGCCTCCGAAGCGCTCGTGTTTTCCTGTTACCAGCCCTACGGCGCCCGCTGCGTTGCCCGAACGCACCCGCACGCGGTTGCCCACGCAGGAGTATGTGCTCAGGGCCCGGTTGGCTGCGGCAACTGGGTTCGCAATGCTGGCTCCCGGTTGCACCTGGTCAGCAGCCCAACCGAACGCAGACATCCCAACCTTGACGTTGTACCTCACTCCGCCGCAGCCGATAGGGACGAACGCTCTGCCTTCGCTGTCAACTTCATAGACGGACGTCTCAAGCTCAGGGCTGGTCACCTCTCCAAGCAGCAGGGTCTGCACGAGTTCTCTCCCCTCACTGTTCATAGGGGGATCTCCAGCAGGTCTCTCAGGTTGCGCTCCGGTGCTCGGTTGAGCTCCAGGCACTCATTCGGTGCGGTGAGGATCGTGACTACACCCACCCCGTGGCCAGGGGTTGGACCCATCGCATGGGCCAAGACGCCCACAGCTGTCCAGCCCGGTGCGTAGCCGCGCGCGAAACGGTGGTCCTGATCCGCCATCCCGACCACGTCGCCAATCCTAAGTCCGGATAAACCCAGGTTTGAGACCGTTTCGGAAGCGTGCAGCATGACGTCGCAGTTGGCCCACTCCGCGCTCATGCCTAGCCCTGCTCCCATCAGCTCCGCGGGCAGTGTCGCGACCACCGGCACTCTCAGGCGGCCGTCGGGGGCTGGCTCACACCCAAGGCGAGAGAGCAGTTCCGGTCCACAGTTGCGCACCGCGACCTGCGGAAACTCCGTTAGGAGTAATCCTTGACCCCACGCCCGAACTACCAATCCGTCGCCCGGCGTGATCCGCATGAGGTCGACGCCAGGGAAATCGATGAGAACGTAGGCGTGCTTCCCAACGACCGTTCCCACCGCCCCCTTAGCCTCGCCTGAGGTCATGGTGACCCGGTTGCCAACGCATGCCAGCACTTGTATAGCGAGGTGCTCGCGCTCGACCAGGCCCTCTGCGGATACTCCTGGTTCCCCGTGATCGCAGGCAAAGGCGAAGACTGAGTCCCCGACGCGTATGTTGCTCGTAACTCCAGCCATTCCGGGGAGCATGGTCGGACGATCGTCGTAGCTGATGGAGTAGCTGCCAGACTGCCCTGGGTGACTTACCCGACCCCCAACTCCCACCTGAACCAATTGCGCTAAGTTGGTGGTAAGTTCGCTCATCGGGCGAGTTCGTACATGACTTGACTATGCTCGGCCCGGTATTTGCGCCGTCTCATCGTCAAGGGGGAGCGATACCCAACCCCGCCGCCGATATGAGATCTCAACAGCATTGATCACCTGCTGCACAGCAACCGCATCAGCAAAGTCCCCGCCCGACAGCAGATTCGGATCCTCGATTTCAGAGATGAAGTTGGCCACCAAGTTGGAATAGAAGGATGTCTCCCACGCCTCGCTCGGGCCGCCCGAGCGAGGATAGAGACGGGCCGGAATCTCGAGCGGCTTGAACTCCACCGCATCCTTGCGGGCCCCCCACAGCCGCTCGCACAAGCGATCCTCCGTCACCAGCCGGCAGACAAGCGCCCCCTCGGTGCCGTAGATGCGAGCTTCCAACCCTGGGTAGTTGCCAATCGTCACGTAGCTGCTCTGGATGGTGCACATGACGCCGTTACGAAATCGCCCAATGAAGCAGTCGGCATCGTCGATGGGTAGTCGCACTGGAAGGGTGCTGCCCGGTACCACGCGCTCGGGGATGAGGTTGCTGAGCATGCCCACCACTTCCTCGAGCTCTGAGCCGACGAACCAGCGGGCCAGGTCGATGATGGGTGCGCCGTAGCCCTCCAGGGACCCCACCTGGATCTCTGGGTTGTTGCTGGCATCCCCTTCTCCGACCCGGATTGGAGTCATGGGGTCGAGGAACTGGGAGTTCTGCTCAAAACCGTTGAAGACCAGGGGACGGCCCACGAAGCCTTCCTCGATCAGTTCCCGAACATGCATCATCGCGGGACTGAAGCGAAAGGTGAACCCCACCTTGGTTCTAAGCCCCTTCTCTTGGGCTGCCCGATGGGCCCGCAACGTCTCCCGAAAATCCCGGTGAACTGGCTTCTCACAGAGAACGTGTTTGCCGCCCTCGATGGCGGACATTGCCGCCTCAAAGTGCGCAGGACCCCAGGTGACCACATCGACAGCGTCAACGTCGCCGCTGCTGATCAGGTCGGTCGCAGAGGGAAAAATCCTGACACCGCCCAGTGCGTCCGACGCTGCGCGCGACAGGGTTTGATCGAGATCATAGATTCCAACGATCTCCGCTCTAGGGTCCCGACGCCAGGCGGGGAGGTGGGCACGCCTGCTCCATCGACCAACCCCCAGGACGGCAACCCTGACAGGCGCCATGCCCTCCCTCCGTCGCTGTCTGTTGCAACGTCTCCGCGGAGTAAGCCGAACTCTCACTGGCCGCAAGCCGCGATGGCACGAACCACAGGCAGGTTCGTCTACTGTCGACAACAATCATAGTCGTCCGGAGCTTCGATCTCCCCGCAACTACCTAGATCCGGAGGCGGGGAGGCTGGGTGGTTGGTCGATGCCCACCCGCTGGTCTCGGTCGGTCGGTCAAACCGCCGCTCCGACAGGATGGGCGGTTGGCTCCCATCCTGTTCTGCTGATAGACAGGTCGCGGCGGGCCCGTTGTGTGCTTCCAGCAGGGGGCCACCTGCTTAGGGGTCGGCTTGGCGATAGCACAAAGAGTGCTACTATTGCCGGGTGACGAGGATAGGCGTCAGGGAGTTACGCCAGCACGCCAGCCGCTACCTGGATGAGGTCAAGGCGGGTGGTAGGGTCGAGGTCACCGAGCGCGGCAAGCTGGTTGCTTTGCTGGTGGGACCCTCGCCGGCGCGCACCGCCCGAGACCGTCTGGTCGAGCTAGGCGGCCTAATTCCGGCCAGCCAGCAGTTCTCTCTGCCCGAGCGAATGTCGGCGCTGGACGGGGGGATGGCGGCGTCCGAGGCTCTACAGGAGTTGCGGGCTGAGCGCCGGAAGTGATCTATCTGGACTCCTCAGCACTGGTGAAGCTGCTGTTCCAGGAGCCCGAGAGTGAGGCGCTGTCAAGCTGGCTCTCGGACCGCGCCGACCTACCTAAACTGACCAGTCAGGTGTCGCTGGTCGAGGTGGTTCGGGTCTGCCGTCGGATCGATGCCGATCTCGAACCTGCCGCTCGGAGATTGCTTGCCGGTCTCGACCTGGTGCCGGTCAGCACCACCGTCGTGGAGTGGGCAAGCCATGTCGGCACCACCTCTCTGGGCAGCCTGGACGCGATCCAACTGGCGACGGCGCTTACGGTCGCTGGTGATCTCGAGGCAATGCTCGCCTACGACCGCCGACTGCTGGAGGCGGCCGCGTTGGAGCGACTGCCGGTGGTAAGCCCAGCCTGAGCGGTGCCCTCCCGGGCCTTCCCAGCCCCACGCCTGAGCGGAGTTGCTGGGCCCGCCGGACTCGGGGCATCTGGAACGTGAAGCGGACCGCCTACTGAGCAAATCCCGGCAGATGAGGGTGTCTAGGACGATCAAACCAAGACCCCCCACGCGACAGCCGCCGGATCCGCACGCCCAGCCTGGGTCGGGCTCCGCCTTAGAAGGTACAAATAGGATTGACCGGCGAACCTGTCCCGCTGGGGATCAAAAGAGGAGCTGCGGTGAAGAGAAACGTAAAACGGCCCAGTGCTGGACAGAGGACGGCAAGCTGGTCCAACCTGACGCTGTCGAGCAAGACTAGACCCATCGCAGCCAGTCCAATCTGATGCAGCGGGAAAGGGAGCCGCGGATACGGGGATGGCAGCTGCTCGATACAGTCGCCTGTGAACACCGAGATCTCACGGTCGCGCAACCATGCTAGACACTCGGGGCCGAGACCAGCCCTGGCCGAAGAGTGCACCGGCCTTCCTTCCTCCAGAGCACGGTCATAGCCGGAATGAACAACTACAACGTCTCCAGATCGAACCTTGGTACCAGCCAGTACTTCGGCGGCCATTAGGTCAGCCTCGGTAATCCGGTCGCTTGGGTCGAGCCAGGCCACTCCACGGGCAGCACACACGTCCAGCAGAACGCCTCGAGCGAAGATGCCCTCTCGCTGTACCACGATGCTCGCCCATTTGAGCCCAGAAGCGAGGACGTGCTCACTCACCCGTCGGCCGTTGTAGAGCTGCTGAGCGAACGACTCGTGGCCCACAGCGTCCAGGTGAGTCGTGGCCATCCCGTGGATCGTGATGTCCAAGCTGTCACCGCAGGAAATCGCATCTGCGCCGTAGTAGTGCATACGGTGACGGGCAGGGGAAGGACTTTCTATTACCCCCACGGTGTCGATCATCCGGCTTATTGAAATGGCTCGCCCAATTTTCACCTCACGTGCGGCCTCGATCCGGGTTTGTTCAGTGATGAAATTGAGCGTCCCCCGCTCGTCGTCCATTCCCCAGCGACCGCGGTTTGATAGCTCGTTGAAGAGTCTTAGAACGCGCTCCTCGTCCCAGATCGAGGTCTTTAACTTACGCTCAGTCGTTGGCCAACCTCCTCTTCTAAGGCTGTCGCGTTACCCGTCTTGCGACACCGATAGGGCGCCCAGAGGGACGACGTCTCATGCCTGAATCCGGTTGTGCTCTGGCTCGAGTACGGTCTTGATCCCTCGCCCGGCCAAGAGGTCATCCAGCGCCGCCTGCGCCTCGGCTAGGGGCCTGCGCGAGGTGATCAGGGGGTCGATTCTCAACCGTCCTTGAAGGTATAGCTCGGCGAGGAGAGGGAAGTGGACGGACGGACGAGAGCTGCCGTAGTAAGAGCCGATGACGCGCTGCTCTGATTCGGTCAGGCGGTAAGGCTTGAATTCCGCGGTGTCCCCAACCGCAGGCAAGCCCACCAGAACTGCGCTACCGCCGACTCCCAGCATTTTGATGGCATCGCTAGCGGTCTCGGGCAATCCGATGCAATCAAAGACGTAGTCGGCACCGCCGACGGTGAGCTCTCGAATCTCCGGCACGACCTCAGAGCTCCTGGCGAGGAGGATTTTAGTGGCGCCGAATTCCTCGGCCAATGCGAGCTTGTCTGCCATTGGGTCCACAGCAATGACTTGACTGGCGGTCGCTAACCCCGCGCCCTGGATGGTGCTCAGCCCCACAGCTCCACAGCCTATGACGACAACCGTGGCTCCTGGTTCAACCCGCGCGGTCCACAGGACGGCGCCGACACCCGTCGTGACACAGCATCCGATCAGTGCCGCGCTCGTCAGAGGGACTCCCGGGGGCACCCGGATCGCGCCGCTCTCCGGTACTACGGCCTCCTCCGCAAACGAGGAGACTCCTGAATAGTGAAAAATCGTCTCGCCGCGTAGGCGCAAGCGCGAGGTACCGTCATGGAGCACCCCGCGGGGCGCGACCACGGCAGCCACCAGCTCGCACTGCTGGGGGCGGCCGACTGCACAGCGCGGGCACATTCCGCATGCGGGTTGCCATGAGAGAACGACATGATCCCCTGGCGAAACGCTGGTGACGCCGGCGCCCACCTCCAGGACGATGCCAGCACCCTCATGGCCCATAACGAGAGGTACGCGACGAGGCCAGTCCCCTACGCGGGAATGCAGATCACTGCGGCATACCCCTGCCGCCGCTATGCGTACCCTGACCTCACGCGCCTTGGGGCCCTCTAGATCTACATCTTCTAATCGCAGCGGTTGCTCGGGGCCAGAAAAGACGATCGCACGCAAAGCGCTCGCTCCTTAATCAAACGGTCCGGCGGCCGCCGGACCGCCGCGCTGCACCGAATTGGTCTGTTGGGTCATTATCCTCGGGGAGGTAGAGGGTCCAGAAGTCGGCGCAGGGCCATCGGCACGTTGGGCGTGGCCACCGGTACCTCGGGCTGTGCGGACGGAGTCGGTTTCCCCAGCGGCCAAATGGGGTGGGCCGAGAGCCCGACTGGAGCCCTGGTCCCTTCGTGGCTGCTTTCTCCCGAGCCAGACACCGCCCGGGCAGATGGCCACGCTCAGTGCTGTCAGTACGACCGCGGCAGTTTCAGGACGTGGTGGGCTAGGAAAGCCAGGATCAGATTGCTGGAAACCGGGGCGACTTGGTAGAGGCGGGTTTCACGGAACTTCCGTTCCACGTCAAACTCGGCCGCAAAGCCATAGCCACCAAACGTCTGGACAGCGGCGTTGGCGGCTTCCCAGGATGCCTCGGAGGCCAGCAGCTTGGCCAGGTTGGCATCCACCCCGCAATCCAAGCCGCCATCAAAGCGATTAGCGGCACGGACGCGCATCAGGTCAGCAGCCCGCACGCTCGCAAAAGACCGGGCGAGAGGGAAGGCTATCCCTTGATTGGCGCCGATCGGTCTACCAAAGACCACACGATCTCGGGCGTACTCGCTGGCGCGGTCCACAAACCAGTAGCCGTCACCAATGCATTCCGCCGCGATCAGGATTCGCTCCGCATTCATCCCGTCGAGGATATATCTGAATCCCTGGCCCTCCTCACCAATGAGGGCGGTGGTGGGAATCCGGAGTCGGTCGAAGAAGACCTCGTTGGTTTCATGATTGAGCATGGTACGAATCGGCCGTACGGTCATCCCCCGTGTCAGAGCCTCCTGCAGATCCACGAGAAATACCGAGAGGCCATCGCGCCTCTCCTGCACCACGTCGGGGGGAGCAGTTCGCGCCAGAAGTACCATCAGATCTGAGTGCTGCACTCGCGACGTCCAGATCTTCTGACCGGTCACCACGTATTCATCACCCTCGCGGGTGGCCGTTGTAGTGAGATTTAGGGTGTCTGAACCGGCGGAGGGTTCGGTAACGGCGAATGATTGAAGTCGGATCTCGCCACGCGCCAACCTCGGCAGGTAGCGTACCTTCTGCTCTTCGCTTCCATGGCGCAGTAACGTTCCCATCGTGTACATCTGCGCGTGACATGCAGAAGCGTTTCCCCCAGAGCGGTGGATCTCCTCCAAGATCACCGAAGCTTCCATCAGAGTGCCACCCACGCCACCGAACTCTTGAGGGATCAAGATGGAGAGGTACCCGCTTTCGGTCAATGCCTGGACAAACGCCTCGGGATAGCTGCGGGACTGATCCAGAGCCTGCCAATAAGAGCCTGGGAACCGCTCGCAGAGACTCCTGACGGCCGAGCGTAGGTCGGTGTGCTCGGGTTCGTCCGCTCCGCTGGACTTAGCCGACATGCAGTTGCTCCTAGGTGTCCTCGGCTGCCCGGACGGACCGAGCCCAGCGCCGTAGTCGGCGAGCGTAACAATTCGCGAGTCAGCGTGAGCTACCCTGGCTGGCCCGCTGCTGGTAGAGCGTAGCTGTTTCGGACTGAGTCGACAGGGCAAGATGATGAGCGTCGCCTCGATCGCGATCAGCTAGTAACGTGCCCATCGCGGGGGAGACCTTAGTCCGCCACTGGACCGATGGAGCGCGCGTTGTGCGAGCCATCCGATCCCCCCCCCGTCATCGGCGGGGGGATCGGGGCGTCCGCGGGGCTAGGTCTCGACCTTCAAGTCTTTGTCGTGTGGTCCTGAGACACAGATAGAGATCAGCTCCAGGACCAGTATTGGGGGTACAGATTGAGATTGGGATCTT
>Ga0182024_10013810_pt1 | contig 15702 bp, 12 predicted proteins | sample P32metaG_FD_120480 | JGI IMG/M metagenome (GOLD analysis project Ga0182024, IMG submission 120480) | Permafrost microbial communities from Stordalen Mire, Sweden - P3-2 metaG (Illumina Assembly) | ecosystem: Environmental > Terrestrial > Soil > Wetlands > Permafrost | place: Sweden: Stordalen... | reverse complement strand
CGTGGTGGCGGCGGTGGTGGCGGCGGCCGCGGCGGCTACCGTGGCGGTGGTGGTGGCGGCGGCGGCGGTTGGTGAAAATCGATCGCTTGATCGGGATGTCACGCCTGAACGACTCTCCGCCGCAGGCGATCAACCCAAGCCTCTTTCAAGAGCATGCATGAAGTGGCCGTGCAAGCCGATGGGCTTGCGCCGGCATGCGTTCTGCTATGCCTGGAAAGAGCGGGTTCAATACAATCTTTGCGCTTCCGCCAAGTACGAGAAGCCTCTTGAGAGCCCTGCTTTGGGAGGCTAAGGTGCATCAAGGCTTCCGCACAAAGACCGGGTCAAATTGGCACACAACCAAGGAGATTGAACATGCCGATCAAGAAATGCATTGCCGCGCTGGGAGTTGGTCTCATCGTCTGTTCGGCCGCGCTCTCGTTTCGGAGCCTGTCGGCCGCGCAGCACGAAAAGGGCGAGGAGGCAGGCGTGAGCAAGGCTGTCGCCCATTTGCTTGCGACTTCGGGAAGCAGTGTGAAGGGCAAGGTGACGTTTACGAAGGACGGCTCGACAATTCACGTGCACGCTGAGATCAGCGGCCTGACGCCCGGCGAGCATGGCTTCCACGTTCACGAATACGGCGTGTGGTCGGAAGACGGCATGGCCTCAGGAGGGCACTTCAATCCCACCGGGGCGCCTCATGCCGGACCTGACGCCAAGAAACGCCATGTCGGCGACATGGGTAACATCGCGGCGAATGCAAACGGCAACGCGACTCTCGACATGGATGACTCTCACCTGAGCTTCCACGGAGCCAATTCAATCATCGGGCGCGGCGTGGTCGTGCACGAAAAGGCTGATGACCTGAAAAGCGCACCGGCGGGCAATGCGGGAGCAAGGCTGGCCGTCGGTGTCGTCGGTATTGCGAAGCCCTGAGCGAAGCGGGCATCAACCGGTCAGTCTGCTGAACTGGCAGGCAGGAATACTGCGGCACGCTCTGGCTGGGGATGGTGAGGCGACCGGTTGATGTCGGTCGCGGCCAGGGCGGCCTTGGTTTCTTCGAGTTCTTCATCCTCGGGCCTGGTGCCGGCACGGCCAAATGCGAGATAAAGTGCCGGCATGAGGCCGAGGTTCAGAAGGGTTGAAGTAACAAGACCGCCCAAGATGACGACGGCCATGGGGTGTTCGATCTCATGGCCGGGCTTGTTTCCGGCCCAGGCCAGGGGAACGAGGGCCAATCCCGTGGCGAGCGCAGTCATCAGGATGGGAGCCAACCGCTCTTCGGAACCGCGGAGGACCAGCGGCAAGCCAAACGGCTCACCTTCTTCGAGCTCCAGATGGCGATAGTGGCTGACGAGCATGATGCCGTTGCGGGCCGCGATTCCAAGGACGGTCACAAACCCAACGAGTGAGCCAAGCGAGAGAACGCCCCCTCCCAGGAACGCACCGGCGACGACGACGATCAAGGCAAAGGGAAGAGTCAGAGCAACCAGTGCGGTGAGCCGGACCGAGCGAAAGTCGGCGTGGATGATCAGCAGAATTCCGATGAGCGAGAGAGCGCCCAAAGCCATCAAACGACGGCTGGACTCTTCGCGGGCGGCATATTCGCCGAGGAATTCAGGATGATATTCACGCTCGAAATCGAGCGCTCGCACTTTTTTTTCGATCTCGCGAGCGACACTTCCGAGGTCGCGCCCTTGCACGTTGCAGGTGACGTCGATCTTGCGCGAGGCGCCTTCACGCTTGATCTCGTTAGGCGCAGGCACGAGGGCAAGCTCAGCGGCATCGGATAACGGGACATGCGTGCCGAGCGGGGTTTCGATCGGCAACTGATTCAATTTGGAAATGTCATCGCGAATGTCTTCCACGCCCCAGACGAAGACGTCGAGGATTTTTTGATCACGGTAGAGTTCGCCGACTTTCAAGCCTTTGACGAGAGTGGTGGCGGCGCGCCTGACGTCGCCAGCGGTCAAGCCAAGCCGTGCAGACGCCTCGGGGCGAAGTCGCACGTCGAGCTGGGGAACGAGCAGTTGCTGTTCGACCTTGAGGCTCGTCACACCCTGTATTGGCTCCATGACGGTCGCGATCTCCTGGGCCTTGGCACGCAGGACATCGATATCGGGACCGAAGATCCGCACGACGACGGTGGCGCCGGCGCCTGTTAACACTTCTTTGATGCGTTCTTTCAGGTAGGTCAGCACGTCCTGATAGAGGCCGGGATATCCGGCGACGATCTTCTCGATTTTCTTGAGCGTCGGGGCGTGGTCTGCCTCGGGGTCGACGCTGATCCAGAGCTCGGTGAAATTAGGGCCAACGACTTCATCGGCGACCTCGGCCCGGCCGATGTGCGAGCCGAAATTACGGACCTCGGGAACGGTGCGCAGCTCTTTGCTGACGTTCACGGTGATGCGGCGCATGGCCTCTAGCGAGGTGCCGGGCTTTTCGATCCAGTGCATCAGGAAGTCGTTTTCCTGAAAGTCGGGAAGGAACTCTTCACCGAGACGGACGACGGCCCAGCCGGTGCCAGCAAACGCCGCGATGAGCACGACGACGGCCCAGCCGGGGCGGCGAGCCAAGGGCGGCAGGAGCGCGCGATAGACCGCCTTCAAGATCCGGACCAAAGGCGATTCACGCCGTCGTTCGGAAGCACCCGTCAGGAGCAAGAGAGAAAGGGCAGGGGTGACGGTCAGCGCCACCAGAAGCGAGGCGAGGATCGCGAGCATATAGGCCAGGGCCAGCGGGCGAAAGAATGAACCCGAGAGGCCTTCCAGGAAGAAGACGGGCACGAAAACCAGGATCACGATCAGGCTGGCATATACGACGGCGCTTCTGACTTCGAGCGAAGCGTCGAGGACCACGCGGAAGGCTGATCGCGGCCGGGGAGAAGCGCGGTTCAGGCGAAGGCGGCGAACGATGTTTTCGACGTCGATGATCGCGTCATCCACGACCTCGCCCATCGCGATCACGAGACCGGCGATCACCATGGTATTCAAGGTCGCGCCCATGGCGGTCAGGACCAGTGTGGCGGCGATCAACGACAGGGGGATCGCCGTCAGGCTGATCACGGCGGTGCGCCAGTTAAAGAGAAAGACCAGCAAGATGATGATCACAAGAACACAGCCGACGATCATGGCTTCAGAAAGATTGGCGAGCGATCTTTCGATAAATGTCGCCGGGCGAAATATGGTTGGGTCGAGGTCAACGCCCTTGAGACCGGGCTTCAGGTCTTCGATGGCCTTTTCTACCTGTCTCGTGACTTCCAAGGTGTTGCCGGTGGGCTGCTTTTCGACGATCAGCAGCAATCCTTCGCCGTCGTTGATCACGGCATCGCCAATCGGCGGTGGAAAGCCAATCTTGACCTCAGCGATATCACCCAGGCGCAAAGGAGCGCCGTTGCGAAATGCGACCGTGGTCTTGGCAAGATCTTCGGGCTCTTCGATGGCTGCGCGATGGCGAACGGCAATTCGCTGGTTGGGCATGTCGATGAAGCAGCCGCCGGCAACGGTTGCCGTATCCGTGACGGACTTGACCACTGCGTCGAGGGTGACGCCGTTGAGCCTGAGTTTGTCGGGATCGATGATGACCTGATACTGCCGATCGCGCTGGCCCCAGATTGCAACATTGGCGACACCGGGGATCGACATCAGCCGGGGGCGGATATTCCATTTCGCCAGGATGGTCAGATCCATCTGGGAGAGGGTCTTGGACGAGACCCCGATCTTGAGCAACCGGCTCGTCGAGGAAAGGGGAGACAGAATGACCGGGAGCCGGGCCGCCGCGGGGAGCCGGGCAGACTCAACCGCCAGTCGTTCCTGAACGACCTGACGCGCCGACATCAGGTCGCTGCCCTCTTTGAGGATCAGAACGACCGACGAGAGCCCGAGCACCGACTTCGAGCGGATCGTCTTGAGGCCGATCGTGCCGTTCAACGCGTTTTCGAGAGGCACGCTGACCAAGCTCTCGACCTCTTCAGTCGAAAGGCCGGGAGCCTCTGTTTGCACCTCGATCAATGGCGGAGCGAACTCGGGAAAAACGTCAAGCGGGCATTACGTGCTCGCTGGATGCCGACGATCATGAGGACGACCGACAGCGCCAGTACCATTACGCGAAGTCGCAGGGAGGTGGAGACGATCCAATTCATCATCAGCAGTCAGTCCCCTTGCGTGATTTCATTTCAACCCACCGAACTCTGCGCCATAAAGTTCGGCTGCACCAAGTGCAATGACCTTGGCACCAACTTTGGGCCCATGAAGGAGGGCGACGAGGTCGCCAACGACGCGATCGACGAAGACGCGTGCGCGTGCGTAGGTATGCGGAGCGACGTTGACATACACCCAGGTGCCGCCATCGGCGTCGCGGATGAGGCTGGATCGGGGAACGATCAGACTGGCCTCTGTGCCTTTAAGCGGGAGGGTTACGCCCACGCGCTGGCCGGGACGTAGTGGATGGTCGCGATTTTCGACCTGGTAATACAGATGAATGGTTGCGGCCAACGGATCGCCGGTGGGGGGTGCGACCACGGGTTAAGCAACTCGCACGTTGACGCCGGGAGGGTCAGCCAAGCCGCCGACTCCGGCAGGGCTATCGACGGCAAGCCGCTCGAGATCGCCCACGTAAACCGATACCTTGACCCAGATCGGGTCCATCTCAGCGACGTCAAAAAGGATTGCGCCGGCGGGAACCTGCTGATCAACCTGAGCATGGAGATTTTGCAGCACCCCTTTGACAGGTGCTTTCGCCGGCTGCGGTTCGGTGCCGCCGGCTGCCATCTTTACGATAGCGCTGCGCCGCTCTTCGATCGCGCGCAAGGTTGTTTGGGCCGCGCTAAATTGTGCTTTCGCATCGACCAGCATGGCCTGCCCGGAAAGTTTGTCTGCAACGAGCTTTTCTTGCCGGTCCATATTGATCTTGGCGATATTGAGCTGCTCTTGGGCCGACTTAACCTGCGCCTCGACATCGACCTGGACTGAAGCCAAAGTGGCGCGCTCACCGGGAGAAAGGTTGCGCTCTGTCAGAAAGATCACCTGTCCCAGGGTTACAACCGCACCGGGCTGCGGAACCGAGGCACCCTGCGGGGCTTTGAGCGTTGCCGCAAAGGGAGAGGTCACACTGATCAAGTGACCGGATGGAATTATCACTTCGCCGGGGTAGCTGACAGCCTTTGGCAGCGGTTTGCGCTCGACGGTGAATAAACCGCCGGGGCCGAGAATCCCAAGCCGCTTTTCGGCATCCTAGGTCAGCTCGACTTTGGCCAGGTCAGTCTCATTGACCGCGCCGCTGACCTTGGATGGGCCAGCGGGCTTGGCAGCCGGTTTTGCCGCAGAAGCAGCCGGCGTCATGGCGGCTGGCTGACACCCTGGTATCAAGGCGCCGAGAATTAGTAATATTCGTCGGCATTTCAGGGACACCAGAGGGCGACTGGAGCGACATCCTGCTCTGTACATGTATCAACCTCGTTCGGCCAGTTCTGCTGCCAATTGCCGATAACTTCTGCCCATCTTACTAGCATCTGCTCGGAGCCAAACCGATTACGTCAAAGATAATGTAGAAAAGCAGCGTGTAGTGACGATTATCCGGAAAGTACGGTTGCGCGGGTCGGATGTCTTGGTTCGGTCGCGCGCTTGTCAGGCGCGTCGAACGTGCAGGATAACCTTACTCAGGATGACTTTTCAATGATGCGTGCCGTGCTTCTTATATTGGCACCCGCGCTCTTCGTCGGGACCGGAATGGCAGTGCGGGGTGATGAGCAATCGAGTTCCGTCGCTACGCCAGTTGGTGGTGAGAAGAAACCCGCTATCGCGGCAACCAAGCGGCGGGTTGTGATTCCACCACCTCGCAACACATGGTCAGGCGCCACTCAAAAGACATCTGGACGTGTTGTCGATGCCCGAGTTCACCGAACACAGGTTCAACCGGGCAACCTGGATCCAACGGCCAGCCCGCTTCCTGGCGCAAGCGGAAGCTTGATTCCACCCCCCAGGTCACTGCTAAGCGACATGATGGTGGGAGGGCAGCCGATCAGCATGCAGGCTGCGCTTTATGGGGCTGTTACCAGCAATCCCGATCTGGTGACGATGCGTGAAGGAAACGCTCTGGCGGCTTCGGCTGAAGCGGTCGAGGTTGCGCGGCATTTCCCGACGACGCTTAACCCGACGCTGTGGCTCGACTATCGCCCGATCACCCTGGTTCCGAACGGAACATTCGGCACGGGCCCCGGGGCCCATGGCAAGCCCGCAGGGAGCGGCTTCTATCATTTTGGCCAGGATTACATCTATGCCTCGCTACGGCAGCCGGTCGAGCTCGGCCACCAGACAACGCATCGCTATCGCATCGCGCAGGCTGCATATAACCAGCAGAAGTGGATCGTCGTTCAAGCCGAGCTGACAGCGCTCGTTCAAACATACCGATTCTTTCAAACGGCCGCTTATCGCCGCGAAAAGTATCAGCTCGCACAAGAGCTGGCCAACTTCAACGATCGACTTCAGGAAACGCTCGAACGGCGAATGGAGGCCAACCAAGTTCAGCCTGCGGACGTTGCGCTTGCCCGGGTGGAGACCCGCGCAACCCGGCAGCAGGTAAAGGCCGCTCGGCAGGACTATCTGACGGCGCTTACCGATCTACGGAACCAAGTCGGCATTCCCGAACAGGCGGGTGCCATCGAGCCCCTGGGTGATTTTACCCTGCCGGCTTATATACCACCGGTCGATGAACAGGTGATGATCGACGAGGCGCTTGCGAGTCGCCCCGACATTCAGGCAGCCCGTGCCCAGATCGCGGGTACCCATTCAGCCGTTGATCTTGCGAAGGGAGACCGGATACCGACGCCGGTCATCGGACCGGAATACCAGATGGATGAAGCAGGGGTGCAGTACATCGGATGCGTTTTCATCGCGCCGATTCCGATCTGGAACAGCGGCAAGCCCCTGGTGATCCAACGAGAGGCCGAGCACCATCGGGCGATCGTGGCCTACAAGCAGGCCCAGCAGCGGGCCGTCAGCCAGGTGCGGGCAGCGGTCGCCAAATGGAACGGGGCGACCGAGCTGGTCAATGATTCGGCCGGGCTGACCAATGATCTGGGTGTTGAAGTTCGCAAGATGGAGCGGCTCTTCGATGAGGGAACGGCCGACCTGACCAAGCTGATGCAAGCCAGGCAGCGATTGATCCAACTCGAAAACTCGCGACTGGACGCGGTCTGGCAAGCGACCCAAGCCCAGGCAGACCTCTTGCTGGCGCTTGGGATCCCATCAATGATCAACGGGATGATCGATCGTGCGGAACGCGACGCGAGCCCGGGCGCCGCCGCCGCACCGCCGCCGCCGCCGCCCAATGCCTCGAGCGGGCCAACTGCTCCGAAACAGCCGCAAGCGGAACGCAGCGTTCCGAGGGCGCAACCGTAAGTCGGTCAATACTTGGGAACGAACTGTAATCGTTCGTAGTATTTCGCGCTATGGGTTTCTTCGTTGAACTGGACCGACAAGCCGCGATTGATGATGTCTTGCGCCAGGTCGGCCCAAGGCGTATTGGCATGGCGAAGAATGACCCCCTTCAAGAGCCGGTCGGCCTCGGCATACTTCTTGGCGGTATCATTCTTGGGTGCCAACGGCTTGCCGGAATGGTTGACGACCCACGTCACCAGAGTGTCGGGCGAGGACCGCCGTTTTGCCTGAGGCGGCGCAGCGGCGATCGATTTCATGAGTGCGCGATACTCGTAGGCTTTCACCTGAAAGGCGACGGTCTGGGCGAGCATCAGGTCGTAGTGGGCCTGCCATCGTTTTTCGGGCTCGCGCTCGCGATCCTTGGCGAGTTGTTCAAGGCGGGTCTGAACCGCCAGCAGGACGTTGAGCTTCACGCCGGCCTTTTCCCCCTCTTCGAACGCCGCTTTTGCAAGCTCTGGTTGCTCGATCGGGAAGACGCGGCGGTAGAGGAACGCTTTGCCCTCGACGACGATGTCGTGGATCAGGCGCCGCATGGTTGAGCTATTGCGTCGCTCGACGTATGCCAAGCGGTTATCGTATTCCGGCATGTACTCTTTGAGCTGCGTGATCGAATACAATTGTTCGCGCTGACGAACCCGCATGAATTCTTCGCTGGGCAACAAGAAATAAATGCCGCCGGAATCCTTGGTCAAGCGAGCCAGCTCGTAGGGGGCAAACCCGGAAGGCTGCTCATCCCAGCGGTCGTAAAGGCCATCCCACTGATAGACCTCGAGATCGGCCGTCTCGGGGCCGCGGCGAATCAAGGGGTGGTACACGTCCTTGGTGACCGGGTCGATGTACTGGTGATGCGCGTAGGGATAACCGAAGAGCGACTGCCGGCCAATCACGTAGAGCGGCACCTTGTATTTCTTGAGTGCCTGGCGTGCCTCTTCGACATAGGTGCCGTCGTCGCCCGATTCGTCGCTGATCAAGACGATGAGAAGCCGGCGGTTGTTTTTCTGAACGAGCGAAGCGTAGTGTTCAACGACTTCGCGGATGGCCTGCATGGTGTTTTCGGTGCCGGTCGAGTCGATCTTCAAGTGCTTGATGGCTCGGCCGATCTGGTCGATGTCGTCTCGGGGCTTGTCGAGAACGTAGTCGAGCTCTTGCCCGAAGCCGACGATGGAGTGGGTGAGCGCGCCGGCTGATTTCTTGTTGGGGTCGACGTTGAGCTTAAGCTCTGTCGAGACGCGATCGAACTTCTGGAGGATCGTCTTCTGGTCGTCTTGCATGCTGGTCGATTCGTCGAAGAGCCAGACGACGGTGAGCTTGTGTTCCTTGAGGTGGCGCAGGATCTCGCGGGCGAGCTGGTCGAGCGCGACGCCAATTTCCTTGACGTCGAAGAGCGGGTCGCCGGCGATCTTGCCGCCGCCGCCGAGATCGACGGCCGGGGCTGCCGGAAGCAGATTGAGAGGAGACCCGCCAAGCCCCTCAACCTTGACGCCCGGCAGGCTGGTTCCTTCGTTGATGCGGCCCTTACCCACGCCGCGGACCTTGGGCGTGCGTGACGGTGGTCCGGCGCCCGCGGTGCCCATCGAGATCGACCCACCACTTTCACCTTCGCCTTCGCCGGCGACCACGAGCGCTGGCTCGCCCGGGGTAGTTGCATATTCGTCGCCGATGGCTTTATCGCGGCGAATGTTATCGGGGTCGGCATAGACCGGCAGCGGTTCGGGCTCGCCATTGCGGAACCCCGCCAGGGCCGAGTCGAAATTGAGGATCTTGTTGACGGCATCTTTTGCCGAAAATGTCGCAGCGGCGAGGGCGGAGAGAATGACCACGTGGACAAGCAGCGAGACAGTCCAGGCCTGCATGAGATACCGCATTCGAACCTTGCGGCGGTGCTTGGGACGGAGCTTGGCGCCGGCGGGGGCAGGGCTTGCAGTGGGTTTCTTGGCGCTGGTGGCTTCGGGTTGCGGCTCTAGCACGCCTGGATCGACCGGAGGAGGTGCTTCGGGTGTGGCGGCAGGCGCGCTGGGCTGGGCCGGCGGCGGCGGTGTTTCCACCGGAATTTCATTGGTCGCGACCGTTTCGGGGAGCCCGACGATGACTGGCTCGACCACCATCGTGCGTGCGTTTTGGGACATATGGGCGCGTGCGCTGGTCACATTCCCCGGCACTCGGTCGCGCACACCTGCTTGAGAAATCGAGATGGAAAGAAGCGCCTCGGGAACGTCTTGTTTGGGAGCCTGGTAAGGGCTTTCATCCGATGATGAAAGAGGAGGGCGGAGTTCCATTGTGGCTCTTCCCCATCTGTGACTGAGTTAAGGTCGTCGCAAAGGACCCCAAAAATTGGACACCTTTGGACGCCCATCGGTCTGGCTCGATTATAGCTTCGGCATTTCCGGAGGCTTGGCCATGTTGGCCGGTCGATTTTTGCGTTGTGCGGCGTTGTCATTGCCGCGCGGCCGGGGCTGCACGTAGGTTTCGACCCATTTGAACCCCAGCGGGTCTTTGAGCTCACGCTCGGCCAGCAGTGCCCAAGGCGTGGTGGGGTGATCTTCGATGACACGGCGCAAGAGCTTTTGCGCCTCGGTCGCGGCAGCAGCCGCTTTCTCACTGTACTGGATCTTGTCATCCGGGGCGAGCCGCCAAGCATTGAATTTCGAATTGCTGAATTTGGGCGGGTCTTTCTTCATGCGGGCGCACGCGAAGTTGTATTCGTAGCAACGCACCTTCATGGCCAGCAGCCGGCCGCGGATCAAGTCATAATGCGCCTGCCAGCGCCGGGAGATCTCGCGGTCGCGAAGCTTGACAACCGAGTTGATGGGGACGAGTGCTTCGTCGACGGTGAATGCCGTTCGCTCGGCGATACCCTGATTTACTGCCATCACGTCCTTGAATTCAGGAGCGTCGGCCGGGGGGAAAAAAACGGTGGGCATGGTGGGGAGCTTTTGCTGCGTGATCAGTGCTGCGTCGAGAACGGCGCGGCGCAGCGGCGAGGCGGCGATCTTTTTCTCGTAATCGGCGCGACGGTCCCAGTCTGGCTTGTACTCGCGCATCCGTGCCGGATCAAAGCCCATGCGGCGGCTGTCAAAGCGGGTGACGAAATAGATGCCGCCGGTGGCGCTGGCGAGCCGGCTCAAAGCATAGGGTCCGAAGCCGGCCTCGACGATGTCGTACTGGAGCCCGCCGTACCAGAAAGGGAGCCGGATTTGTTCGAGGGCGAGGCTTTCGGGCCCCTGACGCACCGGCACGCCGCGAAAGACGTGCTTTGTTTTGGGGTCGACGTAATCGACGTAGCCCATGTCTCGGCCGAAGATGGCTTGCGAGCCCAGGACAAAAACTGGCACTTTGGCCCGCTGGGCGAGTGTGATGGCATCTTCCAGGCGGGCTTCGTCGTCACCGACTTCGTCGGTCACGACGATGACCATGGTGTGATACGGCTGGTTGTGGGAATCCTTGAAGCGGCCCCAGCGATTGACGATCTCAGCGACCGTGGTGAAAGTCGTTTCAACGCCCGAGGTATCGAGAGCGACGTTCTGAATGGCCTCGATAATTTCAGACCGTTCCGCCGTTGGCTTGGGCAAGAGCGTATGACGTTCCTGGCCGAAGCTTAGCACCATGGTCAGCAACCCACTATCGGAAAGGTGGTTTTCGTCGAGCTGGTTGATGTGGGTATAGACGTTTTCGATGTGCTTGCTCAATCGCTGCCGCTCGGCCAGAAGACTGCCGGATGCGTCGAACGCCCAGACCACCAGGGTGCGCCCGCGCTCGAGATGGCGAAGGATTTCGATCGCGATTCGATCGACCGCGCCCTCAACGCCGCCGACTAACTCTGCGCCTTCGCCGCGAATCGAGATGGTTTGTCCGAGCATTGTCGCTGTGGGAACAATCAGCTCGGTTGCCCGCCGCACGTCGAGCTTGACCAGCTCGGGAGCGGCACCACCGGAGGGCGCCTCGCGAGCCAACGCAGTCGGTACGATTCCGGCAGAGCTTGGTGCCGAGGTAATCGCCGGAGCGAGGTTGGGTGCGAAAGATCCTGCCGCGGCGATCGTCGTCGGTGGTTTTTCGCTCTGGTCGAGGTCTTGATACGTCGAATCCGACGGCATCACATTGTCGACCATCCCCCTGCTTTGAAACTCGCTTCTCGCCTCTTGATTCACCCGATATCCAGCAAAGGCGAGGGCGACGAGCAATAACCCATGCACTGTCAGGCTGACGAGGAACGCCGGTAGTTCGATTTCGAGCCGTCCACCGAACCAGGTTGCCAGCCAGGGAAAACGGTCCTCGATTTCGCGAAACAGATTGCGAAACACTGTTTCAAGCTCCAAAGTCGTGCCGGTGACCCGACTTGATCACCGCGTCGCCGGCGCTGGCTTACCGCTCTATACTAGTATTCCGATTGATCCTTAGGATTGCCAGGCTCTATGAACTTTCCACGAAATCAAACGGCGAGCAGGCAAGCGTACGAGCCCATTTCAGCGAACCTTGGACGGGCACACATTCCCCTGTGTTTTACGCTAAAAGCAGCCCTCCGTGACAGCTAGCTTCCGGGCATTGGGGGATGAATCCATCCACCATTTGGAATTCCGTAACAAGCCCGGTCGGACGCCTCGGCAATCGGCCCGGGCATTCTCACTGGCGGGGAACGGGCATTCCGCACTCGCGACAATTATCAGCACTGAGGTGCAGGGGCTTCTTGCAGCGAGGGCAGATTCGTAGGCCCGTCTCGAATTTGACGACGGATGCTCGGGGCATTGCGTTTGTGGAGATGCCAAGCTCGTCGTTAGCAGTCGCGGAAACGACGGCAACCGGACCGGTATCAACGGGGCCGCCCTGGGCTTGGGTGGAACTGGCCAGGTGGCGTGCCGACCATTTTTCAAGCTCGGCGAGGTCAGCAACATCCATATCTTCGGTGCGCGCCTCGGCGTCGTTTCTGCGGCCTGGGTGAGTCAAGGTACCAAACGCTGATGTCGGCACCGGAACGACGCGCCCGCAATCGGGACATCTGCCGGCCTTGGGGCGTTCTTCTGCCGGGACCTTGAGCCGGCGGCCGCAGGGACAGAGGAAGCGGATGAATCCGTCTTTGCCGTCAGCGGTTCCCTTGGGCTTGGCGCGGCGAAGCCGGATCTTGGCGCCGCAGCGTGGGCAGTCCATGTGCTCGAGGCTCTCGGCCGGCACTTTGATCTTTTCGCCACAGCGGCAGGTGACCCGGGGCATGAATGGACCCTGACGGTTTCTTGCTCGTCGCTTTGATGAGTCGCCGGACAGTGAGTGATTGCTGTTTCGTCTGAAATTCGGCGTCAGCCGCGCGTCGCCTGGTGTTTGTTTCGGCTGACTCCGCGCAACAGGTCTTCCGTCGGGATGACGCTGTTCAAACTGCCGGAACGAAAACCCTCGAGGTCAAGCGTCACGAACTTGAAGCCGAGGGCACGAAATGTCTGGAGAAGCTCGCCTCGCAGCTCGAGCTCGACGAAGCGCGGCAGGTCATCGAGTGGAACCTCGATCCGTGCCATATCGCCCTTGTGATAGCGCACGCGCAACACGTGGAACCCACGCCGGCGTAGGTATTGTTCGGCCTGGTCGATCATCCTGTTGCGTTCGGGAGTTGCATCCTCGCCATAGGCAATCCTGCTGGAGAGGCAGGGGGTTGCCGGTTTGTCCCAGGTGGGAAGGCCCCAGGCGAGGGCCAGGGCTCGGACGTCGGCCTTGGTGAAGCCGCATTCTTGCAAGGGATGGCGGACGCCGTGTTCCGCCGCGGCTTGCAGGCCCGGGCGATAGTCACCCATGTCGTCGAGGTTTGCCCCCGAGGCGATCACGTCGGCATCCAGATCGCCAAGCATCGACTCGAGCCGGCCGTAGAGCTCGCTCTTGCAGAAGTAACAGCGATCGGGGCTGTTCCGGCGATAATTGGGGTTGGCGAATTCCTCGGTGTGGATCACCCGGTGGCGAACGCCGATCTTCCGGGCCAGCTCGCTGGCTTCTTCGAGCTCACCTTCGGCCAAGCTCTCCGAGACCGCAGTCACTGCCACCGCGGCGTCTCCCAGGGCGTCAAAGGCGGCTTGGGCGACGACCGTGCTGTCGATGCCCCCCGAAAAGGCAACCGCAACGCGGCCATAACTGCGCAGAGTTTTGAGCAATTGATCGCGTCGAGCGTTGAGCGACAAGTCGGTCTCGGTCCAGGTGATGGACAAGATCCACCTCTTTAGGTCGAAGTCACGGGGCGATCGGGGCCGGATTGAAAAGTTGCTTTCTGCCGCCGTCCATTGTATGGAGTGCGATCGCAGGGCTCAAGTCAGAGCGTAATGACAAGCAGCCCGAGGCGCGGTGCCACCGTTTGATGCGGTGAGCTGCACCTGCCGGCAGTTTGTTGGAACCGATCGAGTGCGGTGGTTTTTCAATCCATCGGAAATCGGCCGGGCTCGGCTTCCTCGTGGCGGATCTCGTCGACACGCTCTTTCTTACCATGGCCGGCGTAAAGTCGGTTCGGTGCGTTATAAACCAAGCCAGGGACGATGCCGACGTTGCGATATGCGTGCACCACCCCGGGTGGTATCCAGACCGCGGCCGGGTTGGACGCGCCAACCACGATGACCTTTCGCGTACCTTTCGTTGGGCTGTCCGGGCGCGTGTCCCAAAGAAACAATTTGAAGTCAGACGGACCGATGAAGGCAAAGCCGTCGGTCTGATCGACGTGTTCGTGAGGCCCGCGGGTCACGCCGGGAAGGGTTTGTGAGACGTAGGTCATCACCGGCCAGCGGTCCTGCTCCAATTCGTCCTGGCGAAACAGCTCCATCAGCCAGCCACGTGTGTCGTTAAAAACCCTGAGCGGACGGACGACGACGTTGTCGATTTCGCCGTCAATGAACGATTGATTGAGCACCGGCATGATTGCCTCCCTTCGCGGGCGTTCCTCAATTCTCTGGAGGGCGGGAACCTCGGTTCCTCGCCAATATGACGGAGTCCGATCGTTCAGTTACTAAATAACCTGAGAATCGGCTGATGTCGACCGCCAATCCAATGCAATAATTGACAGAGACATTGTGTGTGCCTAAACTGGGTCAGTCTTGCCAAAAGCTTATGCAGAGGGCAGAAGAACTCTTGAGGGTGGCGAGCTTGGCCAAGAAGCTGTGGAGCGGTCGATTTGCGGGCAGTACTGATAGCCGAGTCGAAGCGTTTACCCAATCGATCTCCTTCGACCATCGGCTCTTCAAGCAAGATATTCGCTGCTCAAATGCGCATGCGCGCATGCTTGCAAGCGTCGGCCTAATCACAGTCGAGGAATGCCAGCAAATTGTGCGTTCATTGTCGGAAATTGAGGCTGAGATCGAGAGTGGAACGCTAGCACTAAGGCCAGAGCTTGAAGATATTCACATGAACATTGAGACTGTTCTCATTGAGCGGTTGGGGGATGTCGGCCGGAAGGTGCATACGGCCAGAAGTCGTAATGACCAGGTGGTTACGGATCTCAAGCTGTGGGCTCGTGAGGCGATCGACCGCGTGAGCGAGCGGGTCACACGGCTTCAACGGGCGTTTGTCGACGCCGCGACGCGGTATCCTGATTTGATCTTGCCTGGATATACGCATCTGCAACGCGCACAGCCGGTTCTTGCCGCCCATGTTTTGCTGGCTTATGTTGAGAAGCTCGAGCGGGATCAGTCGCGATTGGCTGATTGCCGACGGCGATTGAACGTTTTACCGCTGGGCGCCGCCGCCTTGGCTGGCACAAGCCTGCCGATTGATCGCGATTTTGTGGCACGCGAGCTCGAATTTGAACGACCGGCCGCTAACAGCCTGGACGTTTCGAGTGATCGCGATTTCGTTCTGGAATCAGTGTTTGTGCTGACGATGATCGCCGAGCATCTGGCCGGTTGGGCTGAAGAGTGGATTTTGTGGAGCACGCAAGAGTTTGGCTTTCTATCGCTGCCCGATGCGATTTGCACAGGCAGCAGCATGATGCCTCAGAAGAAGAATCCGGACGTGCTGGAGCTGATTCGCGGTCGAACTGCCCGGGTTGTAGGCGACTTGACTGCGCTTTTAGTCCTCGTGAAGGGACTTCCGCTGGCCTATAACCGCGATTTGCAGGAAGACAAGGAGCCGTTGTTTGATGCGTTTGACAAGGTGGAACAGTGCCTCGACCTGGCGACGGTTACCGTTCTAGGCGCGAGCTTCCGCACTCTGCACATCAACGAACGGCTGGGCGACGGGTTTCTGGACGCGACCACGCTGATGGAGTTCTTGATCGCGCGAGGCGTACCGCAGCGTACGGCTCATGAAGTCATCGGCCGGCTGGTGGGTCTGTGTG
>Ga0182024_10013809_pt1 | contig 15702 bp, 10 predicted proteins | sample P32metaG_FD_120480 | JGI IMG/M metagenome (GOLD analysis project Ga0182024, IMG submission 120480) | Permafrost microbial communities from Stordalen Mire, Sweden - P3-2 metaG (Illumina Assembly) | ecosystem: Environmental > Terrestrial > Soil > Wetlands > Permafrost | place: Sweden: Stordalen... | reverse complement strand
TGCTTTTATCAATGATCTGTGCACCAGCGAACGCAGACAATGACGGAGCTTGGGCCCCCAGACCGAATATTGACGCCTCTCAGTTTGCTGCGGCGCAACGTTGGGAGGCTCTGGGAAATTGGTATCAAGCTGCGTTGCTCTATCAAAACGCAGCCGGGGTTGTGGAAAGCGAGTATCAAAGCTATTCGAAATCGCCGGAGGACCTACAAAGGACGCTCGCATCAAACCCGCATATGGACTTACTCTATCAACGTCAGACTTACTGCGCATGCAAAGAAGTAACCAATAAAATGAATGGCAAACCAGACGACATTAACATGAATGCTGTTGTCGAACTGCTAAAAGATGCCTACGCTCGCATGAAACGCGCTTATCCGGACGATGCCGCCTGGTGTTATTTGACGGCGGTCTACTACTGTACGCAAGCCCACACCAACGATCCGAACTGGAATTACATCAACGCATATAACCAACTGACTGAAGCTTTGCAGTGCAGCCGCATTTCTTCATCGGTCAAGGAAAAGTGCATTGCGCTGCAACAGTACATTCAACCCGCGATGGAACTGCAGGACAAAGCCATGCGAAGGACGGGTGTCGCTGATTTCAGAAAGTACCGTGATTATGTGCATTCGCTGCCAAACACCGGAATTGCTATTCCTCCTGGACCTCCCGACGATGCGCCCGCGATGTTCTGCCCCCCGCAGTGGGAGCAAATGGCATTCGGTCCACGCGATTGGACCATAAGGCCGCACTAAACTCACTCTTCGCACGTTTTTAATTTAGGAATGTTTCATTGTGCAAGGAAAACTTGCGTCCCGCCGGAGCGTGCTGCCGTGGCGTGGCTTGCGGCTGTAGTGGTGTTTTCTGTTTTACTTGGGTCGATCGGGGGCGGGTTGAGCTTGCAACAGTTGGTTGAATTGGGCAATCTGATCCTGGGTCTTAGCAAGACGCATCCCTTCTGCGCAAGCTAATCTGAGGAGATGTACATCGCCTGTGGCGGTATAAATCTTTGCCAATTCGAGACGCAGCAGTTCATCGGTCGGGTTGCCGCGGGTGAGCCTTTGAAACAGCACCGCTGCCGCCTGCTTGTTGCCGCTTACCTCATATGCGGTAGTTAGCGTCAAAGAGTCTCGCACGCTGAGCGCAGAGAGTGACGAGACCACCTCGAACTGTTTGATGGCATCGGACGTTTGTCCCTTCATCGCCAGAGCATTCGCCAAGTAGCGGCGTGCTTCGACGTTGTTAGGATTCTTTCTGACCGCCAACATGAAATCTTTGATTGCTCCTTCGAGCTTACCGCAAGTCAGCATCTGATAGCCGGCCTCCACCTCGTCCACTTTACCGCTCGGCAATGGCAGTTGTCCCAGCGCTGATGGTTGCATGGGCGTTGGCAGCGCCGATGGTGCTTGCGTGGAGGTCGTGGATGATACTTCTTCTGGTGCTACTGCGGATGGTTGCACTTGTATGGTTGAACTGCGTTTTAATTTGGCTATGAGAGCAAGTTGCCGTCGTGCTTCTGTGTTGTTGGGTTCTACTCTCAAAACGTGGTTGAAATCGCTGTACGCATCGTCGTACCGTTTTTGATCGGCGTAAGCTGTGCCTCTGGACAGGTACGCGGTCAAGTTGTTTGGATTCTGGATAATCGCCGACTGAAAATCTCGTTCTGCCAAATCATACCTGTGTTGCTTGATGCTTGCCGCCGCTCGTTTCAAATAGAGATCGACTTGCTCGGGAGCCTGTTTTATCGCCGCTGAATAATTGGAGTACGCGTCCAAGTAATTTCCCAGTTTTTCGTCGCACTCGGCAAGATGTAGGCGCACATCCGGACTATCCGCGCCTTTCTGGATTGCTTTTTGCAGATCGTCGCAGGCTTGTCGATAGTCTCCGGTGCTCACATGCACCTTCGCTCGCTCTCTCAGTACGTCCACAGCGTTGATCATTGCTACAAGATTTGCGGGATCAAAAGCTGATTTGGGCTTGTCTTCAATCAATTGCAAAGCTGAATTGAAATCGCTGATCGCCAATGCATTTTCTTTCAGATCGGCGCGAATTAAACCACGGCAGTAATATGCTTTTGGGCTTGATCCTATCTTCATTGAGTGAGAGAAGTCCGCTAATGCTTTGGCTGTTCGCTTGGCGGCAAATTCAACGTAGCCTCGTTCAGCATACGCTGTTGCATCCTGAGGATGTTTTGAGATTACTTCGTTCCAATCGTTGAGAGCCTTCTCGTAATCATGTAGTTGGGCATATATCAAGGCGCGATCCCTGAGAAACCTGCCGCTGCCCGGATGGAGCTTCACGGCCACATTGATGTCGGCTAGTGCATCTTTTGCATTTCCAAGCAGGAGCTCGACTGTCGCCTTACTGGCGAAGTTAAACGCCTTGTCACCAAACTGCCCGTCGATTAGCTGTTTATAGGCTGCCAAAGCTGGTTGAAGCTGACCTAATTGCACTTGCAACTTCGCTCGCGCTGCAGTAATTTTGAGATCATCTCTTCTGCCATTTTGCGCAAGGGTTAGTTCGTCGAGCGCAACTTTTTCATGAGCCAGCCCAGCCAAAGCCTGTCCGCGATAAAAGTGAAATAGTGCTTCTTTGGGGAAAGTCGTCAGACCCTGGTCAGCAGCTTGTTGGGCCTGCGTAAAATGTTGTGATTGCAGCGCTTGTTCAGCCTTTTCGATTAGTGTATCTTTTGTTCTCTCCTGGTAAAAAACGAATGCCGCGGCTGAGGTGAACATGACGATCGTGACAGCCGTTATGGCAGTTTTGTGCTGTCGAAGAAACTTTCCCGACTTGGATTGCTGTTGGGTTGCTGCAACACCTGCCATACCGGCTTTCACGCGCTCAGCGGTTTCGCGTGCATCAATATGGTCTTGTTCGGAAGTGTCCCGAGTAAGACGATTTTTCCTTGTTTCTCTTGCTCTCTCCCGTGCTTCTAACTCCTGAGCTCGTTTGATCCGCAAGGCGGGCTCGGTCTCGCTTTCAACGGTGCGCGCTTGAGGATCTTGGCTGTCTGGTTCGAGATCGGCTTCCTGAGTGGGTTCTGGCGTTAGCCTTTGAGAATTGTCGAGGCCTGTTAGTTTTTCCAATGCGGCAATCGCAGTGTGCGTTCGGCGCACCATCGAATCCAGCATGCGTTGTCCGAGACCCTGCTTCGCTGAAAGACTGCCCGGCTCTGAACTGCTTGTTGCGGTTTGGGACCAATTTGGAATCGGTGGGGAAGTAGGAGCTGGCGATAAATTTTGTGTTGGAGGCGTGGCTGGGGGCTGTAAGCTACCTTGTGTCGGCGCAGTAATTGGTGCTTCTAGTAAATCTTGAATCGCCGCGGTTATTGGAGTATTCGATAAATCTTGAGGCGGCGCAGTGATTGGCAGTTGATTTGCGCCTTGGCGCCGTTCAGGAGTAAGTCTTTCTGAAGGTGAGCCGAGGCGTGTCAAATTTCCGAGTGCAGCGATGGCGCTGTAAGTTCTGCTTGCCACCGATTGCACCACGCGTTGTCCGAAGTCCTGTGGCTTCAATGGACCCGGCTGGACTGTTGTCGGCGGCTGTGTCGAGGAAGGAGTGCCGCTTGCTGGGCCAGCGCTGATGGAAGATTGAGTTGGCGTCGCCAGTGAGGCTCGGGATAAATCTTGAGGTGGCGGGCTAATCGGTGCTTGAAGTAAGCTTTCGATCGCTGCTGTAATTGGAGTTTCCGATAAATGTTGTTGTGTGGTTGGAGCAGTAGTTGGCGGTTGATTTGTGTCCCGACTTAGGGGCCGGAGTCTTTCAACATCGGAGCCGAAGCCTGATAGTTTTCCGAGTCCGAGAGCAGCGATCGCATTGTAGGTTTTTCGCGCCACCGAATCCACCATGCGTTGACCGATATTTTGTGTCTTCGATGAGCTCGGCTGGGCCGCGGAGGGCGAGTCTATCGCAGAAAGTCTGGCAGTCGCAGAGCTGATTTGAGGCGAATGTTGGATTGGTGCGGCAAGTGGGGCTTGTGATAACTTTTGTGGCGGTGGGCTAATTGGTGTTTGCAGCAAATCTTGGATCGCCGCAGTGATAGGTGTCTCCGACAAACCTTCCGTTGGCGCGCTGATAGGTGTTTCCAGCGAATCCTTCGTAAACGCAGTGATGGATGTTTCCGATAATTCTTTCGTTGGCGCGCTGATAGGTATTTCCAGCGAATCCTTCGTAAACGCAGTGATGGATGTTTCCGATAATTCTTTCGTTGGCGCGGTAATTTCTGCTTGCAAGAAGCCGTGTATAGCCCCGAAAATTGACGTCTCTAAATCGGGAACCTGAGTGGGAGTTTGGGAAATTTCTCCTGGAACCCTAGGTATTGGTTGTGGCGCGTCGGCGACCGAATTGATCTGTGGAGTTTCTCCAGTAGCCAGCGGAGTTGGCGGCGAAATCGTAAGAGGGATAAAGCTTCCAGTGTCCTCTGGGTTTTTCAGCGGATGCGCTAGAGTGTTTGGAATTTTGGACTGCGGCCAATTTGCAGCGGGCGCAGTTCTGATCTCCGACAGGTTTGTGTCCGTCTCCGGTGTGCGATTCTCCGCCGCGGTTTCTTGTTCAGCCTGTGTTTGGGGCAAACTTGAGGTGCCTGCAATGGATTCTGTTTGGGGAAGTTTTCTATCAGTTGAAATTTCTGGCAAGTTCAAATCGGCAGGAGTTGTTGCATCCTCCGGTTGGCTTGCCGCTGGCGTGCTCGGTGCCATGTCCGATGAGCTTGCAGTGGGCACACTTCGTTTGTACTGCAGCAGAGTCGCGAACGGGTTTGCTGTCGCACGGTGTTGGTCACCAGACGCATTAGAATCGTCGTCTGACGGTCGCTGCTTATCTGTGCTGGGCTGCGAAGCGTTGGACGCATCCTTATCGGTCTGATCTGATGCCTGCTCGTTTGTGCGATCTTCCGTTTCCATGAGTCTTGATCACAATCGAAGCCGATGTCAGTTCCTATAACCAGGGTGTATATACAATAGTCCCATATAGCGGAATCTTTAATCCGGTGGGGAGGAGACTGCTGCCAGATCATGATGAACTTTCTGCGAGGACCAACGGTCAGAACAAGTTGCCAATGAAAACATTTGAAGCGCGAATTTAAGCGTACAAATCTACAGGCGGCACAGTCTTTTGCCATTTTCCAGAAGTTTCGACCAGCCACTCCTTGAATGCATCATTCTCCTTCGGTTCATCTTTGTCCCATCGCTCCAACCAGAAGCTAATATCTAAACCTTCTATCTGATGTGCGGTGCAAGAAACATAAGGTAAATCTGCCTTCTGTGCATGTGATTGTCTCAACACCAATAAAGCGGTCTTGCCCTGCCACATTGAGTATTCATGTGAGATCGGAAAACGAGAACCGGCATCCGGTGGCTCGGTTCCCAAGCTGACTCTTACTAGTGGACTTCCTAAAGTTGATTCCACCAACGAATAAAAGCTTGCGTAATCTTGGTCTAGTCTTTCTCGTATTCTTGCGTAATCTTCGTCTAGCTTATCGCCTTGTACCGGCTCATGATAACCAGCATTTCGTGCTATCCAAGTTTCCCAATCGAGAAACCGCATTGTCGCACCTTGCACGACTTGATCCTTAGCCGGAACGATGAAAACAATTCGTTGATCGTCATCAGAATCACTTGCCCCAAGCCTTTCTGCGGTTTGCCAGTCCGCAACAGATGCATAACGCGTATAGTCACCAGTTATGGCCACCCACCACACACAAGCGTTCATCTCCTCTTCAGGAAAAATTTTGATGAATCCTGCCGACGTGAATCCTGCCGACGACCTCACCCGTTTTGGTGAAATAATTGCAGCCCCTTCCTGTTCTGTTTCATCTAGTTGCCAACCGAAACTGTGACAAGCAGGAGAAAAATGATCGATCTGAAAAGGTATGTCTGCCAAGCTCCTAAGATTTCTAGCCAACTCTGGCAGTCGATTTAATCTGTTCATATCACCGCAGCCTTCTGTTCCGCAGGACGTCATTGTCTCAGCAGTGAATTGTCATATCAACACCTCTCCACGTAACTTGCGCTCGTGCCAGAATTGCTTGCGGCGGTGAGCCTCTTTTCCACGTCGAAGGTGAACGTCCACGTGCCGTCTGAAGTCAGGCAGCCATCGGCATTGTATGAGTAACTGTTGCCGCCGACTGTTGGGTATTCATTCAGATTCTTGCAGGTGATTCCCAGTTCAAGGCTGATTCAATCGCTCGGTGCGCTGGCGCGGCTAACCTGAAGAAGTCGCGACCACCAGCGTGATTTCCGGCTGCTCCAATGACGGCGCCGTCAGCTTCAACTCTGGTGGCATGACCCAATCTTTCGCCGAAGGCAAAGACTCGGTTCCCAAAGACTTCATTTTGCCGGTTTATCCTGGTGCCACCGCCACTGGTTCTGTCTCCGCTGACGGCAACGACCAGGAGCAGTCCAAATTCTTGATGCTCTCATCTACAGACTCACTGGACAAAGTCAGTGAGTACTACCAGAGTTCGCTAAAAGACTCATCGGCTTGCTCTAAGAGTTGCATGTGGGAAGGAATAGCGAACCAACAACCCCGAGTTATGCGTGACCAAAGCCGGAGAGTGGGCAGTCTGACGGGGTCGTAGTTCCAATGAAGTCGGCGAACAATGATCGGGTACTGATACAATAGGCAGCCCCACTTGATTTATATGGAATTGGGCAACACGTTTGACTTAGGAAAGTGAATGATATGAAACATAGACCTCTCAAGGTTTTGGCACTGCTGGTGACAGTTATTGCTCTGGGAACGGGTTGGGCCGCTACGCCAGTGCGGGCACAAGACCAAACGGCGGACCTGACTCAGATCATACGCCAGAAAGATGGCGCACTGAAGGCGATGACAGTCGAGAAGCTAATGAGTTTCAATTTGTCACCGGCATGGTGGCAATACTTTCTCAACCGTGATGATACTAAGGCCTCCCACATGATCTCTAACCTCGCCGATAGTCTTTTGGAATTCGGGAAAAACATGGGAGGGGACGACGTGGTCAGCCTGGATCAGTCCGGAGACGCCAGTAGCCCCCTAGTGGCTGATGCCTTGTCCAGATTGCAGAACAAGGTGCATTGTACTTTTGAGCTGATTGACAACGTGAAGGACGACTCTAGGGGGCAAGTCATCGAGAATATTTCGGTGCTAGGAGAGCCAATTACTGAGAAATACTACTGTAAACCGCGCGGCGGCAAGCTACACATTTTCATCACGCTGGATCCCAAGGCACAGTCGTTGAAATGCCAGGTCAGCAAGGATGGCAACGACTACCACTTCAGTATTCCTGCTTACATGGATGTTACAACCTCGCCAGTCGAGGAGGCCTTCAAGCAAGGGACCTGAACGGATCGCAACGAGCACCCGCTGTTCTTTGTATGCTGCTCACACGCGAGCTGGACAAGCTAGCGAAGAATGGAAAACAGCTACCTATCGATGGCGGTGTTGCGGCTACATCTCTTTCAAATAAATCTGCAAAGTGTGTTGATGGGAAGATGATGCGCCTGGGGCGACTCGCTCGTCACTGAAATTGATCATCTCGAATATCGGGGACTAGTAGTGAGTCTGCTGGCCAGCTCGGCGAATACACCGGGAAAATCCTATTGCATCCAACCATGACATACGTCATCTTCTAACGCACCTGTCCGATGATCTTTGCCGTGTTCGGTGTGCAAGATTGACGGAGGTGGAGGTGAGTAATCATGCCAACAAACAAGCAGACAGAGGATGAGGGCGCAGTACTTATTCTACGTCGGGCTTGGCGCTTCTTGCTCCTGCTCTTCTGCGCGCTTCCAGGAGCGTGGTTGGTTTGTCAGGCGCTTCCGCACCACCAGGACCCGGCGCTTCCGCAAGACCAAGGCATCGCGCTACGACTGGCCCCTCAATCAATGTACAGCAACTTTCCGAAACTGTATGTGCTTATAACCAATCGCTCGCGCCAGCCGCTAAACATACCGGTAAGCGCACAACCATATCCGCGAGATGATATTTCATTTGTCGTGTCCGAGCAGGGCAAAGCGGCTTTTACCCTGAGCCGCAAGAAGCCTCCGCCTGATGCGCAATACAAAACTCTTACTCTCCAACCGAGTGACACTGTGATGGAGTCAGTGGATCTGCTAGACGGCACCTGGACTAAATTGCCCTACAAAGCGACTTCGCAGCGTCAAGTGACTCATCACTTGCGCATCAGCGCAGGACTCAACGTAGTGCCGGATGCACGACATAAATGGTGGTCAGGTACAGCACAATCGCCCAACTTGATGGCAGATTATGTTGAAAGTAAAGAGACCGATGCGCAGCCGTTTGGGGGACTGGGGTACGCCCCAGATTGCACCACTAACGAGGAAAAACAACTCGCAGAAAGCATCAAGGCCAACCAAAGTGCTCAGAACTCGATCGGTAATTCCGGTTCTCACAAAGAACTCAACCGACCAAGCTCACCGTTTGTTAACTTACCGCCGCTTGCGCACAATCTTAAGATCGAGCTTGTTGCATCTTCGATAAATGATGCCGCACACATAGAACAGGAAAAAGAGCCGGCCGTCGTTTGCGGTGTGCTGACCAATTGTGGAAAGGCACCAATCAAGCTCTGGAGTGGTGGCTCCTGGGCGTACTTCAATATGAAGCTCGAAGTAGTAGACGACACCGGACATGCTTATCTTGAAGAGTTTCCGCCTGTAGGTTTCATGGCTAACGTTCCAGGGACCGTGCGACTGTTACCCGGACAGTGCTGCGTTAATAACTTCAATGGCAGTGTGTCTGACAATCACTTTCGAAAGGCCAGGGCCGTATACAAGGTCGACGATGATCCCGACGCGAAAAACTACGAAGTTTGGACCGGCGCCATAGCCACTCCATATCGAAATTGGGACGAGTCCTTATTCAAGCTCCATTGTGCCACTGTGCCTCCTGAGTTGCAGAAGTGGTGGCAGCTGCATGGTCAGGGCACTAGCTTGGGAATGCCGATGACTGGTGTCGTTCCGGATCAAATGTTCTCGCATTCAAACACCTACACTTATCTGGATATCGCCTATGCCAAATACGCACAAACATTACTTCTGCAGGCCCAGCAAGAGGCCGAAAAGGCAAAGGCACATCCCCTGGCACAGGCCGCGACTTTGAATAATCTCGGTAATCTTGCCATATACCTGGGAGATTATGAGAAAGGACTGAGCTTTTACACGCATGCCCTGCATCTGGCGCAGTCGGACCGAGGGCCCAACGGGGCTGTTTTCGTTAGAGATACACGGGCCAATGCCACAGTCGCAAATAAGCTGGTGGCCAGCTCGTCTAATTCTGCCAGCAAGCGGTCGACGTACAAGCTTGTTTGGATGCGTAGTGAATCAGGTGCAGAGGAGCAAACTGACTTCGCTGTTGGCACAGCAGAAGGAGATTCGTCTGAGATTCGACAACCAGGACCGGGCACGGCCATGTGGGGCGCGTCCTTTGAAAAGTGTTATCAGCCCGCCATTAGCGCTGCCCTGGACACCAGCAGCGGGCACAAGGTTGATCTGTCCAATTCAATCAGGGATTTAAGAAAACTGGTTGATGATGCCAGGAAAATTCAGAACCCGCAGGCAATAGCGGTGACTCTAAACACTCTGGGGAACTGTTACTTTCTAGATCACCAGTACGAGAGTGCAAATCAGGCATATACCGAGGCGATCGCAGCACTCGACTCCGCAGAGCGCGCTCGTAAAACCATTGGTAAATCTGGAGATCAGCTGGATTACGTGATGAAGAGCATGATCATCCAGAATCGCATCAATGTCCTGCGTTGCCACATGATCAATGCCACACTGATAGAGGAACTATCTAAGAAATACAAGGCGATTGAAGAAAGCACAGCCGGCCGCAATGCTAAACCAGACGAGCCGCCCTGGGGACTGTGGTGGATTATTGGTGGGGCAGGACAGGTGATCTCGATGGATCTGCAAATGCTTGGGTCACAAGCACCAAAAGTATCACTGGAAGAGGCAATAGCATTATTTAACGCAGGCACGTACCAGGAAGCGCTCGATCGTTTTGACAATATTGAATCTGAATACCGTAAGCGGGGTCTGATCATCAACGATTTTCCAGATGCCTACTACTACAAAGCGCTTACATTGGAAAAGCTTGGGCGCCATAGGGTGGGTTTGGCAGTCGACGACGAGCCCATGGAAATGCTCGAGCGATTGATCAAGTATTCCGCTGACTCACCGGTTGCCGCAAGTGCTCTTGCTACTCGCAATGAATGGATTGAAAACAAATTCGGTAAAGAGCAGACGAGCATTTCATTCACGACTTTTGATAATCCGGCAGATAAACCGCCTCCAGGGGGAGGAATATATGGAGTGCATTTCGAGGACGAACCGAAGGAACCACCGCTCGTATTTGATATCAAGATCAACGGCAAGCCGAGCACGGCTCTGTTTCGCACTGACGGCGCTGACTCCTTTCCGCAAGGAGAACCGGCCGCCTGGTGTGACAAAAATTATGCCGACCGAGTAGGCATTGCGATCACCTCGAAACCAATCGAGAGTAACGATCAGTCCTACAAAATACCAGACAGTAAGGAAGAGAATCATGTGATCCACAAGAAATGGCGGACGTTGGCAGACATAACCGTTGGTGGCGTGACCCGGCGTCATGTCAATTTAGAGATCATTGAGCAAAGTTATTACGGGGGATATCTGCTCATTCCTAACAACTTGATGCTCTCCAATAGTTTCTTTTCGCAAGGGCATTACCATGTGGACAACAAAAATCACAAACTGCTATTCACAGGAAAACTCGCGAATTGATGCCAGGACAGCCAGTCCACACGGGGACTGAGAGCCATTAATCCCGATTTTCAGTGATTGCAACAGTACCTTTTTCAGGTGGTCTTCATGAGCAGCTATTGGTGATTGACGGTGCCGATTAGTAGTCGGGTCACAAAAACGTTACGGGCACTGATCTGCGGCAACAACACAATCCTCATAGCCGATCACGAACATTGCGGTGTTGAAACCCACTCTGACGGCATCTAATTCGTGTTTGTCACGATTCGAACCCAATTGCTTCACCAATCGGTCATTTTGGCCGTGTAAATTCACCATATCGATCCCACTGCCACAGCAATATATTCCGGCTTGAATCTCATGCCCGGTTTCTCACAGGCCAGCCTCGGCGGGGCTGTTTCCGTTTTTTACTTAGTGAGGCAACGCAACATGTTACTACTAAAAACACGAACAAGATTCATTGTTAGCACTGCTGTTATTCTTTCGCTCCTTCCCAGCTCGCTTATACCACCGGTCTTCGCCAATCCTCAAGCAGGACATGCTGTCCAGTCCAGGGGACCGCGGCAGTTGCGAGGGCAACAGGCGACTTCTTCCCTGGCGGATGACACTCTCATTGTCACCTTGTATCCCGGGGCCAATCAGGACGAAGTAAAACAAGTCCTCGATGAGACGCACGGTACGGTAATTCAAACTCTGCACGTAGACGCCGATAATTACGACATCTTGTTTGTCAAACCCGAACGTGGCAAATCACAAGACACGATCAAGACCATAGCTAAAAAGAGGGGCAAAAATTTTAAGGCGATAGATGGCAACTACAGCTTCAGAGCGCTGTTGCAGGGTAACTACGACTCGCCGCCAAACGATCCTAACTACCCCGACCAATGGAATCTGGTTGATATTGGCTGGACTTCGGCTCAATCGCAATTCCAGCACAGCCAGAAGCATGCGGCCCATATCACCATTCTCGATACCGGCTGTAACACCGTTGCACTCAATCGCGAGTTGGTGCATGTAACGCAATACAATTGCACAGGCAGCACTGTTGTGCGGGAGCGTCCGGTGGACTTGGACGGTCACGGGACCAATTGCGCCTCCATTGCTGCCGCCACCACGGACAATGCCTCAGTGATCTCCGGCGTGGCAAGTTTTAGCTCGGCAGCTCCAGTTTACGTCGTCATGTTGCGGATCTCCACACCCAATAACCCAGGCGGTGCTTCCGGAACCGCCATTGTGACCGCGCTCGTGTGGGCCCTTAACCATCAAGCAGAGCGCTACGGTAAGGGTGCCATCAGCGTCAGTTTTGGAGCCTCGCAGCCATTGTGGTCTTTCTCTGTGGTACAGAGCCTGGCGCAGTCTTACAACAAACACGGCGATCATCTGTTTCTTGCTGCCGGAAATGATGGCAGCGATCAGTCAGCTTACCCGGAGGGCGCCGTCACTGTAGTTCAGGCAACAGACAGCAATGATCAACTGGCATATTTTTCCACTACCTTATCCTCACCTGAAGCCGCTCCTGGGGTGAATATCCCAACAATATGGGGAGTGCCACTCTCGTACGGAACCGTAAGCGGCACATCAGAAGCGACGCCCATGTATGCTGCTTGCGCGGCCATGATCCAGAGCGTTTATCCACACGTCAACGCCGTGCAGGCTGCCCAGGTGCTCCTGCAAACGGGCAAAACCACCTCTCAGGGAAAAATCATACCCCAGCTGAATGCAGCCCTGGCCGCGCTGGCTCCACCACCAAAACCGCCGAAAAAGCCGATCAAAAAGCCGATCAAAAGACCGGTGAAAAAGCGTGGGACGGCGGCGTAATCAAATAAACCGAACAAACGACTAACCATTTCATGACCAACTCGGAACCTGGCCAACCATACCGGAGAGATGGGCGATGACACTGCAGAGTAAATTAGTAATGCACAACGCAATTTCACAACGAAAGTCCCGTCGTCGCTTAAATGCACGAGGCTATGTGCTGGCTGAATTCGGCGCCAGCTTTGCTGTCTTGATCATGATCATGATCGTGCTAGCATCCGGAGCTGTCGTACCATTGCGCTTTCTCATTGCCTGTGGCATGGTGGAATCCATGGTGCACAGAGCCGCGCTGGCCGAAAGGCGCAGTCTATCCGGCACGAACATCTCCGCAGATCCATCGCTGAAGATGGCCAACACATGTGGTATCGAGTTCGGTGCGCCGCAGATCACTATTGTCTGTGTCAGCCAATCCGCAGGTACTTTTACAGTTGCCGGTGATACGCCTGTACCTGCGGAATGGTTGCCGAATGGAACGAATGCTCCATGCACTTATTCCTTGCAATTAATTCAACCGGCGATAATCAGGCCACTTTGCACAAACTCAGGCGGGCTAACCGGTCTGAACGCACCGCTGTTGGTGACGTTCTCTCTGAACAGCTGCTGGGAAAATCAGGGCTGCGATCCCGCTACTATGGAGTTCTTTATCAATGAATAGGAAAACACTCTTTTTATTCGTGCTGCTCCTTATTTCAGCACTTTCAGGTGCAAGTCGGGCGTCGACCACACAAAACCAGTGGTTGGTGACAGTCCAGACAAAATCGGCACCGAGCATATTCAATTATCAGGGCGCAACCCTCACACCGGTAACCGAAGCACAAGTCAGCTTCGCTTCAGCAAACTCAGATGCCACCCCAACTGTGTATGAAAACTTCTGGGGTGCCAGTGGAAAACCCTTAGCGCTTCAACGTTACGAGCCCCTCAGCATTCCCCCCGGCGACGGCATTGCTTTCAAAATCGTCAACGGCTCGGACCAGCCCTTTTTTTCTGAGACACAATTGGCTGTGGATGCGGTGTTAAGGATTATGCTGGATGCGCAACTCAATGCCAATCCTGTGCTCTATGTCTCCGTTCCCTCCACAACGTTCTCCGATGTTGTGAGCGCTCTTTCGCAGCAAAACTTTATCGTCAAGGACACCACTCTGGAAACCCCGTTGCAATCCGCCGCGCTTGTAATATACGTCGTCGATTACAGCGGCCAAATGAAATCCACTCTCTACTACCCACAGTGATCGACATGCAAATGAAACTGAAAATGATCAATCCGATACGGAAGAGAACCCGAAGACAAACCAGAAACATGCTCGTTATTTCCATGGTGACATCATGGTTTGTTGGCATTGTTCTTTTGTTCTGCCTGACAGTCGGCACCTTGGTGTTTGTGCAATATCATCTGCAAAATACTCTCGATAACATCGCTCTGTCCGGTGCCTGCCAGCTGAACTCTAAGGGACAGATCGGGCAAATGAACAACATGGTGGGGCGATGCCGGCAACTTGTTTATTCTTCTCGTCAGACCGAAACCAGTATTGCTCAGCAAAAGCCGATTCTGACTAAGTTGGCGAGCCAGCTTCTCGACGAGGTGCGCACCTCAGCCACTGATCTCGAAAAGGAAAGAGCAAATCTCGTCATTTCATCGTCAAAGGCGGCTGAACAAGCAATCAACACCCAGTTCGACAAGACGTGCGCTCAGCAGACACTGGTATTACCCTGGTTGAAAATGAGCAAACCGGTTCTGGTTGCAACCCAGTTTGGATCGGTGAATGATGTCGACAGCAATGTCGCTGTTCTGGATGGCATTCCGGCACTGCTGACAAACGATCAAGGTCAACACATTATCCATACACAGCCCAGTCTTTACGATGCCAACATCAATGCAAAGCTGCCAGCTCCGGATGAGGATCTCAGTTTCAATCTTTCGTCTCTGCCAGCTTACACGAACAACATTACTCCTCCCGCCCGTCTATTGCTTCCAGCTCCTTTCGTCGTCGGCGGGCAAAATAACCAGCTAAGCTCGGCTGTGCAGATAACAGCACAGATAAAACTGTCGACAGTACTCGGACCTGGCGCAGCCGCTACTCTAAACTTGGTCAGCACAGCCACCACATTCGGTGGCGGCCCGGTGCAGTAACGGTTGCTGAAAAGCGTGCAAAGCTAAGGATTTCTCCAAACAACCGCGGTCGGAATCTTCGTCCTCGTCTTCCAGCTCTGATTCGTCGAATTCATCGTCGTCGTTAAAGCTGGTGGCGGAGGAGTCATCTTTGGAGTTTGTGCCTCTCCTCGCTTTAGTTCCATCAAGCGCTTGTCACGTGGTTTTCACGTTCGCGTCTTTAGCATGATGGACACTGCACTTAAGAATAATGCGCTATCAAGGTTTTAGACGCGCGCATGTTGTGAGCATGAAAATATGACACAAAGCGATTATTGTAATATCAAACCCACGGGACGTGACAATGAAGGCTGGGCCACGCCGGCAGAAGCCGAAAGACTCGACTCATCTGCAAGATTTTCTCGAGAAGCCAGGTTAGATGGTTATGGTGGAGGTTTGCAGAACAGGTGTCAGAATCTCCAAGCATTCGAAAGAGCGATCAATGATGGAATGCGCGGCGATGTCGAAAACATAGCAAAACTGGCGCTACCTGAAAACCACAAAATGGACCAAGGGAGCGCTGCCTCTGCCTTTGAAATAGCGACCAACCATTTAGGGTACCAGATGCGAATTAATGGGCAGCCAGATTCGAACTCTATTGCCTTGTGGAATCGAAATGGCGGAATGGCGCTGCAGATCAAACACGATGGATCAAGCGAACAAGTCCAAATAGCCCACGTCAATGCTCAGGGCCAGATCGATTCTGCGTTCGCCTCGACGTCAGATCAGGATCCCACGCATCCGTTGGCCCAAGTTCGGAAGGAGTTTGCCAACCATCTATGGTTCGATGGATTGACAAAATAGCAGACGTAGCAGTATGGGCGTGGTATAGCCCACGTTCGGCTGGGCGAAATTCAGAATCCCGTGCCAAATCATCGTGCGAGCCGGAGTGATAGCATGAGGCTCTCCGGTTAATGCCGGAAAGCCTCACAGAATTGGCACCCTCGCAGGGATTCGAACCCCCGACACCCGCCTTAGGACGGCGGTCTACAATGC
>Ga0182024_10013808_pt1 | contig 15702 bp, 12 predicted proteins | sample P32metaG_FD_120480 | JGI IMG/M metagenome (GOLD analysis project Ga0182024, IMG submission 120480) | Permafrost microbial communities from Stordalen Mire, Sweden - P3-2 metaG (Illumina Assembly) | ecosystem: Environmental > Terrestrial > Soil > Wetlands > Permafrost | place: Sweden: Stordalen... | reverse complement strand
TCGTTGGATACCCGTGGGCCCCCGCAGGTGAGGATCATCTGCTTGCGGGCGCCCTCCGCTTCGACGATCTCGACGAGCTCCGTGAGGTTCGCGACGTGCAGGTTCTGCTGGGTCACGGTCTGCGAGACGAGGATCGCATCGGCGTTCAGGTCGATCGCCTTGGCGACGAGCACGCTGTTGGGCACCTGGCTGCCGAGGTTGTGCGTCTCGAATGCCTTGTAGCCCTCCAGGCCGTGGTGCCCGTGAAAGCCCTTGAGGTTGAGCATCGCGTCGATGCCGACGCTGTGGGTGTCGGTGCCGGTGGCCGCTCCGACGATCACGATCGGGCGACCGATGTGCTCGCTCGCGAATGCTTCGATCTCATCCTCCCCCATGTACTCGATGTCGAACCCCTCACCGCTCAGCGACGCGTAGTCGACCGTCTGGGTGCACTCGCCGAACATCACGAAGTAGGTGTAGCCCTCGGTCAGGCGCTGGTAGTGGACGACCTCGGGATGCTCGAAGCCCATCTTCGCCGCGAGCTCCTGGGCGGCCTTGCGTGCGGCGAGACCATAGGGAACGGGCAGCGTGAAGCTGAACTGCACGATCCCGTCTCCGAGCTGGTCGGCGTAGGGCTTCACCCGCTCGAGGTCGAGCACCCGGCGCGCGCCATCGGCGGGTGCGGAGGGCGTGCTAGACACCGCTCGGCGCTCCGCGCATCAGCTCGCTCGCCGGGTTGATGTAGCCCTCGCCTGTCTCGACGATGCCCTTGATCCCGCGGCCCTCCCCGACCTGGCGGCGAACATCGCCGAAGATCCCCTCTCCGAGGGCGGCGAACAGACCCACCTGCGCGATTCGCTCGAGCAACTCGTGCGCGCCACTGAGAACCTGCTGGGCGCGAGCCTGGATGATGCCCCCGCGCTTGAACTCGATCTCTTCTCCCAGGTCGCGGGCGGAGTCGAACACGTAGTTGACGTTTTCCAGGCCGATCACGCGGTCGTGGATGTGAGGGGTGAAGATGCCCTCGGTCGGTACCCCAATCGTCTGTATGCCCTGATGAGTAGCAATCGTGACGAGGTTGAACAGCGAGTCGGTGGCGTGCGTGCGGAACAGATTGCCGTCCATGTGGCGCGTGGGGGGCATGTACTTGACGGGGCACTCTGGGAACAGCTCGCGTGTGAGCTGCGCCTGAGCCCACTCGAACAGCAGGCTGTTGACGACGGGCGTATCGATCTCAAACGCGTCCCCGAGCGCGATCTGCTCATCCGGCACGCCCGAGTCGAGCGCGAGCTGGCGGTTGATGAACTGCGAGGCTGTCACCGACGGCGCGGCCTGCATCGCGTCGGCGGTGCGCAGGTAGTTGTCCTCGCCGGTGTTGATCACGACGCCGAAGTAGCCGTTGATCATGCGCGAGACACGCTGGTCGATGAGACCGCGGATCGGGTTGATGTCGCGGTAGAGGATCCCGTAGAGAGCGTCGTTGACCATGTTGTCGAAGCCCTCGATCGCTCCCATCGCCGCGATCTCCGGCATGCACAACCCCGAACAGAAGCTCGACAGCCGCACGTAGCGGCCGTGCTGCTCGGACCACTCGTCCATCGCCTTACGCATGATCTTGAAGTTCGCCTGCGTAGCGAAGGTCCCGCCGTAGCCCTCGGTGGTCGGGCCGTATGGCACGTAGTCGAGCAGGCTCTGGGCAGTCGAGCGGATCACCGCGACGATGTCGCCACCGGCCTCGGCCACCGCGAGGCCATGGACGACATCCTCGTACACGTTTCCCGTGGCGGTCAGCACGTAGCGAAGCGGCGGCGGGCTCTCGCCAAGGCGCTCGCGCAACTCGCGGCGCTCTTGCATGCGCGCGCGCATCTGCGCCAGAGAGGTCTCGCACTCCTGCGTTATCCGCGCCCTGATCGCGCCATCCTGCGCGCGTGGCAACGCGCACAGGTCGAGCTCTCCCGCGTTCACCGCCTCGGCGATCTGCCGCGGCGAGCGACTCTCGTCGTAGAGCAGGGCGTTGCCCAGCCAGTAGGCGATGCCCTTGTTCAGCTCGCCGCGGTCGCGCACATGCTCCACGAGCACGTTCGGTAGCGGCGCGTCGAGCTCGTTGACGCCGTCCACGCCAAGCAGCCGCACGAGTGTGCGCTCGACCGAGACGGTCGTCTTGTGAGCAATCTCCTCGCTGACCTGTCCGGCGATCTGAGTTGCCGCCGCGCGACACCCCGCGATCACTCCGGGGTCGAGGTCGAGCTTGCCGTGTGCTCCCTGGGTGCTGTCTGTCCCCTCGGTGCTCATCGCAGCTCTCTGACGATCGGGAAGGGAATGACCTCACGCAGGGTGTCGCGTTCGGTGAGGATCATCACGAGGCGATCGACGCCCATGCCACCGCCCGCGGTCGGGGCGTAGCCGTACTCGATCGCGCGCGCGTACTCCTCGTCGTTGGGATGCGGCACATCGGCGTCGTCGATCGCGCGGCGCTTGCGCTGGTCGACGAAGCGCTGCCACTCGTCCACCGGGTCGTTCAGCTCGGTGTCGCCGGAGACGAGCTCGATGCCGCCGATCACCGCGTCGAAGTGCTCGCCCAACTCCGGGTGGACAGAGTGGCGCTTGGTGATCGGGAACGGCTCGAGCGGGAAGTCGAACACGTGCGTGGGCTGGTTGATCGTCGACTCGATTTTCTCCGAGTAGATGTCCGCCACCACGTCCGCCCACGTGGCCGCCGGGTCGAGCGGCTCATCCAACAGCTCCGCCAGCTGCTCGCGCGTCGACTGCATGAAATCGACCCCAAAGCGCTCGAGGATCAGCTCGCGCATCGTCACGCGCCGCCACGGCTTGGCCAGGTCGATCTCCTCTCCATTCCTTTTGATCGTCGTTCTACCGATCGCCGCCTGGGCGACGTCGCGGAGCATTTCTTCGGTGACGGTCGCCACGTCGTTGTAGTCCGAGTACGCGCACATGAACTCGATGATCGTGAACTCAGGCGAGTGCTTGGGGGAGATGCCCTCGTTGCGGAACACCTTGCCCATGTCGTAGACGTTCTCCATACCGCCAACGATGCAGCGGTTGAGGAACAGCTCCACCGAGATGCGCAGATACAGCTCACGGTCCAGCGCGTTGTGGTGGGTCTTGAACGGCCGCGAGCCCGCGCCGCCCGCCAGCGACTGCAGGGCAGGAGTTTCCACCTCGATGAAGTTGCGCTCGTTCAGCCACTTGCGGATCTCGAACACGATCTCGTGCCGTTTGATGAAGAGGTCGCGCGTGTCCTCGTTCGCCAGCAGGTCGAGCTCTCGATAGCGATAACGCGTGCCGGTGTCCGCCAGGCCGTGGTGCTTGTCCGGCGGCGGCCTGAGCGTCTTGGTCAGGAGGGTGAGCTCCCCCACGGCCAGCACCAGCTGGCCGCGCTTGGTCTTGTAGACGAAGCCCTCCACGCCCACGATGTCGCCGATGTCGAGGCTCAAGATGCGCTTGTACGTGTCCTCGCCGAGGTCGTCCAGGCGCACCACGATCTGGATCGAGCCCGACAGGTCGCGCAGGTCCAGGAACGAGGTGCTTGGGTGCTCGCGCCGGGAGATCAACCGGCCCGCGACCTGGTAGCGGAGCTCTGGGTGCCCGCCCTCCTCGAGCTCCTCCGGATCGTGCGCTTGGAGGATCTCGACGATCCGCGTGCGCTTACCCCACAGCGTCACCGCTGGGTAGGGGTCGATTCCCTGTGCTCGCAGCCGCTCCAGCTTGGCGCGTCGTTCGTCGATCTCGACGACGTCGACCTGCGGCGTTTGCTTTTGCTCCTCTTCCTGGTCCTGTACGGACATAACGACGATCCTCTCAAGTGGGTTGCGCTTGTCAAGCGATCGAGCAGGATGTCCCTGTAACCGAATCCCGCGAGCGCGAGCTAAGCCATTGGCAGCGACATGCCCACTGGTTTTCGGCTCTCCGGAGCCGTGGGCGCCGCGGAGGCGACCGCCACCAAGGGCAGCGCCGGCAATGCTGGCGGACGTCCCATCGCGATCAGTCCGCGGGCGGCCTGATGGATCGCCTGAGACGCCGGGTCGCCGGGATCCTCGATCACGAGCGGGGTACCGCTGTCGGCGTGTTCGCGCAACGGCATCGTCAGCGGAATCTTGCCCAGCAGTGGCACGTCGAGCTCATCCGCCAGCTCCTTGCCGCCGCCCTCGCCAAAGATCGCAAAGCGCTCGCCGCTCGGCGTCGTAAAGCCGGACATGTTCTCGATCACCCCACCGATCTCCAGTGAGACCTTGTGGGCCATCTCGGCGGAGCGGCGCGCGACCTTCTGCGCGGTGGCTTGCGGGGTGGTGACGATCACGAACTGAGCTTGGGGCAGCAACTGGGCGAGCGTCATCGATACGTCGCCGGTGCCCGGAGGCAGATCGATCAGCAGGAAGTCGAGCGCTCCCCAGTCGACGTCCTGCAGAAACTGGGTCAGCGCCTTGTGCAGCATCGGCCCGCGCCACACCACGGCGGCGTCCTCCTCCAGGAAGAAGCCGATCGACATCACCTTCACGCCATGCGCCTCCAGCGGGAGGATTTTGCGCTCCGCGGAAACCGGCGGGCGGGTCGAGCCGAGCCCGTACATGCGGGGAATCGAGTAGCCCCAAACATCGGCATCCAGTACGCCTACCCGCTTGCCCTCACCCGCGAGCGCCGCCGCGAGATTTGCGGTCAGCGTCGACTTGCCGACACCGCCCTTGCCGGAGCCGATACACAACACGTTCGCAACCTGCGCGAGCGCTCCGTCGGGCAGGCTGCCGCGCCCAAGCTTCTGCTGGAGCGCCGCCTTCTGTGTGTCATCCAGCACGTCGAAGTACACGTTCACATGCGCCACTCCCTCGAGCGCCCCCGCGGCCTCGGCAACGGCAGTCTGGAAATGGCCCTTGATTGGGCAGCCGGGTGTGGTCAGCGAAACCGTTATGTCGAGCACTCCGTTGCTCCCGATCTCGATCGAGCGCACCATGTCGAGCTCGACAATCGAGCGATGCAACTCGGGATCGATCACGACCTCGAGCGCCTTACGGATCTCCTGTTCGCTGGCCACGGTCCTCATTCTGACAAACCTTCCTCGGTCCGGCCGTTAAATGATCCGCGGGCGGTGGGGACCGCCCGCGGATCGAGGGAGGAGAGGTTGCTACTACTGCCGGCGGGATATGAGGCCGGCAGACTTTCCCGCTGCACCGGCCTCTCCAGGTCCGGGCGGTGGGGGAAGGTGCTCTTCAGACCTCAGACGAGGCTCAGGATGCGCTCCTGAACGCGGTTCGGCAGCTCGGTGACGTTCTTCGCGACCGCGTCACGCTGATCCTCCAGGCTGCTGACGGTCTTCTCGAGCTCACGCCGGCGCTGGCGCAGTTCGCGCTCGACGCGGACGCGGGCTTTGCGGACCTCGCGCTCGAGCCGATTGCGAGCCGTGTTGCCGCGGCGCTCGAAGCGACGTAGCTGAGCCTGAGCCTTGGTCGTGGAGCCGTAGCTCGAGATCGCGTCGTTGACGGTCGAAACCACTCGTTCGCGGGCGATCAGGGCGGCGCCGACGGGAATCAGGACCGCGCGCTCGGTGTAGTCGCCGAACACATCGACGGTGTTACGTGTAGCGGTCTCCGTCTGGCGGAGGGCCGACTGAGCCTGGTGGACCGAGCGCGTGCTAGCCGATCTCCGATCGGTGGCCTTGGCCTTGGTCGCCTTGGCCTTGGTGCTTTGGCTGCGAGCACTGGCGGAGGTGCTGCCGCGGCGAGCAGCAGAGCTTTTAGCGGCCGGTTTGGCGGCTTTGGTGCTGCGGGGTGAAGTGGTGTTGGCGGTTGCCATTTGGAGCGAGTCTCCTGTTCTGTCCTCTCGAGGACCGGTACGTTTGTTCGTTCTCTGTTCGTTCCCCGGCTGCAATGAGCCTGCCAGCGAACACACGTTTGTAACCCGCTTGCCGGAGATTGTTACACAGATCTCCACTCGAGGCGTAAAGACCTCGTAAACAAAGTCTATAAAGCAGACTAGTTTGTAACAGGAGGAACATGTGTTCGAGCCAGCCAGAGCTCCGGTGCTTGGAGCTCGGCTGTGCTCGGCAGCATCTCCGGGCCACTCCAGACGCGGGCCAAGGCCTGCGGACCCTGCGCCTGGACGACCGCGTCGCAGAAGCGCTTGCCAACCTCGTACTGCTTCATCTTCAGCTCCAGCCCGAGTAGACGCTCCAGCACTCGCCATGGCAGTCCGCGCGTCTCGCGCCGGCGGTTCATCGCGGCGCGCAGGCGATCGAGCGATGGCAGCACCTCGGCGCCGACCGCGTCCATCGTGTGCTCGGCGTGTCCCTCGATCAACGACATCGTCGCCTGCATCCGCTCGACCAGCTGCCAGCGCTCATCGCCGAGCGTCAGGCGCAACAGCTCGCCGCGGCGCGCTCGCTCGAGTAGTGCCCGCAGATCGCTTCGATTAAAGCTCGTGGATCCGCCGGCAAGCTTTACCTGCAAGCCGTCGATCAGCTCCCTGAGCATCCCTCCCAGATGATCGCGCAGCCACGGCGCGCCCGAGAATTGGACGGCATGGGTGATCTCGTGGATGCTCACCCACAGAACGAGCTGGTCACGGTCGACTCCCAGGTTGCGCGCCGCGCCCGCCAGGTTCGGCGCGAGCAGCAAGAGCCGTGGTGGCACCGAGGCGTCGAGCAGGGCGAGGTCGTACTGTCCGAGCACTCGCTGGGAGAGCACACCCGTCAGCGCTCCCACCTGCGCGCCGAGCGCCAGCCCCGAGGCCGATCGCAGCGGACCGCTCAACGGGCCGAGGAACCGGCTCGAGTCCCCGCTCATGTTCTCGCTCAGCGGCGCGAGCATTGGTCGCATGGTCTTCAGGTTCGCCGCGATCCAAGCCTTGCGGTCGACGGTCTCGAGCGTTGGTAGGTCCGCTTGGGGCTCGAGGCCGCTATAGGAGCCCACGCGCCCGGCGAAGTCGCGCACGAGCGGCTCGACCGACGCGGCGCTTACGCCGCCGTATTGATCCGGCCCACCCGAGCCGGCTACCAGCTCGCCGATCCGCTGGGCCGCGCCCCAATCGATCATGTCGGTGCCCACCCCCAGAGGGTAGGGCCTCCCACACCCTCGACCGGGACTCGTATCCTTGGTCTGTGCCGCCTGCCTCAAAGATCGTTCCCTCGTCGCCCGCGGGCGACGGCGTTCCCGCAAAGCCTCGGGGGGATACTGTGCCCGCCACTGCACCGGGTGACTCCGTAGGCGAGGAACGTGGAGCGGCGGCGTTCCGCGAGCGCGCTGAGGTCCGCGATGTGCTGGCCTGGATGCGCCTGCTGGCCGACCCGCAGGATGCAGCCGCGGTGGTGCGCGCGCTGGCGCGTCCGCCGATCGAGTTGCGCCAGGTCGACCTGGCGCGCGTGATCGCACTCGCGCGCCGGCGCAAACTGGACATGGTCTCGGCGCTCGCGACCGTGATTGAGTCGCCGCAGGTCCCGCCCGATGCGCGCGAGCGCGTCCAGCGTTTTCTCGAGCTGCGCAAGGCGGCGGCGCAGGCATTGGACGCGGGGCGTCCGGACCTGCTCGCGCGTGTGGTCCTGGGGGCCGAGGGGCAGGATCGCGACGAGGACCGATCGGAGGTTGACCGACCGCGAATCGAGCAGGCGCTAGGAGAGACGCTACGCATGATGCGCGAGGAGGTGCTCGCGAGCATCGCGCGGATCGGTGGCCGTCTCGGGGAGCTGAGGCTGGACACCGACCTCGACATCTCTCACGGGGTGGTGCGCTATCTGGAGCTGCTGAAGCTCGCTGCCCTGGTGGCGCGCCCAGCGGGCCAAGATGTGGCGGAGGCGCTGGCGGACATCAATGCCCGCCTGCTCGCCGCCACGACCCCGCTCCAGCGCGAGATCTTCCAGACGTCAATGCTCGATGAGACGCTGCTGGCCGATCGCTCGGAGATCGGCGGACACGACGATCGCGTCCGCGCACAGGCGATCGCTCCCCGCGAAGCGTCCTCACTCGGGCCGTTTTTGCCGCGCAAGGGGATCGGCCTGGCGCTCTCGGCCTCGGATGTCGAGACCTACCGCGGCTGTCCACTGCGGTACAAGTTTGCGCGGGTCTTGCGCATCCCGACCGAGCAGACGCTGCACCAGCGCTTCGGGATCGTCGTCCATCAAGTGCTCGAGCGCTACCACTCCGCCTCCGGGGAGACACTCGCACAGCTGCTGGAGCTGCTCGAGGCAAGCTGGCGCAAAAGCGGCTTTGGCGCAAGTGAGCAGGAGCGCGCCCTGCACGAGAAAGCGCGCGCCGCGCTCACGCGCTACCACGGGCGGCTGCACGGCCAGGACTCAGAGCCGGTGTGGTTCGAGCGCTCATTCGCCTTCCGGCTCGGACCTCATCACCTGCGTGGGCGCGTCGATCGCGTCGATCGCCTGGCGGGTGGCACGGGTGATGAGTACGAGCTGATCGACTACAAGACCTCCCGCCCGAAGACCGTCACGCAGCTGAAAGACGACATCCAGCTCTCGCTCTACGCGCTCGCCGCGCGCGAGTCCTGGGAGCTGGAGGCCTCCCGGCAGGCCTACTATTATGTGCTCGACGATCTCAAGGTGCCCGTCGTTCGGGACGACGCCGACGCGGAGCGGGTCAAGAACACCGTGCTCGCCGTCGGCGAGGGCATCCTCGCTCAGCGGTTCGAGCCGACCCCTTCCCGGGCGGCCTGCTCGCTCTGCGATTACCGCATCGTCTGCCCCGCCGCTGAGAAGTAGTCCCCCGCTCGCCTGCCTCCGCTCGCCTGCTCTACTTCTCGTCGGCGCCGCGCTGACGCAGGAAGCGCTGGAATTCACGCGCGAGGATGTCGCCGGAGGGAACGTCCTCGGGCATGATCTCCGCCTCTTCGCTCTCCGCTGCCTGCTCGAGCCGTTCGACGAACGCCTGGATGTCCGGGTCGCTCTGCACCGCGAGCCCCACCTGGCGCTCATAGTCGGCGGCCGAGAGCTCCAAATCGGAGGCATCCACCGAGACGCCGATCAGGCCTTCCACCCGCCGCACCAATGCCAGCGCGGCCTTGGGGTTGGCGGCGGCGGCGACGTAGTGGGGCACGCCCGCCCACAGGCTTGCCGAGGGCAGTCCCGCATCCATGCAGGCGCTGTGCAGGACGCCCACGATCCCGGTCGGTCCCTCGTAGTTCGAGGGCGACAGGCCCAAGCGCTCCACCAGTGCGGGGTCGGACGCGAACCCGGTCATCGTCACCGGGCGAGTGTGGGGCACGTCGGCGAGCAGCGCTCCCAGCGAGACGACCAACTGCACGCCGAGCGCTTCGGCGAGCTCGATGAGGTGCGCGCTGAAAGCGCGCCAGCGCATCGACGGCTCGACGCCTTGGACGAGCACGAGGTCGCGCGGCGCCCGCGGCGCGAGCGCTTCGAAGACCTCCACCGTCGGCCACACGATCTCCCGCCCCTTGCCCTCAGTGAGCTGGATGCTGGGACGGTTTGCCTGGAAGTCGTAGAACTCCTCAGAGTCGATCCGCGCGAAGCGGCGAGCGTTTAGCGAGGAGGCCAGGAAGGAGACGGCGCTCGAGGCGGCGTCTCCGGCGTCGTTCCAACCTTGGAACGCGCACACCATCGCTGGGGCCCTCAGGCCATCCGGACGGCGGTCCCAGATGAGGGGCTGCATCCGAACCACCGTACATCATGGGTGAATGGCCTCCGCAACAAGCCTCTCGCCGCAGGAAACCCAGACGATCGTCACGCTGCGCGCCGATCAGGAGATCGACGGCATCTTCGCGTGCATCCGCAAGGAACGCCTCCTCGCGCGCGCGGGTACGCCCTATCTGACGGTCGAGTTGCGCGACAGCACGGGGACGATCCTCGCGCGTGCGTTTCGTGATGCCGACATGCTGGCCGGGCGCTTCGAGCGGGGAGATCTGGTGCGGGTGCAAGGGCGCGTGGAGCGCTTTCGCGACGAGCTGCAGATCGCGCTTTCAACGATTGCGCGCGCGGATGGCGTCGAGGCCGATCCCGCCCGCTTCTTGCCGACGGCCTACCGTGACCTCGATGAGCTCGAAGGCTTCCTGGAGCATCTCGCGCGGGAGGTATATGACCCGGGGCTCAGGGAGCTGCTGGCGCGCCTGCTCGGTGATGAGGCGCTACGTGCGGAGATACGCCGTGCGCCCTGCTCGCTGCCGGCGCTCGGCGCGGGATCGGAATCCCGTCCGCGCGGAGCGGGCGCTGGGCGTTCGGGGGCCCACCACGCCTATCTCGGTGGCCTGCTCGAGCACACCGTTGCGGTAGCGAGCATGGCACTCGAGCTCTGCACGCTGCACCCGCGTCTGGACCGTGATCTGCTGGTGAGCGCCGCGATCGTCCACGACCTTGGCAAGACTCGCGAGTTCATCTACGGCTCAGAGATCGCGCGCAGCAACGAGGGCCAGTTGCTCGGCCACATCGAGTTGGGCCTGCGTCTGCTCGCACTCCACGCTCCACAGTCCCTCGAGGATGGGCGCCGGCTCGCGCTCGAGCACTGCGTGATGCTCCATCACGGAGCCGACGCTGGTGCAGGGCAGCGTTTCGCCTCCGGAGAGGCTCTCGCGCTCTATCGGCTGAATGCGCTCGATGCTCAAGTAAAGGGCGCTCTAGAGCACGGAATGCCCCGGTAGCCGATCAAGCGGCGTCCCGGGGATGCCGATAAAAATGGCGATGCGCGATACCGCCACGCCCATAGCCAGCTCGCTTCCGGGATCTGAGGAGGAGATCGCCAACGGGCCTCCCGGAGACGGCCTGTACTCGCCGCTTCGCTCAGGACGCTCCGCGCGCATGATCGGCGAGGTGATCGTCGACCTCGGCTATGCCGACCGCGAGACGGTCGATGAGGCGGTGGCGGCCGCCCGCGAGCAGGGCAGGCCCACGGGTCAGGTGCTGGTCGAGCAGGGCGTCCTGCGCCACGACCAACTCGCCCGGGCCGTGGCCGAGCGCTTCGGCTTGGACTACATCGATCTGTCGGTCTATGACCTCGACATGGGTGCGGTCAACCTGATCCGCTCAGAGACCGCCAAGCGCTACCAAGCAGTTCCCGTCGGCTACACCGACGACGGGACGCTGCTGCTGGCGATGGCGGACCCGACCAACGTGTTGACGATCGACGACATCGCGATGATGACCGGTCAGCGCGTGAAGGTCGCGGCGGCGTCGGAAGAGGACCTGAACCTGCTCCTCACGCGGCTCGCGCGGATGGACGACTCGATCGAGGACATCGTCGACGAGGATCATGACGCCGACTCCGAGCCCGATCTGCTCTCTGAGGAGGCCGACCGCGATGCCCCGGTCATCAAGCTGGTGCACTCGATCGTCGCTCAGGCGGTACAGCAGGGCGCCTCGGACATCCACATCAACCCCGAAGAGGGGGATACACGCGTGCTGTTCCGCGTCGATGGCGTGCTCTCTCCGGCCGCCACGGTCAAACGCAGGATGGCGATGAGCGTGGTGTCCCGCATCAAGATCATGGGGGACCTGGACATCTCCGAGAAGCGCCTACCGCAGGATGGCCGATTCGCGTTGACGGTCGACGGGCGGCGGGTGGACATCCGCGTGGTCACGTTGCCGCTGGTCCATGGCGAGGGTGTCGTGATGCGCATCTTGGATAGGGGGGTGTCGGTCGAAGGGCTCGAGGCGCTGGGGATGCAGGAGGACGAGCTCAACCGCTTCTCGGGCGCGATCGCCAAGCCGAACGGCGCCGTGCTCGTCACCGGACCGACCGGTTCGGGCAAGTCGACGACGTTGTATGCGGCGCTGAACGTGCTCAACGACGGCCAGCGGAGCATCCTCACGATCGAGGATCCGGTGGAGCAACGCATGCAGGGCGTCAAGCAGATGCAGATCGCGCCCAAGGCCGGGGTCACATTCGATGTTGGGTTGCGCTCGATGCTGCGCGCCGACCCCGACGTGATCATGGTCGGCGAGATCCGCGACCGCGAGACCGCGCACATCGCGATCGAGGCGGCGCTCACCGGTCACCTCGTGCTCTCGACCCTGCATACGCGCGATGCGCCCAGCGCGCTGGGCCGGCTGATCGACATGGGCATCGAGCCGTTCCTGGTGTCCTCGGCGATCGACTGCATCGTCGCCCAGCGCCTGCTGCGTCTGCTGTGCAAGCACTGCAAGCGCCCGCTGAAGGTTTCAGAGGCCGTGCTCGTCGAGCACGGTTTGGCCGGCGCCGAGCTATTTGAGCCGGTCGGATGCTCGCGCTGCGGTGGCTCGGGCTATCGCGGCCGGGTGGGGGTGTACGAGGTGATGTCCGTCAGTGAGCGGATCCGCGCGCTGATCCTCGAGCGCGCCTCGGTCGACGACATGGTCGCCGTCGCCGTCGCCGACGGGATGATGCGCCTCCGCGATGACGGCTTGTTGAAGGTACGCGAAGGGCTCACTTCGATCGCGGAGGTCGAACGGATGACCTCCAGCATGCTCTGAGCAACGGCTTCAGCCTACGGCTGGCTAGATCCGCAGCGGGCCTTGGGTGGCGTCACGCGCACACGTGACGCCACCCTCCAAGGCCGATACTCCGCTACTTCTTCTTTGTGGACTCCGCTATTTCTTCTTTGGCGTGGCCTGCTTCTTGCCTTTCTTACCCTTCTTGCCCTTTGCGGACTTCTTCACGACGATCGTCTTGGGGTTCAGCCGGTTGCCGCCCGACAGGGCGTCCGGCTTGCAGCCCGTGGGACGGCCGAGATCGTAGGGTCCCGAGATCGCTTGGGTGACGACGCCTTTTTCCAGGTACGCGTATGTGACCGTCAGGAGCGGATCGACGCGTGGCTCGACGCAGAGCTTGGAGCCGATCGCGAACTGCCCGGTGATCGTCTCGTACCCCGTCTTGGCCAGGCCGACACAGTTGAGCGCGTAGCCGGGAATTTCCCCGGAGCAGGAGAACGTGTCGGTCAGCGACTTCCCAGTTGCAATCGAGCTCGCGAGTGGCTGACCCTCGACCCCGGTCACCGGGACCTGCGCCTGCAGCTGGTAACCGGTGATCGGGCCGTTGCAGTAGAACGTGTACTGCACCTGTTGTTCTTCGCTACCCGCTTCTGGCTGGCCCGCGGCGATGCTGCCGAGACAGCTGTCGTTGTTGGGGTTGGTTTCTTCCGCGCGGCCGATCGCCGGGTTGGCGAGCAGGGCGAGGGTAGAGCCCACGATCGCGACGAGCCACCACGTGGCCTTGCGGTGGGCGGGATGTAGTGCGTGCAACGTGGGTCTCCTTAGTTGGTTGACGAACTGCGGTTGATGGCTACGGGTGTGTACGGACTGCGGACGAAACGTCAATGCAGAAGCCCGGAAAGGCTCTGCTTGGGTGAAGTTGGGTCGAAGGTGCTCGCGGGCCGCGCGCCGGCTTTGGCGAACGGCGAGATGAGCAGGACGCCCGCGGGCTCGTCGGAGCCGAGCGTCGCGGTCGACGCGCCGGCTGGCAGGCTCGACGCGGTCGCGTTGTCGATCGTGGCGAAGCTGATCACGATCAGGCCATGAGCACGGTAGGCGGCGCTCGAGGTGATCGCCGGGACGGTCTGTTTGAGGAATTCATCGGCGGCGCTCAGCGCGTCCGCGGTCTCGGGCGCGCACTGTGCGCCGGTCGCGCCTTCGGGGCACGGGGGCTGGACGATCGAGTCCAACGTCTGCGGTGGTGTGCCCCCGAGCAGGCCGGCCTCGCTTGCGAACGCGTCGCCGTCGAGGGCGGACCAACTACTCAGGAGCGTGCCCGCCGGGACTAGCTCGGAGTCGATGTAGGGGGCGGTGGCTGGCTGCGTGAGGGCTTGCGCGAAGGTGGCGCCGGAGAGCGTGATCAGCCATACGCTCGTGACCGGCGGGAGCGTGCTCGGCTTGGTCGTGCTCGGCGGCGCCTTGGTGGCCGGCGCGGTCGTCTTCGACGTCGAGATCGGAGTGGTGGTTGCCGACGTTGAGTCGTCCCTCGCGGCCTGTTTGCGTGTCCGCCGGCGCTTTTTCCTCGTGGGCGTTGCTTCGGTGCGGACAGGCGGTGGCTGGACGGGGGTGCTCGCGCTCGCGTGAGCGCCGGCTCCCGTCCTGGCGAGGGAGGCGATCATCGGGAGTAGGAGGGGGAGGCGCTCGCCCGCAAGCGTTGAATCGGCCCCGCCCACCCCGGGGCCGATCGCCGCGCCAACCCCCACGCCGAGGGCAAGCATCCCTGCCGCCAGCATCGCGGTGGCCCGCGGCGAGGGCAGGCGCGGCGTGCTCGGGGCGGGTGCTCCGTGCTCCGTCGAGCCATCGCCGGTGGGAGGTGGGGGGATGTCGGGTGTGGTGGTCAAGGACTTGGATCGGTCGGGAGGCTGGCGCGCCGTTCGCGCCTCTTCGCGCGGGACGCCATCTTCATAAAATAGCTTATCTTGATCAAGCTAATGAGGATTATGGTAGATTCACCCGAGACGCACTGTCAACCATCGGAAATGGAGCCATCGTTTAATGCATCGAATCCGCCGTCTCTCCGTCGCCCTCACGGTCGCTGGCGTGGTCGGGGTCGCGGCGCCTGCCCTCGCCGGCGCCACCGCCCTGGTCACGATCAGTGGCGCCACGTCCTCCTACCCGCTCGTCTCCCTGCTCGCGGCGAAGTACGTCAAGCTGCATCCGAAAAAGATCAGGTTCAAGATCACCCAAGGCGGCACGACTGTCGGCCTGAGCAACGTCAAAAACGGCAGCGACACGATCGCCGACGTCGCGCAGGAACCGAATGGCAGTGATGCGGGTCTGGAATTCGACCCGATCGCCAGGTACGCGATTTGCGTGGTCACGAACAAAGCGAACACGCTTGCCAACCTCACCCCGAGCCAGGTCACGTCGATCTTCACCGGTAAGACGAAGGCTTGGAGCAGCGTGCCCGGCGCCACCGCCATCGGTCCGATCGACGTGATCACCCGCACGGCGGTCGCCGGCGTGCTCACGAGCTTCAAGTCGCTGCTGCTCGAAGGCAAGAGCGTCGAGTCCAGCGCCACCGAAGAGGCCACCGAGGGTCTGATGCGCCAGCAGGTCGAAAGTGACCCGAACTCGATCGGCTTCCTGTCCAACTACCAGGCGAACAAAGGCGGACTGAACTCCGTCGAGTACAACGGCGTCGAGTGCAACCAGGCGACGGCAGCTGCCAAAGAATACGCCGGTGTGGCGGTCTTCTACGAGGTCACCAACGGCCCCGCAAAGGGAGCCGCGGCGGCCTTCATCAGCTGGATTGAAAAGTCCGCGGCAGCGAAAAAGATCATCGCCAGCCAGTGGATCCCGATCGCCTAGCTGCAGTTGCTCGAGCGCCTGAGAAAGCCATGGCCCGACCACCGCGCCGAGCGTACGCTCGGCGCGGTGTCGTTGCTGGTCGGCGTCGGCGTCGTGGCGATGGTCGTATTCGTCGTGACCCGTGCCTGGCCGCTGTTCGAACACAATGGCCTCAGCTGGCTGCTCGGCGGCGGCGACTTCGAAGCAGAGGTCAACACGATGACCGCCGCCACGACCAAACCGGCCGCCGCGGTCTTTCACCTGCGCGCGTGGCCGCTGATCTACGGCACGCTGCTGAGCACCGCCATCGCCGTCGTGCTCGGCCTCACGATCGCCGTGCTCTCGTCGGTGTTCATCGTCGAGCTCGCGCCCGCGCGCGTGCGTAGGATCGTGATCCCGATGGTGCGACTGCTCGCGTCGGTGCCGTCGGTCATCTACGGACTGATCGGGATCCTCGTGCTCGTGCCGTTCGTCAGCAACCACCTCGTCACCGAACATGAGAAGGTCTCGATGCAGAACGTCGT
>Ga0182024_10013807_pt1 | contig 15703 bp, 12 predicted proteins | sample P32metaG_FD_120480 | JGI IMG/M metagenome (GOLD analysis project Ga0182024, IMG submission 120480) | Permafrost microbial communities from Stordalen Mire, Sweden - P3-2 metaG (Illumina Assembly) | ecosystem: Environmental > Terrestrial > Soil > Wetlands > Permafrost | place: Sweden: Stordalen... | reverse complement strand
TACATCGCTCCGCCGGACTTCGTTCGAATTCTCGCGGACGTGGTTGCAGCGGGGAACGCCCCCTCCGCCGATGAACCGCGCGTCCGGGCGACGGCACTTCCTCCATCGAGCGCGCCGCTGCCCGAGGAAGAGCTCCTCTGGATCGAGCGCTCGGTCGAGCTGGCTCTCGACGACTACTACGATGACGACGAAGGTGGATGGGGCCGCACGCAGAAGGCTCCTATCGCGCAGGACAACGCGTGGGCCCTCGACCGCGCGCGCGAAGGAGACGGGGTCATGCGCGCACGCGCTCTCTTCACTCTCGAGAAGCAGCGCGCGCTCCTCGATCCGGTGTGGGGCGGGATCTACCAGTACTCTGCCGGGAGCGACTGGACCCATCCCCACTTCGAGAAGCTCATGCCGTTCGAAGCGGGCGCGCTCGAGAACTACGCCGAAGCGTATGCCCTCACGGGCGACCCCAAAGACCTCGCGACGGCTCAATCCGTCCGGCGCTACATCGACGCATTTCTCACCTCCAAAGACGGCGCGTTCTACGCGACCGAGGATGCGGATCTGAACGCGCACGACGCGACGAAACCGTTCGTGTCGGGACACGACTACTACGCGATGGACGACGCGCATCGGCGCGCGCTCGGCGTACCGCGCGTCGACACACACGAATACGCGCGCGAGAACGGGCTCGCGATCGCGGCCTTCGTCACGCTCTCCCAGGCGACGTGCGCGCGAGGGCAAGCGGCGTGCGATGCGCCCGCTCTCGCTTCGGCCGAGCGCGCCGCCCAGCGGATCCTCGCGACGCACCTATCGCCGAAAGGGGGGGTCGCGCACGACGCCACCCCCGACGCGCACGTCCTGTATCTCGCCGACAACGCGGCTTTCGCGTGGGGACTGCTCCGACTCTACGAGGCCACGCACAGCGGCGCGTACCTCGACGCGGCGCAGCGAATCGCGGACTTCATGCTGAAGGAGCTCGTCGATCCGGACTCGGGGGGATTCTTCGCTTCCAGCGTGGACCCCGACGCCGCAGGCGTTTTCGCCCGCCGGCGCGTTTCGTTCGAAAGCAACGTCGCGGCGATTCGCGTGCTCGCGAAGCTCGTTCGAGCGGGACCGGAGGCGCGGCGCCGAGACGAGCGCGCCGCGATCGATCGTGCCCTCCGTGCGATCGCACGACCCGAGGGAATTCGAGCGGAAGGGAGGATGCTGGGAGACTTCTTGCTCGCGCTCGAGGCAACGAAGGGGGTGCGCGGAGAACGCGACTAGTGCCGCCCGGCGAATACTAGGCGCCTCGACTTCCCGCCCGCGACGTAGGAGGCGAACACCATGGTAGCCTCGCCGGCGCCGTCGCATGCGGGCCCCTTGCTCCTCTTCGTCTGCGCCGGCGGCACTGTTGCGGAGGTCATCCCAAGTCCGGCACACGCACAAGACGCAGTCGTCCCGACTCCGGTCGTCGCCACCTCGGGCACCTGCCCAGACTCGAGTTCCGTACACCGAGTCCTCGCGGGTCTCTTGCCGTCGAACGCCGCAGGACCCACGACCGCGGCGAGCGTTTCGGATCTGGGCGACTCGTACGTGGTGACGATCGGTGATCGGGTCAAGACGTACGTGGACGCGGGTCGAGACTGCGCGGAGAGAGCGCGCGTTGCCGCCGCATTCATCACGCTCGCGCTCGCGCCGGAGGTCGCTCCTCTGCTCAAGACAAAGCCACCCCAGGTTCTTCCGGTAGCTCCGAGCCCGCCTGCGCCGACGCCTGCGCCCACGCGAGCGATCGAGAGCTGGATCCGCGTCGACGGACGAGGCACCTACAACGCAGGAGGGAACGGTCTCTTCGCACCGGGCGTCGCGCTCGGCATCGCCGCGGGGCATGGCAGATTCGGGGGCAAGCCGTCTGCGCCTGGGTCGCACCTTCTTCTATAAGCGCGACGGGCGGAGGCGGCAGTATCGCTATCGAGCGCTTTCCGTGCGCTCTCGGCCCCACACCGCGATTCGTGTCGAACCATGGACGGTCGCTCTAGACTCTCGAGATGCCGATCGATCCGAAGCTCTTTGGCGCTGTCTTCACGGTCATTTTCGTCGCCGAGCTGCCCGACAAGACCGCTCTCGCCGCGCTCGTCCTGGCCACACGGTACGCGCCCCTTCCCGTATTTTTGGGCGCAGGCCTCGCTTTGACCGTCCAGAGCGTCGTCGCGGTCGCGGCAGGTGGCCTCGTGTCGCTCTTGCCCGCTCGACCCGTTCACGTCGGCGCGGGGATGCTCTTCATCGTGTCTGCCGTCGTCATGTGGCGCCGACGCGGTGAAGAGGGCGCCGAGGACGAAACGAACCGAGAAGCGAAAGCGGCCCCTACGTTTTTTCGCGCCCTCGCCTCCACGTTCGGCGTGGTGTTCGTCGCCGAATGGGGCGACCTTACTCAGCTTGCTACTGCGGGCCTGGCGGCGCGATACGAGAGCGTCCTTACGGTATTCTGCGGCGCGACATCGGCACTCTGGGCCGTAACCGGCGTAGCGGTTCTCGTCGGCAACCGCGCGGGGGCTCTCTTGAACCCCGAGGTAACGAAGAAGGTCGCAGCGGCGATCTTCTTCCTGCTCGGGATCGCCTTGATCGCGGGTGTGCTTTGACGCCGCCTACCGGATGCCCCCCGCGAGCTTCGCGATAGGCCGCGGTTGCGAGGAAGGCGGCAAGGTACTCGAGGCGGGACTTCTGGGGCGATCCGCCGACGACTCCGTGCTCGGCGCGTCCGGGAGGGTGGCCGGCACGACCACCCTCTCCCCCTTGTACTTCTTCCAGCAGGCGGCGCAGCGCCATTCGACGACCACGGCGCCGGTCGCCAGCTTGCGCCGCGTGAGGCGCCAGCCGAACGATCTGCTGATGAGGGTGTAGTCGGTGTTCGTTTCGGGCGCGTTTGCGCCGCAACCTTCACACGTGGGGCGCTCGGGCATGAGATGCGTCATGGTCGCTCGACCTTACTTTCCAAGTGGTGACTGGAATCGAGTCGAATCCGAAGGGTCAATCTTGGATCCAGGCGTAGTCAGTGGTGACTCCGCGTGCGAGATGGGCTCGAGAATTAGCTGTCTTACTAAGCAAGTCGCAAGCCGAAGGGAGATGTCTCGAGTCTCGGAACGCGCGGCCGCAATCCCCCGGAGAAACTCGACATCGCTGCGAGCGGCGTCCGCCTTCAGACTCGCGCGCTGTCTCCCTCCAATCCACTTGTGGCGGTCCGTGCATCGACTTGTGGCGCCAGGAGCCACACGCTCCCGGAGTGATGACTTCAGAGGCTGTGCTTGCGCAACAAGCGATACATGTAGGTTCTATCGAGTCCTGCTTCCTTTGCCGCGACCGCCACGTTCCTTTGGTGACGGTCAAGCAGTGCTTGCAGAAAAGCCCGCTCGCCGCGATTGATCCACTGTTCCCTGAACGTACTGAATGGCTGAAGGAACGAGGGAGTGTCGGCATCTTCGACAGGCATCGCCGGCGGGTGCGTTGCCAAGCGTCCCGGCGGCGGAAGCATCAGTTCCGCAGGGCGCGAGAGAACCTCCGTGATCGGTTCGCGTCCGTCCGCCCACTGTCCACATAAGGCAAGGGCTTCCACGGGGCCGAGCGCCCGCGCCCGCGCGGCGAAATTACGCAGCTCGCGCACGTTTCCACGCCACGGCCGCGTCTCCAAGGAGTGAAGAAGGCTCGGCGTCAGCCAATCGAGCGACCCCTCGCTAAAGCGAGTAAGTAGAGGTCCGATGTCCTCGACTCGTTCGCGTAAGGCAGGAAGCCTCACGGGAACGACCGCCAAACGGAAATAGAGATCTTCCCGAAATTCCCCCCGGTTCACCATCGAGAGGAGATCTCGGTGAGTCGCCGTGATGAATCGAACATTGACGTCGCGGTGCTTCGACTCTCCGATGCGGCGAATGGTGGAGGATTCCAGCACCCGCAAGAGCTTCGGCTGCATGCTGAGGGGAAGCTCGCCAATCTCGTCCAGGAAAACGGTTCCGTCGTTGGCCGCCTCGATTGCGCCCACACGCGCCTGGTGCGCACCCGTGAACGCGCCTTTGGCGTGCCCGAAAAGTTCGGCCTCGATCAGAGTCTCCGACAGCGCCGCGCAGTCGACGACGATGAAGGGGCCGGACGCCCTGCTCGACGCCTCGTGGATGGCGCACGCGACCAACTCCTTGCCGCTCCCCGTCTCGCCCTGAATCATGATGCACGCGTCGAGGGGCGCGAGCCGGTCGAGCGTCGAGAACAGATCGCGCATCACCTTGCTGCGGCCATAGAGCGGTCCGAAGCGATCCTGACCTCGATCGACCTCCTTCTTTTTTTCCGCGCCCTCGTAAGAGACGCGTAAATCTGTGGTGCCTACCCGTATGGTGAAGCCGTGCAGCACGCACCCAGCTTCGACCGAGACGCCCTCGACGAAGGTGCCGTTGAGGCTCTTCAAGTCGCGGATCCAGAGCCCGTCCTCGCGCGGCTCGATTTCCGCGTGTACACGCGAGACGGCGCGATCGGCTAGGATGACGTCGCAGTGTGGCGCCGAACCCAGAAAGGCCTTTCGCTCTACCGTCACAGTCCGCGGACGGCCGCTATCCATCCACTCGAGACGCGGCAGCGAACGCTGCGCCAGGCGCGACGTTTCGGGCTCAGCACTGGCCGGATGCAGTGTCGTGCGAGCATTCACGGATTGCATCGTTAGCTTGTCACAAAATCGAGAAACGGCGATCGGGTATCTCCATGCCCCGCATGTTCTAACCCACATGACATCCCTTGAGCTTCTTCGGACGACATGAATGCGGGCACGAATGCGGTAGACGCGGCGCTCCTCTCGAACACCGCCGGCGCTCTTGAAGATGCCGTGCCGAGCGCGCTCGAGCGGGAGCGAGGCCAACGAAGTGGTGGACGTTCGATCTGCATCGTTATATCATTTTAGAAGGGGAGATTTTCGGGCCATTGAAAGCCAGTATGGGACGCGCTCTGCCACGTAGCGAAGCGAGAAGCTCGGTAAATCTCGCGGGCAAGTACCGCCTCATCGCGGAGCTTGGGCAAGGCGGGATGGCGACCGTATACCTCGCTGTCGCACTCGGGGACTCGGGTTTCCGGAAGTTGGCCGTCGTCAAACTACTGCGGACCGAGTTCGCGGTCGACGAAGAGTTCATTCAGATGTTCCTCGACGAGGCACGCCTCTGCGCACGCCTCAGTCACCCGAATATCGTGCACACCTACGATGTCGGCGTGGAGGACGGCGAGCACCTGATCGCGATGGAGTACCTGGATGGTGTGTCGCTGCACGCCGCGACGGCGAAGCTTGGCCGGGACCCTGCGCTGTTCGGGTTCGCGCTGCGAGCACGGGTGCTTCTCGAAGTGGTCGAAGGTCTAAGGTACGCACACGAGCTCACCGACTATGACGGACAGTCGCTTCAGATCGTCCATCGCGATGTCACGCCGCACAACATTTTTCTCACGTACGACGGACAAGTAAAGCTGCTCGATTTCGGGATCGCCAAGGCCGCGACGTCCTCGGTGAAGACCGCGACCGGCGTAATCAAGGGCAAGCTGACGTATATGGCGCCCGAGCAGGCGCGCGGTGAGCACGTAGACGCGCGCGCCGATCTCTATGCGGTCGGAGTCATGCTCTGGGAAGCCGTTACTGGACGGCGACGTTGGCCGACAGGAATTCCGGAACCCGCGCTGTTCACGCGCCTGGCCACGGGTGAGCTGCCTGAATCGCCGAACGCCGCATTGCGTGGGCTCCCCGCCGAGATTGACGACATCGTCATGCGGGCTCTCGCGCCAAGGCCCGAAGACCGCTACCAGACGGCCGCCGAACTTCGCGACGTCCTCGACGGAGTCTTGCGAAGCGTCGAGCCGGTCTCGATGCGCAACCTGAGCACGACCCTCTCGAAGACATTTGCCGAAGACCGCCGACGCATCCGAGACGTCATCGAGGAGCAGTTTCGCACCATCGATACCGGCGGAGTCCCGTCCGAACCGCATCAACTGCCGGCCGTTCCCTATCCGAACGTCAGCACGAGCTCGAAAGCGCAGGCGCCCCCTTCACAGGAGAGCGGGCCCGAGGTCGTGCGGAGCGACACCTTGGTCGAATCGCAGTCGCGACGGATCACAGAGCCGGCGCCGGGTCTCGACGCCCCGCGACCCTTTTGGTCACGTTCGCGCATTGCAGTTGTCGCGACCGGTGCGCTCGTCGCGACGGCGTTCGCGCTCGGCATCGCCATTCCGCGAACCCACTCCGACGCTTCAGCGACGCCCGCGAGCACGCTTCCGGCCTCCCACGAAACGACCGCCGCCAATCCGGCGTCGACCGTCGGTGCCGACGCCGAGATTCACGCGCAAGCCCCGATATCCCCCGAGATACCCCAGCCCGCCGCCGAGGCCGTCCCTCGAACAGACGGCCCCGGTCATCATGGGCCAGCAACGGCCGCGACTCACAACGAAGGCGCCCGTTCGACGCCCTCTTTCGCGCGCGTACCACCCTCCGCCTCGGCGGCCGGCCCTGCCCCAGAAGCGTCCGCCAAGGATTCAATCCCTCTTCGCACTCCTCAGAATCGACCGAAGGTTCAACTGGAGAGGGACAACCCCTGGCCTTGACGCGCCTTGACGCGCCTGCTTGGCGAGTCGAGCGTGACGTTAGAACGTTCCGGAGAACACGAGTTTTGGCGGATCGATGACGCCGGAAGACGACGGCCTGGGGGAATGGTCGACCCGAAGCGAGAAGTAAAGCGACACACCCCCCGCCGCGATCGCGAGGCCGGAGCACGCGTCGGCGGCGGCCGCGGCTGCGTTCACCTCGTTCGCGGCGCTCGCTCGCTGGCTCTCGCTGGACCCAGCGGTACTCTGCAGCGAGTTGAGCCTCGAGCGGGCGACGAGTACGATCACGCCGCTCCCGATGGCCCCGGCCGCCAACGCGCCGGTCGCGATCACCCCAGGAACGAACAGACTTCGGAACCCCTCGTGGGCGGGTTCGGCTTGCGACGACGACAGCGCCGTCAGCTGAAGACGAACCGAAGCGACGTCCCCGCCCGCAAGCGTCAGCGTTTGGGCCGCAGGCTGAAACCCCATGGCTGCGGCGCGAAACGTGTGCTCTCCCGCGTCGATGAGAGTCGGTCCGTGAAAGAGAGTCGAGTCGACAGGGCGTCCATCGAGCGACACCTCCGCGCCCGGTACGTTGGCCGAGAGATCGACGGTCGCGGTCCGGAGTTTCAGCTCCGTGAGCGAGTGGGTAACTTCGACTTTCCGAGGCGGAGGGATGTCGTCGCCGCCGTCGCGGAGATATTGCTCGAAGGTTCGCGTCGCGTCCGCGTACCTTCCCAACTGAACATTAACGAGCCCAATATTGTAAAGCGCTCGATAGTTGGGCGCGAGCTGATACGCGCGCTCGAACTCGACCAGCGCGAGTGAATAGTCCCCTTCATCGAAGAGCTGCAAACCGCGCTTGAATCGCGTCGAAGCCTCTTCGCCGGCCTGGGTGCCTGCGGCGGGACTCGATGGAGCCAGGGCAGGGGCGCCGCTGGTGCTCGGTGAGTCGGCCCGAGCATCTTCGGCACGCGCCGCGCAACCGAGCGCGACCAAAGCCGAAGCGAGCCACACACGCCGTCTGCATGTCATCGACGTCATCGTCTTCGGCTCCCCGCCGCTCGCTCCAGCGCCATCTCGCACGAACCTCCGTTCGTTGCCCTCCCCCGCGCCACATTGAAGGAGCGGGAGCGCGATGAGCCCGGCGAAGTCATGGACCCCAAAACGCCGGGCGTTCGTGCCAAGTGTCATTATGGACTAATTGCCAGCGTCAGGACCCGGCCCTGACTGTTTTGTGTACTTAGAAAATAGTGGCAGCACTGTTAGCCACAATATCGGTCTTTGCTCGGTTGTCACGCATAATCGAGCGCTACCGGCAAGAACGACACGCGATACGTTTGTGCTCCCGTTTGTGCTCCCGTTCGCTAACTGCATCAGAACGGTTAACGCTCGTTCGGGCGGGATTAGTTATATGCGAAGAAACCCACTTAGGGCGACATCGGCGGAGCTCGCGTTTACTGTCCGACCTAAGAACTCAGTCGGCGCCCGTGTGAGCAAGGGTCGTGTGAGCCGCGGTCAAGACCGCTGCCATGAAGTGGACGGCCCGCCATTGCTCGACAAGAGAGGCCTGCTCCCCAATCTCGACATGCGTAAGCGCGCGCGAGACGAGTGCACGCGCGAGCGTCCCTCGGGGAAGATCGCGGGCCATCCAGAGCGTCTCACTCGGCGGAATGAGGCGGTCGTCCCAGCCGTGCAAAAGGAAGACGGGGACGTGAAGTCCTTCCAAGTGATTGCGCGGAGAGAGAAGGGCAAGGTCCGTGGCATGTCGATCCATATCGGCCAAGAGATCCGGGAAGACGCGGGCGATCTCGCCCGCGAAGATGGCCTCCAGCTTGGCCCTTCCGGCGCTCGGGACCCTCGCAGCCGCTGCACGCGCTTCCGTGCGCTCTTCATGAAGCCAGTGACGGAGCGCGCCCCGAACGTCGTCCATGCCTTCGGAAGGAAAGAAATCCTCCAGGTGCGAGTAGATCCAGACCACCGGACCATACTCGTTCGGGCGTAGCGAGAGCATTGCCCCGTCGGGGTCCACGATGGTGCCGGTGGCGTAGAAACGAGAGACCCTCGCGAGGTCGTCGTAGGCCCCCACGGTGACCACGTAGCCGATATCGCGACCGACCTCGGGATCCGCCGCGGCAAGAAGGGCCAGGCTTCCCGCGAAGCTGATGCCGACGACGCCGATCGGGTTTTCCGATCCGAGCTCTACCCGCAACGCTCGCGCCGAAGCAGCGATCTCCACCACGGCGGCATGGTCCACGCGATAATCGGTAAGACTCGCGATCTCCGGCGTGAGCACCGTGAGCCCCGTCTCGGCGATCGACTCGGCGAAACGGACGAGACGCGGCTCATCGATGCCGAGGTAGTGCACGCCGTGAACGAGGACCAAGCCATACGCGCCCGGCTCCCGCTGCGGCTCGTACCGATAGGCTCGCGCCGATCCCACTCTCAGCTCGCTTCGGTGGATGGGAACCGTAGCGAACGCACGCAGGCCGAGGGGATTGGCTCCTCCTTCCGAGAGTCGCAAGAGTACGCCCGCTGCCTTGGCGTGAGTCATGGCAGGTCGCACCAGCCCGAACACCGCGATCAGCGCGCCAACCAGAAGCGCTCGGACGACGAGAGTACTTGGGCGCCTTGCACGCGTGCCGCCGGCCAGGTCAGGCGTGACCACGCCTGATAGAGTACCAGCCCATGAACACGACCTCGACTGCCGCCGCGTTAGGGGAAGCGAGAGAGGAAGCGAGCGAGCGGGCGGCGATCCCCTGGCCCGTCTGGAGCTCGGTGCTGGCCGTCACTTCGGCGATGATCGGGGTGCACTGGGATATCTCCTGGCATCGATCGATCGGCCGCGACAGCTTCCTCACGGCGCCGCACCTCGCCATCTACCTCTCGGGCGTCATCGGTGGCGTCATTGCGGCCTCGCTCATCCTCGGCACCACCTTCGGCCCAAAGGAACGGCGTGCCAGCTCGGTGCGCGTCTTTGGCTTCCGCGGGCCTCTCGGTGCGTTCGTGTTGGCGTGGGGCGGGATCGCCATGCTCACCTCCGCTCCCTTCGACAACTGGTGGCACAACACGTACGGACTCGACGTACGGATCATCAGCCCGCCGCACGCGCTCTTGTCGCTCGGAATCTTGTCGGTCGAGCTGGGAGCTCTCCTCCTCGTCCTCAGCTACATGAACCGCAGCAACGGACCCTCGCGGAAGGTCCTCGGCGCGCTGTTCCTCTACATCGGAGCCATGATGTTGGTGGCCGTCCTCGTATTTCTGCTCGAGCGCACCGACCGCACGGAGATGCACACGGCGCACTACTACCGCGATCTCTGCCTCGCGCTTCCCTGGGTGCTCGTAGGCGTCTCGTGTGCGTCGGACGCACGCTGGGCGGCGACCACGATGGCCGCGATTCTGAGCCTCTTCCAGATCGCGCTCTTGTGGATCCTTCCCCTGTTTCCGGCCGTACCGAAGCTTGGGCCGGTCTATCACCCGGTGACGCATTTCGTACCCCCGCCGTTCCCGCTCCTCATTATCGTCCCGGCGATCGCCATCGATCTCCATCGAATCCGTGCGGCCTCGCGATCCAGAGACGGCGCAGTCGCTCCCTGGAAGGAAGCGCTCGTCCTCGGCGCGCTCTTCTTCGCCACCTACCTTGCCGCGCAGTGGATCTTCGCCGACTTTCTGCTCTCGCCAGAATCGAGGAACTGGGTCTTCGGCACGCACTACTTCGGCTACAACGCCCGAAGCACTTGGAACATCATGCGGCACGTCTTTGCGCCGCGCGAACGCGCGATCCCTTTCGCGGTGAACCTAGGGCTCGCTTTGATCCTCGCCGTCTTAACGAGCCGACTCGGCCTTTCGTGGGGTGCGTGGATGCGCCGCATCCATCGCTGAGGCTCGAGCGATGCGCACCCGCCGAATCGCTCTCGTCGCGTTCCTTCTCGTCGCATGGCCGTCTTTGGCGCTCGCGCACGTGGGCAGCCCGGACGTCGTCCACGAAGGAATGGCCGGCCCTTATCGCGTCCTCGTAAGCGTGATTCCGCCGCAAGTCATCCCGGGCATCGCCGAGGTCGAGGTCGAAAGTCTCGAGAGTGACCTGCAAGGAGTAAAGCTCGTCCCGATGCCGCTGCAGGGGGACGGCGCGCGCTTCGCGCCGACTCCCGACGATGCCCAGGTCATCGCCGGCACCTCGACGAGCTACGTCGCGCGCTTGTGGATGATGTCCGCGGGCTCCTGGCAAGTGCGCGTCACGGCCCTCGGTCCGCGCGGGACGGGAGAGCTCGTCGTACCCGTTCCGGCTTTGCCCCGGCAAACCGCAGGCATGCAAGCGACGCTCGCCGCGGTCCTCGTGGCGCTGCTCGCACTGCTCTGGTGCGGCGTCGTGAGTATCGTCGGCGCAAGCGTCGCGGAAGCCCAGCTGCGTCCGGGCCAAACTCCCGGGCCATCGCAAGTCCGTCGGTCTCGCATCGCGAAAGCGATCGCGGGCCTCCTCACGGGGCTCGCCGTGTGGGGTGGCAACGTATGGTGGAAGGCCGAAGCACGCGCGTATGACCGGTACGTCTACAAACCGATCGGCATGACCGCATCCATCCAGGAAGGCGCCCTATCGCTGCAACTCCTCAATCCCAGTTGGCTCTCCGCGCGGCGCCTGGACGACCTGGTCCTCGACCATGACCACTTGATGCACCTCTATATGGTTCGCGTTCCCGATATGGACCGCATCTACCATCTCCACCCGACGGTGACCGAGGGCGGCGAACGCTACACCCACCCGCTGCCTCCCGATGTCCCGGCCGGGCACTACCAGCTCTACGCCGACGTCGTCCATGCGACCGGCCTACCCGAGACTGCAGTTGCGGAGCTCGACCTTCCGGCCACGAGCGGATCTCCCTATCCTGACTCCGACGACGCCGACGCCACCGCGCCGTCCATCTCGGCCGCAGACGACGCGCGCAGGTCCTCCCCGCTGGCGACGGGTACAATGGTGTTCTTGCGCGAGGCCGGACTGCGCGCCGATCGCGTGGAGCGTCTGGTGTTTCGCGTGGAAGACGAGCGCCACGAGCCCGCCAAGGATCTCGAGTTGTACATGGGCATGCAAGGCCATGCGGCGATCCTGCGCCACGACCACGGCACGTTCGCGCACATCCACCCGTCCGGATCGGTACCCATGGCCGCACTCGCCGTCGCCGCAGCGGGTCCGGATCCTCAGGCGCGCGCGGCGCCCAAGAAGGACGACGCCGCAGCCATGCCGGGCATGCCGGGTATGCCCGATATGCCGGACATGGCCGACATGCCAGGCATGCCCAACATGCCGCACCACGTCGAAGACGCAGCCCTTCCGTCGGTGGTGAGCTTTCCGTACCGCTTCCCGGGCCCTGGGAAATATCGAATCTTCGTTCAAGTGAAGCGGCGCGGTCGTATCGAGACGGGAACGTTCGACGCCAATGTGGAGTAGCCGACTCGGTCTCGGTCCACGGCGCGCGACGTGAGCGACTGACACGGTCGAGAGCGAACACCGCTTGCCTACATCGTCGGCCCTTTAACTACCTCTCATTGAAGGACGGAGTGGCCCAGGACCATTCTTTGATGAGCCGCGCTTGGCCCAAAAAGCGACCTTGGTATTGACTCGCGGGGCTCTTCATTCGCCCGCTTCGCGCCGTCATGCGCCATCGGGATCGTGCCGCCGCCCCAATGGCTTATCTGCGCCCTCTCCCGGCCACTAGAGGTCTCATGCTCCCGTCCTTCTTGATCGTCCGATCACGCGTCAAGTTCACTTCGTTGCTCGGACTGACCGTCGCATCGTCTCTGGCCGTGGCCGCGAGTTGCGCAAAAGGCGGCACGAACGGAAACAATTTCCAAGACGGTCTCGATGCCGGTTCGGACGCGACCACGCTCGACGATGGCAGCAGTGGTCCCCCGATCGGCGAGGCGGGGATCTTTCACTTTCCCGAAGCTGCGAGCGAAGGCGGTCCGGGATGCACCGGCGACGCGGGCGGATGCACCGACTTTCCGGCAGCCACCGTCTTGGATCCTAACTCCGGAGCTCTCCCGGCCGGCGTCGCGACCCTCTTCGCAGGCGACGGATCGACCGACACGACGACCGGTGGCCCTTGCGTGGCGGAACCCGCGAACAACTCGCTCTACCCGTACAACTGGCTGACGCCCAGGGCCTATTGGGCAGCGCCGACGACCGAGACGGTCTTCGAGGTTCGCTGGAGCTCGCCTTTGGAAGTAAACGACTATGTCGTCTATACGACGAACCAGTATTACGTTCTCCCCTCAGCGATCTGGACGAAGATCGCCGGCGTCGAAGGGGGCGCGAAAGGAACCCTCGTTGGTTCCGCCATCACTGTCGTCGTCCGCGGAACGAGCGCGGCAGGCGGCACTCCTGCCATTAGCAACACGGCTCAGTTCTATATTGCTCCCGCCATCGCCGACGGCTCGCTCATCTTCTGGTCGACGGCGTCGTTCGCAGCCTTGTCGACCTCGACGAACCTGCAGGGCTTTCACGTCGGCGATATTGGAACGACGGTCGCATTGACCGTCGCGAACGTGCAACAGTACGGACAAGAAGTGTGGGCAGGGCCGCCCGACGGCGGGAACTTCCCCCAGCCACCCGAGCTCGAGCCGGTAGGCTGCATCGGCTGCCACACGGCGACGCCGGACGGTAAGTATGTGGGCTTCACGGCGCAATGGCCGTGGCCGAACGCGCTCGCGTCGGTGGAGGCGGACGCTGCAACGCCGGTCGGCAGCGCACCGCCGTGGCTCACGCCCGGCGCGATCGCGAACCTTGGTCCGAACACGGCCGACGTGAACTACCTCGGCGGCAACCAAGTCAACGCGACGAACAACGTCAACAACGTGATGTTGGGGATTCAGACTTTCTCCAAGGGCCACTATGCCACGGGGGATCGCATCGAAGTCAGCTCGGTCGGCGCTTCTGTGAACAACAGCTATCCGGATGGGTCCCCGGCGGGGGTCGAACCGGCGTGCCAAGGCGGAACCAGCCCTTGCGTGGTGTCGCAACTCGCCTGGATCAACCTCGAGTGGACGGGTTCCGCAGACGCGGGAGATCGCCCGAGCGCCGCACCGGCTGCGCCGAGCAACGGCGGCTGGGGCATCCTGAAGCGAACGGGCGACACGAACAGCGCAGGCGCTCCCAATTGGAGCAACGACGGCACGACCATCGCCTACACCTCGGTGGATCAAGGCACGGAAGACGGCCGACTCTCTGCTCCGAAGGCGGGCACCAGCGCGGACATCTACACGGTCCCTTACACCGCCAACCCCCCTGGAACGCCGGGCGGAGCGGGTGGAGCGGCAACGCCCCTCCCCGGCGCGTCCGATACGGCCTACAACGAATACTTTCCTGCGTTCTCACCGGACGACGCGCTCATCGCGTTCAACCGGGTCCCCTCGACGGCGTCCATGTACGAACAGCCTGCCGCCGAGGTGTTCGTCGTCCCGTACAACAAAGGAGCGGGCGGGACAGCCGTACGCCTCGCGGCGAACGATCCTGTGACGTGCACGGGGCTCGTGAGCCCGGGCGTCCAGAACACATGGCCGAAGTGGGCGCCGAATCCGATCTCGCCTGGGGACGCTGGAGTCCCGGCACCCCAGACGATCAACGGCCTCACGTACTACTGGGTCACATTTTCTTCGACGCGGAGCTTGTCCTCCGCAGGCAGACAGCAGCTTTACGTTGCTGGGGTGGTCGTGGACGGCACAGGCGCCATCACGACGTTCGCACCGATCTACCTCTGGAACCAGGATGACACCGTCAATAACCTGATTCCCGCCTGGGGCGAGTTCGCGATCCCGCCCGCACCGAACCCGCCTCATGCGCCGCCGATCCCGCCGGCCCCGAAGTAGGCGACGTCGCACTCAAGCTCGAGCGCGATCTCGACCCCCCCCGCGGCTCTTTACGAAACTTCACAAAGACCGCCGGCCCTCCTTCACAAAGGCACCCCAAGTTTCTTCTCGAAGGACGCGGCGGCATTCAGCCCCGCTTCCTATGCGGTGCGTCCGCGGCTCTGCCGTGGACGGGTCCACACATAGAGGAGGAACATCATGCTCGGGTTTCTATTCGGGACAGCGTGCCTCATTGGCCTGTTCAAGGTCGCGCGAGGGTCCTGTCATGGGTACGGCGGTGGTTGCGGCGGCGAAGCGTGGGGTCACCACGGGGGCGGCTTCGGCGGACACGATTCGCATTATGGTGGAGGAAGACGGCGCGGCGGATGGGGCGGACGAGGAGGTTTCGGACCCCGCTTTTTCTTGCGGTCCATCTTCGAACGGCTCGATACGACGCCCGGACAGGAGAAGGTCGTCCTGCAAGCCGCCGACGAGCTGAAAGAGGCCTTCGGAAAAGCGAGGAGCGGACTGCGCGAAACACGCGCGGACTTCGCTCGCGTCTTCCGAGGCGAGACGGTCGACGAAGCTTCGCTCGCCGACATCTTCATGGCGCACGATACGGTCATCAGCGAAACGCGGAGGAGCGCGGTCGAGGCGGTGCGCAAGATCCACGAGGCCCTCACCGACGAGCAGCGGAAGCAAGTCGCGGACTTCCTCGAACGAGGCCGCGGGCGCGAAGGTTGGGGCGGAGGCTGGGGTGGCCCCCGGCGCTGGATGTGAAAGGGGCACGGCCATGAGAAGACGAATCTTGATGGTGCTCCTCGCGGTAGGCGCGGTGGGCGGTTACGCCGAGGGCTTCGCGCATATGCATGCGTGCCACCGCGGCAGGAACTCGGCGTTCGAACGCCACGTCGCCGACGTCTGCATCGACGCGGCGAACCACGCCTCGAAGGGCGCGACGGTAGAATAGAGAAGAGCCACCGAAAGGCGGGAAGACGGGAACCGAGCATTCTCACGCTCCTCCTCCCCTTCCCGCCTTCTTGTGCTCCACCTCTCTTTTCCTCTAAGGACTCTCTGTTCCATGGGCGTTCGGGTGCTGCTCATCGACGACGACCAACGCCTCGTCGAGCTCCTCGCGAGCTACCTCGAGCAGAACGGCATGTCCTTGACCGCCGCACCCGACGGAGCCCGGGGGCTCGCCGCCATCGACGCGGCCGCGTTCGACGCCGTCTTGCTCGACGTGATGATGCCCGGCCTTACCGGCCTCGAAGTATTCAGGCGCATCCGACAGAAGAGCCGG
>Ga0182024_10013806_pt1 | contig 15703 bp, 11 predicted proteins | sample P32metaG_FD_120480 | JGI IMG/M metagenome (GOLD analysis project Ga0182024, IMG submission 120480) | Permafrost microbial communities from Stordalen Mire, Sweden - P3-2 metaG (Illumina Assembly) | ecosystem: Environmental > Terrestrial > Soil > Wetlands > Permafrost | place: Sweden: Stordalen... | reverse complement strand
GCCGTCGATCAGGCGGAGGCCATCTTCATCATCGTTTACGACCCGGCCGCGGTCGGCTCCGTCCTCGATCAGATCGAGCCGAAACTCGGCCCGGGACAACTGGTAATCCAATCGAGCACCCTCTCCGCCAAATGGACCCTTCAATTTGCGGAGCGCGTCCGGAAAACCGGCGCGCAATTCCTGGAGGCGCCATTCACCGGCAGCAAATTGGCCGCCGAACAACGCCAGACCGTCTATTATTTGGGCGGCGATGACGCGATCATCGAGAGGGCGCGCCCGATTCTCACGCCCATATCGAGCGTGATCCAGCACGTTGGGCCGCTTGGCACGGCTTCCACGCTCAAGCTCGCGATGAACCTCAATATCGCCGGAATCGCCCAGACATTCTGCGAGAGCCTGACGCTCTGCCGCAAGGCGGGGATTTCGGACGACACTTACTTCGCCGCATTGGCCCGCAACGCGGCTCGTTCCGGCGTTTCCGATCTTAAGGAACCGAAATTGCGCGGACATGATTACAGCCCCCAATTTTCCCTCAGGAACATGGCAAAGGATCTCCGCCTCGCCCTGGAAACGGCCGCGGAGCTTTCCGTCTCACTCAAACAAACCGGGAATCTTAAGACAAATGTTTACGACCAAGGAATATCCGCGGGGTGGGCGGACGATGATTTCATCGGGTTGATCAGACTTATGAACAAGCCGTAGTGGGTTAGCCTGCTAACACCAACGTATAATTGAGCCATTAGTAACTTCGCACCACCTTATAACCATGAAACTAATGAACACGAAAGAAACGAAACAGTCGTTGATCTCGATCGTGGACGACGAAGCATGTGTCCGCGAATCGCTCAGCAGCTTGATGAGATCGGTCGGTTACAGAGTTGAGGCATTTGACTCCGCGGAGAGCTTCCTTCTGGAGGGAAAGTGGGATGAGACGGCATGCGTCATCCTTGATGTCCGTTTGAATGGCATCGGAGGATTGGAGTTGCAGCAGCGACTCGCCGATATGGGGCACGAAAGTATTCCAATCGTTTTCATCTCGGGGCACGCCACGGAGAAAGAGCAAAACTGGGCGGACAAAAAGGGCGCGTTGGATTTTCTGCGGAAGCCGTTCGATGACGAATCACTGTTGAAGGCGGTTAGGGAATCAGGCGCGCGGGCGCGGGTGCGCGCCGAGAAACCTACCACGATCCTCTTCAGCTTCCTTTAGGGAACCCGGGGCGATGAACGCACAAAACCATTCAACCTCCACGCTCCGGCAAAAGGAATAACGCCATGTGGATTGTCAAACTCGCCCTCCGCCGCCCCTACACCTTTATCGTTGCGGCATTACTGCTGCTCATCGTCAGCCCCGTCGTGATCCTGCGGACCCCGACGGACATTTTTCCGAACATCAATATCCCGGTCGTCGCCATCGTCTGGCAATACACCGGACTTTCGGCCCATCTCTTTGAAGGAAACATCACCTGGCCCTATGAGCGGACACTGACGACTACGGTGAATGACATCGAGCACATCGAGAGCCAGACCATGAATGGCATCAGTGTGGTCAAAGTATACTTTCAGCCGAGCGCGCAACTGCCAGCCGCCCTCGCGCAGGTCACCGCCATCTCCCAGACCGTATTGAAGTCGATGCCGGCAGGCGTCACGCCGCCGCTCGTGATCAGCTACAACGCATCCAGCGTGCCGGTGCTCCAGTTGGGATTGAGCAGTTCCAAGCTCTCGGAACAGCAGCTCAACGACATCGCCATGAACTTTGTGCGGCCCCAACTCGCCACCGTGCCGGGCGCGGCGATTCCCTGGCCCTACGGCGGCAAGATTCGCCAGATGATGGTCGATATCGATCCCAGCAAGCTGAACGCCTACGGCATCTCGCCCACCGATGTCACAAACGCCATCAATGCCGAGAACCTCGTGCTGCCAAGCGGCACCGCAAAGATCGGCAGCCTGGAATACGATGTCGAAATGAATGGCAGCCCGCTGCTGGTGGACGACCTGAACAACCTGCCCATCAAAACCGTCAACGGCGCCGTCATTTATGTGCGTGACGTTGCGCATGTCCGCGACGGATTCCAGGTCCAGACCAATATCGTGCGCCAGGACGGCCAGCGCGGTTCGCTCCTCTCCGCCTACAAGACCGGCGGCGCTTCCACCCTGGACATCGTCGCTCAGATCAGGGCCGCGCTGCCCAGGATCGCGGCCGGGCTCCCGCCGGAATTGCGCATCCAGCCGCTGTTCGACCAGTCGCTCTTCGTCCGCGCCGCCGTCGAGGGCGTGATCAAAGAGGCCGTGATCGCCGCGTGCCTCACCGCGATCATGATCCTCCTCTTCCTCGGCAACTGGCGGCACACGGTCGTCATCGCCATTTCCATCCCGCTCTCGATCCTGAGCGCAATCGTCATCCTGAGTTGTCTCGGCGAAACAATTAACATTATGACCCTTGGCGGCCTCGCGCTCGCCGTCGGCATCCTCGTCGATGATGCCACCGTTACCATCGAGAACATCGATCGCAACCTCGCGGAGGGAAAGGAACTTTACCAGGGCATCCTGGACGGCGCGGCCCAGATCGCCACGCCCGCGTTTGTTTCCACGTTGTGCATCTGCATCGTCTTTGTGCCGATGTTCTTCCTCGCGGGCGTCGCGCGTTACCTCTTCGTCCCGCTGGCGGAGGCCGTCGTCTTCGCGATGATTTCCTCGTATGTCCTCTCCAGGACGCTGGTTCCCACGCTGGTGATGTATTTCCTGCGCAATCATCCAGAGTTGCACGGCCACGGGCACGGCGGCGAGGCGAAGCACTTCTTCGGACGCATCCAGCAAAATTTCGAGCGCGGTTTCGACCGTTTCCGCAATGCTTACGGTCGCTGGCTGGAAACTTGCCTCCGCCTGCGGTGGAAATTCATCGGCATATTCTTCGCCCTTTGCATGGCATCGTTGCTACTAATCCCGCTCGTGGGGCAGGACTTCTTCCCCACGGTGGACGCGGGCCAGTTCCGCCTCCACATGCGCGTGCGCACAGCCACGCGCATCGAGGAGACTGCGCGCACCGCCGATCTGGTGGAGCAGACAATCCGCAAGGAAATCCCGCCCGATCAGATCACGACCATCCTCGATAATCTCGGCTTGCCCTACAGCGGCATTAACACCGCCTATGGTAATAACGGCACCATCGGCACCGCCGACGCCGAAATCCTCGTATCGCTCAACTCGGAGCATCACGGCCCGACCGCTCAGTACGTCGAAAAGCTGCGTGAAGAGCTGCCCCGCGAATATCCCGGTGTCGAATTCTTCTTTCAGCCGGCGGACATCGTCAGCCAGATCTTGAACTTCGGCCTTTCCGCGCCCATCGACGTGCAATTCGTTGGCAACGATGTGGCTGGCAACCTCGCCGTCGCCCAGCGTGTCGCGGACAAGATCCGCCAGGTCCCCGGCGCCGTGGATACGCACATATACCAACTCTACAACCAACCCAAACTCCAGTTGGTCGTCGATCGCTCCAAGGCCGATCAACTCGGCTTCGCCGAGCGCGATGTCGCCAACAGCCTCCTGGTCGCCTTGAGCTCCAGCTTCCAGGTCTCCCCCGCCTTCTGGCTCAACCAGCAGAATGGCGTGAACTACAACGTCGCCGTGCAGTCGCCGCAATACCGCATCACGAGTTTGCAAGACCTTTACGACCTGCCCGTCACCAACGCTAATGACACAGCCAGGCAGTTGCTCGTCAACCTCGCCTCACTCAATCGAACATCCGGCCCGGCCGTCGTCACCCACTACAATGTCCAGCCTGTCGTGGACATCTACGCCAGCGTCCAGGGCAGGGATCTCGGCGGCGTTGCGGCCGATGTGCGCAAGATCGTCGATGGTGCGCAAAAAGATTTACCCCGCGGAAGTTTCACCGCCATCCGCGGCCAGGTGCAGACCATGCAGAGCTCGTTCGTCGGGCTGGCGGCCGGCCTGGTGTTCGCGGTCGTGCTCGTTTACCTGCTCATCGTCGTCAATTTCCAATCCTGGGTTGATCCATTCATCATCATCACCGCCCTCCCCGGCGCGCTTGCCGGCATCGCATGGATGCTCTTCGTCACCGGCACCACGCTCAGCGTGCCTGCGCTCATGGGCGCCATCATGTGCATCGGTGTCGCAACGGCAAATTCCATCCTCGTGGTCACATTCGCCCGCGAACAATTGGCGCTTCACCAGGACGCGTTCCAGGCTGCTCTCGAAGCCGGCAAAACCCGGCTTCGCCCCGTCATCATGACCGCCCTGGCAATGATTATCGGCATGATCCCCATGAGCCTCGGCCTTGGCGAAGGCGGCGAGCAAAATGCGCCCCTCGGCCGCGCCGTCATCGGCGGATTAATCGTCGCCACCATGGCTACGCTTTTCTTCGTTCCGGCCGTCTTCGCAGCCATCCGCGGTCGCACATCATCCACCGGCGCGACTGTCAAAAACGTCACGCCAATCCCCGCGCGGGAAGAATCCCTGGTTCCCGTCTGATCAAAATAGTCGCGAAACAAACTCATGAACGCAACCATCAATCACAACGGCAACAGGGAAACGGAGACTCCACTGCTGGAACGCGGCCGCCCCGTATTCCCAGACTTTCCCGGCGATCAAAACTATCCCAGACCGCCCCATACCACCTCCCACGAGGATACATCGCTCAATCCCGTCAGGACCACACCACCGCCCGGCAGACGCCGTCCCGCCAATAAGTTACTGCTCGCCATCCTCTCCGCCCTCGTGATCGTGGGCTGCCTGCTCTGGCAGCGTTCCGGCACTTACAGGCAACTCGCAATCACAACCGGCCAGATGGCCGTGCCCACCGTCTCCACCACACTTCCCCAAGCCGGTCCCGCCGACGTCGAGATCAAACTGCCCGGGAACCTGATGGCCTACAGCGAAGCCTCCATCTACGCGCGCACCAATGGCTATCTGAAAGCATGGTACACAGACATCGGCGCAAAGGTCACGACCGGCCAGTTAATGGCCGAGATCGACGCCCCGGACATCGACGCGCAATTGCGCCAGGCCACGGCCGACCTTTCCCGGGCGCGCGCAACACTCGATATCGACCAGCTCAATTTCCAGCGCAGCAAGCAACTCCTCGCCACACTCGTTGTAAGCCAGCAGGACTTTGATCAGAACCGCACAACCCTCGAGGCCCAACAGGCGGCCGTTCAGGCCGACGAAGCCAGCGTGCAGGACCTCACCGTCCAGCAGGGCTTTGAGAAACTAATCGCCCCATTCAACGGCGTCGTAACCAAACGCAACACCGACGTCGGAGCCCTCATCAATGCGGGCAGCAGCGCCGCCAGCACCGCTCAGGAACTTTTCCACGTGGCCCGCACCGATATCTTGCGCGTCTATATTTCCGTGCCGGAAATCTACAGCCCGCTCGTCAGAGTGGATACGCCCGCCTGGCTCGAGCTCGCCGAATATCCCGGCGTAAAATTCCAGGGCAAAGTCGCCGACGTCGCCGGCGCCATCGATCCCGCCTCGCGCACTCTGCTTACCGAAGTGCAAGTCCCGAACAACGACGGGCGCCTCTTCCCCGGCGCATATGCCGACGTGCACCTAGTCCTCAAGCTCAAGAACCCACCCACCGTCATCCCCATTAATACCCTCATATTCCGCGCGCAGGGCACCCAGGTCGGAGTAGTGGATAACTCGAACATCGTACACCTCAAACACGTCACCATTGGCCGCGATTTCGGAACTTCCCTGGAAATAACCAGTGGAATTGAAAATACCGACCGTCTTGTCTTAAATCCGTCGGATTCGGTCGCCGATGGCGCAAAGGTTCAGGTGCAGAACCAAGCCGCCGGGGTGCGTTGACTCACGCACAAAAGCTATTCACGGCTAATCACGTTCCTTAGACGGCGTCTTTGACCCGCAACACAATCTTCCCTCGGGTGCGGCCGCTCTGGCTCAGTTCCTGAGCGCGCCGCGCCTCGGATAGCGGCACGATCCGGTCGATGAGCGGCTTTAGCTTGCCCGAATCGATCAGCGCCGCGATTTCCGCGAGTTGGGCCGAGCTCGGATGGCTGGAATGGAATGTCGCCCGGAGGCCGTGCGCTTGGGCCTTCTCGGCGGAAGGCGGCTCGGTAAGTGAAACGAGGATGCCGCCTTTCTTCAGCACTTTCCACGAACGTTCCTGCGTCTCGCCCCCCATCGTATCCAGGACAACGTCCACATCTTGCGCGACATCTTCAAAGCGTTGGGTCGTATAGTCGATCGGTTCGTCCGCGCCAAGTTCGCGCAGCAACTCCTGGTTCCTGGTCGAAGCCGTGGCGATCACATTGGCGCCTTTCCATTTCGCAAGTTGCACCGCGAAGTGTCCCACCCCGCCCGTCCCGGCGTGGATCAGGACACGCTGGCCGGCGCGCAGTTGCGCTGTATCGAACATCGCCTGCCAGGCTGTCAGCGCTCCCATGGGGACGCCCGCAGCGTGCGTGTGATGTAGCGACTTCGGCTTGAGCGCAATATCCGACTCCCGCGCCACCATGTACTCCGCATAGGCCCCATCGCGCGAGATGTCCGGCATGCCGTAAACTTCGTCGCCGTCTTTGAGCCGCGATACTCCGGGGCCGGCTTTCTCCACCACACCGGAGACATCCCATCCCGGGATGAGCGGCAGCGAACAAGGCAGGATGTCTTTGAGGTAACCTTCCCGTATCTTCCAGTCCACCGGGTTCACTCCCGCTGCGTGGATGCGGATCAGAACCTCGCCCGTCCCCGGCTGGGGCCGTGGCACGTCTTCGTAGCGGAGCGCTTCCGGGCCACCGTAGTTGTGGATTCGCACGGCTTTCATCATATGCGGAGCCGCGCCGCCGGCGGCGTTCGTAGCCGAATCGCTCTTTTGGAGCGCGTTGATATCGATAGTTGTATTCATGGCTTTGATTGTTTGTTGGTTTTCTTCTAAGGCTTGCTGGTCTTACGCAGCTTTGACCAGGTCCGGCCGGTGGTGCGCCGGTCCTGCCTCGGTGGCCGTGCGAGCCGCGAAGATTCCCGCAAAGGCCCCGCGAACGCTGACGAATACAGCGCTCCAGAGCACCACCGTCACGATCGCCAGCGGCAGACCGCCCGGCTCCATCAGCAGGTGGAACAGCACGATGTTCGCGATGATCGGGCCGAGCAGCGTAAGAGCGAGTGGCACGTAGCGATTGAGAAGCAGCAAAATGCCGCCGGCGAGTTGAACGGCAAACACCACTGCCAGGTAATGGGAGACGAACAGCGCCCCCAGGAATTGGGCCGCGACCCCGGACGGCGGAGGCATCGGGATGAAGGGATGGAACCCATTGAGGCCAAAGACTGTAAAGGTCAGGCCCAGGAGCAATCGACTGATTAGATACATGTTTTTCATGTTTCGAGTATCCCATGCACTCCGCGCGTCTGTGAAAGACGATGTTTCTTGCCTGAGCATAAGCAAAAGCGATACTCGATCTTCGGCATGGAACTGCGCCATCTCCGCTATTTCGTCGCCGTGGCCGAGGATGAGAACGTTTCTCGCGCGGCGGCGCGGCTGCACATCTCGCAGCCGGCGGTGAGCGCGCAGATTCGCGATCTCGAGGATGAAATCGGGTTCCTGCTGTTGGAACGCACGGCAAAATCCGTGAGCCTGACCGAGGCCGGGCGCATCTTCCTGCAAGATGCTCGCGAGCTATTGCGCAGCGTGGATGGCGCCGTGAATAAGGCGCGGGCAATCGCCGCCGGCGGCGCCCAGGAGCTTCACGTCGGTTATTCACCCACTCCAACCACGCGCCTGTTGCCGCCCATCCTGCGCGCGTTTCAGAAGGCGATGCCGAACGTACAGGTCAAGCTTCACGATTGGTCGAACGAGCAAAACCTTGCCGGTCTCACCGAGGGAAAGCTGCATCTCGCATTCACCGTCCATCCGCCAAACGCGCCCGTCCCGAGAAAACTTCGCTTCGAGCCGCTGGCACGCGAAGCCTGCCGTCTGGCCGTCGCGCCCAGACATCCGCTCGCCCGCCGCCGTACGGTGCCATTGGCGGATGCGGCGCTCGAACCAATCCTATCCTACAGTCGCGAGGAGTATCCCGACTATTACAAATACCTGACCGAGACCTTTTCGAGGATCAAAGCCAAACCGCGGGTCGTCGAGGAGCACGATGGCTTTTCCGGCCTCATCGCGGCGATAGAAGCCGGCACGGGAGTGGCGCTGGTAGGCGAGTCGTTTGGCCTGACGGCAGGATCGCGGGTTAAAATCCTGCGCCTCACGCCGGAACCCGAGCCGGCGATCATCGGCATCGCCGCGCCCAAAGGACAACTCGCCCCAGCCGCCGAAGAGTTCTGGCAATGCGCTGTGCGCACGGTTCCACAACATTGACGCAGCCTGTACGAATGTTTTCCATTGGACCCCTCATTGTACACTCCAGCTCGAAAATCGGGCCAAAACCGGCTAACGCGGGCTAAAGACGAATTCGCGTAAGACGCTGAATATGAATATGCAGCATATAGTAGCCAAAGCTGGCAAAACCCCATTTTCTAATTCGTAATCAGCAGGTCACGGGTTCGAATCCAGTCGTTGGCTCCAGACTTAAGTCTTTGCGGGAGCAACAGGCAGTGGTCCGGCTATCGCTCGCCCGTTGAAATGCGGGGTCAACTCTCGCTCTCGCGATAAGACGGAACGGGCGTTCGGCTCCCGCCAGCGAATCTCGGCCCTGCCACGAGGGGCCGCGCACGAATATTCTTCGTGGCGGAAAAAATCAAAAAGAGTCTGTTGACAATACTCCATTGAACCAATAGACATTCAGCGATCCAAAACTCTACCATTTTGATATAGATTTAATCAACCAACCTGCAATCCCATGAAAAAATCCCTTCTTTTCGCTGCCCTGATCGCCGCCAGCCTGTCCCTTGCTCCAACTCTCGCCCTGGCCACGGAGCCTAACGTCTCCGGCACGACTGGAGACCTAATCCTCGGATTTCAATTGTCCGGGCACAACGATCTGGAGGTCGATCTTGGACCTCTCAACACCTTCCTCGACGCCGCTTCAGCATTCCCAGTAACCTTTGGCCTTGTCCCCGCCGACCAAGCCGGCGCGGGCGGCACCGTTACGAGCCTTAACGCGGACCTGACGGCGAACTTCGGCGCAGGGTGGAACTCGAGCTCATCGCTGCTATGGGGAGCGATTGCCGCTGAGGGCAACACGATTTACTTGACGGTGGACTCCAATAATCCGGTTCCCCAACGCCCCGCCACTACCGGCGCCAATGTGATCGAAAGCAATGTGAATGGATCACTGATCGATGACGGGTTGCTTGTTTCCCCGTCGACCGTCAATAGCACCAAAGCTGCGAGCATTCCCACCACGACCGATGATGCGTTCACCACCTTCGATCCATCCACGAACGCTTTCCAATCCGGCCTCAATATTGAAGAGGCGCCGGGCGACACGGCCACCGGATCCGACCTCGACCTCTACGAACTTGTTCCCAGTCACAACGGCGGCGGCAACGGAGTGGATGTCGGCTCATTTGCGCTCAATGGCTCGGGAGATCTGACCTTCACCCCGGCCGCAGTTCCCGAGCCTTCGACCTGGATTTCAATTGTCAGCGGCACCCTTTTCCTGGGCCTGTTCCGGCTTCGCCGCAGGGCGCGCAACTCTTGAGAATGAAACAACCCATCCTCCACTAACAAGAAAACCCAACACGTATCGATCATGAAAACCAGACATCTCCTCCTTGCGGGAATCCTCGGAATTCTCGCCGCCTCAACTGCTGGCGCTCAAACCGTAATCTATATCTCCGGCGCGCCCGCCGCGCGGCAGCCATTCAGCACGGCCATCAACCGGCTGCTGACATCCAGTACGACCAACGGTCTCGTCACAGTCGCCTATTCCGGCACCAATACCACCACCTTGACGACAGCCAATGCCCTCACCTGGTACGGCGGCAATATCAATGGCACGCCGGTCACGGTAAAAGTCTCCTACGTCGGTTCATCCGCCGGTATTCAGGACGTTGCGGCGCAATCAACCGCCAACTTCCTGCCAAACGGAGCTACTGCGGTGGGATCGCCTTATCCGGAACCAAACACCTCGGGCAATCCTCATGACGCGGAAATCCCGAATTTTACCGCCTCGGACGAATTCCAGGCGTCAACTCCCTGGCAGGGCACCAACAGTCTCACCGGCACCTCGGTTACTTACCAGCAATTGGGGGGAGACGATATCGTCGGTGTTCTGCCGTATCGCTGGGTCTCGAACGTGGACGCCCCGACCAGGCTGAACAATATCACTCCGCACCAGGCCCAACTCCTTTTCAAGACGGGCTGGATCTATCTCTCCCAGTTGACCGGCTCGAATGCCGATGAAAACCTCGCGGTGTACGCCATTGGGCGCGACATCGGCTCCGGGCTGCGCACCGTCCTGCTGTCGGAGACGGCCATCGGCGTTCAGACCGGCGTCCAGCAGTACGAGCCGACCGTCAGCAAGTCCGGTACCACTCCCTATATTGCATCGCAGGTGCTCTATCCGGCTGAAACCGTGAATGGTGTATCGCTTGGGACAGGCGACGGCGGATATTCGAGCTTTAGCGGCCTTCAGGCTGCGCTTGAGGCTTATACCAACAGCAACAGCGGTAATCTCTCCAATACCGCGAATGTGGACCTTCCCGGCTATTATGTGACGGGTCTTGCCGACTCGGACGCCCAGACTGTATTCGCCGCAGGAGCCCACGAGTTGGCATGGAATGGATTCTATCTGGGGACCCTGGGCACGTACGGCACGGGCGCGGGCAACACAGGGACCGCCTCTTACTCGCTGTCCGAAGGCCAGTACACCTTTTGGAGTTACCTCCAGTTGCAGTACCAGACCAGCAAGTTGAGCAACTCGGTAAATGCCACGGCGTATGCATTCGAACAGGCGCTCGTGAATGATTTGAGGCATACTGATTCGACCGTTCTGCTGAAAGACCTCAACGTCTATCGCACCGCGGACGGGGACGTCGTCTTGGGCGGCAATCCTTACGGAAGCTTGTGATTCCATTTTCATCCATCGGCTCGCCTTCTTAAGAGCATATCCGGCGCAGTTTCGACCGCGCCGGATTTTGCCTTTGAACCCGACAATAACCTGCTCCAATGCCCATCCTTTACTCACGACTAACTACCAAGCCGATTCTTTGGACGATGGCTGCCGCCAACGCACTCCTTTTGGGAATTTTCGGCTATCTCGTGCTTTGTCCGGTAAAGGATTCCCACCTCACCGATTTTTCACAGTCTCGTTTGTCAACGGAGGGCGCTCCGGCGCCGGTCAGCGCCATTCCGGAACAGCCGGGACTGGCTGCCAATCCTCTCCAAGCCGCCGCGCCGCTTTCCGACCCGGCTTCGGGCGGAAAGCTTTCTCAAACCGCAGGCTGGCTCGATTCCACCACGCAGGCTCCCGTTCTCCCCTCGCCTTCTTCGGACTCTCATAACGCAAATGACACTTCTGCCAATCCCGATATGCCGGCGGCTCGATCCCGGGCAGTTCAGCCAATTACCGGACGTGTTACCTCTGCCAACACCACCGCCGGCGAAGTCCCCGGAATTATTTCCACGATCGCCCTGCCTCCGAATGCCGCGACTCCTCTCGCACTCACCACTTCTCCCGAAGGTGCGACTCCCTCACAGGCGGCCGCGCTCGGGCGTCTGCAAAACGATTTCGTGGAGAGCGTTTCCAGACAGGGTCAAAACTTCGAGAGCGGCGCTTACGCGAAGACCTGGCAGGCCGCGCAGGCGCTAAGTGATTCGAATTTCGCGCAGCAGTTTGGTTCGGAGGCATTCATTGAGGCCCAATTGGCCCAGTTTCACGGCGGCGCCGACTAATCCCCTCCTATTTTGACTTTGCTTAGAACGCTGTCCCATCACTGCGCAGATTTTCGATTTTCGAATTTTAATCCCCATGCAAATCCAGGAAGAAAAACCGTACGACGATATTAACATCACGCCGATGCTCGATCTGGCGTATGTACTTCTGGTCATCTTCATCCTCATGTGCACGGCCTCCGTGCAAGGCATGAAGGTGAATCTCCCGCACGCCAGCAATGCGCCGACAAAGCCGCTCACCCAACCGCGAACCCAGGCCATCACGGTCAGTAACGAAGGCAAATACGCGCTCAACACCACGCCGATGACCCTGGACGAGATCCGGCAGCACCTGAGCGAAGCAAAGGCCGCGGACCCTGATGTGCCCGTCGTCATCCGCGGCGACAGCGTCACTCAATACCAGGCGATCATGGACGTACTGGCCGTCGTCGGAAACCTCGGTATCTCCGAGGTCGGCCTCGCCACCAAGCCGCCCAACAGCAAGTAATATTCGTCCCATTAGTCCCATTCCGGATGTTCATCGACGAAGAAGACGAAGACCAAAGTTTCGTTGAGCGCCACCCTGGCCTGATCTTCCTGGCCATCATCCTGATTGTCGTTCCGGGCATCTACTTTGTCGCGCGCAAGCTCTCGGGCACTCACGCCGCCCGCGCAAAGCAGGACGAGGTCATGATCCAGTTGCCTCCGCCGCCGCCATCCCCGCGTCCAAAGCCCACGCCAACTCCCGAGCAGACTCCGCCTCCCGAGGATCGGCAAAGGATGATCGACCAAGTCCCAACCAAGGATATCACAAAGGCCCCTCCCAAGCCGGCGGCTCCGGCTCCGCTTGGCACCAGCATCACCGGTCCCGGCGGCGGCCCGGACATGGGTCTTGGAACTGGCCTGGGCGGGGGCGGTGGTTTTGGTGGCGAGGGAATGGGCGGCGACAAGTACGGCTGGTACGCCAGCGAGGTGCAGACGCGCGTCGCCGATGCGGTGCGCAAAAATCCACTTACCCGCACGGCCAGTATGAACATCAAGGTCCGCATCTGGCCCGACTCCACCGGCCGCATCGTCAAAGCCCATATCTCCGGTAGCACCGGCGATCCGGCGCTCGACGCCGCGCTCCAAAACGACGTCCTGACCGGCCTTCAATTGCCCGAAGCGCCACCGTCCGACATGCCGCTGCCCATCGTCATGTGGGTCTCCGCGCAACGCCCTCAATAAAGACCCTTGCCTCTCGCCGGCACTGACTCTCCGTTCCCTCATTCTTCACACTCCCTCTGCTCGAGCAGCATTCCCCTCAACACCGGCTCCGGCATCTCCGGTCCCGCGCCAACCTGCTAGTCGGAATCGCCGCCTCCGTATCCCACCACTCGCGCGATGACAATCGACGGAATGTCACTCTCTTCCTCCGCTGTCGATTGTCCCGTCGATGCCACCTGACTGGCAGCAGAGGCGGCGCCCGCTCCGGCGCTGTTTGCCGCCGCGGTCAATCCGGCAATATTCGGTGCTACGACCACGGTCGTAGGCACTCCCGCCGAGGCGCCGCCAACCTGGATATTCCCCGCATTCAACACCTGCACCGCCGAGATATTCAGATTCCCAGTTACACGAATCCCCGCGTCACCGGCATCGACGATTCCATTTGGCGCTATCAGATCGACATCGCCCGGCGCCACTCCTTGCACCGAGGCCAGCACGCCGATGCCGCCTCCAGTCGCAAGGCCGCCAAGGTCCGTCTGCACATTCGCGCTCTGAGGATCGACGATCACCTGGGTGGGCGGCGCTTCCTGCACCGTCTTCGGGCTTTCGCCCGCGGCTATATTTCCGGTGGTGGACCAGAGTATTTCGTTACCCCCCCGCAGCGTGAAGATGCGCGACGTGCCAACGATGATGCTTCCATTCGTGTAGATAAAGATATTCCCGCCGTCTTCGGTGAATATCCCCTGATCCAGCGGCTGGTTCCCCGCAATGTCAACGCCCACCGTCAATTGCCCGCTCGGGTCCAGGATGCTGATGTTACCGCCGTTCTCCGTCGCAATCTCGCGCGATGTAAGAGACATGTCTCCCGCCGCGCCGGCATTAGGGAACAGTTCCGCGATCGCCTCATCCGCCGCGTCGTAGTTTCCGTATCCGGGCGATCCCGGCAAATTGTGGTCGCGTCCGGCATCGCGCAATACGAGGTAGAACACGTCCAATGCAATCATATCCCGCTCCTCCGGCGACAGCTTGTCAAAATCGGCCGCCCCGGAGAATGATGGCAAGTCCGTGGCGATGGTTGGAAGTTCCGCCAGATACGCGGCGCTGTCCGGGCCCGTCACGAATTGATTGATGAACGCGGTGAATCCCACCTGGCTCGTGGTGAGGTCCGTCAACGGGCCCATCCCTGCCGCCGCGATGACGTCGGCGCCGGTCTCCGGGAGGAACGGGTTGCGCTGATTGCCGATGCTCGTAATTCCGACGCCGGTCGAGGCTGAGTAATTCGGCCCGACACCGAGGTTCAAATCATTCCCGGCCAGCACCTCGAGGGCGCCCGGCCCGCTGATCTGGATATCTCCGGCATTCGGCAGTGGCGATTCAAAGAAGTTCCCGGTCTCCTCGGCTTGCGTCCTCAGAGGCGAGTCCGGATCATAGGCGATGATATTCTCTCCTGCCGACACCACGCTGATATTACTCGCGGCAACGTTCTGAATATAGAGCGAGATATCGGTGATGTCCCTGCCCGCGACCACTCGCGTTTCCGTCGGCGAATAGAGAGTCAGTCCCGAAATGCTTCCGTTTTCAGCGTACAAATCCACCGGTGTCGCGTTCCCCGCATGCAAAGGTCCGCCATTGGGCAACTCCCCGTGCAGTTCCTCCTTTGTCTGGAGGGTCGCGTCCGTCTCGCCGGATTCGTCAAAGATTGTATCGACGGCCTCCAGCAGGTTCTCTCCCGTGATATAGGCGTTGGACCTCCTCGATGTGCCGACGATCGACTCATACGCGAAGGGGTCGTCAACGCCCGGAATGTCGCTGGGCGGTGCATCCGAAATATCGATCGTGCTCTCGTCCCACGCCGTGGCAGGCACTCCGTTATCAGTCCCCCGGCCATTGGGCTGCACGGCGTTGATCGAACCCGCCGCCACCAGATCGAGCGTTCCTTCGGGAGACGGAAAAAGCGTGAGGCCGCCTGCCACGTCCACATCACCGGAGAGCGCGGTCGCCCTCAATGTGGGGGATAACAGCGATACGACCGTTTGAAAACCCGATACGTTCGATTCATCCAGCCTCAGCCATGGCTGGTACCACGAAACAGTGTTTGGCAGATTGGTATAGAGATCCACGTTGCTCAGCCAGGTCTCGAGCAGCGGAACCGCGCTGTTACCGCCGTCCGGCGTCGCGCTCTCCCGAAGCGTCACGGTTCCCGCAAGGGAAGTAATATCCACGGAGTCGCTCGCACCGTAAGTCGAGAAGTAACTCTTGTACCAATAAGTATTACTTAGTCCCTCCGGCATCAGGAATACGTTCGCGACCGGTCCCAGCAGCGCATTCTCCGCCGCGGTCACCGTAAAGTCACCCTGTCCGAGGAAAAGCGTCGTCGGAAGCCAGGCATCCTGCGAGTCCGCGGGGAGGAATGGATTGATGTCCGTTAGCGTGGCCGAACGGGTGCTGTTGGTCAGAATCTCATTGCCCGCCGTGAGCGTCCCCTGGCCGCGCTCGACATAGTAAACACCGGCGTTGATGTCATTGCGTGCCGTCACCGCGACATCGCCGCCTCCCAGTTCGACAAGCGCGGCCATGCTCGGAGCGCCCATCGGCATCCGCGCATTGGTAGGCGCCACCGCATCCACATTGGCCACGTCATGCCCGGCCGTCAGCGTCACATTGCCGCCTCCCAGCGCTCCCACTCCTTCGAAGAAATTG
>Ga0182024_10013805_pt1 | contig 15704 bp, 14 predicted proteins | sample P32metaG_FD_120480 | JGI IMG/M metagenome (GOLD analysis project Ga0182024, IMG submission 120480) | Permafrost microbial communities from Stordalen Mire, Sweden - P3-2 metaG (Illumina Assembly) | ecosystem: Environmental > Terrestrial > Soil > Wetlands > Permafrost | place: Sweden: Stordalen... | reverse complement strand
GCTTCCCTCTCTTTATTATTAAGTACGTAACTGACCAATGCAGTTGAGACACCAACCCGTTTCGCAATATCCTTGATGGAAACCTTCTTCTCCATGAAATGAAAGTATGCTTAAACGTTTAATTAGACAAATTTTAATGTTTCCAGCCTTGGGGCCGGTAACCAAATATGGGATTGTCTTCATACCATAACTAAAATTTACAGGATTTCCAAGGTGATTTGCACTTTCTAATTCAGGAGAAAAAAAATTTATTTGCCGGGAATCTCAATCCCCATGACTCCATTTTTCAAAAGGATAGGCTTCCTTGAGAATTATCAGATACTGGCCCAACAACATTCCCCGGATAATTCGTTCAACCTGTCTTTAAGGCACGTTGATATCATAGGTGATCTGCACTTGTTATACTTGTGGATAAATGATCCTCACCTGCTCTGCAATTCCTTGTTGCTTCAAAAAGATGGCCGGTTGATCAGGCATTATAGGAAATCACTGGAATCCGTGAACAGGCAGTCCTTTCTGGTCGATAGCCCGTCATCGCCGGTTTGTCAGTTTGATATTTTCCTGATCAATTTGCATGAATTGTATTTCAGAATGTCCACTTCAACGGGAGATTGCATTCTTACCTATATGCTGAAGGGCACAGCGGGTTGGGACGTCCGGCTAAAAAGTGCGTTGATGCTAATGCTGGATTATTTTTTTTTCTTTCCAGAGCCACAAAGAATCTGGGTTAGCATCCCTATCGATCAGTCTGCACTTAAGGAACTTTTTCTGGAGGCCGGATTTTCATTCAAAACTGAATATACTTCAAAACAAATCCGGTATGTTATCTTTTACTTAAGAAGAACAGGGTATAGACTTTCGCAACCTTTTCTTCATTAAGCATCCGACCGCTCATGAGCAACTGTCCAAAATGCGTAAACTGCCTTCTCACTAAAGCGGGAGAAGTCCGGTTGCTATGGAAGGGTGTTTCTTCCGGCCTGGATACCCTGCGAGTTCAGGGAAACCGAATCGGTTTGTTTGCAACCATATGCAGGTTGCGAAATATATATGGTAATTGTCCGTTTTACATGCGGTTTGCGAAGAACTGAGGACTTAACAATTCAGGTGGACATTTCATTTTTGCGCCCATTAAATCTGATGTACCTTTACGCAGGCCACCATTAAATTTCTTACTTGTAACCTTTTGCCCGCCATGTATAAAGTTTCCTTCACCAATAAAGACAATTCCTTTCATCAGGAATTAAAGCGTTCCGTCGATTTATATTTTTCCAGCAAACACATAAACAAAACAGGGAACTGGAAATTGTTCATCAAAACGGCCACCCTGGTTCCTGCAGCTGTCGCCGTTTATATTCTTCTGCTCCTCATTCACTTTCCTGCATTTGTTGGGGTTGTGCTTTGCACCTTGCTCGGATTTATTCTTGCAAGTATCGGATTTAATATTATGCATGATGCGAATCATGGTGCGTATTCTAAACGCACTTGGGTGAATACGCTGATGGGGCTAAGCCTGAACCTGCTGGGTGGAAATGCTTTTATCTGGAAATTCAAGCACAATATTATTCATCATACCTATACCAACGTGGATGGGCTGGACGATGATATCGCCAAGAGTCCTCTGATGCGACAGTGCCCTTCTCAAAAATGGGTGGGTGCTCATCGGTTCCAGCATTTTTATGTTGTGCTGGTTTATGCCATCTCATCCTTTGCCTGGGTTACCATGATGGATTTCAATAAATATTTCAAAAGGAAAATTCATAATACCGCTTTACAAAAGATGAGTCTGGATGAGCATTTCATTTTCTGGACGAGCAAACTGGTCTATGTGGTATTCTATATTCTGATCCCGGTTCATTTTGTCGGCTGGGGTCCCTGGGCTATTGGCTTTGCGTGCATGCACGTCACGATGGGTCTGACGCTGGCGCTCGTATTTCAACTGGCCCACGTAGTGGAAAAAGCAGAATTTGTTTTTGCACCGGGAATTGAACCCCAAAAGATAGAAGATGAATGGGCCATACACCAGATGCGGACCACGGCCAATTTTGCTCCAAGGAACAAAGTGGTTTCCTGGTTCGTGGGAGGCCTGAATTTCCAGATCGAGCACCATTTGTTCCCAAGGATCAGTCATGTGCATTATCCCGCTATCGCCGGTATCGTAAAACAGATCTGCATGAATTACCACGTCCAGTACCACGAGTTCCGCACCATGACGGGTGCCGTTGTTTCACATTTCCGAATGATGAAGATGCTGGGGAAAAAACCAGCAGGGTCCTAAATAAAATTCCGTGAACCGGCTTTCCCGGTACACGGAATACTCAAAACCGCGTTTCATTCAACGGGTATTCGGACTCGGATTCTTATAATAATTCATGATCTCATCCTGCACAGCTCTATCCCTTTCGCGTTTCAGCGCCCGTACATTCTGCCTTCTTTCCCTATGAGAGATCCGGGTATCGTGTTTGGCTGAATAGATCCTGTCAGCATAATCAATCTTTATGTCCTGAACCTTTGAGGCAAGCTGAGAGGATCTCCCTCCACGTCCGTACCCATAATTATACGGCGGGTATCCGTATCCATATTGACCATACATCCCAAAGGGAGAATAATACCCATAAGGCCCGAATGGTGAATAAAACCCCAGTCCAAAGCTAACATTGGGCCTGACAAAATAACCGCCTCCGTGGTATCCTCCACCGCCATGTCTTTGGGCCAATGCTCCCAAAGTGAGCCCCAGAGCCAAAGCAATAATCATCATCTTTTTCATAACTCATACGTTTATACATTAAGTTACGCAAAAACCGCATAAAGGATTCCTGTTATGAATGGTATAACGAATTACTAACACTTGGTAACAAATTCTTAAAGAGAGAGCTCCGTATCTCCCTTGTCATTTTGCGAGATTTTTAACATTTCACCTTGTCGTTCAATTTCACCGGAATTATCCAGTTGTTCCAAGCGCCATCGTAGAAAAACTTCTCCAGTCTTCACCGGAGATTTGGAAAGAAAATGATGTATGATCCGGGAAGATTTTTGAAAATCCGCAGTCAGGAATTTCTTGAGCGACAAATCAAAATATTCGTCCGGGTGTTGAACCAATTTCTTGCCGCTGTCCAGCACGCGAATATTTTTGTTTTCCTGTCCGAGTTTTGTCCATTCATCCGGGTCTGTCTCAAATTCAGCCAATGTTACAGGCCGAGCCAGGCGTTTGGCTTTCAGGAATTCCCTGGGAGGAATTTCAGAAAGATAAGAAGGGTAAAAAACAGTCCCTTTTTCATTAATGAAGGGAAGGTTATTTAATGAAACCACATAAATACGGCCCGCAAATTCTTTTAACAGGGAAATTAGCCAATAGTAACCACTCAGGTCCTGCACATTTGAAGCCACCCAGATCCAGATCTGGTCGAATTCTTCTTCATGCATCCGGTTCAGGATTGGTTGGAGACTTGCGCGGTCATTGTGGATCAGCCCGGCATGCCGTTTTTCTTCTTCGGGTCTTGTTTGTGAGATTTGGTGCCACCACGCCTTCCGCATTGCCATACCTTCTTCCGAGGAAAGATTACTTATGGGACCGAGAGAATAATCGTCTGATATCAGGATGATCTCACCATCCAGCCCCTCATCCATATCCATCGCGGTTGTAAGCACTTCTACGTCGCCAGGTTGAAATACGATATGAAACATCAAAAAAGATTTTATGCGACCAATCCGTTTTGCTCGGAACGGTCAATTTCCATACGGAGATTTCCGATAATGAAGTCCTGCCGCTGAGGAGTATTCTTGCCCATATAATATTCCAGTAACTGCTGAATATGCGTTTCTGGCATAATCATAACGGGCTGGACTTTCATATCCGGACCGATAAAACGGGCAAATTCCTCCGGAGAGATCTCTCCCAATCCTTTGAATCGCGTCACTTCGGGCTTGGCTCCCAATTTTTTCGTTGCTGCCTGTTTCTCTTTTTCGTCGTAGCAATAAATAGTCTCCTGCTTGTTGCGCACACGAAAAAGGGGGGTATCCAAGATATACACGTGGTTGTTCTTGACAAGATCTGGAAAGAATTGTAAAAAGAAGGTCATGAGAAGCAGCCTGATATGCATTCCGTCCACATCGGCATCCGTGGCGAATACAATATTGTTGTACCTCAATCCTTCAATGCCATCTTCTACATTCAGGGCATGTTGCAAAAGATTGAATTCTTCGTTCTCATACACAACTTTCTTAGTAAGACCAAAACAATTCAGCGGTTTCCCGCGCAAACTGAAAACCGCCTGTGTTTCCACATTCCGAACTTTAGTAATCGATCCGCTGGCGGAATCTCCTTCTGTTATAAAGATCGTGCTCTCCTTTTGCCTTTCGGCAATCAGGTCTTTGTCCTTCCCGGTAACTTCCTCATTATAGTGCACGCGGCAATCCCGAAGTTTACGATTATGCAGATTGGCTTTCTTGGCCCGCTCATTCGCCAGTTTCCGGATGCCTGATAACTCTTTTCTTTCTTTCTCACTCCTTTCAATCCGTTTCTTCATCGCATCGGCGATGGAAGGATTTTTATGGAGGTAATTGTCCAGTTCACGGACAAGAAAATCATGTACAAAATTTTTCATGCTGGCACCACCCTCTTCTACATACTGGCTCCCTAGTTTAGTCTTCGTCTGAGACTCGAAAATAGGTTCCACCACGCGCACAGAAACAGCTGCGGTAATGCTTTGACGGATATCAGCTGAATCATAATCTTTCTTGTAAAAGTCGCGCACCACTTTAACGAAAGCTTCGCGGAAGGCCTGCTGATGTGTGCCGCCCTGAGTAGTATACTGGCCGTTGACAAAACTGAAGATCTCTTCGCCATAATCATTGTTATGGGTTATAGCTACTTCAATGTCTTCTCCCTTTAGATGAATGATGGGATAACAAAGTTCGTCTTCATTCGTCCTTCGTTTAAGCAGGTCGAGGAGACCATTCTTGGAAATGTATTTCTTACCGTTATATTGAATTACCAGTCCTGCATTCAGATAACAATAGTTCCAGAACTGATTGTCCAGGTATTCATTGATGAAATGAAAGTTCTTGAACACCGATTCATCAGGCACATAACGGACCAGAGTTCCGTTCGGCTCCCCGGTTTTGGTCTCCTTGTATTCCTTCACCAGATTTCCCCTGGAAAATTCCGCTCTTTTTTCCCGGCCATCGCGGAAAGCGGATACAGTAAACGATTGGCTGAGGGCATTCACCGCTTTTATGCCCACGCCATTAAGCCCGACGGCTTTCTGAAATGCTTTACTATCATATTTGGCCCCCGTATTGATCTTACTCACTACATCCACCACTTTACCCAGCGGAATGCCGCGTCCGAAATCACGTATCATCACTTCTTTCTCCTCGATCGTCACATCAATCTGCTTGCCATATCCCATCGTGTATTCATCAATACAATTATCCACAACCTCTTTTACCAGAACATAGATCCCATCGTCGGCACTGCTGCCATCCCCAAGCTTTCCAATGTACATTCCCGGACGAAGCCGGATATGTTCTTTCCAGTCCAGGGAGCGGATGGATTCTTCTGTGTAATCAAATAATTGCTGCTTATTTTCTGCCATAATAGTGCGCGCAAATATAGGTAAATGAATCTGTTCGAGGGTTTCATAAATTACGCACGGGTGTGCATAATGCATTCCTTATTAAATTGATTTTCCGGATTTTACAGACATTCTGCTGGCAAAAGGCATACGTATTTTGAGAATAAAACCAAGTAGTTTTACCCATACTAAAAGGGGCGGTTCTAACGCTATTATAACCTAAACTCTTTCCTTTGAAAACTGGTCTTTTACCGGTCCTGAACCTGCTGATCTCCATCATAGCCGTTTCGCTTTGTTTCATCCCGATGGCAATATTTTGGCTGAAAAGGCTTGCCCCGGATAAATCTTTTTTCCTTATAGCAATCTTCTGGCTGATTAACGGCGTAACCTATACTCCGGAGATTTTCCGCTGGAACTGGTACAAGGCCATGAGTAATGAGATTACCCTCGTGTATAACCTGATAGATACTCCGCTTATCCTGATGATATTTTATTTTGCCTTTAGGAAGAAAATATTCAAATACATGCTGATCGGATTTATCATTTTTGAAATCCTCATGATTGTGTGGAAAGGATATAATTTCGATTCCAACACGCCGATAATCGGCCTTGGAAGTTTAATCAGCCTCATTCTGAATATCTGGGGTATCAGTATTTATTTTCAAAAAATGAGGCATACCTCCTTTGAAAATGTGCTGGCCTTCGTAAACGCGGGGTATATTTTTTACTACGGGCTGTTTACGGTAATCTATATTTTCAACTATATAATCTTCAGCAGGGCTACATTGCCCTATGTAACATTTATCAATTACCTCAGCATTACCATTGCCACCGGTCTCATTTCTTATGGTTACTGGCGATATGCCAGGTCACCCTGGAAGGAAGCAAACACGCATTAATCTTCGTCCTCTTCGTAATTATAGGTTCCCTGGTTATCATTATATATCGATTCCCAGTCTTTGATTTTATCGTCGCCCACAAGTTCCAGAATGTCAAAAATCGGATCGCCCTTTTTCTTCCACTCAATAGCCGGTTCATCCTGGTACTTGGAAACATACATACATTGTTCCGTTTCCAGGTGCACTTTAATCAGACTGACAGGTGACTCTTCCGTTTCCTGAATGAGATAATAACAATTTTTTTCTAGCAGCGCATAAGAATACATACTACACAAGTTTTAATTATGATTGCAGTCTGATTGTTCTGAATTAATGGGAAGTATAAAAACCTAACCTGCAGTAGAATTTGGGTAAGTAGGTTGGGGCTGCGGGTGTACGCAAATTTACTGCTTTTCAGAATCCGCCATCAGGTTTTTACACGCGGAACGAAAGGTATTTTTCTGAATATAATAATGCCTGATTATCAATACATTATACAATGATATCCTTTTCAAGGCGCATAAATTGGCTAATACAGGCGTCCAATTCCCTGGTATAATGAATGACAAATATCGGGGTCGCCCCAAAATACCCGCAATAACGCGTTACGAGGTTTTTCAATCATTCTATATGCTCCGCATCAAGACCCTGACATGGTTCGCCGGTTCCGCGCCGGCGATAGAACAAATAAATTTCATTCGCGTAGGCTGATCAGCAGTTGGTTTCCTCCGAAGCTAACTGCAAGATTTTCAAGTTTCAATATAAGGGAACTCATCCTCTTCTATTTACCGGCTGCAAAGATGCTTTTTTAAATTAAATTCGACGCTCAAACTGGAATTTCTGATCTCTCCGCAAACGATACAACAGATTCTCAGCCGCATTGACATTACTGAAATTGTCGGCGGATTTGTAAAACTCAAAAAACGGGGAGCCAACTATCTTGGCCTTTGTCCTTTTCACAATGAAAAAACGCCTTCTTTCACAGTTTCCCCAACCAAGGAGATCTTTAAATGTTTTGGCTGCGGACGAAGTGGGAATACCATCAGTTTTTTGATGGAGCATGAGAAGTATTCTTATGTGGAAGCGCTGAAGTGGCTTGCGAATAAATATAATGTCACGATCGAAGAAACGGAAAGCAGCCCTGAGGCCAGGATGCAGCAACAAACAGCCGACAGCCTTTACATTCTCAACGGATTTGCTCAACAATTCTTCACGGGCATCCTTTTGCAGGATGAAGAAGGACAGGATATCGGTCTGTCTTATCTGAAGGAGCGCGGATTTGGCGATGATATCATCCGGAAATTCCAACTGGGTTATAATCCATCTGCTGCAGACGCTTTTGCAGTGGAGGCCCTGGCCGCGCAGTACAGTCCGGATATTCTACAAAAAAGCGGATTGGTCGTTTGGCGCGACGGAAAAGCCTTTGACAACTATCGTGGCCGGATCATCTTTCCAATCCAAAATCAAACTGGAAAAATTGCCGGATTCGGCGCGCGGATTATCAGGAACAACGACCGGGCCCCAAAATATATCAACACACCCGAAAATGAGATCTATGTAAAAAGCAAGATTCTCTACGGATCCTATTTTGCTCGGCAGGCAATTGATAAACAGGATGAATGTTTGCTGGTGGAAGGGTATACCGATGTCATTTCGCTGCATCAGGCAGGCATTGAAAATGTTGTGGCTAGCGGTGGCACTTCGCTTACCCCGGACCAGCTCAGACTGATCAGGAAATATACTTCCAACCTGACTATTTTATATGATGGGGATGCGGCGGGAATTAAGGCGGCTTTGCGGGGAATGGACCTTGCCTTTGAAGAAAGTTTACAGGTAAAGCTGGTGCTGATACCCGATCAGGAAGATCCTGATAGCTATGTTCGAAAAAAGGGAGCAGCCGCCTTTCGGAATCTGATCTCGGAAAACAAAAAAGATTTTATTCTTTTTCAACTGGAGACTTCGCTTGCAGCTGCCGGGACTGACAGTAACAAGAAGGCTCAATTGGTAAACCAGATCGCGGAAACGATCTCACGAATCAATAAGGTGGAAGACTTCACGCGCCGCCAGGACTATATAAGGCGCTCGGCCGAATTGCTGAAAATTGATGAGACCGGTCTCCATGTGCTGGTCAATAAATTTCTTCGCGAACATATTTCCAAATCAGAAAGCAGGGCTTCTGCATCAAACCGAAAAACTAGTGATGAGCCTTCTTCCGCAACCCAGTTTGATGATGAGCTGAATGATTTACTCAATCAGGATGAGCAACAGGAACGTGCCATAGTCCGCAGTTTACTTGAATTCGGATTAAAATCCTGGGATGAAGAAAAGCGTGTGGCAGATTATATGCTTCAGGAATTTACTGATGAGGATATGATCGACAACAAGAATCTCATCAATATCCTGCACATTTACAAAACCTGGTATCAGCAGGGATTGGAACCCACTGCCCGGAATTTTCTTTACCAGGAAGATCAGCAACTTAGCACACTCGTGGTATCCATTATGGACTTCCCATATGAAGTAAGTGAAAACTGGAGAACATTTTATGAAGGAAAAATCCACACCCGTGAAGATCTCTACAAAGAAGAAGTGAAATCAACTTTAACCTACCTTAAGTTGAGGAAAATCCGCAGGCTGATCGAAATGAATCAAAAAGACCTGGAGCGCTCACAAAATCAGGACGACCAACTGATGTTTATGCAAACCCATCTTCACCTCAAACAGATGGAAAGGGAATTACTGGAAGCTTCAGGAACGGTGATTGTTAAGATTTGAAAGCCCTTAATTGCCATTCAGGATTGACGGTCAACCGTCAACTCAAACCGCAACCCCACGGCCAACCTTACCAAACCGTGTAGCCGTCCAAACGTGGTCAAGCGTGATTTCATTGATACCTTCAAACCCAGCCTGGGTGATGCAGGTCCAGCTGCATTCGCGGTTGAGCGTGGTTGCGATTTTCGAGCTGGTCTTTGGATATGCAACCCAGAATTTGCCGCCCTTGCTAAGCGCCGGCAATACTTCGTGGATAATCCCACGAAGCTGATTTTCGTTTACTGCAAAAACCAGCGCAAAATCGATCTTTTTGATCTTGAGCAAAGGTGTTACATTTTTAGCGAAAGCCAGTTTTGCAAACTGCTTCTCTATCGAGGAGGGAAGTCCCTGAATTAAAACGCTTTTTTCTTCTCTGAGCTCAAGCTTATCCAATAAAGTCTGTGACATGCTTAGATTGTTTTAATTAGAGGAACGTAACTGGCGGGCTGCAAAGGTAAAAAATTCCGGCCGGAAGTAAAAGAAAATCGGTTGTCAATGGAGAATTAAGGCGGTTATTCAGGGGATTTAACAGGAAATGAGCGAGGTTTCCTTCGATCAGGGCTTCTGCGAGCGGCCTCTTCGCTTGTCCCGGTACTTCAAAATGGGAATTTTACTCTCACTGCCCCTCAGCATCCGGCTGATGTTCTTCTGATGGGTTAGGATAACCAATAGGGCCACGGCTATTGCAAATGCCCGGTAAAGCGGCTCTTTTTCGTTGAAAATGAATAGGATAAGGACTGCGAAAGCAATGGAGGCGAGTATGGAACTCAGAGAAACAAAACGGGTAAGGTAGAGGCAGAGGAGAAAAACTCCAACACAATACACCGCCACAATGGGTTGTATGGCCAGGATCATCCCAAACAGGGTAGCGACCCCCTTCCCGCCCCTGAAATCGGCCCAAAGCGGAAATATGTGCCCAACAACAGCAGCCAGCCCCAGACCTACCATGAGGTTTGTCCGGTCCCACTCATTATGTACATAAAAGGGAATAACGATGTAAAGGCTCGTGGCAACCACTCCATTGAGCACATCTACCGACATCACAATAGATCCCCATTTTGAGCCAAGCACCCGGAAAGTATTGGTGGCCCCTGCATTTCCGCTACCATAATCCCGGATATCAACCCCGAAAAAGTGGCGGCTGATCCACACAGCCGTTGGGATTGAACCGATAAGGTAAGCGATGAAAATAAATAGGACCTCCTTCATGGATGCTTAGGGATAGTTGGATATCAAAAATAACAAAAAAAAGCTATTAAACCTCGCCAAACCCACTGGAGAATCAACGTTTTTTTAAACTGAAACTCATCCAGTTGTCCCGGATAAATAGAATATTCATTAAAAAACCCGTATTCGCAGCAAGTTGCCTGATTATTTGCTCGTCCGAAGCCAGGACGCCGCTGGCTATTACAACGCCATTATCATCCAAATGTTGCCACAAAAGACCCATGCTTTGAAGGATTACCCGGAGGTTTATATTGGCCAGAATAATGTCGAAAACAGCCTCTCCGTCAAGACCATCTTTTTGTGCCAGCGAAATGTGAACGCTATGATTTGCCTTCATGTTTTCACGCGCATTCTCTATGCTCCAGGCGTCAAGATCGATGGCGCGAATATCAGTAGCTCCCATTTTTTCTGCCAGAATAGCCAACACACCTGTTCCCGTTCCGAAATCCAAAACTTTCTCGGCATAAAAATCCAATCCCTGCATGGCCTGCAGCATCATATAGGTTGTTGCATGATGACCCGTTCCAAAACTCATTTTTGGAGTAATTGTCAGCTCATACTGAACGCCTAATATTTTTTCATGAAAATCTGTCCGGATAGCGCAAAAATCATCCAGGATCACCGGATGAAAATCCTTTTCCCATGCTTCATTCCAGTTCACCGGCTCTACTTCCTGAGAAGAAAACAGCGATCTCTTTTCCGGATGTTCTGCGCCCTTCACTTCAAGCAAAGTCTCGCGCAAGCCTGATTCATCGTATAATGTTTTTGGAATAAATGCATGAAGACTGTCTTCTTCTTCTTCGAAACCTTCAAAGCCAATCTGACTTAGCCGCGCCACCAGTATATCGGATTCCATGCTGTTTTTTGTAGGAATGGAAACTTCGATATAGGTAACCATGATTTAAACAGACAATGGACAATTACAAATGATCAACCGACAACTATTCTTTCTCTCCGAATTCCTGATGCTGGGTGCGTGGACGAATATCAGGCCTTGCTTCAGGTGGCCGTCCCTCAGGTTTGGGCATCAGCACTTTCCGGCTGAGTTTAAATTTCCCCGTTTTATTATCTACGCCAATCAATTTTACTTTCACCATGTCATTTTCATTCAATACCCCTTCCATACTTTCAAGCCGCTTCCAGCTTACTTCACTGATATGAAGTAGTCCCTGTTTACCGGGAAGGAATTCTACAAAAGCACCGTAAGGCATTACTGATTTTACTTTGGCTTCATACACAGTGCCAACTTCCGGAACAGCAACAATTCCTTTGATCCATGCTACCGCTTTGTCGAGACCTTCTTTCGCAGGACTGAATATGCTTACTTCTCCAAAATTGCCTACTTCTTCCAGGTTGATGGTGGCACCTGTTTCTCTCTGTATTTCCTGGATGATCTTTCCTTGCGGACCGATTACGGCGCCTATGAATTCCTTATCGATAAATATCTTCTCCATCCGCGGAGCATGTGGTTTCACTTCTTCTCTGGCTGCAGGAATACATTCATACATAGCTTCCAAAATATGCAGACGTCCCTTTCTGGCTTGTTCCAATGCTTCGCGCATGGTTTCCATGCTAAGTCCATCAACCTTTATGTCCATCTGCACACCGCAAATCCCATCCCGCGTACCAGTGACCTTGAAATCCATATCTCCCAGGTGATCTTCATCTCCGAGAATATCGGTAAGCACTGCATGCTTGTTATCAGATGCGCGCGTAATCAGTCCCATCGCAACGCCGCCAACATGCTTGGCAAAGGGAACGCCGGCATCCATCAGTGCAAGGGAACCCGCACAAACAGTTGCCATGGAAGACGATCCATTGGACTCCAGCACATCGCTTACCAAACGCACGGTGTAAGGGTAATCCTTTCCGGGCATCATCTTTTTTAATGAGCGCATAGCCAGGTTTCCGTGACCCACTTCCCGGCGTGCGGGAGCGCGCATCATCTTTACCTCGCCGGTTGAGAATGGAGGAAAATTATAGTGCAGGATAAATTTTGTGTAGTCTGATTTTGCTGCGCTTTCTACCAGCAGCTCATCAAGCGGAGTTCCTAAGGTAACCGTGGTGAGCGCCTGTGTTTCACCGCGGGTGAAAAGTGCAGACCCATGAGGCGTAGGTAAAGGATCCGTTTCCATTGCCAACGGTCTTACATGATCCAATCCGCGGCCGTCCAGCCTTATCGATTCATCAACGATCATATTCCTGACCACGTCCCACTGCAGATCTGCAAAATATTTTTTAGCAAGCTTCTTATCGGTATCTGTTGCTTCTGCGCCCAGGCCCTCGATCAGTTCCTGTTTTATTGTTTCAAAGGCTTCGGTGCGCTCATGTTTGCTACTTCCCGCACGGGAAATCTGATAAATTTTATCTTTGGCGAATGCAATCACTTTTGCCTGGAGTTCCTCATTCTGTTCGGGTTTTTTATAATCCCTTTTTGTTTTAACACCTACTTTATTTCTAAGTTCCTCCTGGCCCCTGATCTGTATCCGGATAGCATCATGCGCCACCTGAAGCGCCTGAACCAGGTCTTCTTCGCTGCACTCATTCGCTTCACCTTCCACCATCAGCAGGTTTTTTTCTGTCGCGGCGATCAGGAACTCCAGATCAGCCTTTTCCAGTTCAGTCCGGGTAGGATTTACAATAAACTTACCACTGACCTTGGCAACGCGTACCTCACTGATAATTTCTTTAATGGGAATATCGGAAACAGCCAGGGCAGCAGAGGCGGCCAGTCCGGCAAGTGCATCAGGCATTATTTCAGGGTCACTTGAAATGAGAGACACCAATACCTGAACCTCACAGAAATAATCTTCGGGGAATAAGGGGCGGAGGGCACGATCGATCAGCCGGCTGGTGAGCACTTCGTAATCATTCAGCCTGGCCTCCCTTTTAAAGAACGACCCGGGGATCCTGCCGGCTGAGGCAAATTTCTCCTGGTAATCGACTGAAAGGGGAAAGAATTCCTGCCCTTCACGTGGTTCTCTGTTTGCTACGACGGTAGCCAGGATAATGCAGTTTCCCTGACGGAGGGTCACCGCTCCATCGGCCTGTCGGGCCAGCTTGCCGGTTTCTATAGTAATAGGCTGGCCTTCACCGGTAGTAAAAGTTGCGCTGATTGGCTGTGATAACATAATTGTGCTTTTGTAATGGGGTGGATCGTTTTTCGGGGCTGGATCCATGGAAACATGAATGATACAAATCTTTGGAAAAAATGATTCCCAACAATCATGTGTTGGGAATTTCATTTTTTACGTAACGATTTATTTTCTGAGACCGATTTTTTCGATCAGCTGGCGGTAGTTTTGCAGGTTGCTATTACTCAGGTAGGTCAACAAGCGTTTTCTTTTGCCGACAAGCTGCATCAACCCGCGATGTGTGGAAAAATCCTTCTTATTGGCCTGAAGATGGTCGGATATTCGGTTGATACGCTCGGTCAACAAGGCAATCTGAGCTTCAATGGACCCGGTATTGGTGGCACTAGTCCCGAACTTTGTGAAGTATTCTGCTGTTTTTTCTTTAGTCAAATAAGGCATCTCAATTTTTTTAATGCATCCATATAATATTCTGCTAATTTCGGCGCAAAGGTAGAGAATTATTTGAGTAATATGACGTTTTCACTTGAAAATCCCCTGTTGGGCGAAACCGGACGCTTTATATGATATCCTACCAATATCCATTTCCGCGGAAACTCATTATTGTTACCGTTATTTCAGATCTGATAACGGATTACCGCGTGCATAAAATCTGCCAAACACTTCATAATGAAGGCTATCGCGTGTTGCTCATCGGATCCTGTCACAAACAAAGTATTGGGCTTAAAGAACGTGACTATCAGACACATAGAATAAGACTCGTATTTCGAAAATCTGTCTTATTCTATGCTGAATTTAATATCCGCCTTTTTTTCTGGCTTCTGGCACACAAGGCAGATATCTACCTGGGAAATGATCTGGATGTAATGCCGGGAACCCAGCTATCCGCGTTCGTCTGGAGAAAACCTTTGGTTTACGATAGTCATGAATACTTTCTGGGCATGGCTGGAATGGACCAGAAACCTCTCCGCCGGCATATCTGGAAGGCCGTTGAGAAAATCTTGTTTCACCGTGTAAAATATGCGTATACCGTCTGCGATTCTGTGCGCAACCTCTACCGCCGTGACTACAACAAGAAACTAACGGTTGTCCGGAACCTGCCCTTCCGGGACAACAATCACCTGGAACTTACCCCCGAAGAAAGGGACTGGATTGCCCTGACTGACAAAAAGATTCCGGTAAACAAGCGGATAATTATACTTCAGGGAGCCGGGCTCAATGCCCACCGGGGGGTCGAAGAGCTCATATTTTCCATGCTTTTTCTGGATGGAGCGCGATTTCATCTGCTGATTGTAGGAGGAGGTGATATTTTTCCAAGCCTGGAAAAAATAGTGTTCCAAAATAATCTGCAGGAAAAAATAACCCTGATTCCCAAGGTTCCTTTCAACGTGCTTGATCATTTTACAAGGCAGGCACATCTTGGCCTTTCGATTGACAAGCCTTCCGTGATCAATCATCGTTACAGCCTGCCTAATAAATTATTTGAATACCTGCATGCAGGCGTACCGGTGCTCGCAAGCCGGTTGGTGGAGCAGGAACGTATCATCAACCATTACAATGTGGGAACCTACATTGAGGATCATCATCCGGAACATATAGCACAAAAAATCAGGGAGATTTTTGATAACCCCGGGCAATGGGAGCAATGGAAAGAAAACACCAAACTGGTCCGTGAAGAATTGAACTGGGAGAACGAGTGTAAAATAATCATTGATATTTTTAAACAAGTGGAAAGGGAGACGGTTAGTTAATAAGTATTCCGTGGAAGAAAAAAATCTTCATATTGTTTGCCATGATGTTCCCTATCCCCCTGATTACGGTGGGGTATTTGATCTATTTTATAAGATCAAAACACTTTATGAGGAAGGAATTCGTATACAGTTGCACTGCTTTGAGTACGGAAGGGGAGCCCAACCCGAACTGAATGCCTATTGCGAAAAAGTGTACTATTATCCGCGAAGGACAGGCCATAAAAGTCTTAGCCACCAGCTGCCTTATATAGTTTGCTCGAGATCAAATCCCGAATTACTGGAAAGGATGCTTGAAGATGAGTTTCCCATCCTGCTGGAAGGCGTGCACTGTACATATCTGATGAACGATGCGCGATTTGCAGGACGCAAGGT
>Ga0182024_10013804_pt1 | contig 15705 bp, 12 predicted proteins | sample P32metaG_FD_120480 | JGI IMG/M metagenome (GOLD analysis project Ga0182024, IMG submission 120480) | Permafrost microbial communities from Stordalen Mire, Sweden - P3-2 metaG (Illumina Assembly) | ecosystem: Environmental > Terrestrial > Soil > Wetlands > Permafrost | place: Sweden: Stordalen... | reverse complement strand
TGACCGCCAAGGCCCGCGCCGCCGGCATCCACCTCATCGTCGCCACGCAGACCCCGCGCCGCGAAGTCGTCACCGGCGTGATCAAGACCAACATCCCGGCCCGCATCGCCTTCCAGGTGCCGAGCGGACTCGACTCGCGCGTCATCCTCGACGAGAACGGCGCGGAAAATCTCCTCGGCAAAGGCGATCTCCTCTATCGCCCGCCCGGCGTGGCCGGCTACACCCGCGGCCAGGGCGCGTTCGTCTCCGACCAGGAAGTGCAGGACGTCGTCGACTTTTCCGGCGGCCAGGCCGAAGCCCAATTCGCGCCCGAACTCGACGCCAAGCTCTCCGGCAGGGCCCCCGCCGAAATGGATGTCAGCGAGGACGACAAGAAGCTCATCTATGAATGCTTCGACGTCATCCGCCAGGAAAAGAAAGCCAGCACTTCCAATCTCCAGCGCCGCCTGCGCCTCGGCTACAACCGCGCCGCCTACGTCATCGACTACCTCGAAAAAGTCGGCGTCCTCGGCCCCGCCGACGGCGCCAAGCCCCGCGAAATCCTCGTCGATCTTGAGAGCTATATGCTCGATCTTTAATTAAAGCGGCGCGAGTAAAGATGCCTGTCCCCTTTTACACTCTATGTCGAGCGACAACGTTATAAATCAGCATTACGTGTCCCAAGGCTACATGCGCAATTTCAGCGAAGGGGATTTTATTTGGGCCTATGACAAGCTCAAGCGGAGCAAGTTTAGGACGAACGTCCGAAATGTAGCCGCTGAACGATATTTTTATAATTCCGAGGAGTTGGCGCGAATTACTGGAGATAAACAGTTCATCGAAAAACGGCTGAGCAAGATTGAGGGAAAATATAAGTCCGTGACGGATGATCTTTTTGAGCGACTCGGTACTAAAAGCTTCGTATTGGATGATGAAACTAGAGGATTTTTGTCCCTCTTCATGGCGATCCAAATGTGTCGGACAAAAGAGAGCTTAGTCAGTTCCGTTCAACTTATCGAAGCTACATTGGAGGTCATGAAGAAGGCATGCGTTAAGGCAAGTATTCTTGTGCCTCCCGAGTACGAATTAAATGCGGAACAATCCGCTCGAGAGTCTCTGCAAAAAACTTTGGTAAACGCCGATGAAATCCAAAACTACGCACAGATTTTGAACACGCATATTTGGATTATAATGAGAGCACCTCCGGGCGAAGTGTTTTTAACCTCAGATCACCCTTTTGCGAAGCGACCTCATATTGTTAAGACTTGGAGATCAATGAGCGGAATTGCTTCCAAAGGAATTGAAATCGCATTTCCACTCTCATCACGGTACCTATTGACTTTATATGACGCGGAATACTTCCATCGGCTAATACCTCGCAATGGCACTGCTAGTTCCCACCTATGTCATGAGAACATGATTTATTATAATCAGTTTCAGGTTAAGGACTCGAATAGGTTCATCTTTTCAGAGGTGGACGATTTTAGTTTCGTAGACTTCCTTCTCAACGATCAGCCCGAGCTAGCTAATCCCAATAGGAATCGCGTGGAAGTTATCTGATCCGACAGTTTCAATTAGTGGCTTGCCCCGGAGAATAGGGACAGGTACGTTTTAGGATCGCTTCCTGCGCGCTTCGCGCGCCCGGACAACAAGTAGTCCGGGCCACCCGAAGAAGGCACCGTCCCGCCGTGGCGGGACGGCTACCTTCCAAATCGCGTTAATCTTGTTAATCCTGTCCAAAAAATTCCGTAATTCCGTCAAAACTTCAGCGGTGGGCTACAGGGCAAGCGCCAAAAATATTGCCCGCTAAAGAGAGGAACCCGCACTGCCCGGAGATAACGAAGCGACGTCATCCACCGTGGCGCTTTTTGCGTAAAACTTTTTGATTAAGGAATGATAATCGAAAGTGGAGGCCCAGATACCGGAAAGAGCGCAGACAATGCCCCACGATAAAGCCGTTTTGATGAGCAAGTGGCGTTTTTCGATCTCCGATGAAAAGAGGTCCCAATTGGTGTAGATAAGAATCAATCCAAGGGCAATGTTCGCGCTGGTCCTGAGATTGCCCCCGTCTCTCCTCAACCGAAAGAGGAGCGGTAAACAAAAAGCCAGAAAGATCAGGCGGTAATCCCAGTTCGATAACAGAGCGAACGTCCCTAGAAAAACACCTGCCCCAATGCGGAAAGTAAAAAGATCTCTCTGCCACCACAAATGCTCCACTGACGAAGGGGCCTTCGCAGAGAACCAGACCGAAAGCACGATGACCACGACCAAAATCAGATCTGCGAAGACGACGTGTGGGGATTGATGGATCTGCATAAACAAGGTGCTGGCTCCATAGGATCTAAATGGCAAATGCGGGGTAAGGGCGGCGACGCGGTTCAACTCTGCCAGGTCAAAAATAAAATAGCTCAGGCAAATGACGACCGCAGCCGCCAGCCATGGCAAAGTTTTGCGCCAAGGGGGGGCGACGAAGGCGAGAAGGCCAAAGACGGGAAACAGTTTTAGCACCGTGGCAAAAACCATGAGCAAAATTGAGAGTGGAATCACGCGACGAATTCCCACACAGACACCAAGGAGAATAAATAAGACCAAGTCGATATTGCCACGTTCCACGGCCAGCATGACACAGGGAGAGAGAACGAAGAGAGAAGCCCAGAGCCCTTCCTCAAGGGTGAGTCTCCCCAGGATAAAAATAAATGTGCCGAGAAAAATCGAACCTAGACCGATGCCGAAACCGTTGAGGGTTTTCGCATTCAGACCAAGCCTGTCCGCATACAGCCACCATCTCGGATAGTTATAAACCCAATCAACCTGGCCCATCTTGGTCGGTTTCCAAGGATCCATTCCCTCGCGCGCGTTGGCTATGCCCACGACCACAACATGCAAGTCTTCGAAGCGTGAGTCGGCGGCGATCACCCCGAAACTTCTCCAAACCTTTGTCAGCGGTATATGCGTCACCTTGGGCGCTATGAACAAAATACCCATGTAGACGAGAATCGCTGTAGCTACCAACCACCGGCCATCGAACCTGTATAAAGGAAGCATGCTTTTTTCGACCATTGTTTGCCATACCCAGCCGCTCAGACGCTAACGACGGTAGGTAACTTTAGCAAGAGTGGACGGGCAGGTTTCGGCTCATTCCCGATCGCGAAATGAGAGTACGGGCAACAGAATGTCGCATGTGTTATCTTGAGGCAGGCACGTTACCTGCGGTCGCTTCTTGTAACCGGGACGGGAAATCCCTATTCTAGCTGTTCCTCATGAAATCCGTCGGAAAACAACTGCAAGAGGCGCGTCTGGCCAAGAACTGGACGCCCGAACTTGCCGCGCGCGAGACCAAGATCAAGGTCGACCGGCTGCACGATCTCGAGACGGACGATTATTCCCATTTCACGAGTCCGACCTACGCCCGGGGATTCGTCCGCACCTACGCACGCGCGCTCGGGCTGGACGAGTACAAGATCCTGCGCCAGCTCGACAACAAGCTTCCGGACGACGACTCGGCCAATATCGTCACCGACACCGGCGTGGCCTACCTGCCGGAAACGGCGATGCCTCCCCGCGCGGCGCACCGGGATTACACCGGGCTCTACATCACGATGGGTCTCGGGGCTGTGGTCACGCTGGCCATCGTTTTTGTGCTTTTCGAGGCCTACCGGGTGGGCGAACTTTCGCACTGGTTCGGGAGCAGCCAGGAAACCGTCGCCACCGAAACAACCAGCAGCACGAATGCCGCTCCGGCAATTTCCGACACGGATGCGCCCATGCGCGCCAAGCCCATCGATTCGAATACGCCTCCGCCCATTGTTGATGCGAACGCCGCAACCAACGCGACGGCCGTGACCGCCGATACCAATCCAGGCACGCCCAGCCTTGTCGCACCGAGAGCGTTGCCGGTCGATCCATCCCTCCTGGGCGCGAGCGCCGACACCAACGCCGCGCCGGTGCAGACCGCTCGGGCGCTGCCCGTGGCGTTGCCGGTCGACCCCTCAGAACTGACCAATGCGGCTCCGACGACGCCCGCCGCTCCGCCAGCGCAGGCCGTCTCTTCGGACACGTCGAATAGCCCCGCTCAAAACGCGACACCTGCCGCGCCGCGCGCGCTGCCGGTCGATCCCTCCGAGTTGACCAATGCGACTTCGACGAATCCCCCGGCGACAACTCTGGTGGCGGTGAATACGCCACCCGCTGCCAATGGGACGGATGCCACTAACGTGACGGACGGGGTTTCGGCTCCCCCGGTAGCAACGCCAGCCGCTGCCCCCACGACGCCCGCTCCGAGCGCGAACCCTTCGGCCCGGCAATCGAACAGCGGCCCGGTCATGGAACCGTCGATGCCCGCAGTAGAACCCTCCACGGATTCGGCTCCGGCAATTCCCACCGCTCCAGTCGCTCCAACCGCTCCTGACGAGACGACGAATGCCGCTCCGCAAGCTGCGACCACCACAGATTCTTCAGCGGATACCGACAAGCGGCTGGTGTTGACCGCTTCGCAGGATTCCTTCGTCCGGGTGACCGACCTGGATGCTTCCGATGCCGAGAAGCCGCTCTACGCCGCCGTGCTGCATAGTGGCCAATCGGTCGGGTTCGACGGGCGCAAATTTTCGATCAACGTGGGTGTTCCTTCTGCGGTCGACATCAAGCTCGACGGCGTGAACTATGGCCCGCACAGCGACCAGGACGCGCCGGAAACCTTTACCGTACAGTCACACTTGCCATGAACTTAACCGCACCGAAACCGACCGCCGCCCAGCGTGCGGCGGCTACCCATGTTGTGAAAGTCGGCCTTGTCTCGCTCGGCTGCGCGAAGAACCTGGTCGATTCGGAAATCATGGCGGGTCATCTGCATAAGGCGGGCATGGCGCTGACGCCGAACCCGGACGAAGCCGACGTGATGATCGTCAATACCTGCTCGTTTATCGACGCGGCCAAGGAGGAAAGCATCGGCGCGATTCTTGACGCCAACCGCGACCGCGGGATGCGCCGCCGTCATCGCGCGCAGAAGCTGATCGTCGCCGGTTGCATGGCGCAACGCTTTGCCGGCGAGTTGCGCACGTCGATGCCCGAGGTTGACGCATTCATCGGCCTCGACCAGTTGACACAGATCGCACCGATCATCGAGGGCCTGCTGGCGAAGGAGCGCGAGTCGGCCCTGGCGGAAAATTTCGTCACGCCGCAGCCGAAGTTCATTCCCGATTTCGACACGCCGCGCTTTCGCCTGACACCCTCGCACACGGCTTACGTCAAGATCGCCGAGGGCTGCAATCATCCCTGCTCGTTCTGCATCATTCCGCAAATGCGCGGACGTCATCGCAGCCGCACGGTCACTTCCATCGTGGCCGAGGCGCGCGGCCTGGTGGCCGAGGGCGTGAAGGAACTCAATCTCATTTCCCAGGACACGACTTATTTCGGCATGGATCGCTGGGAGGAAAAAGCCGGACCGCGCGCGCCGGTCGATTCGTCGCGGGGCGATTCGCTGGTTTATCTGCTGCGCGAGTTGCAGAAGATCGAGGGCGATTTCTGGATCCGGCTGCTCTACACGCACCCGGCCCACTGGAGCGACGAGCTGATCCGGACCATCGCGGAGTGCCCCAAGGTCGCGCGCTACGTCGACATGCCGCTCCAGCACATTTCCGATCCGATGCTCGAAGCGATGCGGCGCGAAACGTCGTCGCAACATATCCGCGACTTGATCAAGCGCATCCGCGCGGGCGTTCCAGGCATCGCGCTGCGCACGACGTTCATCGCGGGATTTCCCGGCGAGACGGCGGAGGATTTCGAGACGCTGCTCCGGTTCATCGAGGAAACCCGCTTCGAGCGGCTCGGGGTTTTCAAATATTCCCGCGAAGACGGGACGCGCGCGGCCAAACGCGAAGGACACCTGACGACGCGCACGAAGGAATCGCGCTGGAAAAAGGCGATGGCCCTGCAACGCCGCATCGCCCTGGAACAAACCACTTCTGCGGTGGGGAAAAAGCTGCGCGTCCTGGTGGAGGCCCCCGGCGTGGCCCGCAGCGAGGCCGATGCTCCGGAAGTCGATGCGCGCGTCTTTGTGCCGAAGAGCCTGCCCATCGGCGAGTTTGCGGAGGTGACCGTTGTCGCAGCCAACGAGTACGATTTGGTGGCGGAGTGAGGGCTGAAGAAGGCAGTTACCAAATTTCCAAATTTTCCTAAATTACCAAATTAACGGAATTGGGATTGGGTGATCTTCATTTCCAAGCGTACTCACGTGAAGCAAACAAAATGGAAACAAGAGTGTTTCCCTGTTTTTTCCTTCCCAAAAAAATTTCGTTAATTTGGAAAAATTTGGAAATTTGGTTATTCTCCTCCGCCTTTTCACGTGATTGACACACCGGCTTGCTGTTTATTAGTCTTCTCCATGCGTTGGATGCCTTTAATCGCACTGGCCGCCTGCCTGCCGGTCGTGCCGGCTTTTGCCCAAACAAATACGCCAACCGCTCCACCGAAACCACCGAAGACGCCCACCGCATTGCCCACCCCCAAGGCTGAACCGGAGAATGAGCAAGCCTACGCCCCGCCGGTAGCCCCCGAAAAAGAGCCCCCCTCCGCCGCTGATGTCGGTCCGGTGCAAAAACATTTCATCCGGGCCTCAACCACGGATGATCTCGGGGAAGCGCCTAATGCGGATGATGCCTGGGACAATGCCGCCCTCCTGGCCACGCACGAAAAAATCGCCCTGGATAAGAGGATCTCGATCCCGTTGATTCATGACGTCCAGAATGACGGAGCTTATACCGCCTCCGCCAACCCCGCGCTGCAATACGAGGTGACTTATCTTAACTGGGGCGCGGTGACCCAGGAACAGTTGCTGGCGCGCCGGGGCCATTACTTTACGATTACATGGGACAATGACGGACCGAAGGACGACTTCACGGCCCGGTTCGAATATCGCGAGGTGAAGAGCAAAGAAATCGTCCGCACATTGACGCAAAAGATGTCCGGGGTGTCCGGCACCACGCGCTCCTACTTCGCCGTGGTGTCCCAGGCTTACTTGGCCTACGGGCCCGTCTGCTCTTGGCGATTCACCGTCCTCAAAGGCGACACCGTTGTCGCCGAAGCCAAGTCCTTCATTTGGTAACAGAAATCCGTAAAACATTATGATCGCCACTCTCTTTGCACAGGCCGCCATCGCACCGGTCGAAGAAAAAATCGGACTCTTCCAGATGATGCAGCGGGGCGGTCCGCTGATGGTCGTCCTTTTCGGGTGCAGCGTGGTGGCCCTGGGCGTTTTTTTCGAACGCTGGTTTTACTACAAGCGCTCGCGCATGAACGTGAGCGAATTTCTCGCCGGGGTCCTGGCCCTGGTCCGGCGCCAGAGTTATGCGGAGGCGATCTCGCGTTGCGAAGAGGGCCACGGCCCCATCGTCTCGGTGGTTCGCACGGCGATCTACAAGCGCCACCTGCCGCCCGCGGAACTGCGCGAGGTCGTGCGTGAAATCGCCCAGTTGGAAATTCCGCATCTCGAAGCCAACATCTCGCTGCTCGGGACCATCGGTTACGTGGCTCCGCTGCTGGGACTCCTCGGCACCGTCACGGGGATGATCGACGCCTTCGTCAAAATCAATCAGACCAACGGCACCGCGTCGGTGGGCGAGCTTTCGCAGGGGATTTATCTCGCGCTGATCACGACGGCCGCCGGCCTGGTCGTGGCCATCCCCTGTTACCTGGCGCATAATTTTCTCGTGGCGCAGGTCCATAGCCTCGTCGCCGACATGGAGCGTGCCGGAATTGAAACGATCCACACGCTGACCGATCTGCCCCGCAAGGACATGATCGCGGTGCCCTTCAGCCCGGCCTCCGATAAAGACGAGGAGAAGAAAGCTGCGGGTTAAGAAGCTGCGGGGGTAAATGGCCCGTCCCGGAGGAGTTCTCTGCAAACGTGTTGTGTCCAAATTCCGTCATCCTGAGCGGAGCGAGGCGAAGGGTTTTATTTTCCCAAGCGGGTGGATCCGAGCGCAGCCGAAGGACCTCGTCGCTCTTACCGGAGATGACCGAAACGGATTCGAGTCGCTCCAGGCAAAGCCGGTCCGCCCCTCTGTCGCGACGACATCTTGCGGTACGACGGACGTCCGCGTTTAGGCAACCTAGGTCCTTCGACTTTGGCTCGGCGGAATCCTTCGGCCAGACATATCACCCGCTCGCCTTCGCTCAGGATGACGGCACTGGTAGATAAGGCTTTCGCAAAGACTGCCGCCAGGCAATGTTACTCCTTGGCGGGAGTGGAGTTCCCCGGCGTGCTGTTCGTTTTGGCGACGGTTCCGAGACGGGTGAACATCTTGGAAAAGTCACTCGCAGGCTGAGCCTTCCCGTTCAAGGCGTTGGAGCGGCCCACGAAGACGACACCGTCGTCCATTGCGAGACGATTGCTGTGGAGATCGCCGTAAACTTCGGCCTTGCCGCGGAGCTCGATGCGGCCCGTGGCGTAAATGTTCCCCTGAACTTTGCCATAAATCAGGACGTCGTTGACTTTGATTTCGGCTTTGATCAGGGCTTGCTCACCCACGGTCAACGCGCCGCCCTCGGATTCAATCGTGCCTTCGAGACGGCCATGCAATTCAAGTTCGCCGGAAAAAGCCAGGGCGCCTTTAAATTCGCAATCGGAAGTCAGGACCGTGGTCGTGCGGGTTCCGGCGGGTTGGCCCGGGCGAAGAGTGTCGGCGGGAAGAGCGGGGCGCTTGGAATTGTCGGTAAATGTGGACATAATAATGGTTGGTTTTAGATCAGTGTGGCAGGGAGGTCAAGCAGGCTGCTTCCGTATGCAGGTCTCATACCGAAAAAGCTTCTTCGCGATTTTGTAATCCATTGGGTTGAATTGCCCGGGCCTGTTTGAGTCTTGATGGTAGCCGTCGACCTCCGGGCGACGGTGCCTTTCCTGGAGGGACGACCTCCCGGTCGTCCGCGGCCCGGCAGGAGCCGGGCCCTCCAAAGTACCGTCGCCCGGAGGTCGACGGCTACCTTTATGCGTAATTATTCAACGCTTTTTCGAGCAGCACCTTCGATTCTTTCTGGATGATCTGGCGTTTGAGCGGATGAATAACGTGCGCCAGGGCGTAGTCGCGCAGCTTCCTCATGTCTTCTTCCGTGCGCAACGGCGGGAAGAGATATTGTTCCTCCATCGCCAGATCGACCAAGTCACGGCCAGTTTGTCCCAGGTAGGTCACGCAAAGACGCCGGAACTGCCCGGCGAAACTCTCGTCGGCTTCGTGCGATTCCTTCAGGGAGTGCTCCGCCAGTTGCGCCACCTTGACCATCGCGCGGCTCGATTCAAAAACATCCTCCGTGCGCAGGGCCCGATCCAGCACCAGCACGGAGAGGTTGAGCGGCTGCCGGAAATCAGACGGCTCCAGATTTTTCTCCATGAAGACGACTAGGTAAAAATTCTTGGCGAAGAGCCGCGTATAGACCGCGTACTTATCGTAAACCAGGCGGAATTCCTGCGTCAGCACCTTGGCTTTCCAGCTGAAAAGGGCGAGTTGGTAAAGTTGCGAAGCGATCCGCTTGAGGATGTCGTTGCTGTACTGGCCGGGCACGTCGCGCGCGATGATGGCGTGGAATTGATCAAAGACAAAGGCCGCCTTGACGCCGGGGAGAGCCGTCACTTTGCGCAAAGCGTCTTCGAGTTTTGTCGCCATAATGTTTCTCTCTAGTCGATGACCGCGTTGACCGCCGCATCAAGATCGTCCTGGTAGTCGTCCTTGCGGCGCAGCAGGACGATGAAGCCCTCATCGTGGTTCAACCCGACGACCTGGTATCTCTCGGTGTCGATCGTCCACTTTTCGCAGGTGCCAAAACCGAGCGTGTCGCCCACCGATTTGGCCCGGTCGGCGAAGTCGGTCAGCCACGCGGTATTTTCGGCGTCGCCCTCGGTGGCCGCAGCTTCGTAAATCACGTTTTCTTTGCCGCGTTCGATCTGAATCATCTTGAGCAGCCCGGTGATGGCCTTGAAACGGTCGAAGGGGCTTGAGGGCGTTGTTTTTTGCGCATTAAAAACAGGTCCGGTCCGGTGGGCCAATTTGCCGCTGGCGGTGGTGGCGAGGCCGGGATTAAGCAGGAATTCAATCTGGTCCCAAAGCGAACGCTTGATGCCCAGAGGCAGCGGAGCCACGGTGCTGTCTGCCAATTTCCAGGTAATAATCTGAGCCAGGGCCTCCTTGCCCCAAAGGGCGGCGTAATTGGCTTCGATCAACTCACCCTCCTTGAAGTAGAGGAAGGCCGCCTCGCCATTGGCATCGGTGATGGTCAGCATGCAATCGCGCAAGGGCAGGCAATCCTTGCGAATGATTTCCTCCAATGACTGCGGGTTCGCCATGGAGTCGAGTTAAGCATACTCGCTTCTTGGAACCTATCTCAAAATCACCCCAAGGTACACGAAATGAATTTTCTTCCTCTCGTTCCTAAATAGAGTCTGGGAACGAGGGAAGCACGCCTTGCGAAATCGATCATTTCCATGACACAATTAATTGATACAGACTTCCTTACGACTTTCCGGAAAGTGCCAAAAATCGATTTCGACCATTGACGCATAGGCGGCAGTATTATATTTTTCGCGAATGCTAAAAAACCGTCTCGGTCTCCTCTTCCGCGCCGCTCGAAACTCCAGTCGAGACGGTTTCACCCTCGTCGAACTTCTCGTGGTCATAGGAATCATCGCCATCCTGGCTGGTGTCGCCCTCGGCCCGATTACCAACGGCATCAAGCAGGCCAAGCATAACTCGGCCTTGCAGACCGGACGTCAAATCGGCCAAATGTGTTTTTCCTTCGCCACCGATAATACGGCGAATGCCAATGAATATCCTTCGGACACCGATGGCTACAAAATAGCGCAAGATTTGATCAATGCCAATTATGCCACTGATCCGAGCGTCTTTGTCGTCAGTGGCCAGACAGGCGTATCCAACTACAGCGGTGCAGCCCCCATCTCCTTGACCACTTCCAACTGTTCGTGGAGTTTTACGGTCGTAGCGAAGTCTACAAATAACGGTCTCACTTCCACCGCGTCGGATCTCACCCCGCTTATCTTCTTTGACAACGGCGCCAACACCTCGCTAACGACTCCCTTCCCCGTGACCGCGGGTACGGCAACAAACATCGGGACATTGGGACTCAGCGCCCCGTTCCAAACGGATGGCATTGCGGTCTTTTATAAGGGCAACAATGCGCTGTACCTCAAGGCGGGCACCTCTGGAACCACGGGCGTGGTTGCAAACTTTATTTCGTCCAACGACACCGATACAACCACCTATTTGATTGCTCCGTAATTAGGGCTTTCTTCAAAAAAGGGTGATCCTCACGGATCACCCTTTTTTTATTTCCCTCGTTCCCAAAATGTAATTTGGGAACGAGGATGAGGACAATTCCTGATTACACTGGTAAATTCAAAGTTCATTTGAGATTCTTGAAAGTAAGTTTATTGAGCAGTCGAGTCTCTTTCGCCTCGCGTGTTCCCGAGGCAAAATGGGACCGAAAAAAAGTTTTTCGTAACTTGTTTGGCTTTATCGGCGTCTATGAGACTTTCTTTATTAAATTCTGTTTCATCTATTGACGTTTAGGCAGCAAAAGGGTATGCTCCCCTCATGCTAAACAACCGTCTCCGTCTCCTCTTCCGTACCGCTCGCAACTCAAGTCGAGGCGGTTTCACTCTCGTCGAACTCCTCGTGGTTATAGGAATCATCGCCATTTTGGCCGGTGTCGCCCTCGGCCCAATTACCAACGGCATCAAGCAAGCCAAGCATAACGCGGCCTTGCAGACCGGACGTCAAATCGGTCAGATGTGTTTTTCCTTTTCCACCGATAACACTCAGAATGGCAATGAATATCCTTCGGACTCCGATGGTTACAAAATAGCGCAAGATTTGATCAATGCCAGTTATGCCACCGATCCGAGCGTCTTTGTCGTCAGTGGCCAGACAGGCGTATCCAACTACAGCGGTGCAGCCCCCATCTCCTTGACCACTTCCAACTGTTCGTGGAGTTTTACGGTCGTAGCGAAGTCAACAAATAACGGCCTCACTTCCAGCGCGTCGGATCTCACCCCGCTTATCTTCTTTGACAACGGCGCCGACACCTCGCTAACGACTCCCTTCCCCGGGTCTCCCGGAACGGCAAAAAACATCGGGACATTGGGAACCAGCGCCCCGTTTGGAACAGACGGCATTGCAGTCTTTTATAAGGGCAACAATGCGCTGTATCTCAAGGCGGGCACCTCTGGAACCACGGGCGTGGTTGCAAACTTTCTTTCATCGAACGACACCGATACAACCACCTATTTGATTGCTCCGTAATTAGGGCTTTCTTCAAAAAAAGGGTGATCCTCTCGGATCACCCTTTTTTTTGTGATTACGCAAATGATTCGATCTTTGGCTTTCGGATAGCCTTTGGATAAGCTCCCTCTCATGCTGTCCCCTCGTCGTTTGTTTTCGTCCGGCGATGCATCCCGTGCATCCGGCCTTACCCGGTTCGAACTCCTTGTCCTTGTCGGCATTCTCATGATTCTTGCCGGGGTTGGTTTCGGTCCGATAACCGAGCACCTGGAGAAAGCCAAAATCAATCGCGCGGTGGAAAGCGCCCGCACGATCAACACGCTCCTGTCCCAATACGCCACCGATAACAACGGTGTCTACCCGGTGGGAGAAAGCACGTCAGCGGCCGGTAAATCGGAAGGCATCGCACGGAATTTGCTGGAAAATAATTACACGCCTGATGCCACTATCTTCGCCGTCGGTACCACGGTTCCGTATAGCGGAAAGGCCTCCGATTTTTCCGACATCGCCGCGGCCAATATCAGTTGGGACTTCACCGGCGGCGCGACAGCTTCCACCGGCATCACCACGGCGGCTTCGGACCTGCTTCCAACCGTTTACGGCACGGGGGAAAACGTGACCTACCCGACGAGCGCAGGGATCGGTCTGGACCTGACGCTTTCCGGCAACGGTCCCTTCGGGAAGAAGGGCATCGTGGTTGCGTACAAGGGTAATAACGCGGCGTTCATCCAGGGAACGGCTTCCGGTACAACCGTGGAGTGTCCTGGATTTATCTCAACGGCGTTCAAAGACGCGGGGCCGTACACGCAGATCAGGCCGTAGTTTAAAATGTAGCGTCGGTCTATGACCGCCGACGATGAGTCGAATACGCTTTCTTTTTCCGTCGGCGGTCATAGACCGCCGCTACATTTTAGGATCGCGGCATCCACCGCGCGGGCCGCGCGTGCGCCGCTCACGATGGCGCCTTCGATCGTCGCAGGCAGTCCGGTATTCGTCCAATCGCCGGCCAGCCAGAAATTCGACCACTCGGTCGTCGCTTCAGGGCGGAGCGGTTCTGTTTCCGGCGTGGCGGCAAAAGTTGCGCTGCGCGCCTTGTAGACCATGCGATGAAGCACCCTCGCCTCGCGCGCTTCAGGCAGGAAACGACCGAGTTCCTTCATCGTTAGCTCCTCCAACTCCGGCCCGGATTTGTCGACCAGATCGCGTGCGCCGCTCACCACGGCAGTGATGACATGGCCTTCCTGACCGGCGGGATTGGCCCCGTGGATGTGGTCGCGGCTGAAGACCCAATGGACGGGCGAATCGAGCAGCCCCACGAACGGTTCGCGCAGGATGGGCCGGTCGAGCCAGAGGTGCAGGCTGACAATCGGCGCGTCCTGAATCTGCCCGCAGGCCCGGGCCAATTTGCTTTCGCCGGGCAAAAGACCGCGCAACACATGCCACGGCAGGGCGCTGATCACCGCCTCGGGTTGGAGGGACGAACCGTCGCCCAGTTTGATTTCGCGCAGCGTCGTTCCTTCGAAGCGCAAGCCGGTGACGGGCGTTTGCAACCGAAGCGTGCCGCGACACATTTCGAGCAGCTTTCTCACCTCCGGAGCGAAAAGTTCGCTCAGCCCCACGCGGCTGAGGAGAATGGTCGAATCGGCTGCGCCCGCCAGAAAGGAGCGGCGAATGACCGTGGCAAAAAGCTGCGCCGAGCCCGTCGCAACCGGTTCGTTGAGCGCGGCGATGCAGAGCGGTTCCCACAGCGCGCGGATGATATTGGGCGTCTGCTTCCAGCGCCGCATCCAGGCCTCGACCGACTCGTTCGCGTGAGGCTTTTGCCCGAGGCGAAGCCGGATCGCCAGCTTGACCGCGGAAAACTTGTCCGCCGAGGAAAGCTCGCCGTAGCCCAACAGCGCGGAGAGGAGATGCAGTGGGTCCGGCGCGGTCGCGGCCAGCACGCTGGGCCCCTTTTCACTGACAAAAGGCACCGCGAGACTCGGCGGCGAATAGAGCCGGTCCATCACGCCCAACTGCCGCAACAGGCCCAGCGTTTCGTGATAGCAACCCATGAGAATGTGCTGGCCGTTATCGAGAACCAGGCCGCTCTTCGTGTCGATAAAACTGTGGGCGCGTCCACCGAGCAGCGCGCGGCCCTCCACCAGCGTCACGTCGTGTCCGCGCAGGATCAATTCGGTCGCGGCGGCGAGTCCCGCATAACCCGCGCCGAGCACCACCACTTTTTTGGGTGCGGGCGGGCGAGACGGGGCGCGTTTCTCGCGGGCCTTGGCTCGAAAAATCAGGCGCGCTTTCGTGAACCGGCCCAGACTCACCGGCGACGTCATCACGTTAAAATGACGGCGCTCGATTTCGTTGAGCAGCTCTTCGTAGACCTCGCGCATGATCTCGGCGGCGAGAAGTTTCGGACGGTCGCTCAGCACCATCAGCCGGTGCGCCTTCGCAAAGTAATGACGCGCGCGATGATGCTGAAAGCGAAACAACTGGCGCATTTTTTCGTTGAAGCGTCCCTCGATAATATCGGTCTCGGTAACGCCAAATGCGGCCAGTTCGTCGAGCGGCAGGTAAATTCTCCCGAACGAGGCGTCCTTCTTCACGTCGCGCAAAATATTCGTGAGCTGGAACGCCATGCCGAGCGCCACGGCATAATCGCGCGACTGCGGATGGCGGCAGCCGAAGATGTCGATGCTGACCAGTCCCACCGCGCTCGCAACGCGATAACAATATTGGTCGAGCAAAGCGAAAGTGGAATAGCGCATGATGGACATGTCCATTTCCATGCCGTTGAGGATTTCCTCCAGCGGCGTGGGCGCAATCAGGTAGGTGCGGATGATCTGCGCCATTTCGCGGCCCAGCGGCGTGAGCGGCGTGTCCATGTAGGCGCGACGGATTTCCTTGCGCCATTCTCCGAGCTGGCGCCGCTTTTCCTCCATGGGCAATTCGGTCGAGTCGGCGACGTCGTCGACCACGCGGCAGAAGGCGTAGAAGATCGACATGGCATCCCTTTCCGCCTTGGGCAGAGCGGCAAAAGAGAGCGCGAGATTCGACTTGGCCGACTGGGTGATGGCTTCGCTTCCCGGAAGGTCGGGCATGGTTTCCCGAGGCGCTGTGACGGTTTCGCTCATGAAGTCAGGGCCTTGAGAAAGAGCACGGCCATGTCGGCTTTGCCCACCGTCGGGCGATGGTTCAGCGTGTCGTAATTGAGCGCCTCGATCTTGCGCAGGATTTTCGTCCCGCCCAGCCAGGTCAGCCGGATTTCGAGCCGCAACAGGCCGTGAAGTTTCTTCGTCAACGGTGCGCCCTGGTCGAAAATCTCCTGTGTCCGAGCGACCTGAAAAGCGAGCAGCTTGCGATAATGGTCCGTAAAGAGGCGGGCAAAAAGAACATCCTCGATGACGCCATATTCCTTGCAGTCGTCTTCGGGCAGGTAGATGCGGTCCTTCTC
>Ga0182024_10013803_pt1 | contig 15705 bp, 11 predicted proteins | sample P32metaG_FD_120480 | JGI IMG/M metagenome (GOLD analysis project Ga0182024, IMG submission 120480) | Permafrost microbial communities from Stordalen Mire, Sweden - P3-2 metaG (Illumina Assembly) | ecosystem: Environmental > Terrestrial > Soil > Wetlands > Permafrost | place: Sweden: Stordalen... | reverse complement strand
TGTGCAAGCTCCTTAAGACGGCATACGCCGTGGTTAAGTCGAGGTCTCCGTTTGTTGCCGACTTTCCGAACAGGTGTGTCGCGCAGGAGGATACTGCTTGACAAAATACACAGTATCTCCACTGCGCTTCGCTCCGGTCGAAATGACGGCTAGGGCGGTGGCTCACTTGGCACACCCGCTTTCGCTTCCCTGCAGCTCTGCAATAGGCACAAAATTTATGCCGCGGCTTCTTGTGTTAATGCTGAAGTCAAGTATGATCAAGGCAAGCTAGATGAGCGTTTCGATTGTGAAACTCAGGGCAGGGTTATTGGCTATCGTCGCCGCTGTTGCGGTTGTTCCGAGCGTGGCCGGCAGCGCTCGCGCCAACAGCGGTTACCCGAATACTATAGCCAGGGACGAAGGCGTCGCTCATTTGAAGGCCGGTCGATATCAGACCGCTGAGGCGTATTTTCTTCAAGCTATTCGCGAGCAACCTAACGATCCGATGTTGCACTACTATCTGGCCAATGCTCTGGTTTATTTGCACCAACACCCGGGCGCGATTGTGCAGTATCAAGCCTGCTACAGACTCGATCCATACGGACCGCTCTCCGGTTATTGCCGCCGAGCGCTGAAAACATACGGTGCCGCGATTCCCGATGGTGACACCACTGGTGGTGCCACGTCGGTGGTCGTTTCTCCTGCGGCGACAACGACAACAATCGCCTCGCGACCAAGCAGCAACAAAGATGATCCACCCCCAGCCGAGCCCCCGCCGGACGCGAAGATCACCGGCATCAACGGGACGATCAACACGATTCGAGCGCAGGCGGAGTCTGAAAAGTCGAGGCACCGCGCCGTCAGCGACTCGCTGTCCGCTGCTGCGATCAAGAGTGGCGAGGCTCAAGCGGCGAGCATACAAGAAGCGGCAAAAGAGGAGATTGAACGCGTGCTCAATCCGCCGCCGCTGCTTAATGGCGGCCGGATCAATCCCCTGATATTCAATCCGGACTTGCAAAAAGCCCGCATTGAGGAGATTCGCCATAACGCTGAGGAAGCGTCAAGCATGGCGCGCAATAAAGCTCTAGACAAAGCGAACACCTATAAGAAATGGTCGCAGGTCCACGATGGTTTGTTGGACGACTCTGCCACCAGCCTGGAAGGACAATTGCACATGCGCAATTTGCCGGGAACGCCGAGATTGTCGCACGCGGGTACAGGATTGTTCGTGCGCAATTACAACAGTGCCGACCAGCCATACCCTTATCCTGAACCTCATCAAAGCATTGCCCGCATTCACCGGGTGACCTCGGGCCCGCAAAGCGCTGACGAAAACAATCAGACTGAACTGCACGCGCGCCAAGAGTTTGATGCCGGTGACCGACCTGGTAATACCGTGCGTGGTACCGTGGTGAAAAAGACTCCGTCACCATAGCGCCGGCGATTTAACACATGCACATCTGCTGCTGCGCGAGCACATGCAAATTCGGCTTGTTATCGGCGTTTTCGCAGACGACCGGCAGTTTAGTTCGAAAACCTGCAAAATCGAACGAACATTTGCAAATCCGAGAAAATATTTGACAGCGTCATCGCGGTTTCCTATGATCCAGTTAGTCTCGGTCTTGGACAGAGCTATATAAGTTTTGTCCTATTAAGACGAGTATTCGGGGTTCCGCGCTCGAGGCGCCCACGTATACCTAAGAGCCCAGCCGGTTCACAAGATCGGATAGTTCTGGGAGTAGGAAACGGTAAAGCGTTTAGGAGGGACCCCACCTGGTAAGTCCGGGTACAAAACTCGCACTAGTCCGGGGCTGAGACTCTTTATCAACAACCTGGTAAGCAGTAAGCGAGCGTGTTTCGCCGGGCGTAAACGCGCCTGCTTTGCTAATCTGGGGGCGCGGGCGTCCCGCCCGCTTCCGGAACTGCATCTTGCTGGCACTCCAAAAAATAAGTTGCAAGACCCAAGAACCGAAAGCACTGCAATGAAATTTCGCCTGATGCTTCCCGACAGAAATGCCACGACGCAATTTGCCGTCGCGCTTGCAGGCGCGATCGAACAACGCGCGATTGTAGCTTTGATCGGCCCGATGGGCGCAGGTAAGACGACGCTCGTGCAAAGTGTGGCAGTGGCTTTGGGTGTGAAAGAGCTGGTCAACAGCCCGACTTTCACCATGCTCAACGAGTATCACTCTGGGCGCCTGCCTCTGTATCACCTTGATCTTTATCGACTTTCCGAAGCAGACGGCGCCGCCACATCAGACCTGCTGTTGGCTGAACTTGACGATTTCATCCATTCGCCAATGGTGGCAATGATCGAATGGGCGGAATTGCTGCCGCAGTTTCAACTCGAAAACACCTCGACCTCATCCGGGTCGGACCAACTTGACTATCTAGTAGTTTCCCTCTCTTCGCCGCAAGTTCCTCCAACCCCAGTACTGGCTGGAGAATCCGGTGATTCGTCGACTCTCGACCGATCCGCCGACGAAATGCATATTAATAAGGATGAAGAAGTTCGTTTCGCCGAAGTGTGCTCGTTTGGCGAGCTTTCTTCCACTCTGGCTGGCCGGCTGCGTTCGGAAGTTACTGCTATGCTAATTTAATCATAAGCCTGTTTTTGCCGTAGCGTCTAAAAAACGTACGCAATAATGGCTGAGGTGCCCGGTTTCGAACCAGCAGCCGCTCCGGGGTCCATAAACTATGCTCGCCGCTAGTACGTTCAGGAGGGTGTTGACCATCGTGTTATACTCGTGCCTCGTCAGTATATCTTGACAGGTACCAGCTCTAGTGCTAGTGCCGCGCCGTTAACCGCCAAAATTCGCCAAAAAAAATAAATGACAAAATCTCTAGTTATAGTTGAATCTCCAGCCAAAGCCAAAACAATCAGCAAGATCCTGGGCAAGGACTACACGGTAAAAGCGAGCATCGGTCACGTACGCGACCTGCCTCGCAATAAGCTGGGCGTCAATGTCCGTAAGAACTTCGAGCCTCAGTACGAGATCTTGCGCGACAAAGAACCGATTGTAGAAGAGCTGCGCGAAGCAGCCAAGACCGCAGACCATGTCTACCTCGCGCCTGACCCTGATAGAGAAGGTGAAGCGATCGCATGGCATCTTTCGGAGTTGCTGGAACTGCCAGCTAAAAAGCTCCATCGCATCGAGTTTAATGAAATCACCAAAGACGCTGTTCTCGCCGCAATCAAGGCCCCGCGTCAAATTGATCGCCGGCTCGTTGATGCGCAGCAAGCGCGTCGTGTTCTCGATCGACTTGTAGGTTATAAAATCAGTCCGCTTCTGTGGCGCAAAGTCAACGGAAGATCCGCTGGCCGTGTGCAATCAGTCGCCGTGCGATTGATTTGCGAGCGTGAAGCGGAAGTCGATAGTTTTGATGCTAAGGAATATTGGTCGATCAAAGCCGAGCTTTCGAAACCGCGTTCCAAAGCCATTTTTACAGCGCCGCTCTCGAAGTATCAGGGCAAGCGTGTGATCGCTGCGTCGGACAAATCAACGACCGCATCGATGGTGATCGAAAGCGAAAAACAGGCTAAAGACATAGTCAAGTCGACTGACGGCGAAGACTTCAAAGTTACCGCCGTCAATGAAAAGACAAGCCAGCGATCACCTCTGCCTCCGTACATCACCTCGACTCTGCAGCGGGACGCGGCAAACCACCTCGGTTTTGCCGTTAAGAAAACAATGCAAGTCGCTCAACAGTTGTATGAAGGCGTCGAGCTCGGACCCGCCGGTCCAAGCGGTTTGATTACATATATGAGAACTGATTCCACAAGAATCGCTCAGCAAGCCCAAGACGAAGCGCTCGCGTACATCGAGAACAGATTCGGCAAAGAATATTGTCCGGATAAGCCGCGCGTGTACACTCGCAAAGTCAAAAGCATGCAGGACGCCCACGAAGCCATTCGCCCGACAGCGGTGGATCGCACGCCGGAATCAATTCGCAGTTACCTGAGCAACGACCAGCACAAGGTATATAAATTGATCTGGGAACGGTTTATGGCCAGCCAAATGGCATCGGCCGAAATCTCCACGCGCAGCGTCGAAATCACTGCCGGCGAAGCAATGTTCCGCGCCGCGGCGTCGGAAACTAAATTCGCTGGTTATACGATCGTCTACAGCCGCGCGCCGAAGATGACCGAGAACGAAAATGAAAACAACGGCGACGGCGGCGAAGAACCTGAATCAGATGAGACGAATCTGCCGGACCTGAGTAAGGGCGAAGCGCTCAAACTCAAATCGCTCAATCCAGCTCAGCATTTCACTCAACCGCCCCCGCGTTTCAGTGAAGCGACTCTGGTGAAAACCCTGGAAGAGTTGGGGATCGGCAGACCATCGACGTATCAAGCTACGGTAGCGACGATTGTCGATCGAAAATATGTCGAGAAATTGGCCAAGCAATTGGTTCCGACAAAGCTCGGCAAAGCGGTCAACCTTCTTTTGGTGGAACACTTCGGCTCAATTGTCGATGTTGGTTTCACTGCCGACATGGAGTTGAAACTCGACCAAATCGAGGAAGACAAAGTCGATTGGCACGGCGTTCTGAAAGATTTCTATCTGCCCTTCGGTGAAACGCTGAAGCGGGCCGAAGAGAACATGAATAAAGTCGTGATTCTCTCCGATCAGAAGTGTCCGGAATGCGGACAACCGATGGCGATCAGATCGTCGCGGTTCGGCCAATTTCTTGGCTGTGTCGGTTATCCGGAATGCAAAACTAAGATCGCATTGACGCGTGACGGGTTGCCCGTTCCCGAAGACAGACCGAGCGAAGAGATCTGCAAAACTTGCGCCGCCCCGATGCTCATTCGTTACGGCAGATACGGTGATTATCTGGCGTGCTCAGTGGAAGAGTGCAAAGAGCAGCGTCCGATATTGAAGACGACTGGTGTATTTTGCCCGCGCCCGAGTTGCGAAGGATTGATCGTCGAGAAGAAATCGCGACGTGGAAAGATGTTCTATGGATGCAGCAATTATTCAGCCAAGGGCTGCAATTCTGCCTTCTGGTATCCGCCACTGATCAGCGGCGGGCCGAACAACTCCAGCATGTGTCCGCAATGCGGTAGTATGATCGTCTACAAGACTTTGAAACGCGGCGATCAGATCGCATGCTCTTCTAAGGAATGCACATTCGCTCAACTGGCTACCGGTGAGGAAAAGCACGCCTAGATATTGGGCCGATATGTGAAAGCGTTGTCGCTATGTGAATGCATAGTGCGTGGCGCTGGTATGCAAGTGGATACCGACTGGATCAACGACTCAGATTTTCTTGCAGAAAATCTGACGGGAGACCAGAAGTTTAATGATGAAATTGTTGAAGACTCGCTTGTCATCTGCGCTTTCACTAAAGCAACTCGTATGATTTTTCAGATCCCCCAAAATAGTTCAATATGTTATAGTCAAGATATCCAGGCCAATCAAGAGCCCAGGCGCAACTGCTTCGGTTGATTGGGCGAAAGTGCAGCGTGAGTTCGAACTTCTCCTGGCAAATTTAAGGAGCGCGAAACTCAGACTCTGCAACTTTAGGTTGTGGCTGGCGTCGTATCAGGCCTAAAGTTTCACGATTTCATAAGCGCTCACGCGCTTGCGCGCGAGTCAGCTGATGCAGACGTGAGTTAGAATGTAATCACATTATCGGAGTCTAGGGAGGCGCAAAGCCGCCATGTTCGAAAGATTTACCGAAAAAGCGATCAAAGTCATCATGCTGGCACAGGAAGAAGCGCGACGGCTTGGCCACAATTTTGTGGGCACCGAGCAAATCTTGCTGGGACTGATTGGTGAAGGGACCGGTATCGCTGCCAAAACACTCAAGTCGATGGGCGTGAATCTCAAAGACGCGCGTGTGGAAGTAGAAAAGATCATCGGTCGCGGATCCGGCTTCGTCGCTGTTGAGATCCCATTTACGCCACGCGCTAAAAGAGTTCTCGAGCTGTCGTGGGATGAAGCGCGACAGTTAGGCCACAACTACATCGGCACAGAACACCTGCTATTGGGTTTAATTCGCGAAGGCGAAGGTGTTGCAGCCAGAGTACTGGAGAATCTTGGTGTCGATCTGACCAAGGTACGCAGCCACGTAATCAGGCTCCTCGGTGAAAGCGGCGCTGCCACATCAGGCAGTTCGACAACGACCGGCACCGGTCGATCGAAGACGCCGACGCTCGACGAGTTCGGTCTGAACTTGACGCAAGCAGCGCAAGAAGGCAGGCTCGACCCCGTGGTCGGTCGCGAAAAAGAAATTGAGCGCGTTATTCAAATTCTTGGTCGCCGCACAAAAAACAACCCGGTGTTGATCGGTGAACCAGGCGTTGGTAAAACAGCGATCGCCGAAGGTCTCGCTATCAGAATCGCTAACTCGGATGTACCCGACATCCTCACCGACAAGAAAATTGTCATGCTCGACATCGGCTTGTTGGTAGCCGGAACCAAGTACCGCGGCGAATTCGAAGAACGCTTGAAAAAGATCATGGATGAAATTCGCGCTGCCGGCAACGTCATGCTGGTGATCGACGAATTGCACACATTGATCGGCGCTGGCGCTGCAGAAGGCGCAATCGATGCGGCGAACATTCTCAAGCCCGCTCTCGCTCGCGGCGAATTGCAGTGCATCGGCGCGACAACGATGGATGAATATCGCAAGCACATCGAAAGAGATGCTGCGCTCGAACGCAGATTCCAGCCGGTAATTATCGATCCACCTTCGGTAGACGAAACGATCGAGATCCTTCGCGGACTGCGGCCGAAGTACGAAGAACACCACCGCTTGATCATCTCGGAAGAAGCGATCGATCATGCCGCCAAGCTCTCCGATCGCTACATCAGCGATCGCTACTTGCCGGATAAAGCCATCGACTTGATCGACGAAGCATCCTCGAGAGTAAGGCTGAGAGCCAGTTCTCTTCCACCGGAAGGCAAGGAAGTAGAACGCGAGCTGCGCAAAGTGCGCCGCGATAAAGAAATGGCGATCCGCAATCAAGAGTTCGAAAAAGCAGCATCGTTGCGCGAACAAGAGACTCGCTTGTCTGAAAAAATTCGTGAGATTCAGGCCGCCTGGAAGACCAAACAAGAGTCTGAAAAACCGATTGTCACGGCTGAAGAAGTGGCATACGTTGTCAGCTCGTGGACAGGCATTCCGCTGCTTAAACTGACGGAAGGCGAATCGGAAAAACTGCTGCATATGGCCGATGTGCTGCACCAGCGCGTCATCGGTCAAGACGAAGCAGTGGAAGCGGTTTGCAAAGCGATCCGCAGAGCGCGCGTCGGCTTGAAGAATCCCAACCGCCCGATCGGCAGTTTCATCTTCTCCGGACCCACCGGTGTAGGTAAAACCGAGCTGGCCAAGGCGCTGGCAGGATACTTCTTCGGCTCCGAAGATTCGCTGATCCGGATCGACATGTCGGAGTTCATGGAGCATCACACCACTTCTAAATTGATCGGCTCACCTCCGGGTTATGTCGGTTATCAGGAAGGCGGACAGTTGACGGAAGCGGTGCGCCGCAAACCGTACAGTGTCATCCTCTTTGATGAAATCGAAAAAGCGCATCCTGATGTGTTCAACGTCCTGCTGCAAATCCTTGATGACGGGCGCTTGTCCGACAGTAAAGGACGCACGGTAGACTTCAAGAACACAATCATCATCATGACGTCCAACGTCGGCGCTCAGTTCATCGACAAATCGTCGTTGCAAGTGGGCTTCCAAACACAAACGGTTGATGGTCATCACGACGAGCGCTATAAGAAGATCAAAGATCTGGTTATGGATGCGATGAAAAAGACGTTCCGACCGGAGTTCTTGAACAGAATCGATGAGATCATCGTGTTCCAACAGCTGACCAAAGAAGAGATTCGGCGTATCGTCGATATCATGTCTGCGGATCTGCAGGGACGCATCAAGGCTCAAGGCATGGAGTTGGTCATCTCCGACGAGTGCAAGGATATGCTGGCCAAAGATGGATACAATCCAACTTATGGGGCACGTCCATTGCGCAGGTCGATCCAGCGATTGCTGGAAGACGCGCTTGCTGAGCAGGTATTGCAAGGTCGCTTCAAAGAAGGCGACACGATCACAACCGTGCTAGAAAACGACCTGATCAAATTCGACAAGGAAGAAAAGAAAGCTCCAGTCGCCGTCGCTGCTAAAGCGGAAAAACCTGAGAAGGCCGAGAAGCACGAGAAGCCGGAAGGCAAAGGCGATGCCAAGCCAGAGAAAGAAGAGAAAGCAGCCGAATAGGCTCTTCACCTCGACAATATTAAAGGGCGCAGCAATGCGCCCTTTTTTTGCGTCTTGCAAGGGAAGGCAGGGAGTTTCAGTCTCTGCAAACTTGGATTGTTCGAGGGGGGATCCTCTGTGGGCCAAAGCTTGCGCCGTACCGAGCAAAGGTCCGAGAGATTTCTCCACTTCGTTCGCTGCGCTCACTTCGGTCGAAATGACAGATGGCTGGCGATGGCTGATCAAATCGATAAGGCGCTGCATAAACAGCGCCGCATCGTTGCCCCAAAGTTGTATCGCTGCCATCACGGATGGTGCCTGGAGAAAGCGGCGCATCCTGGTTTCCTGGCCTCGGTTTTTGCGGATCGGGAGAGCGACTGAGAGGCCGTTGCCAATGCATTCAATGTAGCCGCCACCTGTTGCAGTCTTGTTGCACCGGCAGACACTTCACGAAAATGCCACGGGAGCATTCACGCAATATGCACGTCTGATACTTAAGATGGGTTTCAGCCTCGGTCGGGCAGGAGGGGGCCAGTAATGAACATATTTCGCAGTCTCTGCGCTGGTCTTTTGTCCATCGTTGCTGGTGGAGCAATGCAGACTGTTGTGTTTGCTAATGATGCTTTGGCGTTCAACGAAGGTATGGAGAATTACAACAACCATCGCTTTCACGCCGCTTCAGATAGTTTCCAAAAAGCGCTCGCCAAAGATCCGAACAACGCCAAGACTCACTATTATCTAGGACTTTGTTTCGAAGCTCTGATGGATCCTGATTCCGCTAAGTCGGAGTATGAGATGGCGTTTCAGATCAATCCCTTTTCCGAGCAAGGGCACGCCGCTCGCGAAGCGCTGATGCATCTATCCGGCGCTGTACAAGCAAGTAAGCATCCCACCGACGGTGCCCAAGTTTATGGACAGGCTTTGCGTCTGATCAATGAGCAATCCAACGATAACAAAGGGCGCTGGATGCAGTGGGGGCAGATGAACTCCAATTACCGCCTCAATCTGGGACAGATCGAAGTGCAAAAGGAGATGAACGACTCCACTTTTGCAATGCGCGCGCTTCACCGTGCCGACATGGGCGGGCGCAATGAAATCAGTAACAGAGCCTACATAAGGAACAGCTATACGCTCACCGACTCCCAGGTGCAGGCGAATCGCTACATGCTTGATGCAACCAATGCTTGTACGTTTACTCAAACATCGGCAAACACGTTGAAGCAGCTTCTGGGCGAAAAGCCGCAGCCGGGACAACCGCATTTGCGTGCGCTGGGAACGTCGCTTTACGTGCGCAACTACAGTGACTTTGACGATGGTGGATTGCCGCCATCTGATCCGCCAGTTGAGATGAAGGCTACTGCCAAACGTTTCACCGATCTGCCGGTGGAGCTGCATGCCACTCCCGCGAAGTTATAAATGGTAATCCTCCACGATACGGAGCATCGATGATGATCAAAGTAGCCAGCCAAGCAAGAGCGGCGAGGAAGTCTGCCCTGAGCGGAGCGCAGCGCAGTCGAATGGGCCGGTCGCAGCGAAGCGATAAATGCGCAGAGGAGGCGCCCGAGGGTGGCTTATCCGAGGAGGGGCTGTGCAGCAAGCTGCTCAGCCGAAGGGACGAAGCCGACGGAGCGCCTAAAAAATTGTCCCTTAACGCGCTGATCGTAGCTGCCGCGGCAGTTGTCGCTCTCGGCGCTGCGCGTGTGGATGCGACGCCGGCAGCACCGGCGGAAGTTGAGCGCAGTGATTTGACGGTGCCGCAAAAGGTTCTGCTGCAGCGGCGTGTCGCCAATGCTGAGGAGTTGATCGAGCAGGAAAAAGTTTTGCAAACCCACGCCCAGGCGTTTCACCGCAAGGCGGAGCGGTTGATTGCGCAGGCGACGAAGTTGAAGGGCGAGGCGGAGATGCTGCATGCCAACCTGGCGCCGCCGCCGGCGATCAAACTCAATGCCGCACAGTTGAAGGCAGCGCAGGACTCATACAAGCAGCACATCGACCAGTTTCGCACTCACGCTGAGGCTTACCAAAATCATGTGCAGCAGTTTCGAGCCACCGTCGGTGAATGTCACGCCAATCAGGCTGCGTATCAAACGTTCGCCAATCAGGTGACGCTGCATGTGGCGCAGTTCCATATTCCGGTTCCTGACGTTCAACCGCCGCATATGTGCAGGCATTTAGGCATGAGTTCGGCTGAGGCGATGCATACGGCCAATGCCATGGCCGGTGATATCAAACGCGTTGAGCAATCGGAAGCAGACCTGGCTGTGGCGCAAAACCGATTGCAGTCGGTGGAAGCGCTCAGCCCTGGACTGGACAATAAGGCTACTAGGGAAGTATTGCGGCAAGAGAAAGAACAAGCCTTAGCCGGAGAATTTGGTAAGCTACGCGAGGAGTATGATCTCTTAAAGACTGAAAGCAATATCCTTGCCAAGAATGGCAAGGGTTTCGCCAGTGGAGAGCAGGTCACGCGCGCCTCGATTTCCGGAAAGATAAAGCAGCAGTAGTCAGTTGTCGTTGACCAAATCGCTTGCACGAAATTTAGTTGTTGTTGGCGCTATGTCGATAGTGCTTGCCAGTGCGGTTTGCACTTCCGTGTTGGCGCAGAGCAGCGGTTCTGAGGTGGTGCCACCAGCGCCAACGCCGGATTCGGCGCCTGCTGGAGGGTCGGCTGCCGGTGCCAAGTCGGGTGCGACGGATGCCTCAGCTAGCGACAGCAACGGCGCTCCGGCAAGCGCAGCCACCCCGGCAACTCCTGCAACTGGTGCACCTCCGGCCGTCGTGCGCCAGATCAGTCACTGGGAAGATCAGTTTTTCACCAGGCAATACGTAATCGATGACGTGGACAAGCGCCTCGGGCGCATTGAGCAGCTTGTTTTCGGCGCCGTACAGACCGGGGGCGATCAAGAACGGATTGGCAAACTAAAAGCCGCCCTCAATCAGCAAGGAGATGGACCGGCGCTGCCGGCAGGAGTGGCTGAGTTCGTAACGCCTGCGCCAGCGCCTGCAGTTTCAGACGACAAGGTTGCCGCCCAACGGTCATCGGCTGATAATCCGGCAGACAATGCTTCAGGGGATCGCCCGGCGGCGGTGCCGGCGGCAGTGAGCGGCATTGCCGACGACCATGAGCCTCCCGCCATAGTGAAATCGCTCAACCTCGAGGATAAGCCGATGCGCGTGGCGGAGCTGCATGTGACCAAGAAGCAGTTTGCCACTGTTTTGCAGCCGCAGCGAGTGATTCAAAATCTCAGCGAGGCAATTCGCGACAATCCCAAAGATCCGGAGCTGGTCTACCAGCGAGCCAAAGCGTTCATCCAGGTGGATAAGCTCGACCGCGCCCTCGGCGATCTGTCCGATGCAATTGAGATGCAGCCCAACCTCTCAGATTTTTATCTGGCGCGAGCTTTCGTCTATCACTTGATGGGCAACTCCGTGATGCAGGAGCTGGACTTGAGCAGGGCCCGATTCGTCGATCCGCATTTCCCTGCTAAAGTGGATTGGGAATAGGTTGCAACGCCACTGTATTTGGTGCGGAACGCGGCCAGGCTGAGGTCACACAAAAAGTCAGGCTCTTTTATGGTCAGATTAATTGAAATGCAAGCGCCTCCGGGCGTACCTGTCCGCCTGGCCGGCAGGGTACACTAGAACTGCATGCCATAGTTTTCGATTTCAATCAGCAGAAGAAAAGCAATGAAGGCACAGCTGCGACCATCAATTCAATCGCTCCGATTCGATACGTCCGGGTGGACTGTCGAAGGGGAAACAGCGGATGTAATTAAGTGGACAAACGAAAAGACGCAATTTCTCTCTTTGCATTTTTTCGCGAAACAGCCTGATATTCCTTGTTCGCTAGACAGCATCGATGCGCTTCGTTTAGCCTACCGTTTGGGTTTGGGCCAATCTGGTGGGGCTTTGATTTCGGTGGATTGCGGTTTGGCCAATGGACTCGATTGCGTGCAATTGGTTTTCAAAACGCCGAGACAACCGCATGGCATGGTTTACGTCGGTTCGCTCACTTTTCCATTGGCTGACTTCAGCTACGTGATTAAAGTCCAGAGCGCTGAATTCGGTACGACCGGCGTTCGTGACAGTCTAGTGATGGACATGCTAATGCGGCAGGGCGCTGTCCAGATCAATCCGGCTAGCCAGCAAATGGAAGGGTGGTCAGCCGATCCTTACGATCCGACCTTCAAGTCGCCGTTACTGGCCAATCGTTCTGACGATGAGCAATACGATAAGCAGTTTCCCGATCACCCTCTGTCTGGTGTACGCCAGTGTCTTTATCGGGTTGTTGAAACGGTCAGTGGGGATGAGTCGGTGACGACAGCCGACAAATTTGATGGACCAGGTGGCCGACGAGCTCAGCCGCAGCCGGCGCAACCATCGATCGATCGTTTTCAGCAGCAAGGGATGCGCGAACAAATGCCGTCGCAGCAAAATCGAGATGAAGACTCTGATGCCGGGGATGCAGATCAGCAGGACAAGAAGTCCTGGTGGAAGAAATTAATGGGCAAGTAGCGAGGCAAGCGCGGCGAGGAAGCCTGCCCTGAGCGAAGCGCAGCGGAGTCAAATGGGCCGTATGCAGCAGAGCGTCGGTAGCGGGGGATCTTCGCACCGCGCGCGGTGCTAGCTGGCCAGGCGGGTGGCTCGGATCTGGTAGCTGACGCTGACAGACTCTCCGCCAAACGCGCTCGCACGAGCGCCATGTTGGCGCAACGCGAGCTTTGTTCGGTTGTCCAATTTAGATGTACTGCAATACTCTGCTGCCGACGAACGAGCCGAGACCGGCGATGCAGGCAAGGGGAGCGTTGTGGGTGTACATATAGGTGCCCAGTCCGACTCCTATTGCGACGCCACCGGCGGGCACGTTGTCCAGTTTGGCCATTCGTCCCATCGCGTAGGATCCGCCTATGACGGCAAGTTGTGTTTCGCCTTTAACCGGCAGGAATAATGCGCCGGTCATCAATGCGGTGTCGGTGAGGTTCGGTGCGAGGAAGTTATGCAAACCGGGATGTTCTGAGGCTGGGACAATGGCGTTGAAAACTTTTCCAGCCAGGAGCGAGCCGCCTGCCACGATCGCTTTGGTTTTGAAGTCGCCCGGCATGGCCAGCGCAACTGGGACACCGACGGCACTGAAGCCATATGAGTCGTCGCCGGGGGTGATGTGATCGACTAATACTGTTCCGCCCGCGATCGCTGCGCCTTTGAGGAACGTTTGTACGCCTGGCTTGGCCAGCACTTCGCCCGCTTTGGTCATGTCTAGAGTCATGCCGGCGACTTTGAACGTTCTGGCGGCGGCGATTGTTTCACCAGTTGCTGCGGTTGCGCCGGGCACGCCTGTTGGCGGCACTGCTTCTGGGGGTACGACCGGTTTTGGTGTTGCGACGGCAGCTTCCGCCGGTTTCACATAAGTCTTTTGCCACCACTGCGCTGCTGTCGAAGGAGCCGTATCCAGCCCGCTTTGCACACGAGTGGCCAAAGTCGCATTGTTTTTTGCCAACCAGGAATCTGCGCCGAAGAATTTGGTGCCCAGTTGCGGATTTGTCTTGATAATATGCTCTGCACTCGTATTCAAGAAGCCAGGCACAGGTCCTGCCAGTAGATATGCGCCGGTGCCGCCCGCAAGCGCAGTTGTGAAAACACTGCGTTGAGACACGGGTGCTTGCGCCTCAGGCAAACCGTCGCTGACGTAGCCGGGCAAACCCTCCGATGCTGCGGCGGGCGACAAGGCGGAACCATCGGTGCGTGCTTGTGGCTGCGGTCCTGCCGCTGCCATCGTGGCGTCATAGCCGGGTGGATTTTGAGTCTGCGGCTGTCCAGGTCTGTAGGTTGTGCCGACATCGCTGCCGTAGCCCGCTCTCCACTGTCCGTCTGGCTGCGGCTGCTGGGTTGGCTGTCCGGGCGTGAAAGTTGTGTTGACGTCGCTGCCGTAAGCGGCTCTCCACTGCCCACCGTTATTCTGTGTGGTGCCGCCACCGCCATCGGTGAGTGCTTGCGCTCGCACATTGGAAAGGAAATCGCCGGAGGAGGTGCTGGTTGTCTGCACGCCTTGAAGCGGATTATTTTCGAAACCACCCATAAAGATTGGCCTCCAACCTATGGTTAACGGGAGCCTGGAACTCCAGACTGCAAAGGAAACTACGTTCGTGGGATTGCAACCGGTTGACTGGGGTTGAGAGTTGAGCCATGCACCGGCGATGATAAGGTAACTTAGAGGAACGTTGTTTCAAATGGGGAAACTACGCACAGCCGATCAATATTGATCGATTTTATTCCCGTCATTTCGACCGCAGTGAGCGCACCGAACGCACCGGAGAAATCTCTCCGTGTCACTTCGACCGAAGTGAGAGCAGCGAACAATCTCCGTGTCATTTCGACCGAAGTGAGCGTTAGCGAACGTAGTGGAGAAATCTCTCTGAGCTACTTGCTGCACACAGCTTGCTCACAATACCTAGTCAAATTAGGCCACATTCATTTTTACTTTCGGTCGATCGGACCAGCCCAGTCGCGTCCCCAAAATCATGCCTGGGTGCAATGTTCACCAAGTGCACCCAATTCGATAATGGTTGCAGATCGGCTGAAACGGTTGGTAAGAATGTAGATATCCCACTAACACATTCAGCCGCTGAGGCAATTCGAAACACCAATCCCGCCGACGAAATTGCTATCGATTCTTGCCTCAGTTCATGAGTTACATCTGCCCGCGTCGACATATCCTGCACCGAGCAGATGAGTCTACAGGCGCGCTCGTGTGAGCTCGCTCAGTTTTTCTTCCCACTCTCTTTCAGGAGAAACTATGCAACAGCGTTTCCAGTGCACCGCCTTTGGTGCCGCATGCGAAGGTCTTAAGGGTCAGAACCTGGACGTCATGCCCCTGAGCTTCCTCAACGCTCACGAAGGCTGTTTCTTTCGCGCTATGGAGCGCTCGATGTACGCAGCTCACGCCGGCTCGGTCGGCACTGCTTTCGAGGGCTCGATTGGCTTTGCCCGCTCCGGTTCCAAAGTCTATGGTGCCGGCGGCGCGATCATCTTTTGCTCTCGCGGCTCCTTTGTACGCGGTGTCGACGCAGACATCTTGATCTGTGAGGAAGGCGCCGACGTGTATCCCTGTGCGAAGACGGTTCTGCTTCAGACGAGCAGCGTCAACAACACCGCGTTTTTCCGAGGAGAAATCGCACTGCCCCGGTTGCCGAGCAAGTTCGTGGCTACCAAGCAGGGCTCATCGTTCGCCGGAGAATCGCATCACAACGTCGGTGTTGTCTCGCGCAGCCGGCTGGTGGCTGGCACAGGCTGTCTCTTCAAGGCCGACAACCGTTCGCAGTACATCGCCCTGGCAGGGTCGGTCGGATTCGCGTATCCCGGCTCGATTGGTCTGGTCTCGCCCGGTGCCTCTGTCACCAGCGTCGGCGGCGGCGCGATCATTTTCGCCGAGCGAGGCTCGAAAGTGGCAGCCAGCGCCGGCGATTTCGTTTTCCGCCAGCCCGGCGCTGAAGTCGACCACTCCTACGCCCCAGGCGTGTT
>Ga0182024_10013802_pt1 | contig 15707 bp, 3 predicted proteins | sample P32metaG_FD_120480 | JGI IMG/M metagenome (GOLD analysis project Ga0182024, IMG submission 120480) | Permafrost microbial communities from Stordalen Mire, Sweden - P3-2 metaG (Illumina Assembly) | ecosystem: Environmental > Terrestrial > Soil > Wetlands > Permafrost | place: Sweden: Stordalen... | reverse complement strand
TCGAGTCATTTATGGGATGTGAATTGCGAATCGGCGAGTTCGCTACGCGGCAATCCTGCAACAACGAACACCACCTGCACGTTAGAAATGCGCCGATGGCGGTTTGATCGGAACGAGGCAGGACTGGCATTCATGTCCCCGGCGACTTTCGCCGCCGGGACACCCCATGGTTCATCTGTGCCGTTCGCGGCTTCTAGTGTCCGGTTCCTGACCACGGCACCGTCTGCGTACCCGATTGTGCGTTGTCAGGAACCTGCAACGTTGCCGAGTACGAAGTTTTGGCGACAGGCTTGAACGTTACGCTGATGATGCAACTACCGCCTGATGTAAGCGAACTTCCGCAAGTTGAGACAGGCGTGAGTATGAACGAGGCTCACTCAATATTAGGATTTCTCCCCTGAAAACGCCGAAGAGTATCCGGCCGCTGCTGAAGCTGAGCCGTGAGACGATCGTACGTTCGCAGAAGCCCCGATTTCGAGTTCTGTCCGGTATGCCGTGACACACCTAGGACCCCAGAAGGTGACTCCAGGACTCGCCCCTCAGGTCAACGCTCACCTCGGTTTTGCCGGGCTTCATTGTCGCCCTCTAGGCAACTGGATGGGAAACTACGGCCCCCGTGAGGTCATTCACGCTGACAACGAGCCGCGCCACGCCACCGCCTTGCCCAGCGATGCTCAGCGCCAGGCTTTTGTTCTCCGGCTCGTAGGTCGAGCTGACGGCCACCTCTGACGGAGCAGGTACAAAGTTTCGCCCTCGCACCTCAGGCAACCGGTCACCGTTGATTCTTTATGCCTTGGGCGGGGGTTCTGAGCACCCTGATAACGATCCCGACCATTCTATTGCAGAATCTTTACTTGCCTTTCCTCGCAAGGCTCGGCTATGCTTCGCTCCTGTCATTGACCTAGGTTCCCGTTCGACTCCTCCTGCTGTACATCGAGAACGGATCCTCCGGTTCCCCCTTCCCCTACCGGCCTCGCTGTAGGAGGTAACCAAGGTGTCCGCATCCCTGCGCTCTTTGCTGCTCTACGACCTCCTCGCCCCGGAGTTTCTGGGTGGATTCACCTTTCCCTCGTACATCGATCAATATTTAAAGCTGCTCGCGGTCTCCAGTCTGACGATGACCAGTGACGATACGAGCGGCACGTACACAGGCGGCGTTCTCTACACGGGCACGGTTTTCTTTCCGTCTTCGCCCGGTGATCCGGCGCCCGTCACGCAGCATACCGATCCGAGCGGCGCTGTCTTCCAATGGAGCGACGTCAATTTTCAATTTCGCCTAAGAACCTGGCGCGAAGGTTCGACGGACGTTCAAACGGTCGTGAATGCAGTCAGCGGCATTACCAGCGGCAGCAACACGATTCAGGGCCTGTTCAATAATTTCAATCCCAACTCCGGGGCACCCCTCACAAGCCCAGACTATCCGGGACTTCGTTGCCGCCTGGAACTGCTCGTGTCTGTGCTGACGTTTCATATGGGCAGCGACTGGGTCCCGGGGATCATGGATTCCACGTATCACGTTGTGCAGGACACGGCATCGGCATCGACAGACGTCGAAATCCTTCTGCCGAAAATCACGCTGGTTTACGAGCAGGTGGAGAATTTTTCCCAGGCTCCGTCGTTCTCACTTGCGTCGTGGGGCAGCTCAGGATTTGACGCACCGAGCGATCTGGGCGCAGGACAACTCGTGACGATGCAGCCGCCGCTGGCATTGCACACCAGCAAGCGGGTTGCGTTCAGCGTGCAGAACATCCTTCTCGATCTAAGCCCGAACGATACGCCGTCCGAAATTCTTTCCATGTTCGGCGTCGGCTCAGATTTTACCGGTGTTTATATCAAGGCGATGCAGTTCTACTACTCCGATGCGGACAAGGACTTCGCCTTCAACGTTTCGGTGCAGGATGCGTTGATCTCGTTCCAGGGACAGGTGTGGCTGGAGGCTGAGCTGGACCTGATGTTCGATGCTGCCTCGCATCCCAACTCGGGCGGATTGAGCGTTACGCCAAAATTCATTGCGGACAACGTGCCACTACAGTTCAACGACAGCACGCAGACGAGCGATCCGTCCGATCAAAACAACGTGGTGTTCGAGGGCGGCTCGATCGCAGCGCCGCCCAATGTCTACCTGCAATTGATGGTGACGGGCGGTGTTCCGCCTTATACCTGCGATGTTGAGTACACATCGAGCCAGGCCGGCAGCTCGCCAGTGGCGATGTGGGACAAAGATCAGAACCAGGCGTACTTCACTCCGCCCACATTCACACCGCCGACAAAAAACGACTCGGGCTCGCTCGTCATCACGATTACGGATTCAACAACGGGAACGCCGCTGAAATACACCAACACGTATGCGGTGACGCTCGGGCCGATTCAAGGAACGTTGCCGAACGGAGCGCCCGAGGACACGGCGGTGAATGCGACCATTCCGCTGGCGACGTTTACCGCAGATGCGCGGCCCTCTGGGATTCCTGCAGGCTACCAGATCGCTTTCACGCCGAGCACGACGGGGACGATCGAGACCCTGATCGTAACGGGCTGTTCCAATCCTGTGCCGACGGCTACGGCTGCGATTACACCGCAGGGCGGATCGGCCGGGCCTGGGCAGGCGCTCTCGATCAGCGCGTCGGGCATGGCCATTCTGCCCGTCAATCCAGGCGACAGCATTGCAGTCTCGGTAAACTTTCCGGCACAGAACGCACCTTCAGGAACGTACAAGCTCTATTTCAATTACGGCGGACCCACTTCAGATGCCGCTGTGACCAGCTACAGTGCGGGTGCTCCTTCGCCCGACGATCCCATTTTCGATGGCAATACAATTCCTTCCGATATTCAGGGCGATGGCGCCTCGCACAGCGGTGGCAATGCACTGACGTACTGGGTGAAGACCGCGCTCGACACAACGAAAGCCATCACCATCAGCGGGCAGTCAAGTTATGAGGGCTACGACGGAACTCAGGATTCGAGCCAGGCTCTCTCGCAAAGGCGCGCCAACGTGGCGCAGAATTTTGTGAATGCTGCCGGCTCAGGCCTTTCCGTGACGGCTACGGGCAACGGCCAGACTGCAGCGCAATCAAGTGGGAGCGTTTCGAATCCGCAGGATCGCGTGGCTGTAGTCACGGGCACACCGGTGGCCGGTCAGCCGCAATACACGCTGACTGGTACGCTGGCGCGCGCCGCGACTGCTGCTTCAACGGCAGCGGCTGCCGCACCGGCTCCAAGCACGCAGCCCAACACACCGCCTGCGGGCTCAAACAGCAGCAAGCCACCTTCGCTCAAGCGGCTCAGCTTCAGGGTTCGGCTTGAAAAAAATATCCCGGTGATGATGGAAATCTCCGGGGAAATCGACTTCCAGCAGCAGACGCAGAGCGCGTTGCAGAGCGCATCGGGAAATAGCAGTGGCAATCTTGGCATGCAGAATCAGCCGGGTGCAACAGGGAACAAGAACGCCGGGCCAACCGTCGTCGATTTTCTGTTGAACGTCACCTACGATACGGCGACATGCGATCTGACCGAGACACTGGCGCTCGGGTCGGGACCGGCCTCGCCGAACGGGTTGCTGCAAGTAACGAACGGGACACCCTCTGCGAGTGGGCCGCCGACCGGCTTCGATACATTCAAGAACATTCTCGGTTCCGTGATGATCTTCACGCCGATCATCAACGCGGCGACCACGGCGATTGATCCCGGCAGCACCGGTGAGTGGACAGACGTCGCGCTCAGCCTTGGCCTGCCCATCGCTATCGCAAGCCTGGGCTGGATCAACTCGAGCCTGATTACGCTGTATGGCGGCACGCTCGTGGCGCGACAGAATGTGCCATCGGGGCTGGGTTCGACGAAATTTACCGCAGCGTCGCTCACGTTCGATTACGGGGTTTCATTCTGGATCAACGTCTCGCAGCTGGGCATCCAATCGTCGCGCGCGTTGAGCGTCCGCTACAAGGCGTTTGGGTTCTCTCTCAATTTTGCGGGCACGCCTGCGTTCCAGTTTGTTTTCGACACCAGCAAAGGCTACACGCTTGATTTGAGCGATCCGTCGCTGTTCAACCTTCCGGGTGGACTGGGCGACCTGTTGAAGATTGCCGGCGCGCGCATTGCGCAGTTTAATCCGCTGACGATTGAAATCGACCTGGTGATCAAGCAGGATCTCGGCGTCATCACCGTCGATGAATTCCTGATCAAGCTTCCGCTTGAGGACGGCGGCGTTCCGATGATTCTGCCGTCCGGAATTCACGTCAATCTTCCCGGCGTGCTGACCGGCGGCGGCAACGTAAAAATTCAGAACGGAGGATTTGAGGGCGGCTTCGATCTGACGCTCGTTGCGCTTTCACTGCGCGTAGCCGCGCAAGTGGGTGTCGAGCCGGTTTCCGACCCGTCCGGCCGAAAGGCGACAGCGTTCTATCTAAGTGTCGAGGTCGATTTCCCGACGCCGATCATTCTTGGCGACACAGGGCTTGGGATCTTCGGACTGTACGGATTGTTCGCGATGCACTACATGCGCAATCTGCCGCCGCAGCAGCCGGGCAATGCGTATGGGCCTGATCTCCAGTGGCTGATTGATGCAGGGGGGCAGCCGCAAGATCTGTTCAATCCAAATCCGCCGTCGCCCGACCTGAATCCGGGACCCGATCCAACCCAGAACTGGGTGCCGAACCTTGGCAGCTGGGGCTTTGGCGTAGGGGCCCTGTTGGGAACCGTGGACGGTTTCCTGCTGACGATGCGAGGCACGTTCATTCTGACCTTGCCGGGTCCGCAGATCATCATCACGGTCAATTTGATGATCATCGTTCCCATTGATACGGGTGACGGCGGCATCGATCCCGACGGCCTCACGATCGGCATCCTAGGAATCCTCGATCTAGATTTCAACCTGGGGCAAATCACGATCGGCGTGAGCATGAATCTCTCGATCGAAGACTTGATCTCGATCGTCGTTCCGATTTCCATCTTTTTCAGCTGGAACGACCCGGATACTTGGCATGTGTGGATTGGAACCATTCAGACGCCGATCTCGGCCAATATCCTGGGCATCGTCAAGGGTTCCGGATTCTTCATGTTTGGCGGTCAGGCGATTGAAAACTTCCCGCCGGGAAGCAGCGGCGTTTTGCCAGGCGTTGCGGTTGCGGTTGGCTTCTCCGCTTCCATCATCTGGGGCGGTGAAGACATCGACATCTACCTGGCCGTCGTGGTCAGCGCCTATCTGGGCGTGTCGTTCTCTCCGTCGCTCTTCATCGCCGGCGAAATCAGCCTGAGCGGAAAATTGCAGTTGCTGATTGTTTCGATTGGCGCGTCGGGTAGTTTCCAGATCACCGCGCCCAATCCGTTCACGCTCAATGTTCAGGTGTGCGGATCGGTTTCGTTCTTTTTCTTCAGCGTGTCGGCCTGCTGCGGATTCTCCATTGGGCCCAGCGCGCCTCCGCCGCCCCCACCCCCGCCACTCATCAATCGGCTTTATCTGCAAAGCTATGCGCCCGTCATCGCCTCCGGTCAAGGAGGAGCGCGGCCGATCGACTCGAGCCTGGGCAACGGCTTAGAAACAGTAACCAATCCGAGCGTGCTCTCCACGCTGCCGCCAGCCTCAACTGCGAATAACCCGCCCAAGCAAGGCCCCGATCCAAACAACCTTATCGTCGTGCCCATCGACACGGTTCCCGTGCTGCAATTCGAATATGCTGCGGATGCTTCGACAATTACCAACACATTCACTGAGAATGTTCCGCAGTGCCCGATGTTCCCCACCAACATTGGCGAAAAATCTGTGAGTCTTGGCGGCGGCCGCACGGCCGTTTACGCGCTGACGAACCTGAGCATTTCGGCGGTGAGTGTCGGCAGTCTCAACGCTGTCAATCCTCCGCTGCCTACGGGCACGCCCGCCGTGCCGATCGTCTGGCGCAAAAATACGCCTGCTAATAACAAAACCGCGAACCGCGTGGATCTGGCGATCTTCAGCCGCGATCCGAATATTGCGAGCCATGCCATTGAGAGGTCGACGACTCTGAATGGGCAGCTCAACTCTATTTGGAACGGCCTCTGCGATCCAATTGCACCGCCGGCCTGCGTGCTGTGGACCTTCTGCAATCAGCCGGTCGACTACCCGCAGACAACATGGAATTTGACCGGCATTCCCACACCCGATCCTCCGGGAACAACAAGAACCACGCCAGTTCCGACGGCAATGGAAGTAACGGCGCCATCGCTGGCCAACGCATCGGCGCTGTTCGCGGTCTTCGGTCCGCTCTTCGGCTTCAGCGCATTTCAGCCGGCGCGCGTCATCGGCATCCCGGGCAACATCAGAGAGACGGGCTGCATGCGCGGGCTCGAGCTGCCCGAGATTCTCGTGACAAGCCTTGATCAGGTGCGCACAAATCTGACTTACAGCCCCGTAGCGACGCCTATTCTCAAGAGCCCTGAAGCAGAGGCGCGGTTGAAGAGCATCGAGAACAACTGGCGCTGGGTGCGGCTGGATATCGGTCCTTCGACGCAAGTCTCGCTCTACATGGCGCTTGACCGAGCTCTGGCGCGATTCTCGTTCGCCGGCTTTGGCGACACGTCAGGATTGAGCAATCTCAACGCCGCCTTCGGAATGGACGTTGATCTGTCGCTGATGAATGCGGCCAACCTGTTTGCGCCGACCACTCCAATTGAACAAGCCTCTGCGGGCCAGAGGTGGCTGGAGCCGTCGAACGTTGTGATCCGCGAACGCGATGCGTCAGGCGCTTTGCTGCGTGAGTCAACGCTTGCGTCGTTGAATCCGAACCTGGTGATCGGGACAGCCGGACTGCCTTCCTCGTGGACGGATCCAACTGGACCCTGGTGGAATGAGATTCAGCGTGTTACTTCGTACTTCAACGCAGGCCTCGCGGCCATGAGTAAGGTGTTCGTGCAGTTCACGCCGCTGACCAACACCTCCATTGTCGAAGTGGCTGAGGTTGGTCCAGTGCTGCCGGATCGTCCGACCGTCGTCATCGGCGCGGTGCAGGGCTGCTCGGAGGCTGAGCAAGAGAGAAACGGGCTCGGCATTGAAGTGCAGAATAGCCAGATCACAACCCTCGAAGGGTATCTCGATGGCGGGTCGCCTGTTCCGCTGCTGATTCCCAATACGGAGTACACAATCACGGTGCAATACAACGTGACGACAACCGAAGCGGATGGAACCACTGTCACCAACTACAACGGGGTCGAGCAAGGCTTCACGTTCCAGACAGATTCAACGCCGCCAGACAAACTCGATCCGTGGGTGCTTGCAGCATTGCCGGCGACACAGGAACAGAACGCGTTTTACGATGATCCAGTCACGATTGTCTTCAACGACCAGGAAGCAATTCAGCTCTTCGCGGCCTATGGCGAGAAGCTTGTAATGGAGTTGCACGCGGCGAACGGACTCGATGATCCAACGCAATCGGTTTCGGCTACCGTGCAGGTTTCGGGTATTGGGCCAGCGGGGTACGACTCCCTGCTCAACCTGATTCAACAAGGAGCGTTGCCCTGTGTGGGCACGACGACTTCGTACCAGAACGCGCAGTTCATCGCACAGGTTGATCTCCAGCCCCTGATGGCGTACACGCTCGACATCAACATGGATCCGGCGCCCGCGCAATCGGGATCAGTGGCTGTGCCGCTTTATCGAACCCGGTTCACTACTTCGAAGTACGCGAGCCTGAACGCTCTGGCGACTGACCTCGGAACGAGCCGCGTTAAGCATGCGCACCTGAGCGGGCCGTTAAACCTGAACGTGACCTTCCCGGCGCCGTCTCCCTATCCGCCGAATTCTCCGGTGAATTATAAGCAGGTGACTGATCAGCTCATCGAGTCTGCGTTTGTTGCGGCGGGCGAACAGGCGCTGCCCGCCGCCGCTGATAATTCAATCACCGTGTATTGGATTCCCGGACCGGGCAATGGGCCTTATGTTCCCTACTGCATCCTCATTGATTGCACAGAGCCGTTGTGGCGCACGCGACAAGAGCCTTCACTGGTTCCGGTCGATCCATCGGACCCGAGTTTCAACATCGTGCAGATTACGCCGGCGTCCGCGCTTGAAGTGATTGAGACGGGCGGCTCGTCGATCCATGGCTTCGCCTATTCGCCCTCGGGCACACGGACGATTGCGCTGTTCGCTCCTGGCTTCTCTCCACCGCCGGCAGGCACAACGGTGACGCTCGAACTGCATCGTCCTGCAAGCAGTGCGTTCAGCCTCGTCGATGTGGTGGGCAAGATTGTCGATTTGCAAATTGGACCGCAGGCTCCGTGGGAGGCCGATCATGTCTAGCCGCATTGTTTGGCCTTACGCATTTACGTTGCAGGCGTCGCAGCAAGACAGGCCTCAGTCGCGGCCTTCTGATTTCGCAACGGCTGAGGTGAACGCGAACCCCGACGGGCCGCTTGGATTGCCAATCGATCTGCGCTGGGTGACTCTTCCTTACCTGGGCATCCCGCGACAACCGTTTGAAGTCTTCCGGCGAGCCCGTATCAATATTCCTACAGCGGATATTTTGGAGCTTACTTCGGCGCCCGTCCAGGTAAACGGATCGAGCATCATTCCATTCCCAGCCGCAAGTGCGGGCGTCATCTACATTGCTGCATTCGAAGCTTCGCCGAGTTCGGGCAACGTGCTGATCGTAGCGCCCTACGATATGTACGGAAAAACGATTCCGGGCGTTGTTCTTGAAACCGACTACACACAAGTGTGGTATTTCATCTGCCCGGGTATGGCTGGATTACGCGTGGACGGCTTCGGCACCATCAGCTTGGTGGTCGGCGTGAATCAGGAGACGTACGCGAACCTGCCCGGTTGGGAGCGCATCCAGGTTGTGGGCTTGCCAGTCGAGACCACCGATAATCTTGCACCGGCTTATAACAGCTCAGTGAAGCAGGGCTTCGACATCGCGCTTACGACGGGAATTCTTGCCGCCCGCGAGCGCATGGCCCTTTCGCATTTATTTCTGAAGCCGCCGCCAGCGACCGGGGACCCAACCTTTCCGCTTCCGGCATGGCCGCCTTCCAACCCCGCGAAATATCTGCTCAATCTGCGCTCGGGAACCAATCTGTTTCCCATGATCGTGAAGTGTCTGCAGAACTCAAATGACACAAACCCCACCCAGATGCAATCGCTCTACATGGAGACGGTGAACAATCTCGACGGCATCATCCAGGCCAATGCGCCGGCCGGTTCCAACCCATCCCCTGCGGGGCAGTCTGGCTCAGCCGAGATACCTGTGGTGAGCCTGTCGATGCTCGGCGTAAGCACCGATTCTGACGCGGCTCTGGCGCTGGGCTACGGGACAATCGATATTCCTCTGCTCGATGAGATTGCTGAGGTCGTGGCGATTTATGCGGAGTATTCCGGGCGCGCCACTCAGCTCACCGAACAAACTTTGCTCCGGGCCTTAGCCGCTCCTGCTGCGATCGAGTCGCGCATTCCCTACGACTACATGGTGACGGCAGCTTACGTTTTGCCGTTCGGTATCACGCTCACGCTGGCCGCACTTTCGCAACCAGCCATTCCCGTAGAACAAGTAGCAGACTTTAACGCGAGCATTCTCTCAACACACGCAGTGTTGACGCGCGATACCGGTGCGGAAGTTGCTGTTGAGCTTACCTGGAGTCCGGCGACGCAACCGCAGGCTGCCGGCATTTTGGTGAGCCGCCAATCGGGGCAATCGCAATACCTCAACACGCCTCGGCCTGCTGCTGTTCACGGATACGATCCATACCTTGGGTTGCCGCCGACACAACCGCCTCCCAACGCTTCACCATCTGACCTTTTGCCGAATTTGAAAGATGCAAATGGGACTGCTCCACTCGATGGGAGCACAACAACGCGCTACCTGGCGGCGGGCATTGATGTATTCGGGCGATGGTCCCCGTGGACCGAGGCGGATATGACGCTCTCGGCAGCTGCAGTCACAGGTCCGGGGTTGGGTAAGATCTCATTGATTCCTCCAGTTCCTTCTGATTTGCCCTCGTCCGGGACAAAGGTGCCGTATTTGCTGCAAATCGAAGTGTTGTGGAACTGGGTGGATCGATCGCCGGGCTCGATTGCGATCTCCGGCAACTTTGTTCCACCGGGCACAAACCTCGGGCCCACGGCTTATCTCAATGCGCTGGGGATGAACAACGACACGCCTGCGGGGCCTCCACTCGTTTTAACGTGGAACTATTCCGGCTACGATCCGACAACAGTTGCACCGGGAACGATCTTACCGATAGCGGATGCGGCGCATCCGGGAACAATGATTGTGCTACTCAACGATGTGTCCAATGTGCCGAACAACCAGGTGATGCATTACCAGGTGACGATCCCTGGATTCTCGCTCGACTTTGCTTCGACCGACGAGATTGCGCTGGCTCTCTACGCCACCGCGACAGAACGTGTGCGGCCCGGTGAGTGGAGTTCGCCCATCGATCCCAATGCCCCGCCATCGCCGCCGGCTCCTACGCCCGGCTGGATTGGCCGCGTAGTGACGGCGCCGAATCCGTTGCCGCCGGTTGTGACGTTCAATCCGCCCGCCATCGATTGGACCGCGCTTCCAGACGCCTACAACCTTGCGCATGGAGTGCTCTCCTGGCCAGCGGCCAGCAACGCAACTGGCTACATGGTTTGGGAAGCAACTGAAAGCGCGCTGCTGCAGTTGCTGTCGCCTGGTTCACCGAACCCCGCGCCTGCTCCTGCATTGTTGGTCGATCGCGGCGCTACGCTGAAGACTCTGGTGAAGAACAATTTCGCGCATTCGTTGCAGGCCTTCTCGCGACTCAACACCGATCCGATCCCAACAACCAGCATGGAGGTTGAGGTTCCCGGCAATGCGTCGGTTCTTTACTGCTACATGATTTCGGCGGTCAGCAGTCAGAGCGTGGAGTCGACACGGACCGCGCAGAACTCGCGAATCGCGGTTTTTGGCGTGCCGCAGTGCATCGTACCCGGCCAGCCCCGATTGCGTTTGCGGTCGAATGACACTGGCATCCAGCCTCCCGTAAACGGTGTGCAGGTGATCGCTCTTGCCGTCTCAACTGATTTTCTGGCGGCCGATGCAATTCCGCTGAGCACAGAAATTCAGCCCGGCTATTCGATCGTGGCGGGGTATCGCGTGTACCGCTGCCGCAGCGCCGCATTGGCTGCCGATGCAGGATTGATGGGGCCGCCTGTGTATCTCGAGGCCGATCCTCGCTGGAGCGCATATACCGAGGCCTCGATTTTTGGAAAACAAGCCGACACAGGCATGTCGATCATTGATACTGCAGCCACCGCGAGCTGGTATCCGTGGTACTACCGCGTTCAGGCGATCGGCGTGCAAGACATTGACAACGGATTTTATAGCGGCAAGTCTTTGCCGTCGCAGGTGCAATCTGCGTACAATCTTCCGCCCAACCCGCCGCTCATCAGCCCCGATCCACCGGCTGTGACGCAGGGTTCGGGCGCGGCACTGGTGAACTTCACAGCTGACTTGCCAATTCCAGCCAGTCCCCTTGGAGCATCCCTTGTCGAACTGCTGAAGGCTGCTCCCGATCCCGCAAACCCGGGCCGCACGATTTACAACTCGATCGTGTCGAATGCGCCCGACGCGATCACCGTCGGCACTCTGGTGCTGCCTGTTCCGCCCTGGACGCCGCCTCACCCAATCCATCCGCCGGGACACCCACCGCCGTATCATCCGCCGTTCCTCGGCCCGGCTCTCGCTCGCTCCGCGCCGAACGCGCAGGGCCAATTCACGCTCTCCGTCCTGGTGCCCTATGCGGCCAGCGACAAGAACACCTACACCGTGCGCCTTACCGATCCACTGGGCCGTCAAAACAGCTTCACTTTCTAAGCCGCTCGGTGTGCGAACCGTCGAAGGAATTTACGTCCCGCGGAAGGGAACTGACACATGGATACATCTTCAGTTACGCAGGCGCTGCAAACCCACGGACTGAACGCCTTCGGCATCTCGATGCCGCAGCTTGCGCAGGACTGGGCACCGGATGGCACGACGGGTAGCTACACGGTCCCGGCGGCCACGGACACCACCTCTGACCCCTTCAAGATCACCATCAGCACTGGGAACTGGGCCGCACCGCTCACCGCCGCATTCGTCGTCATCGATCCCACCAAGGGCCAGACTCTGCCCGTCACGCTGCAGGGATTCGACGGCACGGCGCAGAATCAGGGCGGCGTGCTGCTGACCGTGCTTGAAACAGTCTGGCTGCGCCTAAACTGGCTTTATTCGCAGGCGCTCGAGACTGCACCCACGGGCAGCACACGGCCTGAGTTTGCGCTGGGACTTCCCTACCGGCAAGTCCCGCGTTACTTTTTTTATCCCACTCAAACCATCAGTGGGCAAACTGAGGGACTCGCCGAAGCCCAAGCCGATCTCACGTTTGGCGGCGACCTCTACATCTACGACAACGATGGTTTGCCGATTGATCCTATTGCAGTAATGAGCGCGTTCAACGCGCTGATGATTAAATTTCAATTGCTGCAGACCGGCACCGTAACGAGCACGCCTACGCTGGGCACCGCTGTCACCAGTCTGCTATCGACCGCCGATGTGCAGTTACGGCTTGTGAATCCAGATGGATCGCCCTACACAGGAAGCGGTCTAGCGAACCTGACCGCGCTCACCGGGGGCGCGATTGCCGGCGTCAACACCATCACCACATCGGGCACTGCGGTCACCGTGCAGACAGGTACCGACATTCTTTTCGGACCAGCGAATGGGCGGCTGACCAACACATTCACTCCGCCCACGCTGCCCAGCGGCATCACTTTGCAGCGCGACTTTTACACCCTTCGCGTTGTCTCGCTTGCCGAGTATCTGCTTGGTGCGGTCCCGGTGACCGACCCTAGCTTCCAGTGCCAACCCGCGCCCGATGTGCGCGTCAATGAAGGCTTGACGCTGCTCACGAACGGCAATGACGTTATGGGTGCTGTGGGCAGCGTGCTCACCACATCGGCCAGCCCGGCTCTTGCAGTGGCGCAGGCGCTGGATGGAGCGTTCACTCTCCCAACCCTGCCGGCTCAGCCGACTGCGCCGGGAACCCAGGCGCAGTGGCCGGCGTTTCCTCCGCCTGCCGCTACCGTCGTCTCCACGGCAACGCTCTCCGTGACGCTGCCGAAATCGCTCACCATCACGGCAGCCTGGTTTAATACAGCCGCGACGGATTACACAAAGGTCGATGTCATCGTTACGATTGCGGGCTTCCCCACAACTTCCTCGTCGACCAGCAGCAGCCTGGTCGGAGCGTGGGTACGGCTCTATACACGCCTCTTCGGACTGGATGCCGTGCAGCAGCGTGGCGATGGGCAGGGGCGCGCCATTCCTTCCAACGGCACTGTCAGCATTTACCTCACGGACCCGCTGGGGCTGAAGAGCATTCCGAACCCCGGTCAGCCCGCCAGCGCGATCTCGATTCCGTCGAACGCCACGCTGAGCTTCGACATGATTGTGGTGTTGCCCAATAAGGTGTCGCGCATCTACGGCGGTTTATCGGCCAAGGTTGCAGCGGGACCAACAACAGCGCCGACCTTCAATCCCGGAACAAACAACTCAACTGCCAGCGCAACCCTGGGTGGCGTTTCGAATGCCGGCATTCTTGGGCTTGGAAAGCCCGTTAACGCTACGCCGCCTTCTAACCTTGCGGGCTGGCTTGCGTTGCTGACCGGGGATGGCAATCCACGCGATGCGACGCGCCTGCCCACCATGGCGCGGAGAGAACTGCTCGTCGCGAGTCAAACCTCCAGCAAGTGGTCCGGCGTAATCGGCGGCGGACGCCTGGCCAAAGAAGCGGTCAGCGCGGTACCCCGTCTCGGTGAACCGGGCGGCTACGGAGGCAGAGAGACCATTGTCACCGGTGCCTCAACCAGTGGTGGGCAACTCGCCTACGATATCGCGCGGCACGCTCTGCGCCGGGCGCAGAGCATCGTGGACCGGATTCCAACCCTCGCGAAGAGTGCGTGGGCGGTTCCCACTGCGCCCACAGCTCTGACCGCCGGCCAGCAACCAACGGCAACGAGCGGGACCTTCGCGGGCGCGCTGTTGCAAAACATCTCACCGTATTGCGAATCTCCGGAGTTAGCTCCGCTGTTGGCGAGCAATCCGACAACCATCAACGACTTCATCAGCGGGCTGGTGAGTACGGCGTCGGGCCTGCCCAGCGCGCTCGGCCTGCAACAGGATGTGATCAACGCGTTGAACAGCCTGATGACGCCGCAGCCAGCCGGCACCACAACGCCTTCAGCGGCAGCCCTTCTGGTGGCTCAGGAGATCCTTCGCGAATGCGCAACGTCAGCTTTTGGACGCAGAGACAGCCAGTGGGCACTGCAGCAGGCTCTCGCTCAGGCGCGCCATTTTGTTTACATTGAGACGCCCGGCTTCTGTTCCACCGCGGATCTGACGCAATCGCCGTTGCCCAGTTATGCAGTTGATCTGATCGGCATCTTGAACGCCCGCATGCAGCATTTGCCTGGACTGCGGGCCATTGTCTGTGTGCCCAAAAATCCTGACTTTGCAACCGGCTTTGAAGGCATGGCCAGCTACGAAGTCAACGATCGCTACAACATTCTCGTTGGCCAGCCGAGTGCGCATCCCATCATCGCCAACCAGCTACCGACAACGCAGACTGTCGGGTTCCATCCGATAGGCTTTCCGGGCCGGTACAGCCGCATTGAAACCACGGTAATCATCATTGATGATTGCTGGGCGCTGGTCGGCGGATCGACTTTCCGGCGTCGCGGCTTCGCTTTTGATGGTAGCAGCGACCTTGTCTTTACCGACATGCAGCAGGTGCACGGGCGATCGCCCGCAATTCGCGACTTCCGCCGATCACTCATGGCTGCGCGGCTTGGCATTCCCGCCGATGCGGAGCATCCCTCGTATGTGCAGCTAGACGATGGACAGCGCAGTTTTCAGCTAGTCCGGCAGACACTGCAAAGCGGCGGACTCGGGTACATCGACCTCTTGTGGAGCGGCTTCACCTCGAACGTGACGGCAACGCCAGCTTTGACAATAGATCAGGCCAATCCGGATGGACGCAGCTTCTCATTCGGCCAGGCCGCTATCACCTCTGCCTTTGCTGCCAGCGTAAGCGGCTGGTGACGTTCAACGACCCTGTAGAGATGCGAAAACGGTGAGCTGTCACCGGCCAAGGTCAACATTTACGTGGACGAAAAGTCAGCTTTCCAGACAAGTGACCCTCGGCTCAACCGTTGCCTTCAGGCCAAAGCACTCATCGAGGCCATTTTCCCGAGTAGTGTCTGGTTTGTCGGCCACCCGTCAATTACTCGTCGGTAAACAGTTTATCGCTGGTCAAAGCCCCAATGCGAAGCGGCAGATTATCGGCTCGCAGGTACGGGCCCAGGTGGCAGCATATTTCTGGAACAAGTGGCAGCATTCATTCATTACCAGCAGCAGCTTCCTGAGAAGGCGAACCCGCTATGCGAGAGCGCGGAACAATCTGCCTTAATCCGCCACTCTCCGCTTTGTAGAGTGTTACGAGCAGATTCATCACGAGCAGAATGGCTGGTAATACGCGCCAGATGGCTAACCGCTTCAAATCGGTCATCAGTAGAACTTCTCTGATCCTCGCCCATTTAGCGTTGCGGGGAACTGGAGACAACATGACGGCACTCGACTCATCCATCGAAACCCTGACAGCGGAGCACACAGCCCTGACGCAGAAGCTCGAACAGATCGACCTGCAGTACAAGGTAGAGCGGCCTGCTTTGGTAAAGGAACTCAATC
>Ga0182024_10013801_pt1 | contig 15707 bp, 14 predicted proteins | sample P32metaG_FD_120480 | JGI IMG/M metagenome (GOLD analysis project Ga0182024, IMG submission 120480) | Permafrost microbial communities from Stordalen Mire, Sweden - P3-2 metaG (Illumina Assembly) | ecosystem: Environmental > Terrestrial > Soil > Wetlands > Permafrost | place: Sweden: Stordalen... | reverse complement strand
GGTCACCGGCCGATGATGAGCGACCTGAGAGAATCGGGGTCTCTGGAGCAGGACTCGGATTTGGTCATGTTCCTTTTACGGCGTGAATATTACGATCCGTATGACAAGCCCGGAACGGCAGAACTGATCGTGGCGAAAACTAGACATGGCGGTATTGGCAGCGTTAACTTGGCTTTCCGAAAAGAAGTCGCCCAATTTGCCAATTATGCTCCTATCCGGAACTCAAATAATCCTAATAACGAAGCCGCTTTTTCAGCTTTTTCACCTAATTAAAATTTAATTTTTGCATGTTTTTATATATAAATTTATTTAAATTAACCCCTCTTCTTCCTTGTCAAATATGGGAAAAGTGTTATAATTTTTGCTATCTCAACATAGTAGAGGGTAGGGCTTTTACCGATGGCAACTAACAGTTCCCAGGAATTCGGCCGTTTCCGTTCCTGGTTCTGCCCTGTCCATAAAAGCGAGCTGAAATTATTCCTGCCTCTGATTCTGATCTTTTTCTTCATTTGCTTTAATTATAATGTCTTAAGAGCAGCAAAAGATTCTCTGGTCATTACAGCCCCTTCTTCCGGAGCCGAAATCATTCCCTTTATGAAGGTCTGGGTGGTCTTGCCCATGGCCCTTCTCGTGACGATCTTATTCACTCGACTGGCAAACAAGTATTCGACTGAGAAAGTGTTCTACATCATGATGGCCCTTTTCTTAGGATTTTTCATGATCTTTTCTTTTTTCCTTTTCCCCTTGCGCGATACGCTCCATCCCCATGCGTTTGCCGATCGAATGGAAAATTACTTCCCGCTCGGTCTTAAAGGATTCGTCGCGCTCATCCGCAATTGGACCTATACAGTCTTTTACGTGATGGCCGAACTCTGGGGCACCACGATTATGACAGTCCTCTTTTGGGGATTTGCCAATGAAATTTTGAATGTTAAAACCGCCAAACGGTTCTATGTCCTGATCCTCATCGGCGGCAACCTTTCTGCGATCTGCGCAGGCGGGGCTGCGACGATCATTTCCAACATGGCAGGGAAATGGATGGCGACCAATGGCAACGATCCTTGGCAATATTCTCTTTTAATCATCAGCTGCATCGTTGTCGTCAGCGGAATTATCGTCACAGGAATTTTCCGCTGGTTCCATAAAAATGTTTTGAAAAACCCTGAATTTAAGCAGCAGCTCACCTATGAGACTGAAAAATCAGATGTTAAAATGAGTCTCCGTAAAAACTTTAAATACTTAGCCAGTTCCAAATATTTACTTTGCATTGCCACGATTGTACTCACCTACAATATATGCATTAACCTAACTGAAGTGACTTGGAAAGACCAGCTCCTCCATCTCCATCCGCAGCCCAATGATTTCAACGGCTACATGGGTAGAGTTACCATGTGGGTCGGCATCGCTGCTACCCTCATTGCGATTGTTTCCAGTTTCCTCATCCGCAGGTTCTCTTGGACAATCAATGCTATGGTCCCTCCCGTCCTTCTTCTGATCACCGGCGTCGGATTTTTCTCTTTCTTGCTCATGAAAGACTCCGCGATTGGAATGGCACTCGGAGCCTTCATGGGTAGCACTCCACTGGTGCTCGGCGTCCTCTTCGGTTCCGTCCAGCAGTGCATCTCAAGGGCCTCTAAATACACCATTTTCGATGCGACTAAAGAACTCGCGTTCATCCCCCTTAGCCGAGAGTCCAAGTTGAAAGGAAAAGCCGCCATTGACGGCATAGGCTCACGTCTTGGCAAATCGGGAAGCGCCATCGTTTATCAAGCTCTACTGATGTTCTTCGGCACTGTTTCAGCGACAATTCCTTATGTAGGCATCATCCTCCTCGTTGTCATCGCCGCCTGGATGGTCGCCGTATACTATTTAGGCAAACAGTTCCAGTCGCTTGTTTCTCATAATGAAACGATCAGCATCAAAGAAACTCCAGCGGGAACTGGTGAAGAAAGCCGAGAAGTTGCAACTTAATTTTTGAAACCATAGGAAAAAACGAAAGATATGTCATCTGTTAAGAAAAAAAGAAAATACAAAATGGCGAAACATAAGCGTAAAAAACGCCGTCGCCGCGATCGTCATAAGGCCAAATAATCTTTTCTGAACCTATGTTAAATCCATAGGTTCTTTCATTTGTCAATTCCCGTATAATGGGTCCCCATATGTGGACTTTTCCGGAAGAATTTGATGTCATTGTTGTAGGCGCTGGCCATGCAGGCTGTGAAGCTGCGCATGCGGCTGCCCGCATGGGGGCTAAAACCCTTCTTCTGACTATGTCTTTGGACACGATCGGAAAGATGAGCTGTAACCCAGCCATCGGCGGGACCGCCAAGGGCCATATCGTCCGCGAGATCGATGCGATGGGCGGGATCATGGGCAAGATCGCAGATGCCACTGCCATTCAATATAGGATGCTTAATAGTTCTAAAGGACCCGCCGTTTGGTCTCCCCGTGCGCAAAGCGATAAGCTTGCTTATCAGACCGTAATGAAGAAAAAGCTGGAAGAGACGCCTAATCTCTTCGTCAAACAAGGAACGACGGAAAACCTCATCGTCCAGGGTCAAAAAATCATTGGCGTCGAAACACAAGAAGGCATTGCTTACACAGCTAAAACGGTCATTCTTTCTTCAGGCACTTTCATGAGAGGCATGATCCATATCGGAAGTACGACATTTTCCGGAGGACGCGCCGGTGATAAACCCTCGATCGGACTTTCTGCAAGCTTGGAACAATTCGGTTTTAAACTAGGACGGCTGAAAACGGGAACACCCCCTCGCGTCAACCGCCGCAGCATCGATATTTCCCAAATGGAGACGCAATGGGGTGAATCAGGAATCCGCTTTTCTTACGATGAGCCCGAAGGCCCCGGCCTTCCTCAAGTGCCATGCTATATCACGTATACTTCCGATGAGACGAAAAAAGTCGTTTTGGAACATCTCCATCTTTCTCCAATGTATTCCGGACAGATCAAAAGCAGAGGCCCACGCTATTGCCCCTCGATCGAAGATAAATTTGTCCGCTTTGCCGACAAAGAAAGACATCAAATTTTCATCGAACCGGAAGGCCTTCAGACCGATGAGCTCTACATCAACGGCATCTCCACTTCGTTTCCTTTTGATGTTCAATTGAAAATGATCCGAACGATTCCAGGGCTTCAAAATGCCGAGATCATGCGGCCCGCCTATGCCATCGAATATGACTATGTCACAAGCGGACAGCTTTATCCGACCTTAGAAACGAAAACCATCGAAGGACTTTTCATCTCCGGTCAGATCAACGGAACCACCGGTTATGAAGAAGCGGCAGGACAAGGATTGATCGCAGGAATTAATGCAGCGTTAAAGGTCCAAGGCAAACCTCCTTTTTTCTTAAAACGGTCCGATGCTTACATCGGCGTAATGATCGATGAACTCATCACGAAAGAGCTCGATGAGCCCTACCGGATGTTCACCAGCCGTGCCGAACATCGCCTTTTGCTTCGTCAAGACAATGCCGACCTGCGCCTAAGACGCTATGGCTATGAGCTCGGCATGGTCGATCAAGAGAAATATGCAAAGCTGCAGCTGAAAGAGAAAACGATTGCAGAGCAGATCCAGCTCTTAACGAAAAAATACATCTCTTTGGATGGTAAAAGCGTTTCTCTTTCTCAATTGCTCTGCCGTCCTGAAACGACGTATGAAAAATTGCTGACAGATTTTCCAGCTGTTGTCCAAGACCATGGAAAGGAGACCAATTTTCAAATCGAGATCCACATCAAATATGCCGGCTATATCGATCGTCAGTATCAAGAAGTCGCCAAGCTCGAAGGTGTGGAGAAGATGGAAATTCCAACTAAGCTCGACTATTTTCAGATCACGGGCTTAAGTTTTGAGGCCCGTGAAAAGCTCCACAAGATCAAACCCCGCAACGTCGGCCAAGCCTCGCGTTTAAGCGGCATTACTCCCGCGGACATCCACGTGCTGATGGTTGCGCTGCGCAATAAAAATCTTTATAGTGAGGAAGATGAGCCCGGTTGCCCTAGTTGTGAGTGAAGATTTGACGAAGCTCTCGATTCTTAAAAGAGCTTTGAAAGATTCTTTTCACCTGATCGAAAGGTCTGATGTTAAAGCAGCTCTTGAACTGTTGAGAAACACGCGTGTCGATCTGGTCATTCTCGATGCAAAGGTCAAAGAAGGACATAGTTTTGAGACGGCTGAAAAAATTCGCGCGGCTGTTTTTGTAGAGACTCCGATTTTGCTCATCACCGGCAATATCAAAAAAAGTTTTGCTGAGGCAGCCCTTCAGTCCGGGATCACCGATTTTATCAATGAACCGCTCGATAAAGACGAGGTCGAGCAGCGAATCGCCGTTGCGTTCAAAAACCAAGACCGGCCTAAAAAGATCTCGCAGATTGCCCAGCGCAGCACTGCGCGGATGAAATCTTCTGCATCGCTTTCCAAACATGAATTCTTAAGCGATCAAGCAATCAAAGAAATTGCCAAAGCCCGCAAGACATCGACCATTATCAGCTTGCTGATGATCGAACTCGATGAGTTTAAAAAAATCCCGGCCTCAAAGAGTTCAAACGCACATCTCCATCTAAAAAAAGTACTCGAAGAAAACCTGCGCAAAAACGATATCTTGATCCCGCAAGGCCCCGGAAAATTTATCTTGATGCTGCCCCGCACCTCGATCCGTGCAGCAGAGATCATCGCCGAGACGATCCGCACTGAAGTCCTCCGGACTTCCTTCAGCATCCCTTTATCGGTCTCGATTGGTCTGATCAGTTTGGACAAAGCGGCCCCAGGTTCTGCAGATGAGGTCTTTGACCGGCTTCTTGAAGGTGTAAAGCGGGCAACCACGGAAGCTAAAAAAACGGGCAACAAAATCGTCTCCCAATGAACATCCTCCACCTCCAAAACACATCTATTCATGACCAGCTGCTACTCGAAGAACATCTGCTGCGGGAAGAGACCCGGAATTTCTGTCTGATCAATAGTGGATCGTCTCCAGCGATCGTTATGGGCATCTCCGGTAAAGCCGAGGCTTTGGTCCATCTAGATCAGCTTCCGGAGTCCATTCCTATTTTCCGCCGTTTCAGCGGCGGCGGGACTGTCGTCGTCGATGAAAATACGGTCTTTGTGACCTTCATTTGCAATAAGGCAGACCATCCTTTCCCAGCTTATCCTGAGCCGATCTTACGCTGGGCCGCATCGGTGCTTGCGCCTGCAACAAAAGGTCTTGAGCTTAGAGAAAACGATTTCGTGATTGGAGAAAAGAAATGCGGCGGCAACGCCCTTTATATCAAGAAGGACCGGTGGCTGGTTCATACTTCATTTTTATGGGATTATGATCCGGCGAGAATGGGGCTTTTAAAGCATCCCGCAAAAACTCCTAAATACCGGGAGGGACGGCCGCATGAAGAATTTGTCTGCCGTCTAGCCGATCATCTCGGCAATCGAGAAGAATGGGTAGAGAATTTGAAGAAAAGTCTAGGCGGGAAAGAGTGCTTTGAAGAATTCAAAGATCTGAGATACCACGGCACGTCGATGGTACTCCCAACTGCCGCATCTTCTGCCGAGCCTCTGTAAGATCTCGGATGGTTTTTTCATTCAGATTTTGGGCATTACTACCGCTTGCTAAGGCAGCATCGTAATGAGCCTCTACTCTCTCTAGGCTTTGAAGCAGCTGTGCAAGCTGTTCTCTTTTTGGGCGCAGGGTTTCTAGGTCTTGCGACAACCCTTCGCAATCCGTCACCGATGCAAGGGTCAAGATCTTGAGCAGCTCAGCCATCTCCTGGTCGCTTAACACATGATCAGGCGCATTGAGGGTTGCAAAAAGAGTGGAATTTGCTGCTTTAACAGCCTCAAAACAGACCAGCAGTCTTTTTTTCATCGCTGCAATCTCATCAATGGCGCCGGTATTGGCAACAAGGCCGGCATTTCTATCTGCAACCAACGCTTGTGCAGTTGCAGAGGAGTCGTTAGCAACCCAAGAGCTAGGCAGTAACCTGGCTAGGAAAGACATCGGCGGGCCTTTGGATGGTCGTTTTTTGGATGAGTTCTTCTTGCGCGGCTAAAGAATCGGCATCGCTTTGCAAAGCATCGATGTGCGCTCCTTTAGCTTGCGCTGACGCGGCCATTTTTGCTTCGATCTTCTCGAATTCAGCATCTTTTTCGCCGATCCTTGTGATAACTCCATTGAGCCGTGCAGCAAGAAGCTTCATCTGCCGCTCTCCTTCAGCAATTTGCTCCAAGACTTTGACTCTGGCCGCAAGAGCTTTTGCTTGCATGCCATTGATATTTTCTGCTGAGATCCTTGGGATTAATGACGTCTCTAGACGGGTGATCGTGTCGCCGACCCTAGCTAATAAATCGGCATGCTGAGGATAATTTGCCGCAAGCTCGTCTAACTCTTTTGTGCTTCTTTCCACCTTTTCTGTTTTTTGCGCTGTTTTTTTAGAAATTTCGGCAATCCTGTCAGGCAACTCCAGCAGCGGACCAAAGGCTGTGATGATTTTTTCCTGCTCATCTAAAGAACGGCCGAACTGTTCTACTTTTTTTGTCATTCCATGGAGAACGTCAATGGTTGCGAGTAGTTGCTCTCCGACATAAGCGATAGCAGAGCCTGCCATTACCACAGGCGAAGAACCTAATGCCAAGAGACCCCCTAAACTGAAATAGATGTTATCAACAATTCTCTCTGTCAATGGCTGAGCTTCTGTCTCTGCATCTGAGGCAGAGGCCGCTTCTTGTAAAAGCCCGGGGATCCCGGCCAGCGATTGACTAACCATTAATAAATCTTGCGATACAGTTGATTGGGGATGGACATGGACCGGCCCCACACAATAACAACTGCACGGAGTTGTATTTGCACTCATCTTTGCCTCCTTTGAGAATAACTTTGGACTTTTTGTAAAACAACATTCAGGGCTACGACATGTTTCCGTTCGAGAACGATCGTTGCTTCGAGAGTTGCAACCCTTGTTTCTAACTTGGCGCTGAGCCCTTCAACTTTTTGCGCGACAGGGCCAAGTTCTGTAAAAAAACCGTCAAATGCCAAAACCATGGCATCGACCTTACTCCTCAGATCTGCTTCAAAACTTACGAGTTCTGTCATCTCCGGCATGCTCAGCAGCTTTCTCAACATCACGTTCACATTTTGTAATCGAGAGGGAATATTTTGAATAATCTCGGAAATAGTTCCATTCAGAGTTTCGGCTTTTTCGGTATTTGTCCTTTGTGCTGCTTGAAGCTTCCCGGCTGGTTTTACCAATTGATTCAATTCTTCCTCGAGCTTTGTCAATGACTCCTGAGCCTCTTTGAGTTTTGCATTATTTTTCTCAAGGGTCTCATTTTGCGTGGAAAGTTCGACATTGATGCTCGAGAGTTGAAAGTTATCGATGAGGATCAAGGCCACCGCGATATAACTCAGGATCTGAGGATCGATCACTTTGTAGTAACTATTTCCGAAGATCACGACGGCGATAAGAGCTTTTCTCAAACTCATCCAAGAGATCACGCGGATCTGCTGGCCGATGATTTGATAGTGAGAGGCTGTGATAAGCACAATGCCAAGCGCTGCCATCTTGCCATAGACCCTGCCGACGACAATAGCAACACCCGTCATTAACACGCCTGTTTTCCAGTGCGTGGTGACTTCGCGCCTCAAGAGCTGACAGTTTTCGGCTATGTGAAGGTCCATATTAAATCTTTTAGTATAAAGCATAAAATCTTGAGTCGATTGCAGCAAGTAGAAATAGTTTTCTCCCTTGTCAAAATAACCGATTCTTCACTACATACGAGCATATGGCAAGCATTCCGGGTCCCGACCCCAAAAGAAGAATTTCTAATTCCTTATCTGCTCCCATAGAAACCAGGCTGACTGCCTTGGCCCGCGACTTGCCAAAATTAGCTGCACTTCCTTCCTTCTCAGGAGTGATTGCTTTTCAATCCGGAGATGGTCCCATCGTGCAGGTTTGCTATCCTGAGGGCTCACTTCCCGCCGACCCGATCTTCAATGTGTACTCTATTGGGAAATTATTCACTGCTGTTGCAGTCATGCAATTGATCGAAGAGGGAATACGCGGAGATAAAAAGATTTCGTTGGACATCAAGGTGAGCGACCTGCTCACGCCGGAAGAATGCAACTTGGCCTTACGGGAACCTTATGATAGAGACAAACCCGCTGCCGAGGCTTTGAAAGCCTTTGCAAAACACGCCGAAGAAATTACACTTGGACATCTGCTGTCTCATACCGCCGGCTTTATCGGGACGACTTGGTCTCAAGATCAAGTGGGAAAACGGGCATATTCTAACTACGGCTATCAACTGCTTGCCAGAATCATCGGCAAGCATTCCAAAGAGTACGGAAATCCGCAAGATTATGAAACCGGTTTTCGCACTTATATTGAAAAGAGGATTTTTGAGAGGTCTGGCATGGCCGGAGCTATACACGAGCTCCATGTTCCTGAAGGGGCCGGACGGCCCCATTATTTTAGAGTCCTTGAGAATGGATCACGCGAGGAGGTTAAAGAACCGGAACCGTATCCTCATGGGAATGGATGTTGGCGGATGCGAGCCCGTGATTTGCTGCTGTTTGCAAAAGCACTCCGCAACCATCTTGTGATAAATGAACCGTCATACCAAGCCCTGTTAAAACTGGGTTTTATGAGTACTAGAGATTCAGTAAAAAATTGGGGACATCCAGGGCAAGGAATGGGTCAGTCGACTTTTCTGCAGACATGGCTGACTAACCCGCCCATTACTGCTGTTATGTTATCAGAGAATAGCAATGCCGCGGAACTCCTGTACCCCGTCATGAATAAAGAATTCAATAAAGACTATTTATCTAGATAGGCATCGGGAAGGCTGATGAGATCGTGAAGCGCTTGCTTGGAGACATCTCGTCCCATGACGGCGATCGATTCGGTCAGTGGGATATTTTTGGGACAGACGCGAGCGCAATTTTGGGCATTGCCGCAGTCGCTGATGCCGCCCTCACCCATGAGGACGCGGAGCCTTTCAGGGGCTTGCATCTTGCCGGTGGGATGGGTATTGAAGAGCCGGACTTGTGAGATCGCGGCAGGGCCCATGAACTTGGAATTTTTGTTGACTTGGGGACAAGCTTCAACACAGCAGCCGCAGGTCATGCAAGTGGAAAGCACATAGCGAGCTTCTTGGATTTTGGGATCTTGTTTGGGTCCGAAACCGCGCTCGAAAGAGCCGTCGACTTCGACCCAGCCACGGATTCTTTTAAGATGTTCAAACATCGAGTCGCGATTGATCACCAGGTCGCGCACAAGGGGGAATTTTGTCATTGGGGCGACAGTGACCGTGCGGCTTTTAGATTCATCGATCAGATTTTGGATCAGCGCGGTGCAAGCCTGGCGGGGTTTGCCATTGACCAGCATAGAACAGGAGCCGCAGACTTCTTCAAGACATCCTTGCTCCCATGTAATGGGCTCAACTTTTTCACCTTTACGGTTTATGGGGGATTTTTGGATGTCCATCAAAGCGGAGATGAGATTGTAAAACGGCTTTACTTCAAGTTCAAACTCTTCCCAGTATTGCTTGCCAGGAATGCCGCGGTAAATTTTTAAGACGAATTTTTCTGTCATAGGGGCAGCTGTATATTAGAGGGGATGTTTTTGAGGGTCGGTTTAACTTTTTTCGCATGAACATAGTCACGCGCAAATGGCTCCAAATAGGAGATATCGACTTTTTTAAAAGTGATCTGCGGTTCGTCTTTTCGGTAGGTGGCAATGGTCGTCTTGAGCCAGTTCGCATCATCCCGTTTTGGATATTCGGTTTTAAAGTGGGCGCCGCGGGATTCATTTCGTATCAAGGCACTTTTTGTCATCGCTAAGGCCAGTTCTAGCATGGCCTTGAATTGATTGGCAAATGCATACGTCTGGTTCATCAAATGCCCTTTGTCATCTAGAGAGATGTGGGCATATCTCTCGCGCAGTTCTTTGAGTTTATCGATGGTCTTTTGAAGATCGGCATTATTTCTTTTCACGGTGACATTGCGGACCATCCAATCGGCAAGCTCATCATGGAGCCGATGGACATTTTCAGGGCCGTCGCGGGTGAGCAGGTCGTGCTTGAAGGCCTCTTCTTGCGCCATTGCCTCTGAAAAAATCCGAGAGGGTAAAGCAGCAGCGCTTGTCGTTAGTGTATCTAAATACCGGGGGACTTCTACACCGGCGACTAGGCCGCCGAAAATACATGATACTAGAGAATTTGCCCCTAACCGGTTGGCCCCATGATATTGGAACTCCGACTCGCCGATATTGAAGCAGCCGGGGATATTTGTCATTTGGCGGAAGCGGCTCATACGGTCGGGATCATCGCTAGCGGGCCAATCGACCCAGGCGCCGCCCATCGAATAATGGACAGCGGGATAAATCCTCATCGGAACTTTGCTGGGATCTTCACCGGTAAATTTTCGGTAGATGTCTAAGACCGATTCGACTTTATGGAGCGTTTTAGCCGGAAGATGGGTCATGTCTAAATAAACTTGGGGCTGTCCATCGACGCCAAGACCAAGTTCGCAGACGCGTAAAATTTCTCGGGAAGCGACATCGCGTGCAACGAGGTTCCCATAGCCGGGATAGAGTTCTTCTAAGAAATACCACGGCTCGCCGGTCTTTCCGCAGGGAATTGATTTACCTTCTGGAGTTGTGATTTTTTTAGAAGAATCGCCGTAGACCCAAATCCTTCCTCCTTCGCCGCGGAGGGATTCCGACATCAGACGGAGCTTGTCTTCTCCGGGAATTGCCGTCGGATGGATCTGGATGAATTCTCCATTGGCATACTCCATGCCTTGCATAAATAGGCGGCCGTTTGCAGCGCCGGTGCAAAAAGTGGAATTAGTCGATTTTTTGAAAATAAGACCCGGGCCTCCCGTGCCAAAGATCACAGCATCGGCTTTCATCACATCGAGCTTCATGTTGATGAGATCCATATAGACGATGCCGCGAGCGGCGCCTTTCTCATCTAGAACAAGTCGCATAAACTCATGGTTTTCAAACTTTTCGACTTGGCCGGCCACTTCATAGCGGCGAACCTGTTCATCGAGAGCATAGAGAAGCTGCTGTCCCGTCGAGGATCCGCAAAAAGCCGTCCTATTATACAGGGTGCCGCCAAAGCGGCGGAAATCTAAGGTGCCTTCCGGGGTGCGGTTGAAAGGACAGCCTAAACGGTCCATCAGACGGATGATGCCGGGAGCTGCGAGGCACATTTCTAGAATAGGGGGCTGATCTCCCAGGAAATCTCCTCCTTTAATCGTGTCGTAGGCGTGGATATAAGGGGAGTCGTCTTCCCCTTTGAGATTAACGGCTGCATTGATGCCGCCTTGAGCGCAGACCGAGTGGGACCTTTTCACTTTAGTGACGGAGACGATCTTGATTCGGCATCCATTTTCGGCCAGTTTCATCGCTGCAGATAGGCCAGCAAGGCCTCCGCCGACAACAATGACTTCCTTTGTATTTTTCATAGTTTATGCCTTCAGGTTCAGCCAGTAAGTGCCCCAAATGGCAGCGAGGCCCAAAAATGCAATGAGGAACATGAGGCCCCAAGCCCAGCGGAGGATGCGTTGCTGTGCGGCAACTTTGAGCACAACTCCCCACGTGATGCAGAAAGTCCAAAGGCCGTTAAATCCATGAAAGCATGCGGCTAAGACAAAAATCGTATAGAGCCCGACATAAATGGGGCTTTTAAACGTATCGCGTACAGCTAAAACCGAAGCGGTCCCAAAATCTTTTGCTACGGCAACAACTTGATTCCGATCGACTTTTTGTTTTTCTAAGACCTCCAGCCACTCTAATTTTTGCCGGTAAGTTTGGGCCGAAGTCAAGATCACCTGTTGTTGGTGATCGTAAATGGTGCTGTCGGGAAAAGTTTCGGAAGCAACGACTAAAGCTTGTTCATCTTGCCGGTCTTCCAATTCTTTTCTTTCTTGAGTAATCTGGTCGGGACTATATAATTTTACATTGAGGCGGGCTGCTACGGTATAGAGCCCTTTATCGACAGCCACAGGAATGAAATAGTAAGATTTATCTCCTAGATTGACGGAATCGGGGTAATCGATAAAGCGGAACTTGGCCACATGAAGGATGATTCCGACAAGCAAGATCCATGACGTCAGCCGCTGCCAGGTGTAGGCATGATTCCGTCCATACTTCTGCAGTGACGGCGCAGTTCCATTTGTCCGGTGGGAATTGAACTTGCTTGTGAATAGATATTTAACTCCTAAAACACCGTGCAAGGCAATGGGGACTCCGAGCAAAAAGATCTCGATCACCGGCAAATAGGGAAGATTATGGATCGCATTGACGCCGCTAATGAAACCTCGGGCATTGTCGCCAAGGAGCAGCGCAGCTTGAGAATTAACGAACAAATGTTCAATTAAGAAAAGGACAAGCCACAGCCCCATCAAAGAATGCAGCCGTCTCCAAACAAAAGTTCTGGGAAGTGTCTGAGAAGTCGTCATATATCTAAGCTATTAAACACTCAATATACGTTTAGGAAAAGAAAAAAATTGGGAGACATTTTTCGCGGTCGCTTCCGCAACTTCTTCAATGGAAATCCCTTTAACTTGAGCCAGGGCTTTAGCCGTCTCATCAATATAAGAGGGCTCATTGCTCTTGCCCCGTTTAGAATCGGGCGCCAAATAAGGGGTGTCGGTCTCGATGAAAAGCCGGTCTAAAGGGACATAGGCTGCGACTTCTCTGAGGAGCGCCGATTTCTTAAAGGTCAGAATCCCACTCATCGAGATCATCCAGCCCCTTTCAAGACACTCCTTTGCCTCTTCCAATGTCCCTGTAAAGCAGTGGAGGACCGCCGGACGTCCTTGATAATGGTGATCAGAGAGTTCAAAGAGGTCGTTAAATGCATCACGACAATGAAAAATGATCGGAAGTTTCGCTGCCAAAGCCAAGGCAAAGTATCTGATAAGATAGGCTTTCTGACTGAAGATCGGTGAATGTTGATAATGATAGTCGAGCCCCGTTTCACCAATCGCGATCAGTTTGCCTTCATGCGCTTTTTTTTCCACATCCGGAAAAAACAGCTCGCCCTCTTTTTCGACATCATGTGGAGTCGTGGCAGCCGCATTGAAAATCCAGTCATGCCGCTGAGCCAAATGTATCCCTTTTTCAAGGCTGGGAGGGTCAATGCAGATGTTGACAATCGCTTTGATATTTTTTTGCTGGGCACGCTCTAAGATCTCTTCGACATGTTCAACAACCGAAGGAACTGTCAGATGGGCGTGCGAATCGATAAACATAAATGACCTCAATTTTTTTAAGTTTTTACGATATCGTTTGACCCACTTTTCTAGTTGATCAGGGGTACTCATAATACGGCCAATTCTTGTGTAAATTGGCCAATTTAATTCCAACTTGTTGATTATTGTATGAATAAATTGTCCACTTTTTGGCCAAATTCTCATATCCATTGAGATACATCTTCTTAATTTTTAGATATTCTACTGAATCTGAATTTTAGCTATATCTAAAATTAGATGAACCATTACAAAAATTTCTCCTTAGCCGTCTCTCTATCCTTACAGGCCTTTTTCTATATGATTCTATCCGATATTAAATACATTTTTTGAATATCCATCGACCTAAACGTTTGACCAATAACTTAAAAGCGCAAATAGCAGGAATACTTCCCAATATTTTTTCTTTCTTTCCCATCTTACCGAAAGTCGGCGAAAAACAAGTTTTCAGCCACGAAATAGTTCTCTCAATTACCCAACGTTGTTTTTCAAGATAACAAAGACCTTGTTGACGATATCCTTTTGTTCTTTTTCTATGAGCTATAAGTGAAAAAACCTTATGAGATAGAGTTTTTTTTCTCACGTCCAGAGCATCATATCCTTTGTCTGCTTCGAGAATAGGTATTTTCCCTTTTTTCCAGATCTTACCTATAAGAACATGAATTTTGTTCAATAAAGGACCAACTTGTTGTCGTTCATCTCCCGAAGCAGGTGTTGAGGTTACAGCTAAAGGTCGACCGGATTTTTCTACAAGTAAATGAGTTGTCACTCCTTTACCTTTGTATCCATAATCAACTTGTTCTCCTCCCCCTCGACCGCCGGAAAAAAAACCGTCCGCAGAAAGCCTTTCCGCATCAATAAATCCCAGACAATCCGCTATTTCGAGAAGTTCTTTCAAAAACTGATCTAAGAACCCTTCTTTTTGCATTTTTCCAAGCCATTCATGAGCTGTAGAAGGTGGGGCAAAAGACTGTTGTCGTGGAAGAGCCTGCCAAGGAGCTCCTGTGCGTAGAACCCAGAAAATCGAATTGACCACGGGTTTCCACGGTACTACTTTTATCCATAATGATTACGATTTACCCACTTTTCCATCAGGGGTTCAAGAATTTTAAATTCTTCTTTAGTCAATCCTTCAATACACATGCATTGTAACTAAATTATTTATCTAATACCAGATAGGCTCATGTATGTCGTTTCTCCTTTGCTATTTGTGCAGCTAGCCATATAATCTTTTTAAATTTTTTCTAGGGAGAAGATATGGCAACTAAACCTATACAAGGAATTCCAGCTATTGATAGCCATTGGCTTTCTGAGGTTAATGCTAGAAGGACGATTGCAAAGGCCAGACAAGAATTTTTGACTGCAGGATCAAGAGAAGAGAGGTTCTTAGAGTTTGCTGCGGCATCATTAGATTCAGCAGAGAGCGCTCATCAAATAGTTTCAAGAATACTATCGACAGATATCAAAAGTCGAACTCCAGCAGATCGCTTAAACTATAGTAGAAAATCTGGGAAAAAACTCATCAGTTTTTTGGATCTTTCAAGTAAAGCGTTCACAGCTGCGAGTCTTCTTTTTCCTGCTGCAAAAACGATTGCAGCTGTTTGTACCGCATTTTTTCTTGGACTCAAAGGAGTTGAACATTTGACGGAAGCTGAGATGAATCAATATTGGAAAGATAGAATGCAGGTGTACCAACACTACAGTCAACATCTGTTAACTCATGAAAAAGGAAGAGAAATCTTGCGTCTTTTAAAAGAGAAAGATACAGACTTTAATGAAATGTTTAAGTTCGCCGACCTTTCACGGGAAGTTGGACTGAAACAGCTTCCTGAAGAAAGAAGGCAAGTTTATCAAGAGATATCCAAGCAAGTGCAAGATGGATTAACTCATGATCAAATGATCGAAAAAATCACCACTGGTCTAAAGAATCATGAAGATGAATGCAAAAAAATATTAGACCTTAAAAACAAGCCTACAACGACCCAAATCAAAGCTATTCAAGATAAAAAAGAACTTTTAGAGTTGACTATTCATCTAGTAGCTCATGGTATTTCAATTAAAAATCCCCAATTGGCTTCCGATTTAAAAATAGCTGCGCTTGGGATTTTAGAAATTAGCACTTCTTGCATTCTTTTAGCTTCCAAAGCGATCAATCCTATTGAATTCGGAGTTGCTGTTGTAAAAGAATTAACGGAATTAGCACGCTATTTCTTAGGAGGAAAAAATCCAGACGATCGCATTGTAGAAATGTTGAAAGAGATACACCAAAACATTGTTGAACTTGCAAAAGTTATGGAGGAGAATTTTAGTATTGTCATAGGTAATCAGAAAATTTTATTGTCGCAACTTGAAAAGATTGCCCTAGATCTCTCTCGTTTTGAAACCAGATGCATGGCAAAACTGGAAAAAATTGATCAGGATCTAGCTAACTTTAAAGCTGAATT
>Ga0182024_10013800_pt1 | contig 15707 bp, 13 predicted proteins | sample P32metaG_FD_120480 | JGI IMG/M metagenome (GOLD analysis project Ga0182024, IMG submission 120480) | Permafrost microbial communities from Stordalen Mire, Sweden - P3-2 metaG (Illumina Assembly) | ecosystem: Environmental > Terrestrial > Soil > Wetlands > Permafrost | place: Sweden: Stordalen... | reverse complement strand
GCCACTGGTCGTGATTTTGAAGATTGTACCGTTGTTGTTGTCGCCGCCGGCGGCCGTTGTCCCATAGAAGTCCCCGTTGGCCGCCTGGATCAGCGGAGCGTAGGGCTGCGCGCCGTCCGTGCAACCGCCTTGGGAGCAGAAGCTGTAGAACGTCGTCAGGGTGCCTCCCGGGGTCATTTTGAAGAGGGTCCCACAGCCGACGCCAAAGCACTCGCTTCCATTGGCCCCGCCGTAGGAGGTTGTCCCGTAAAAGTCCCCGTTGGTGGCCTGGACCAGCGCTGCGTAGGGACTGGCGCCGTCCGTGCCGTCGAAGCTGTGCAGTGTGGTGAAAGTCTGCGCCTGTGCCGACTGGGTTGTGATGACAGCCAGCATCAGCACGGTGGCTACTACTAACGCCGCGCTGACTCCTCTCAAACGCATCCTCGAAATCCAATTCCGTTGGTGCTCTTTGTTCTTCATTTAGATTCTGCCTTTCAATCCATCAGGTTCGAAATGGATGCTCAGCGAATGGACGTTGCCGGTTCTTGCTTCGACAGGCCCCACAGCCCGCCCCACCCATTCGCCAAAAAAAAGCGAATGAGCGGGGCTTTGCGGGCCGATTGTCTAGCCCATTGATCAGGGCGTTCCGGTGTTGATCTGCACGTAGCTGGAGCAGAAGATTCCTTTCGTAGGCGTAGTGAGAGTGGAGAGTATCCCTACTGTGCCTGCCGGAGAAAGACTGGTTGTCTTGGTGATAGGCACCGGCGGGACCGTGATTGGCTGCGTCGCGGAGAACAGCGGTGTCATGGTGTTTTGAGATGTCAGCCAGGCATTCCATGTGGTTGCGACTTTGTTCCCAACCGTGAAATTCATCGTTAGGGTGCCTGAGGCGTAGCTGGCGGCATCTTTCAGAGTGCAGGGCGGCGGCGGGGGCGGAGTGCATACGCCGGCCAGGCACGAGACCTCCAGATCGTAGCTGATCGGTGTCGCGCTACCTCTCATAAAACCACCCGGATCTTCGTACACGAGCACCATGTACGGACCGGCCTGAGGCGGCGTGACGTCAATCTGGACGGTGTATGAGCTCCCAAAAAAGATGTTGGTGCATGCCAATCCAGCACTGATGCCGGTGGGTGAATACACGGCCATACACAGGTTTTGGGGGGAGCCGCTGGCAGCGGTGGCGGACACTTGGTAGGTCCCCGTGGTAACGCTCGAGAAAGCGTAGGCCGGCGAGTCTGCTGGTGAGGTGATCGTACCGGCCACAAGCGTTGCGAGGTTGATTTCTTGCGCGTTCGGGGGAACCGGATAGAGGCGTTCCAGCGATGCCCCGTAGTTCACCGAGCCCCCAGTGAGCTCAGTTATCACCATGGTATAGGTGCCAGTCGTAGTCAGTGTCTGGTCTTTCACGACGGTGAACGTTTCGTTGTCATCAGCTAGATTGGTGCACCCGTAGAAGACCGACACAGCGTTGGGGTCGAGGAGCTTTAAGCAGATGTTCTGGGACCCCGTGTTAATCCCAGCAACCACATGATAGACGTCCCCGCTGTTGGCACTGAACACGAAGGAATCGATATCGTCGGGGGTTTCTAGAGTGCAATTGGTGCCTGCGTAGAGGTCGCCGGAGGCGATGGGCACGCCTTGTTTAGGCTCAACGGGACAGTCGGCGACGCCAACAGCGCTGGCGCGGGGTACAAGCAAAAGCCCGAAAAACAGAGCTGCCAAGGACAGCACGAAGTTGCGCATCAGTCTCATAATCTCCTCTTAACCGGGATTTTTTCTTGGAGACGAGGCTGCGGGCGGGGGCTACCGCGCTGATCTTACGTACGCTCCAAGCCCGGCGATGCTAGCACGAGATCACGGCTCTGGTAGGGCTGTGGAGCGAAGATGATATGAAATCGGTATGAACTCTGGAGTTCAGTGAATCTGGCCAGGGACGAGCTCCGATTTGCAGCCGACAAGGCATCGGACTTTTTGGAATTCAGCCTGTTCTTCCGGACTGAACGGGTGGGCGTCTTTGCCTTTTGCATAGAACTGCGCATGAGCGCTGCGAAATTGCTGATCCGCGTAGGCCGTCACCAAATGGAAATTGTTGTCGAATTCATACCAGATGGGGCAGCCTTGGGGATTCAAGCATTCCCGCACTGAAAGCCGAATGTTGCCATGTTCGACGGTAGCTTCGCCGCCCGCGTTGTACTCAAACAGCGCTTTATTCAAGTCGCTCCGGGGAAACAAGAGGCGAAGCCTCTCCTGGGCAGCACCCATGCCGTGGATTTGAAGCTCCGGCCGCGCCGCCTCGGTGGAAGCGCCAAACAGGCGGTCGGGATCAAGCACGACCAGTGTGGCTTGATGATAGCCATTGCTGATGCCTGTGGCTACGATCTCCTCTCGCCCATCGCCATCCAGCTCGGCCAACGCCATGTTGTCTAAATGCCCAGAATGCCAGTACTCGGAGGTCGTCTTGCCATTGGAATCTAGAATGGCTATCTGATTGGGCCACCAGGGATCATGCGCGCTTGAAACGACGATCCGCGGAGGCTTCTTCTTCGTTGCCTTCAGGACGCCGAGAGCAGAACTCCTATACGTGGCGGGTGTCCCATGGAGCTCCGGCAACTCTCTCCCAGGTGTCCAACGCCATTTCTCTTTACCTCGATCCGAATAGCAGATCAGGGTCGTCGAGTGCGACAGCGGGCTAACGGCGGGGAGATAGAGGAAAAGAACGCTAGTGTGACCGTCACCGTCCAGATCCCCGAACCAGATGCGCGTTGCTATACCCTGTTCGTAATACGAGTCGGGCGAAAATCCTTCGGGAAAGCCCTTGCTCCAGAGTTCCTTTCCTTCCGCATTCATGATCCTAAGTGTGGCACCGTCGAGGTGCCCAGACTGAGGCTGGTCATGCACTGCCAGCAAGCGTATGGAAATGTAGGCCGCCATGCCCAGGGCAGCTATCGCCGCTGCGATCTTCAGGACTCTGCGGGAATTCACTGGCGGAACTGACGAACGATCCTCAACCCCGCCGCGGGGTTTCGCTACAATCCACCGCTTTTCCTGCGTACCATCGGGAGCGGGTACGGAACGATTGGGAAGGTTAATCGTGATGGGGTCTGTCTTACCTTCGCCGTTGTAATAGGATTCCAGTGCACGCCGCAGCCGATTCATCTCCGCCGCTACGTCTGCGGATCCCTTTGTCTTGGTCTCGTCTGGCCACAGTTCCTTGATCACTCGGTCAGGCTTCAAAGTGGTTTGCGAATCCAAGTTCTTGAACAGAACTTGCAGCAGCCTTCTGAGCTGGCTCTTGCCGGCGAAGGTCGAGCTGCGCAGGATTCTGTCGATTTGGTCGCTGATGGCAGCGCGATCCATGGCTCGACGAACTCTATACCATAAATGGAGCGAAATGAAGCCCTTGAACTTCGAAACTCGTCTGCTGCTTACCGCGTTCCGAAACGACTTGCCCAAGGATTGCCCTTGCAGTTCGTCAGGAGTTTCCCGGCGTTTTTTGCAGGGAGCGGGCGCGTCGGGCGGGAGATCCCTTCGACTTCGCTCAGGGCAAGCTCTTCACTCCGCCTGAAGAACGGCTTCGTCAGGATGACGCCGGAGCCGTGGGGCCTAAAGGCCGGTCGAATTTTGAAAGCTTTACGCGGCCCTGAAGGGCCGCTCTTCCACGGTGCTCTCATCTTCGCGGCGCTTTCCCAATGTTTCCTGACGCGATCGCCGCACGGCGCTCCCACGATGGTTTCCAACGGGATTTTCACGAACCTTCGCCACTTTGCTCTACCCGTTAACCGCTCTCACGAAATCCGCGAGCATGCCGTAGGCGGTAGCGTAGAGGCCGGGATTTTCTTCGGTGAGGGCGAGGCCGGGGAAGATGTCGGTTTCGAAGTAGATGTAGGAGGAGGTGCCGGAGATTCGCGACATGGGATCGGTTTGCGGGATTTGTTCGGGGCGGACGGTGGCGGTGACTTTGCTCCCTTCTTTTTTGGCGCGGCAGACGAGTTTGTAGGGGCCGGCTTCTTTTTTTGCGGCGCGGACGGCTTCTGCGTTGAGGCCGCGGATTCCTTCGCGCTGAATTTCTTCCAGGCGAATTGGAATATCCATCAGAACGGTGATGAGGGCGGCGGTTTTTACGGCGGCGTCGTAGCCGTCGATGTCGTGGGTGGCGTCGGTTTCGGCGATACCGAGGGACTGGGCTTTCTGCAGAGCTTCGTCGAAGGTGAGGCTGTTTTCCATTTCGCTGAGGATTACGTTGGTGGTGGAGTTGAGGATGCCGTGAAATCCGTGCAGGTGGATGGCGGGGAGTTGATGGAATAAGGAGAAGATGGGGACGCCGTCCATGACGGTAGATTCGAAGAGGAAGCGCTTACCGCGGGCGGCGGCGAGATCGCGGAGCTCGCGATAGGCGTGGACGATGGGGCCTTTGTTCGCGGTGATGGCGTGGGCTCCGTGGGTGAGGGCGGCGCGGATGTGATCGACGGCGGGCTGGCCGTTTTGGACATTGAGGGAAGTGGCTTCGAAGAGGATGTTGGCTTGGGCGGATTGCAGCCATGATTGGACATCTGGCTGTTGATCATGCTTGATGTTTTTGTCGGACAGAGCCTGCCCTGAGCTTGTCGAAGGGAGTGTCTGACCCACACGGGCTGGATCAAGGCCGTTCGGGTCGGCGAGCCATCCGAGGCGGCGGGAGGCGATGCCGGTGATGCGGAAGGAAATGTTGTGGCGAGTGCGGAGTTCGGGCTCGCGGTTTTTTAGTAGTTCGACCAGGGTGCGGTTGACGTTGCCGAAGCCGAGGAAAGCTAGATTGTAGGTTTGGATGAGAGCCTCGCGGGGGCTAAAGCCCGGGTTATTTTAGATGCTTTACGCGGCGCTGAAGCGCCGCTCTTCCACGGTGGTGCCGGCAGTTGGAGCTCGGACAGCGTTTGTGCGCGGGGCGGTGATTTCGACCACGGCACGGCTGCTGTTATTGCGACATGTTCGCACCCCAGTGGCTAAAGCCGGGTTCCTTGATCAGCAGCTAAACGCAGCGCTGAAAGCGCTGCGCCACCCAAAGGCGACTACTATCCCATTACTGTGGTGTGCTCGGGGCGGACTTTGTAGAGGACGCGGACTTCGCCGGGCTGGCCGTAGGGATATTTATCGACGCCGAGATATTTCTTGGCCATTTTGTCAATGTGGGCGCTGGCGCCGTCCTCGGTGATCTCGACCACCTTGCCGCGGATTTCGATATAGCGGTAGGGATTTTCGGGGTCCATGAGGGACAGGGCGACGCGCGGATCGCGGCGGACATTTTTATCTTTCTGGCGTCCCTTGGCGGAGTTGAAGATGACATTCTCGCCATCGAAGTCGCACCAGACGGGAGTGACCTGCGGACGTCCGTCGGGCATGAGGGTGGCGAGGTTGGCGAAGGCGCGCTTCTGAAAAAGATCGCGGTACTTTTCGGGGATGGCTGCGGGCATAAAAGCCTCCTTGCGTGTGGTGCGATGATGACAGGACATTATAGATCGTGAGGGCGGGTGCGGGTTTGCGGTATTCTTTTGAGCACAAATTGAGAGGAGTGTGGGGAATGAGTGTGGGATCGGGTGGGGTCGAGCGTGAGGAAGTTTCGCGGGGGCTAAAGCCCGGGGATTTTTTGGCGGCTTACGCGGCGCTGAAGAGCCGCTCTTCCACGGTTGCGCAGGCGTGCGGGTCGAGCGCTGGCGTCGCTACCTCAGCGGCTAAAGCCGCGCTTTTTAGTTGGCCTGGAATCGCAGCGCTGGAAGCGCTGCGCCACCCAAAAACGCGGAAGCCGAAAGGGCGCCGTGCGGGACCGCGTCCCTTGTTCGTCTTTCTGCTAACCGTCCTGCTTCTGCTTCCTGCCATGGCGTCGGCGCAGAGTGGGAAGTATCCGCCGACGATTGTGTTTATGACGGACTTTGGGGTGGTTGACGATTCGGTGGCGATTTGCAAGGGGGTGATGTATTCGATCATGCCGGAGGTGCGGATTGTCGATCTCACGCATGAGGTGACGCCGTTTTCGATTCTCGATGGGGCGCGGTTTTTGTTTGGGGCGACGCCGTACTATCCGGCGGGCACGGTGTTTGTGGTGGTGATTGATCCGACGGTGGGGAGCACGCGGAAGGCGATTGTGGCGAAATCGAAGCGCGGGCAATATTTTGTGCTGCCGGATAATGGAGTGATCACGCTGGTGGAGCAGCGCGATGGGATCGAGGCGGTGCGGGAGATTTCGAATCCGGAGTGGATGATTGGGACGAAGTTGTCGTCGACGTTTCATGGGCGCGATATTTTTTCTCCGGTGGGAGCGCACGTGGCGCGCGGGGACGATTGGACGAAGGTGGGCCCCGAGATGGCGGTTGCGTCGCTGGTGAAGTTGGATTTGCAGGCTGCGAGTTTTGACGAGCGCGGAGTGACGGCGGAGGTGATTGCGACGGATGGTCCGTTTGGAAATCTGGTGACCAATTTGGATGCGGAGGATTTTCTGAAGCTAGGATATGAGCGCGGGCAGAGCGTTCCGGTGCGAGTGGGCGGGAAGCCGATGGTGATTAAATTTGTGAAGACGTTTAGCGATGTGCCGTTGAAGCAGCCGTTGCTTTATATCGATTCGCGGGGGCATTTGGCGCTGGCAGTGAATCAGGGGAGTTTTGCCGAGGTGTGTGGAGTGAAGCCGCCGGCGGAGTTGTTTATTCCGAGAGCGAGAAAATAAGTGATGTCCAGATCGCAAAGGCGACACAACAACGGTTCGACGAAAGGAATGACAAATGTATAACTCGATGAAAGCTACGGCAAGCTCTCTTTGCACACTGATATTGCTTGCGACCGCTTGCATGGTTTCGACGCGGAGCCTGTTGGCGCAGAACGCTTCAGTGCAAAAGGATCCCATCCGGAATATTGTGCTGGTGCATGGCGCGTGGGCCGACGGTTCTGGCTGGAAAGGCGTTTACGAGATTCTTGTGAAAGATGGCTACAACGTCAGCATTGTGCAGGAGCCGGAGACGACATTCCAGGACGATGTCGCCGCTGTAAAGCGCACGCTGGCTTTGCAAAACGGGCCGTGCATTCTGGTTGCCCACAGCTACGGAGGAGCCGTAGTTACCGAAGCGGGATCGGACCCGGCGGTTGCCGGTCTGGTATACATCGCAGCGCATATGCCGGATGCGGGAGAGAATGAGGCCGACGATGGGAAACGATTTCCAAGCGACCTGAGCAAATCGAATGCGATCAAGAAAACAGCGGACGGGTTCACATACCTCGACCCCGCGCAATTTCACGAATACTTTGCAGCCGATCTTTCTGCTGAACAGGCGGCTTTCATGGCGCGGTCGCAAGTGCTGAACAAGGGTGAAAATTTCAAAGCGGTCATCACTACTGCCGCCTGGAAAACCAAGCCGAGCTGGATGCTCATAGCGGGAGCAGACCGAACCATCAATCCTGAGCTGGAACGTTGGTATGCCACGCGAGCGAATAGCCACAAAGTGGAAGTTGCAGGGGCCAGCCATTCGGTTTATGTTTCGCATCCGAAGGAAGTAGCGGCTGTGGTGGAGGAAGCTGCCACCCATGTTCAGTAATTACTCAGGATTATTGACTGACTGCAGGCGCGGCAAAACCGCGCGGAGCAGGGCTTCGAAGCTGTTTTTGACGCGCTCGCCGGTGTCCATCACTTCCTGATGCGAGAGCGGCTGGTCGAGAATTCCGGCGGCCATGTTGGTGACGCAGGAGATGGCGAGGACGTTGATCGACATGTGGCGCGCGGCGATGACTTCGAAGACGGTGGACATGCCGACGAGGTCGGCGCCGATGGTGCGCAGGTAGCGGATTTCTGCCGGCGTTTCGTAGCCGGGACCGAGCAGGGCGGCGTAGACGCCTTCGTGCAGCATCATTCCTAGGTTTCCTGCTTCTTCTTTTGCAATGTCGCGGTAAGTTTTCGAGTAGGCGTGCGTCATGTCGGGGAAGCGGACGCCGAAGCGGTCGTCGTTTGCGCCGACTAGGGGATTGTTTCCTTGCAGATTGATGTGATCGCTGATCAGAACCAGCGCGCCTTGCTTGTAGGTGAGGTTGATGCCTCCGGCGGCGTTGGTGAGGATGACGGAGCGGATGCCCATGCGTCCGAAGACGCGTATGGGGAAGGCGACTTGCTGCGGCGAATAGCCTTCGTAAAGATGGACGCGGCCTTGCATGACGGCGACGGGGACGGCGCCGGCGTGGCCGATGACGAGTTGTCCGGCGTGGCCGGTCGCGGTGGAGCGCGGGAACGCGGGGATCTCGTGAAAGGGAATTTTTGTGGAATCGGTGATGGAGTCGGCGAAGGAGCCGAGGCCGGAGCCGAGCACGAGGCCGATTTCGGGGCGGAGATGTATTTTTTGCAGGATCGATTGGGCAGCGGACTCGGCGAGAGTTAAGGGGTCAGTCATATTTGCTTGTTGCGTGGGGGCTAAAGCCCGGTTTATTGTAAGCGACTTTCGCGGCCCGTTCGACTTCGCTCAGGGCAGGCTGCTGAAGCGCCGCTCTTCCACGGTTGTGCCGGCGACCTAGTTGAGCGCTGGCGTCCTGACCTCAGCGGCTAAAGCCGATCTTCAAACCGCGGCTTGTATCGCAGCGCTGGAAGCGCTGCGCCACCCAAAATCCATTCAATATTTCTTCTCGAATTTGGTGAATTCGATTTCGAGCCTCCATTGCTGGCGGGCGCGTTCGTTGGTGGAGAGGAATTGTTCGCAGGGGGCGGAGGGTTTTTCGGCGCCGAGTGGATCGGAGGCGCAGGGTTGGGCGAGGCGGAAAACCAGCCTGGTGTTGGCCCATAAACTTTGGCCGGGGAGGAAGCTGTGCTCAAGGCTTTGGCGGGCAAAACGTTTTAGGTCGACGTAGGAGAAATGATAGGTCTCGACGGCGCGGAGGTATTCGTGCGTCATGTCGGAGCGGGCGACGCCTTCGTCGTCGCTGGCGAGGGCTACGGGAACTCCGTACTTCATGTAGATCGGGAGCGGGTGATCGTCGCCGGTGACGCCGAGAACCTGGTCGTTGGAGGTGAGGGCGATTTCGACGAGCACGTTGCGGTCGGCCATTTCGTGCATCAGGACGACGGGATCTTTTTCGTTCATGACTGAGACGCCGTGGCCGATGCGCTCGGCGTGTCCGCGCTCGACGGAGGAGCGAATGTGGAAAGTTAAATCTTCGGGCGGGACGAGGCCCATAGCGAGTTCCCCGGCGTGGAGCGCGATGTGAACTTTAGGATAGACGCCGTGCAAATAATCGACCATGGCCATGTGCTGGTTGAAATCGTGGATGGGGACGTACCAGTCTTCGGGCATGACGAGATTGAAGCCGACGAATTTGGGATCGGAGTAGGCGAGCTCGAAGCCGAGAAGAATTTGCGCGAAGACAACCTGGGGCGGCAGGCCGCGGAGGACTTGATAGAGATAGCGGACGGTGACGGTGCAGCCGGGAGAAGCGTCGGGAGTTTCACACTTGAGAATTTCTTTGGCCTTAGACTCGTCGTCGGCGAGGCGCTTGCTGGTTTCGGAGGCGACGTCTTTCATGCCGGCGGCGAGAAGGGCGTCGCGCATTTTGGGGTAGTCGGGAATCCACTCGATTTTTGCGGCGAGTTGCGCGGCTGCGCCGGAGTCGGCGGTGTGCATGAACTCGACGTATTGAAGATGATCGAGGGCGGCGCGGTTGGTGGTGGTGGCGATGGCTTCGGCGACGTGAGTGTGCGAGGCGAGGTCGAACTTATCGAACGAGTCGAAGAAGTGATCGTGGCCGGATTCAGCGCCGGGCGTCCAGTTGCGCATGGACCAGGCGTCGATCATCTGGTTGTAGAGGACGCGATCGCCGTAGCTGCAGCGGGCGGCGGGCTTGGCGGTGTAGAGCGCGCAGGAGTCGCAGGGTGGAGCGATGAGGCGCGAAGAAGTGCGATCGACGCAGAGGTTGCCGTCGGCGGCGAAGTCGATGAGATCTTCGGCATAGATTGCACCGTCGAGATGGTTGTGGAGGTCTCCGCCCTTCGGGAGGTCGTGGAGGAAGGCGAGGAGCAGTTGCGGCTGCTTGCGGATGGAATCGAGGTAGTGGGAGGTGCGCTGCTCGGAGGATTGGGCGGCGGCGAGGGTAGCTAGGAGCAGCAGAGCGAGCATTGAGCGTCGCATGATCGGTGACATAGTCCTCCGGAAAATTTCGCAGGTGAGGAAAGAAATTGTACCTCAGCACTCTGTAAAGCCGCCGTCGTTGGGTGGTGTGAATCGCAGCGCTTGGAAGCGCTGCGATAGGGGCTCTCCCCTGGCTGGTTTTAGCCACTAAGTTCGACAGGGCCGGCGCAGACATCACTTTTTCCGCAGCATCTTGAGCGCGCCGCTCGTTATAAGATTGCTGCATCGATAAATGACGACAGATCGACGCCACTGAAAACCGTTTTGGAGAAGAAAAATGTCGAAGAAATGCAAACATCTCGATCAGATCAAAATCACCACCACCGACAAACACGTCTGCGAAGAGTGCGTCAAACTCGGCGACACCTGGGTTCACCTGCGAATGTGCATGTCGTGCGGGAAGGTAGGCTGCTGCGACTCTTCCAAGAATAAGCACGCCACCAAACACTTCCACAGCAGCAACCACCCGATCATCCGCTCGATCGAGCCCGGAGAAGACTGGATCTGGTGCTACATCGACGAAATGATCGCCGGCGAAGTCGCCGCATAATTCGGGGCGCAAAGCAGTTGCTCTAAAACGCTTGTCATTCCGAGCGAAGTCGAGAGCCTGCCCTGAGCGGAGCCGAAGGGAACCTGCTGTCCTGTCAGGTCTGCAACGCTTCAGCCATGAAGCCACGCCTCTACTTCGCCACCGGCGTTAGCAAAAACCCATGCTGTTGCCCATTAATCGTCCCCTGCCCCGTAATCTGGCCTCGCGAACTAATGCCAGTCGGCAAGGTCAACGACCACCCCGAGTTGCTGGGAATCAGATCATTCAAATTCTGCATCCCTTGTGCCGGACTCCAAACAAACGCAATGAACCCTGACCACCCCACCGCCTGCGTCAGATCGTTAATCGCAAACGCCGAACTCCATGTCTGCCCTGGCAAAGTACCCAAACTCTGCACCGTGTGACCATTATCGTTCTGCCACAGCACCGCAGTGTTGCCCGACCCTCCCGCAATCTGCCCCAGATTATTAATGCCGTTCGCGGAAGCCATCGTGTCGCTGGCCGAAAGATACGGCAACGCCAGAATGCCCGATGGCTTGCTCCACAGTACCCCATGCGACTTCCCATCTTCCGTAATCGAATACCCCGCGACCTCGCCCTCCAGATTGATCGCGATCCCCTGACTGTATCCGCCAGAAAGCGCGTTCAGGTCCCGAATGCCTCCTTGCTTATCCCAAGTAACGGCGTGTACTCCGGGTGCGCCATTGGAGTAGCCGGTGATCTCGCCCAGATCATTAATCGCATTCGCCAGACTACTGGTGCCCCCGGGCAGCGTACCCAGGTCGCGGAACTTTCCGTTGCTCCACAACACGGCACGTTGGTTCAGCGCATCGGCATGGTCTGAATAGCCCACCACCTCGCCCAGAGAGTTGATCCCCTGCGCCACGCTGAAATTGCTCGCCGGAGGAAACGATCCCAAGTCCACCAGCCCGGTTTTCTCGGTCCAGATAAATCCGTGCGCGTTGTAATTGGCAAAGCGCGCATAACCAACCACCTGCCCAATCACGTTCACCGCCTGCCCTTGGCTCACGCCCCCGCCGGGGAACGTCCCCAGATCAGTAACCGTGTATTGCTGCGACCAAGCCGAAGAAGCCGGCATGGCAAGAATGAGGAGTGTAAACGTACACAGCGAAAACCATTTTCGGATGGGCATCACAGATCTCGATTTCCCCGACACTCGCAGAAATACTCAGAGCATTCCGCGGCGCAGTTTTGGATCTCGGATCGACCGTTCCGCCCAGGGGAGTGCGGCAAGCGGCGGTCGGGAGCGAAATGATTATCCTCCGCTCCATTCCCGAAATCAACATCGAACTCCCATTCTGGTATCCGGTCCCACTCGAATCTTCCAGCGCAACCTTCGCGGTCTACGCTCGTGCTAGTATCCTCTCGCTCTTGAAAGGAGCCTCTATGCAGCGCATCAACCTGTTATTGGTTGGAGTCGCAGTGGCCGTCAGCGTCACGCTGGGCAGCGGTATGTCGGCCGCGCAAGATCATTTGAAAGGTGGCAAAATTCTTCAGAGAACTGAACTGAAAGGCGCGCCCGAATGGGAAGCGATCCTTGTGGAGCGCACTCTGCCGCCGGGCGTGGAAAGCGGCAACCACACTCAATCCGGCAATGAGATCGTCTACATCCAGGAAGGCTCGGTAATTTTCGAATCTCAAGGCAAGCCCGCCAAGACTCTTATGCCCGGAGAAGCCTTCACCACCGTAGCCGGAGAAGTCCACAACGTAAAGAACGCCAGTAGCAGCGCTCCTGCCAAGGCATTGGCGTTCTACGTGGCGAAGAAGGGCACTCCTCTCGAGGATCTCTCAGTCCCCTCGAAATAATAATCTCTCTCGGCGAGGGGGCGCTTCGTAAGCACGATGCCGAGGGAGATGTGTGCCATGATTTAAGCCAGGGGCTGAGCTCTGAAGGGGAAAACGAAGGCGGGATAAAAAAATTGAAAGGGCCGTGACATTGGTTATGCTCTAGCCGCCAACTCCTGCGAGGGAGTTAAACAGCGTGGATGCATGTACCGTCACAGCCCCTTGATGCGATCACTGCTTTCACAGTCCCAAACCCCAACTGCACCTCGCAGCGCCGTCGGTTTTTTCAGGTTTGGCTGCCCAACGAGTTGCCTCACCGGGCTGATCACTCAGTCTACTTCGGGTCCGCAAATTTTACTTCGCGAACCCTTTCGACCGTCGACGCAACCAACCTTAACAGAGGGTTAAGAAAAGTCAACGCAAACTATTGGTGCAATGAAAAAGCTTGAGGCTGTGCATAATCACAAATGCAAGCCGCCTATTTTTAATCTCTTATGAATTTCCCATTTCATTTCGGACTTGATTTTCACAGTATCTTGCACAGTACTCGTTTTGGAACAAAATCCTCGCCGCATCAAAGAATCGTCTTGACTCGCAAAAATTCTCGGCGCATCTTGCTAGTAGTAGAAAAGAAGCACTGATGTCAGACCTTGTGGCCTATGTGGACGGTGGTTCTCTCGGTAATCCCGGGCCCTCCGGCATTGGCGTCATCATCGCCGGCTGCGACAGCGGCCCCATCCGCATCGCCAAATGGATCGGCCATCAGGATAACAACGTTGCCGAATACATGGCCCTCCTCGAGGCCCTCCAGTATGCTGTGACTTCGAAAGCCAAGGCTCTGCACGTTTACTCGGATTCGCAGGTCGTCGTCCGCCAGATGCGCGGCGAGTACTCCTGCCGCAGCTCCCGTCTCTACTCCCTGCACTGGACGTGCCGCAAACTAGCCCGCGCCCTCGCCTTCACCATTTCCCACGTCCCCCGCGAAAACAACGCCGAAGCCAACCAGCTAGCCAGCACCGCCGTCCGCCAGCGCTCACGCTAACCGAGATGCTGACTGACATTGTTTCGCGTCGTCAAACTGTGCCGCGTTCCGAAGGGATGTCTGATAATAGCCCGGCGCGTTCAGCGCCGGGTAAACAGAGAAATTGAGCCGCGTTCCTTCGCAGGGACGCCCGAACTTTCCGGCACACGCACACTCGCCCCAAGACCTAGCACCTAACACCTATCCCCTAAGACCCAACCCGCCCTTGACACCATCCCCACTCCGCGCGAGACTCCAATTACCACTTCAAAACCAGAGAACCCCTGTGTTCCCCTGTGCCCTCTGGGGTAAAGATTTTTCTCGGCCGAAGACAAGAGGAAGCCAACGCCCTCGAAACGCACGCACCCAATGACGACTCCTCCCTCCCCCGAAGACCACGGCCGCTCGCTCGCCGATCTCGCCCAGCGCGACCTCGATGCCGCCCTGCAACTCCTCGCCGAACGCGCCCAGTACATCACCTCCGCCAGCGGAGCAGCCATCGCCCTTCGCCGCGGCGATCACCACGACATGCTCTGCCGCGCCCGCGCTGGCGCCAACGCCCCCGAACTCGGCGCAATTCTCTCCATGGATTACGGCCTCTCCGGCGAAAGCGTTCGCACCCGTCAACTCCTGCGCTGTGACGACGTTTCCACCGATCCTCGCGTCAACCACGACGTCTGCCGCAAACTCGGCATCGCCTCCGTAGTCGTCATGCCCATCGTCAGCGACGATCAAACTCTCGGCGTCTTCGAACTTCTCTCCGGCAACCCCCGCGCCTTCGAAGAGCGCGACCTTTCCGCACTGCGCCGCCTCAGCGAGATGGTCGAGCACGCCGTCAAGCATGCAGTCCTCGCGCAGTCCATTCCATCCGCCCCGGAAACCACCGCTTCCGAAGTCATCGCAGACCCTCAGCCATCGCAAATTGTGACGACCAGTATCACTGCCGCTGAGCAAACTCTTCCACCCGAAAACAAGATCCCTACGGATCCCCTACCCGCAGCACCCACCCCCGCCGTACCTGCGCCCGTCGCACCTGCACCCGTTCTGGTTACTTCACCGCCTGACGCCCCGGCCGTGAAAGCCGCTGAACCCAGCCCCAGCGAAAAAATCGAGGCAGTCGCAGAAAAACTCGAACCCGAAAAGCAGCCGCCCGATCCTCCTGCAAAAAAGCCTCGATTCTGGTCCGCCGCCACGCATCCCGACTCCCCCGCGAGCTCAGCCTCCGCAGAATCCACCGGCGTCCCTCCCGGCCTAAGAAATCTGCAAAAGTGCCAGGCCTGCGGATTCCCTGTATCCCCGGGCCGCACCTACTGCGTGGAGTGCGAAGAAAAACAATGGCGCGGTCAGCCCCTGACGAAGCCCGCCGCCAGCGTCGCCGCAGCCTCTGCGAAAACCAAGCCGGATTTCGTTTCTCACACAAGTGCCGATCCAGCAACTGCCACTACTAAACCTACTGAAACCTCGAATCCTGAAACCGTTCCCGTCAAAGTCCCGGAGATTTCCGCCGCGGCCGCTCCACCGGCTCTGCCATCTTCGCCTGTTCCGGCCGACACTCCGCAACTCGCGCCAAATCCTCTTCAGAATTCCGCCCACGATCTTCCGCTCCTCGAAGACTCCAACTTATTCCTAGCCTCGACTGCGCCATCCGAATCCTGGTTCTCGGCAAACAAGTATGTGCTGATCGCGTTGCTCGCCGTAGCAATCATCATCGCCGCCGTCGCCTTCCTGCGCTAGAGTTGAGCGTCCACGCCGAATTTAGCTTTTGGGTAAATTATTGTTTTTGGGTGGCGCGGCGCTTCCAGCGCTGCGCCACCCAAAATCAGCTGCGCCACCCAAAATCAAATTCAATATCAAGTCTTTCCGCAGCCCGTGAAGGCGTGTTCGGATACGAATCTACGCGCGGCGAGGATCTTCGCCAAAAAATGGCTTTCTAGCCTCGCTCCAGTTCTTTGCGGTTCCAGTGAGCGAGATTTGCGCCGGCGTCGTAGGTGCTTTGCAGGAAGATGAGCAAGGCTTCGCGCGGAGATGCGGAGCGGCGAACATCGTCATACATCAAAAGGAATTCTTTTAGCTGCGGATGGTAGAAAGCTTCGGCAGGCTTGACTTTCTGCTCCGAAAAACCCGCGGGTTCCGGAGCGGCGTAAGCGTAGAAGGCCGCGCCTTTGATGTCTCCGCCACCGGGCCAGAATCCGGCGCTGATGACCTCGTGCGAATAGGCCTCGCGCGT
>Ga0182024_10013799_pt1 | contig 15708 bp, 8 predicted proteins | sample P32metaG_FD_120480 | JGI IMG/M metagenome (GOLD analysis project Ga0182024, IMG submission 120480) | Permafrost microbial communities from Stordalen Mire, Sweden - P3-2 metaG (Illumina Assembly) | ecosystem: Environmental > Terrestrial > Soil > Wetlands > Permafrost | place: Sweden: Stordalen... | reverse complement strand
CCGCCGGGGAGAATCGATTGCCGCTCGAAGCGGTGCAGAATGCGCGAGGCCTCCCCCATGCCTCCGTTGGTGAACCCGGCATAGAATGGTGGCGTCTCCAGGTGTTCGCCGGGTTTCAGGCGATAGCCGAAGTCAAAGGGATTGAATCCACCGGTGACTCGCACTTGCTGCATCGCCGTCTGCTCCACCGTGATGCGCCAGCTGCCGCTCCAGCCCAGCGCTCCAAACCACACGGGTCCGTTCTCCTCCGTGGTCTGATCAGGCCGGTCGATGGCAAACCACGGATTAGCCTGGTGCGATGTGCTACCGCGACGGCTCTCAATGACGTGCGCTCCGGTTTGGAGCACTTCGGAATGGAGCTGCCACTCCGCTCCCCAATGCCCGGTGAGATAGTGCCAGCCGTAACCCTCCCCCTGAGGCAGGCTCCAGGCGGCCGATTGAGCGCTTTCTAACGTAATCGCCTGATCGGTGCGATTCTCAATGCGCGACCACCGTTGAAGAATGCCGGTTTCGGGGAAGACGCGGTAATAAAGGTGCACCTGTAGATCGGAGCCGATGTCTTTGAGCTCGATCTCCAGGGTCTCGCCATCGATGTGCTGCTGCACGAAATGCAGGACCACGTCGCGATTCCCGTTGGCGTAGGTCGCTTTCAGCGCCGGTTCGGTGTACAGCTCCGCGCCCCAACCCGGATACTCCTGCGGGGTGGTGGTGGTCGACAGATCGAACGAGGCTATTTCCCCGCGGCCACGCGCGGCAGAGAAGTCCGCATCGTGCGCAACCCGCGGACCCCAATAGATGGACTGCAGCTCGCCGCGTTCGTTCACGCCCATCGCGTACGTCGCTTCGCCGGCTTGCAACACCCAAACCTTTCGCTCCGGGTAATACTGAACGGCAGCGCGTGCCTTTGGCCAATAACTTATCAACAAGAAAAAAGTGAGACACCAGCGCAGGCTCATCGTGCTTTGAACTCCAATACTTGAATGGCGTAACCGGGAACAGTGTAGGTAAAGTCGGCGGCGGCCTCGTGCAGTCCACTTTCGACGGGCATAATCGCGGAAGGCTGGGTGATGCTATTGGTTGCCGCCGTGGTTTTGGCCGATAAGGAGATGAGCTTGCCGCCCCCGATGGCTTTTGCGCCGTTGAGCTGGATGTGCACTGGCTGCGGTGTGGTGCTGGCGTTTACCAGCTTCAGGTACACGGTTCCATCGCTTGACTTACGGGTGACGGAATAGAACAACTTAGGCGCGGTACCTTCAAGCGTGGCATTCAGGACTTGGTCACCGATATGGTTGCTGAACATCACCTGTGCGTAGTAGCTGGGCGAGCCGTAACTGTTCATCGCGTCGTAACCTATCAAATCTGACTCCCACTGCATGCCGCCCGGGTTCACGTTGACCAGCAGGGGCGCGTAACTGGCCATGATGACGATGTCGCTGTTCCTCTCCATACCGGTCATCCAGGCCGCATCTCCCAGCGCGGCGCCGAAGTTGGGCGTTGGTGTACCCTCGCGGGTGGCCCACTCGCCCACGAAGATCTTTGGCCCACTGCGGTCGGTTTGATCGTAGTGGTGCACGTCGTCGTAGAATTCCTGGGCGCGGCGATAGTAGTGATCGTCGACCACATCGGGCTTCATGGTTGTGACCGGTGTGGTGGCAATCAGTTGCAGATCCGGGTATTTAGCCTTGATCGCCTTATAGAACTGGGCGTAGCGGCCGCCGTAGGATCCGGACTTGTCGAACCAGTCCTCGTTGCCAATCTCAACGTAGCTGAGCTTGAACGGCGCCCGGTGCCCATCCTTGACCCGCTCCGCGCCCCATTTTGTGCTCGCATCGCCGGTTACATATTCGATCTCGTCCAGAGCATCCTGGACATAAGGATCCAGATCCGGACCGGGTTTTACAAACTCCTGCTGCATGGAGTAGCCGGCATACACGGCTAGCAAGGGCTGCATCTTCAGGTCCTCGCACCACTCCAGGAACTCGAGCAGCCCCATGCCGTCGCTGGAGCGATAGTGCCACGGGCTGGGATGGGTGGGGCGGTCCACTAATGGGCCGATGGTCTTCTTCCATTCGTAACGCTCGTTGATGTGGTCGCCCTCGAGATAGTTACCTCCGGGAAAACGCAGGAACGCCGGCTTCATCGCGGCCAGCTTCTCCATCAGGTCGATCCGGTTTCCGTTGTTCCGGTCATGGTAGGTCGGGGGGAAGAGCGACACCAGGCTGAACCACACGGTTCCCGGTTTTCCGACGGACAGGACGAGGTGGTATTGCGAGGATTTTGTAGCAGCGTTGGATTTGAGTGTGAATTCGTGCTGCTGCCAGGTGGAGGTAAGAGACGGCACCGTGGTACTGATGGCCTGACCGGTTTCGTCCTCAACCAGGCTCACGGTCACCGGCCCTATCGACGGATCGCTTGCCTTGGCATAGAACGAACCCTGGTAGGTAGTTTGCGGCCTGACCGGAAAGCCCCAGTACCCCGCGTTGCTGATGCCCGCCTGATCGTGATCACTCGCGCTTTTGACCGTCAGTTGCAGGCTCAGCGGCAAGGCTGCGCTGGGGCCAGTGGTGCGATCAATGTCCATCGATGCATCCGCATTGCCCCACTCGTAGAGAAACCAGCTGGGGGGGATCTTGCCTCTATCCTGGAAGGTGCGGTTTCTCACTAATTCAGCATAGAGACCGCCGTCATAGGAATAGTTAATCTCTTCTGTCATCAACCCGTATAGCTGAGGGCTTACGTTGGCTTTGACCTGCGCCAGGTCGATGGTCAACTTCGCGGCATCTTGCCCCATGGCGGCGGAGGCGAGCAGCGCGGTCGCCGCCAGGATAAGCGTTTTGCCAAAACACGATCGGTACACGAGCATCTCCCTGATAGAAAGCACGGTGATAGTTATACCCCATAGTCAGGGGGCTGATTTTAGGTCTATAAAGGAAGGCTGTGTCTGCGGTTTGGAGGCGAACACGAATGAAGTTTCTGTCCGTAATGCCGATACTTTTCAGCGCATTTCTGGCGCAGCCAGCCGTCCCGCTGGCAGCACAAAGCCCGGATTCCGGCGCTACCAAGGCCCCGCTCTACAACACCGTCAAGCAGAAGTTGCTCGACGGCAAGCAGGTTTTCAGCTTCACGCAGTCGAAAATGGATATCGCCGACTATTGCGAACGGGCCAAGCATTACGATTTCACGTGGTTCGAAATGCAGCACAGCACGCTGGAGTTCGCTGATATTGAGAAGATGATAGCCGCCTGCCCCCACGTGAAGGCGACTCCTATGATTCGGCTGCCGGACGCGCAGGAATGGCATATCCAGCACGCAACGGATATTGGTGCGCTGGGGGTGGTTATTCCGACGGTCGACGATGTGGACAGGGCGCGGGAAGCGGCCAAGTGGTCCCGCTATCCCCCGGTCGCGCGCCGGAGTACGGGCCAGGGCCAGGCACCCAGCCTGTGGGGCGTGAACGGGGTCAACTATCACCAGACCATCAATGACAACATGCTGGTCGTGGTCATGATTGAGACGCCGACCGGGGTGGCGAATGCTTATGACATTGCGTCGGTCCCCGGGGTGGATGTGGTGATTATCGGAAACAATGATCTGAGCTGGTTCTCCGGGTTCGCGCAGACCGACGAACGGTACCACCAATTGGTAGACAAGGTTCGCGCGGATACTTTGCGGGCGGGGAAGATTTTCGGCCAGGCTAACGCGACGTATGCGACCGGGCCCTATAGCAAGGATTCGTTTTTCTTTCAGAATGGCCCCTCGAATGATGGGTGGCAGCCTCCCAAGGCTGGAAACCAGAATGCTCCTCCTCCTGGAGAGAGATAAAGGAGGGGTTGACCCTCCTCTGTGCTACTCCAGTGACATAGGTAGTTTGGGGGAGGCCACGGTTAGCCCACTCAAGCCAAAGGCGGCTTGAATGGGGCACCCAACGCCTTGGTTCGCACTTCAGCTTCGCTTAACGTTGGTTGAGCGATACTGCAGTTATGCGGGTACTGGTGGTGGAGGATGAGGTACGGCTGGCGGAAAATGTGGCGTCCGCCCTGCGGGAGGGTCCGAACTTCGCCGTCGATTGCGCCGAAGATGGGCTCACCGGTCTCCATCTTGCTGAGAACCGTTGCTATGACCTGATCATCCTCGACCTGATGCTGCCGGGACTGGATGGGCCCGCACTGCTGAAGAACGTGCGCTCACGCGGAGACCGCACGCCGGTGCTTATCCTGACCGCCAGGGGCGAGTCCAGTTCCATCATTGCGTTGCTTAATGCCGGCGCAGACGACTACCTCACCAAGCCGTTCGACCTGGGAGAATTAATTGCCCGGGCCAAGGCGCTCATCCGCCGCGGCAAGGGAGTTGCCGATCCCATCCTGCGTCTGTCTGATCTTCAGGTCAACACGGTCGAGCAGAGTGTCCGGCGTTCCGGCAAACTGGTGGATCTCTCACCGACGGAGTACCGCATTCTCGAGTACCTGCTTCATCGGCCCCGGGTCATCGTATCCAAGCGCGAGTTGCTGGAGCATCTTTACGACTACAACTGGGAACACCACTCCAACGTGATCGAAGCGCACATCTCGAATCTGCGGCGAAAGCTCGAGGCCGCTACCCAACAGCCAAGCATTGAAACCCTTCGCGGACGAGGGTACCGCCTGTTGATGGGATTTGAGGATGGGCAATGAAGTCCTACTCCATCACCCATCGACTCATCGCAACCATTCTGCTGCTGGAACTGCTCGCCGCCCTGTCGATATCAGGAGCGGCGCTGCTCTATGAGCGTCATGTGCGCTTTCGTTCTTTCGACGTTATGCTTCGCGGCCGGGCCGATTCATTGCTGGGCGCAGTACAGGATGCGGAAGACACACAGGACAATGTGATGCTGGATGGAACCGAGGTCAATCTTCCGACCGAGGATATCTACCAGGTCGAGGACGGCGGCGGCCGCATCCTGGGTCATTCGCCCAACTGGGGCGGACCCGGTACAGCTCTACTGACCGCAAAAACCGGCAAACTTCTGAGAGTTTCCGTCCGGGGCAAGCATTACCGGGCGCTAAGGATGGAGGGTCTCAGAATCGTCGATCCGGGCGATAAAGGGGGTGGCATCCCGCGCCGCGTGACGATCTTCTATGGCTCCCCCATCGACCGCGTTTGGGACGAAATCTGGGAGGCGGTAGGTTTTTACGCGATCACCAGCTTAAGCTTGCTCGCGATTTCAGGAATGCTGATCTTCTGGCTTTTAAATCGCGGCCTGGCTCCCTTGCGCGAGCTGGCGGCAGAAGCGGCCGGCGTCTCGGTGGATTCGTGGAACTTCGTTCCTCCTCCGCGTGCGCGCACGATCCGAGAGCTTGCGCCCTTAACGGTTGCGCTCGAAACCGTCCTTACTGGCCTCGAGCAGGCGTTCCTGCAGCAACGTCGTTTTGTCAGCGATGCCGCGCACGAGCTCAAAACCGCGGTCGCTGTATTGAAGTCTTCACTGCAGCTATTGACTCTGAAGCAACGGACGGCAATCGAATATGAGCGCGGGATCGAACGCTGCCAGCTGGATTGCCAGCGGATGGAGGAAACCGTGGCCAAGATGCTAACCCTGGCACGAGTAGAGGCGAATAACATCTCGGCAGCCGTTGCTACTGACCTGACCGATGTTCTCCGCCAGGTGGCCCAGCAATTCGAATCGATGGCAGAACTCAAACGCCTGCAAATCCTTATCCTGGCGGAGGGCCCGGTGATGGTCGATATCGAGCCAGAGCAGCTGCAATTGTTATGCGGGAACCTGCTGCTGAACGCTTTACAGCACAGTCCTGCCGGCTCCGCGATACGCGCCGTGGTGCAGCAGAACGGAAGCCAGGCGGAGCTTGCCATAGAGGATGATGGCGAGGGTATCGCAGCCCAGGATCTACCCCACGTTTTCGACCGTTTCTACCGCGGTGATCCCTCCCGTAGCCGGAACACCGGAGGTACCGGCCTGGGACTTGCTATCTGCAAAGCGATCGCCTCCCGGTGGCAGGGAACGATCGATATTGCGAGCGACCTGGGGATTGGGACCCGGGTGGTGGTGCGCTTCCCTCTTTCGGCAGTGCCTTCAGCTTCGATTAAGGTAGCTGTGCGAAATTGAATCCGAGCCTGATTGGAGATCCAATGAAATCGAAGTGCATCCGCAACCTGGTACCAGCGTTGGTCCTTTTCGGATCCGTAGCCGCGTTGGCGCAGAAGCCATACAGCGTCCTGACGCAATGGAAGATTGGCGGTGAGGGTGGATGGGACTACCTTACGTCCGATCCTGGGGCGCACCGTCTCTATGTCACCCACGGACCGCGGGTCGAAGTGCTGGACAGCGACACTGGAAAGATAGTGGGCAGCATCACCGGGCTCAAGGGCACCCATGGAGTGGCGCTCGACGACGCCGGCAAATATGGATATGTGAGCGACGGTGGCGCGAATGCAGTGGTGGTCTTTGACCGTACCTCCTTGGCGACCGTAGCTTCGATTCCCGCGGGTACGAATCCGGATGGCATTGTGTTCGAGCCGAAAACGAAGACAGTGTGGGCCTTCAATGGACGCAGCAGTAATGCAACCGTGATTGATACCGCGCAGCGCAAAGTCGTCGCAACCATTGCACTCTCGGGCAAGCCTGAGTTCCCGGTGGCGGACGGGACTGGAACGGTATTCGCCAACATCGAGACCAAGAATGAGATTGTCCGCTTCGATGCAGCGGCAAAGACCATCACCGCAACCTGGCCGGTAGCGAACTGCGATTCACCCTCTGGCTTGGCCATCGATACCGCGGGCCGCCGCCTGTTCGCCGTTTGTGACGGAGGCAAGATGGCGGTGGTCGATGCGAACTCCGGCAAGACTGTGGCCAATCCGTCGATCGGCGAAGGCCCGGACGCGACGCGCTACGATGCAAAGCGTAAGCTGGCTTTCTCCTCCAACGGAGGCGGCACGTTGACTATTATCGACGCCAGCAAACCAACCTACCTGGTGTTGCAGAACCTGGACACCCAAAAGGGCGCGCGAACGATGACCCTCGATTGGGTTACGGGTCGCATTTACCTGGCAACCGCGGCATTCGGCGAGCGGCCCGCTCCGACGGCGGCTAACCCGCATCCGCGGCCGGCAATTGTCCCTGGCAGCTTCACGATTTTGGTGGTCGGCCAGAAGTGAGTCTGCTGCTCGTCGGTTTGCGTCTTCCAGTTGTCATGCTGAGACTTTCTATCATTGCCGTTGCACTGTCGACCGCGGCGTTTGCCCAGCAAGTGAGTGGACCGCCGCCTACAGCCATCACGCTGGAACAGGCCATAGCACTGGCTCGTGCGAACGAGCCCAGCTTTGCCGCCGCGGTGGCCAATTCGCGTGTCGCTGCTATCGACCACTCGATCGCACGCGCGGCTTTGCTGCCGAGCGTGAATTACCACAATCAGGTGCTCTATACACAACCCAACGGCGCTTTCAACGGCGGCGGCCCGATAGGAAGCCAGGCTGCTCCCCGCTTCATCGCCAACAATGCGGTGCGCGAGTATGCCAGCCAGGGCATCATCAACGAGACCGTGGGGCTGCAACAAGCGACCGCGGTTTCGCGAGCCGGCGCTGCCGCGGCAGTTGCCGCGGCGGAGCTCGAGATCGCGCGGCGCGGACTGGTTGATACCGTCACCAGCCTCTTCTACCAGGCGTTGGCCTCAGATCACAAGATCGGTGTGGCCCGGCGCGCTGCGGGCGAAGCTGTCAGTTTCACCACCCTGACGCAACAACGGGAGAGCGCCCGGGAAGCAGCACACGCCGACGTGGTGAAGACACAGCTTCAGCAACAGCAGCGTGATCGCGATCTTGCCGATGCTCTGCTCGAGCAACAGAAATCTCACCTTGATCTGGGGGTACTCCTTTATCCGGACCCGCGGACTGCCTACACCCTTGTGCCCGGGCCGGTCGTGCCACTGCCCGCGCGCGCTGATGTGGATGCGGCCGCGATGCGGCTCAACCCAGAGCTGCACCAGGCTCTCGCCTCGCTACGCGTGAGCAACCTGGACGTAACTGCAGCCCGCGCCGCTTATCTTCCGGATCTCGGCCTTAACTTCACCTACGGCATCGACGCGGTGCAATTCGCAGCCAAAGGCCGGGATGGAGTGAAGAATCTTGGCTACTCTGCCAGCGCTACGCTCGACATCCCGGTGTGGGACTGGCTCTCCACCCAGCATCGCGTGCGTCAGGCTGAGATCCTGCGCGACGCAGCACACACCGCGCTTACTGCGACCCAACGCCGCCTGATTGCCCAGTTGGATGAGTTCTACGCCGAAGCCGGCACTTCGCGCGACCAGCTGCAATCACTGGAACAAAGCGTGCAAACCGCAACCGAGAGCCTGCGCCTCACGCGTCTCCGCTATACGGCGGGAGAAGCGACGGTACTCGAGGTGGTTGACGCGCAAAACTCCTTGACCACGGCAGAGATTGCTCGGGAGGACGGTACTGTTCGCTACCAACTTGCTCTCACCAACTTGCAACTGCTGACAGGAGCGATCTGAACATGACCCTGATTGCCTCCAATCTGTGTCTCACTACCACCCCTCCAGGGACACAGAAGATGTCAGATCACTGGACGGGTGGCCCACGTTCGCCCAAGCGTACGTGGGCCGAAAAAGACGGGGCGAAGCCCCTCCCCCGCTTTTGTTTAGTACGTAAGGGAAAACATCTCCCTGGCCGCCAAGCCCAGATGAGCAATCTGCCGAAAGCAGTCGAAACATTTCATTTTCGGCCCAGGTACGCTCAGGCGAACCTGGGGCACCCGTCCAGTTATCCGTCCAGTTTTTCCAGGTCCAACGGTCCTATTAGGTTTGTTGGTGCCCTGCTGCTGTCTCTCGCGGCTCTGGTCCCGACCGCCTGCAGTAAAACTGAGCAGGCTGCACCTACGGAGGTCTATGTGCAGGCCGCCCATCCGGAGCGGGGCGATATTTCTGAGCAGATCACGGCTGACGCCACGCTGGCTCCGCTTGCTCAGGCCGCCATCTCCCCCAAGGTCACCGCTCCAGTCAAGAAGTTCTATGTTCAGCGCGGTTCACACGTGCGGGCCGGTCAGTTGCTGGCAACTCTGGAAAACGGCGACCTCGAGGCTGCTGCCCTCGACAACAAGGGGGCTTACACCGCGGCTCAGGGCACCTACGACATCGCCACCGGGGCCACCGTACCCGAAGACACCATGAAGGCAGAGACCGACCTGACCCAGGCGACTGCCAACCTCAACCTGGCCCAGAGCATTGCGGACAGCCGGGCGCAACTGTTTGCCGAAGGAGCGATCCCAGGCCGCGATCTGGATACTGCCAAAGCGGCCCTGGTTCAGGCCAAGGCTGCGCATGAGATTGCCAGGCAGCATCTCGAAGCGGTACAGAAGGTGAGCCATAAGGCCGCCCTGGAGAGCGCGCAGGGACAACTCACCTCTGCCCAGGGGAAGTACCTGGGCGCCCAGGCCCAGTTGAGCTATACAGAGATTCGCAGCCCCATTTCTGGCGTGGTGACCGACCGGCCACTCTTTGCCGGGGAGACGGCGGCAGCCGGCAATCCGGTGATTACGGTGATGGATACCTCCGCGTTGCTGGCCAAGCTCCACATTTCTCAGATCCAGGCGCAGCAGCTTTCTATAGGCGCGGCAGCCACCATCGCTGTTCGCGGGCTCGACGATCCCTTACCAGCTAAGGTCTCGCTCATTAGCCCCGCACTCGACCCGGGCAGTACCACTGTTGAAGTGTGGCTGCGGGTTGAGAATGCAAAAGGAACGCTGAAGGCAGGCACCCCGGTCCGCACCACCATTACCGGCCGCACGGCTAAGGACGCTTTGCTCGTCCCGTTAGAAGCGGTACAAACCGGACCCGATGGCGAAAGCAAATTTGTTCTGCTCATCAAGCCTGACGGCACCGCCGCCAAGCACCCCGTGACTCTGGGGATCCGCACCTCTGAATCGGCTCAGATTCTCAGTGGCCTTACCCCCGCCGATAACGTGATCACCAGCGGGGGCTACGGGCTCGACGAAGGCACCAAGGTCAAGGTTGGTACTGCTCCAGCAGAGGCCGGAGGAGAAAAGGAGTGACGCCCAACGCACCCGACGATGAGGGCTCCTTCTGGCTCGCGGCCTCAGCCAAACCCATCTTCTTCTTGCTTGCACTGTTGACGCTTGCCGGCATCTACATGGCATTTCAGGTGCCGATTTCTGTGTTTCCCGAAACCAATTTTCCGCGTGTGGTCATTGGCGTGGACAACGGCGTCATGCCCGTGGAGCAGATGCAGGTCACCATCACCAAGCCGATTGAAGACGCCGTCAACAGCGTTCCCGGCTTGCTTACGGTACGCAGCAACACCAGCCGGGGTTCGGCTGAGGTCAGCCTGTTCTTCGATTGGAATGTGGACATGTTTCGCACCCTGCAGTTGACGGATGCGGCGCTTGCCAGGGTGTCACAGTCGTTGCCGGCCACGGCGCATATTACGACCAACCGTCTTACCTTCGCGACATTCCCTATACTGGGTTACGCGCTCACCGCCGATGACCGCGGGAAGGACACGGTTCCGCAAACCCGGCTATGGGAGATCGCCACGTACGATCTGAAGCCGCCGCTCAACCGCGTCAACGGGGTGAGTACCGTGCTGGTGCAGGGCGGCCAGGTGCCCGAGTTCCACATTGTGCCCAACCTCTCCCGGCTTCAGGCCGCGGGGGTAACTCTGCTCGAACTGGTCAATGCGGTGCAGGAATCGAACATCATCGATTCTCCCGGCCTTTATGAGGCGAACCATCAACTCATCCTCGGACTGATCGGAGCCCAGGCGCACAGCGCTGCCGATCTGAGCGATCTTATTGTGAAGACCTCAGCCGGCGGCGTAGCTATCCGGGTGGGCGATGTGGCGGCGGTAGAACCTTCGACCATGCCGGTTTATACGGCAGTCAGGTCAAACGGCAAACCCGCTGTACTGCTCAACATCACACGGCAACCTTCGGGCAATACCGTTGCGGTTGCCAATGCCGTGGCGACGGAAGTGACTCAACTGCAATCGAAGTTGCCGCCCGGCGTGCACATCGAGTCATTCTATGACCAGTCGGAATTGGTGCGCGAAAGCATTCTCAGCGTCCGCGACGCCATCCTGATCGGTTTAGTGTTGGCGTGTATCATCCTGTTTCTGTTTCTCCACGACTGGACTTCTTCGCTGGTCGCGGGCCTGGTCATCCCTGTCACCGTCGCGGTGACCATTCTCTTTTTACGCATCACCGGGCAGAGCTTCAACCTGATGACGCTGGGTGGTTTGGCTGCCGCCATAGGGCTGGTGATCGACGATGCCATCGTGGTGGTCGAGAACATTGCGGTTCATCGCGCAGCGGGGGAATCGAGGGTCGGGTCTGTCCGGAAGGCAATCCACGAGATCAGCCGGCCGCTGGTCTTTTCCACCATCACACCGGTCATTGTGTTTCTTCCCCTGGTATCCGTGACCCAGGTGACGGGGAGCTTCTTCCGTGCTCTTGCCGTAACCATGACGGTTGCTTTGCTGACTTCCCTGCTGCTCGCTCTCACCTTCACTCCCGCGCTGTCGCTCAGGTTGGAGAAGAAGGTTCAGCCGGTGTCCGCGGCCCCCGAAGGCGACAGGCCGGGCGGATTTCTTGCCGTTATCCGGGATAAGGGTGGAAATATTTTTCGCCGTCTTCTCCAATATCACGAACGCGCACTGGAGTGGTCATTTCAACGTCCACTCGCCCTGGTAGCGATCTGTGGGGTCCTCATCCTCGCCGGCTACTTCAGTTATCGCGGCCTAGGCTCCGACCTCCTGCCGGAGATGGATGAGGGTGCCTTTATACTGGATTACTTCACCCCGGCGGGCACATCTTTAACCGAAACTAACCACATCCTCGAACACGTCGATCAGATCCTGCATCGCATACCCGAGGTGTCTATCACTTCACGCCGCACCGGTCTGCAGATGGGTCTCGCTGCGGTGACGGAAGCAAACACTGGTGACTTCACGGTACGCCTGAAGACGGACCGTTCCCGCTCTATCGATGAGGTCATCGCCGACGCACGCGAGCAAATCCATGCGGCTGAGCCGTCACTCGATATGGAGTTCACCCAGATACTACAAGACATGATTGGCGATCTTTCTAACTCGCCGGAACCCATTCAGATCAAGCTGTTTTCGAACGACCAGAACTTACTGCTCACGCTTGGCCCACGTGTTCAGCAAGCGATCGCTAAGATCCCCGGTGTTGTGGATACTCAGAATGGTGTCGACAATACGATCAGTGGCCCAGCGACTAACTTCCAGATCGATCCGGTGGTCGCCGGACGGCTTGGCTTTACCCCGACTGAGGTGGCGGAGGATGCTACTTCTATCCTGGATGGCCTGCCCACAAACAATCCCTTGATTTCAGGAGGCAGGCCTTACACCATCCGCGTGCGCCTGCCCGACGCCAATCGTGCTTCTCTCGAAGCAATCGAGAATACCGTCTTCAACAGCAGCACCGGGCACACCTCTACCCTGAGCGCGATGGCTACGGTGACGCAGTTGCCGCCACAGAACGAGATTCGCCGCGAGAACCTGCAGCAGGTGGTGCAGGTAAGTGGGCGCCTGGAGGGCTCGGATCTCGGCGGAGCCATGGCGCAGGTGCAGACTGCCGTGAGCCGCCTTCAGCTTCCGTCCTCGGTTCGCGTTGAATACGGCGGCACCTACCAGGAACAGCAGCGCTCCTTTGCCGATCTAGCCCGCGTTCTGGTGCTGGCGCTCGCCCTGGTCTTCGGTGTGCTGCTCGCCGAGTTTCGCAATTTTGCTGCTCCAATTTCCATCCTGACGAGTTCTGTGCTCTCGCTCGCAGGTGTGGTCTTCGCTTTGCTGATCACAGGTACGAACTTCAACGTAGCCAGCTTCATGGGTCTCATCATGGTGATTGGGATCGTGGCCAAGAATGGCATTCTGTTGCTCGACGCCGACGAGCAACTGCGTGCCAGCGGAATGGACGCACGCCAGGCTATGCTCCAGGCGGCAGAGCGGCGGAGGCGCCCCATCCTGATGACTGCGATTGCCACCGTCTGTGGAATGTTTCCTCTCGCGCTGGCCCTGGGCGCTGGTTCGCAGATGCTGCAGCCCTTGGCCATCGCGGTCATCGGCGGCCTCTCGATCTCGATTGTGCTAAGCCTGGTGGTAACCCCGGTTGTTTACTATCACCTAACGCGGCGGCGCTCCGCCCCGGTTGGGATGAGACAGGCTGGGGTATAGCTTTCACCCGTGCGAGGTCCCAGAAATCCAGGTGGAACTAAGTCTGGGCCTTTCATTTTGTAGTTGCGTTCAATCGCTGATCCAGTTAACGTAAGCGGATACCGCCTTAGCTCGCGGTACTGTGTTCACGGTGAACGCCTTCACTGTTGAAGCGCGCTCGTTCACCTACTGCTATGCCTTTCTGTTCGGAATAGGCCCGTAGCACCCTTCCAAGTCGAAGATAGGTCCCCGAAATTCACTCATCCGCCCCGGGTTTCTGAGGGTCCGGAAGACGCCTTTTTTCGTTCAAATCTTCGGAGGTCGTTCTATGTCATCTGGCTACTTACGCATTCGATCTTTCCCCCTACCCGCTTTCCTGCTGATGCTGCTTCTGAGCGTGACGTTCGCCGGAGCACAAAACTTTCGCGGTGGCATTAATGGCACCGTGACGGACCAGGGCGGAGCCGCTATCCCAGGCGCGCAAGTGCAGATTACAGATGACGCTACAGGGGTCACGCACTCTTCGGTCGCATCCAGCGCCGGCGAGTTTGATTTCCCGGATCTGCCATTAGGCACGTACACCGTTTCCGCTACATCGTCCGGTTTTGAAACACTGAAAGTCGGAAAGGTTCAGGTCTCAGCCGGCACAATTTATACCCTTCCGGTGAAACTTGCAGTCGCCTCGCAGGCGACCACCGTCGAGGTGAACGCCGCTGGGTTAGCACTCGATACAACGACTCCGACACAAACAACTGTCCTGTCTGGCAAGACGATTCAGGATATACCGCTGAACGGCCGTGACTTCACACAGATGATCGGCATGGCTCCGGGATTCGCCGGCTACTCTCTGGGCGGCTACGGATCCGTGAACGGCACTCGGGCCAACCAGATCAACTGGCAGATCGACGGCTCAGACAACAATGATCTGTGGCATAACATTCCGGCGGTTAATCAAGGCGGTGTGGAAAACATCGCTGGTATTACCCTACCTATCGATTCTGTTGAGGAGTTTTCCCTGGAGACACAAGGCTCACCGGAGAGCGGGCGGAATCCCGGCGGATCAGTGAACCTGGTCACCAAATCGGGCACCAATCAGATCCATGGGAGCGCTTACTACTACAACCGCAATGAGGCGTTAGCCGAGGTCTCTCCATTTCAGCAAGGTAACCCGCCGCTGCGCAATCAACAGTGGGGAGAGTCAGCCGGTGGCCCGTTCTGGAAAGACCACACCTTCTGGTTTGAAAACTTTGAGAAACAGAATTTCAAGATTGCCACTGGATTCCAGGGCACCGAGCCCTCAGCAGCGTACCAGCAGCAAGCACTGCCGGTGCTCGCTTACTACGGGGTAGCAGCGAACTCTGCCATGACCAACCTGCTCTCCAATCTCTGGCCAGCCGCTTCTCTCACCGGCCCCGCAACCAGCCCGAATTACGCTGCGCCCGCTCCCGAGACCGGTTACAGCTACAACGGGGTCATCAAGCTGGACCACAACTTCAGCGACCGTCAATCGATTTCCGCGCGGGCATTCCTGGGTCAAGGCAATCAAATCGCGCCGGTCGTGGGAAATGCGGTCATCGACTATTACTTCGAAGTCGCTCCCATTCACGTCTACAACTACTCCCTGGTTCACAACTTTACGATATCGTCTCACCTCACCAACCAGGTCACGATCGGCGTGAACTATTTCAACCAGGTATTCAGTGATCAAAAAACTGGCTTCAACGTCGACTCACTTGGCTTTGTCACCAACTCGCCCTACACCCAAGCCCCGAACATCACGATCAGCGGCTTTGAAGAAATCGGCAATACACCACCGGAAGGGCGCAACGATATCACCGGCCATCTGGACGAAGCACTTTCATGGGTGAAGGGCAAGCATCAGTTCCGTTTTGGTGGTGAATACCGGCAGGCGCAAATCGACGAGTTTTACCAGCGCCACTCAACTGGCACATTCAAGTTCACCGGAGCCACCGGACCATGGGCCGGAGATTACCAAAACGCGAGCAGTCAACCGCTTTGTACCGGTTACTTCGCCAGCAGCGCGTCGTTGTTGTCAGCGTGCCAAAGCGGATCGCTGGGGAACGTGCTCGCGCTGGCCGACTTCATGGCTGGTGACATAGCTTCGGGATCCATCGCCCGCGGCGATGCAGAGCGGCAGGTCTTTATGAATACGTTCGACCTGTTCGCGCAGGATAGCTGGCAACTTATGCCTAATCTGAGCATCGATTACGGCGTTCGTTATGACTATCTGCAACCGATGCACAGTGACTTCCAAAATCTCTCGGTCTTTCGGCCTGAGTTGACATCGTCGCAAGGACTCGCTTTTCAGGGTAACCAGATCGGTTCAGTCTATCCGAGCGATTGGGCTAACATCAGCCCGCGTGTCGGCTTCTCGTATTCTCCCGACTTTTCCAAGGGAACTGTGCTGCGCGGCGGCTTCGGGATGTTCTTCGACACGCCCAATGCCAACCCCTTCCTCGACAACCGTCCCGGCAACTCAGCACCCAATGG